>Ga0126378_10002734_pt1 | contig 13152 bp, 13 predicted proteins | sample PanSoiMetPlot_23_FD_92587 | JGI IMG/M metagenome (GOLD analysis project Ga0126378, IMG submission 92587) | Tropical forest soil microbial communities from Panama - MetaG Plot_23 | ecosystem: Environmental > Terrestrial > Soil > Tropical forest > Bulk soil | place: Panama | collected 2016-02-17
ACAGCGACGGCCGATGCCATTGCCAGCTGTGAATGCGCGGCTGGCTGTCCATCATGCATTCAGTCACCGAAATGCGGAAATGGAAACCACCCGCTCGCTAAAGCCGGTGCGGTGACATTGCTGCGCAGCTTGCTCGGCGGAGCGGACGGACAGGGCAAGACAGTCGACGGCGGCTTCGCTGCAACTCAAGTGGCGAGTTAACGTCATGCGCCGTCGCGTCGGGCCAAATAGTGCTCGGTCACCTAACCGCTTAACTGGACCCGGACATGGGGCGACCCCCGTCGGGGGGGAGAACGGGGGTCGCCATACGGTCCGGCTCCGGGGGGGCAGAGCCGGGTCCGTTACTCAAGAAAGCCTAGTTGTATTCGCGGCAAGTTACCAGCGGGTCATGCGCAACCGTCAAGGGCGGCTGTTGTCTTCCCCTATGCTGCCGGACCGTGGGTACATCCGTCGAGGGCAGCAGCAGAACTACAGCCGCTTTCTTTGACCTCGACAAGACGATCATCGCGCGATCAAGCACTCTGGCGTATGCTCCATCCTTCTACCGGCAGGGCTTGATCACGCGCAGTCAGGTCTGCCGCGGTGTCGTAGGCCAGCTCACGTTCCGGCTCGCTGGCGCGAGTCACAGCCGGATGGAGCGCATCCGGGATCAGGTCAGCAGCTTGTGCAGTGGCTGGCAAGCCGACCTGGTAGCGCAGATTGTCACCGACGGCTTGCGCCAGATCATCGGCCCGCACGTCTACAGCGAGGCCCGCGCGCTCCTAACCCGCCATCAGCAAGACGGTCACGACGTAATCATCGTGAGCACGTCCGGCCACGAGATTGTCGCGCCAATTGGAGCGATGCTCGGAATTACGCAGGTCATCGCTACGAAACTAGCTGTGGCCGACGGTCGCTACACCGGCGAAGTCGACTTTTACGCCTATGGTCAGGCTAAGGCAGATCACGTTAGCGCGCTGTGTGTCGAGCGTGGCTACCAGCTTGATGAGTGCTTTGCCTACAGCGATTCAGTAACTGACCTGCCACTCCTTGAGCTAGTTGGCCATCCGCACGTGGTGAACCCCGACCGCTCGCTGCGCCGGGTTGCCCGCGTGCGTGGGTGGCCGGAGTTGACGTTCCGGCGGACAGGAGTTGAGTGCTCGCGACCGGTTCGGCCAGAGATAGGAAGCACGGCGGCCACGGACCGTGACGCCGTGACATAGAACTGGCGGGATCGATTGAGATAACGAATCGATCTCGTCGCGGTCTTTTCAAAGCTGCGGAACCCCAGTAGAAAGGAATCACGGACTGCAGGTCCGTACACGGCAGCAGGGTACCCACGCGCGACCAGCCGCGGGAGGCGTGCCGTGGCAGGCGAATAGGGGCCGCAGTAGCGCAAATTTGAGGAACGGAGCGCAAGGGCATAGTCCGCCTACCACGGCAGTGAAGGTGCACGCTTGGTAGCCAGGCTCGACGTGTTCACGCGACGGCGCCCCATACCGGGGCGCCGTTTGCTATATCTGGACGCTTGGGTCTACTCACGTATACCTGTGTCCAGATGAGTAAATCACTGCGAATCGCTACGCTCGCGCGCTTTTGACGGCCGGCATATCCAATTACCGGATGCGGGCTTCGGGCGCCGCAGGGTATAAGCAAGACTTTGACTTGACAGCACGCAGAGAGGGAGGTACACATGGCCGATTCGACGGTCAGGCGCGCGTCCGGGGCCGCGACCGATCAGTCCATCGGCGATCTCGTCTCCGTGGCAGCCAGGGATATTTCGCAACTGGTCAGATTCGAACTGGACCTCGCCAAGCTCGAGCTCAAGGACGATGCCAAGCGGGTCGGCATCGGGGCAGCGCTCGTCGGCATCGCCTTGTTCGCGGCCTGCCTGGTTCTGATGCTGCTGTGCTTCGCGTTCGCCTACGGTCTGAACACGCTCGGCATCTGGCTATGGGCCTCGTTCCTGATAGTCGCGGGTACCTGCGTCCTGATCATCGGCGGGGCGGCTCTCATTGCGTGGCAGATGGTGCGTCGCGTGACCGGCATGCGCAAGACCAGGAGCAGCCTCGCGGACGACGTGTCGCTGTTGCGTCATCGCAAGCCGTCGACAACAGCCAGGACGCCGGCCAAAGCTGGGTAGCCATGACAGCGCGCGGCAACGCCTCTATCTACCTTGGCGGGCCCTGGTCGCACCGCTCAGTAACAGCGAACGGGACCCGATTCCACGTCGCCGAGAGCGGGGACGGGCCGCTTGTTCTGCTGCTGCACGGGTTTCCCGAGTTCTGGTGGACGTGGCGGCACCAACTCGGCTCGCTCAGCCAGACCGGTTTCCGCGCCGTTGCGCCCGACCTGCGCGGCTACGGCGCCAGCGACAAGCCACCGCGTGGCTACGACCTGGTGACAGCAGCGTCTGACGCGGCCGGCCTAGTGCGCTCACTGGGCGAGGCGAACGCCATTGTGGTCGGCCACGACTGGGGCGGCTTGATCGCGTGGACGATGGCCACGTATTACCCGAAGGTTGTCCGCAGGCTCGCTATCGTGTCGATGCCCCACCCGCTGCGCCTTCGTACCGCGGTCTTGGCGGCACCGTTCGCGCAAGCCAAGAGCATGAGTTACGCCCTCGGATTCCAGCTACCGATGCTGCCTGAACGGCGGCTGCTCAAGAACGGCGGGCAGCGCGTCGGCAAGCTGCTCAGCGACTGGTCGAGGCCCGGCTGGCCGGATCCGGAGACCGAGCGCCGCTACACCGATGCGATGAGCGTCCCGTCGGTAGTGCACTCCGCCCTCGAGTACCACCGCTGGTACTTGCGGTCCCGATTCCGTCCGGACGGCATCGCGTACACCCGGCGGATGCGCTCGCCGATACAGGCACCCACACTGCACCTGCACGGCGCGCTCGACCCGTGCGTGCTGCCGAGTGCGGCCCGCGGCTCCGGCGTCTACGTGGAGGCGCCTTACCGGTGGCGGCTGCTTGACGGCGCGGGCCACTTCCCGCAAGAGGAAGTGCCCGACCGGTTCGACCTTGAGCTCAGGGCCTGGTTGGCCGATCCCGAGCCAGAGCGCTAGAAGTGACACAGCAGGCCCGTTCGGACCGGGACCGCGACCCAAGCGGGCGGGCCAGGAATGCCAGGCCGCGAGACTATCTCGGACGGCCGCTACCCAGGTCCACCACCAGCGAGCCGCCGGCGCCTGACGATCCAGCTTTGCCGGCAGCTGAGGCACTGGCGGTCGCTCAGGATCTGCTCGATGCCGGGCGGCCGTTCCACGCACACGAAGTGCTCGAGGCCGTCTGGAAGGCAGCGCCTCCGGCCGAACGCGACCTGTGGCAGGGGCTCGCCCAGATTGCAGTCGGGCTGACACACGCGCTGCGCGGCAATGGCCGCGGTGCAGCGGCGCTCCTTCGCCGCGGCGCAGACCGGCTCGACGGGTACGCACGGCCCGGCCCCCACGACATCGACATCGACGGCATCCAGCAGACCTGCCGCGCTCTAGCCGATCGCATCGAGATGTCCGGACTCGAGGGCGTCGACCCATCGGGCTTGCGGATCCGGCTCCGCGCCGGGCGGTCGTCCCGAGCGAGCTAACCGTCCTGGCAGCCCTGCGTGGACACGGGCGCCGTCCTGTTCGAGCCGCGCGCGACGTCGCCGGCTACTTCAGCAGCCGTCAGGGCATATCCAGTGTCGGAGAAGGTCGTCGAGGCCGCGAAGACAACGCCGTAGACCTGGCCAGCAGGCGACAGCAGCGGGCCGCCGGAGTTGCCCGGCTGGATCACTGCGCGGACCGGATAGATCTCCCGGTTCACGTATCCCGTCTGATAGATGTTGGGCCCGTACGCATTCTCGCTGTGGCCGATCCGAGCCGCCACCACGGTGAGTAGATGATTGAGCGGGTACCCGGCGACGATCGCGTTGGCACCATAGGGCGCCGGCCCGCCAAACGGCAGCGGCCGGGCGGTCAGGCCAGGCACATCGATCACGGCGAGGTCACTCTGCGGGTCATAGAGCACGACGTGGCCGCGGTACACGCCGCCATTGGTCGCGTACACGGTCGGCCCGCCGGTGATCGTGACGCCAGCGACGACGTGCGCGTTGGTCAGGACGTGATTCGGTGAGATCACGAAGCCCGAGCCTTCGATCCGCAGCGAGCAGGACGACGCGACGCCTTGGATCTTGACGATGCTGGGCTCGACCCAGGACAGGGCACCGGACCCGAGGACGCCCTGATCCGGCGCCGCCACATCGGCGCCATTCTGCGCGCCGATCCCGCTGAATACCTGCGTATACATGCCATTGGCGAGCAGCCGCCGTAGCTGCGGGAACACCGGCAGATAGAGCGTGTCACGCGGCATCACCCGGTCGACCGTACGCAGCACCGCCGAGTTATTGACCTGCCGGGAAATCGTGGGGAACGGCGCATTCTGGACAAAAGTTCCGATCAGCCACGCCACCACGAGAACCGCCATGACATTCACAGCAGCGCCGCCGAGCGAGTCGACGAGCGTCGCCGGGCGACCAGTGAGCCGTGACCGGACGGCCACGCCGAGCCCGGAGGCCGCCATCATGCCGAGTACAGCCATGCCGAAGACCACCAAAATGGCGACGAAGGCTTGCCACGAAAGGCTATTGGCCAGGGAACGTGAGACACCAGGCGCGATCACGGCCCCAAGCGTTACGCCGATGACGAAGCCGGCCAGGCTCAGGACGCCGATGATGAAACCCTGTCGGTACCCGGCCACAGCGAAAGCCGCGATGAGCGCGATGAGGATTAGGTCCAGCAGGTCACCCGGCACAGCATCAACTTATAGTGCAGTCGGCCCTAGCCGCGCCGGTCTGCAGCGACCAAGCACGGGCCGCCCGGGCTTTCGCGAGCACCCGCGCTGTCGTTGCTCTCGCTTTAGGCCGGCTGCCGGGGCCAGCCGGCCGGCAGTTCGTCAGCAGCCAGGCTCGTCAGCCGGGTTGAGTCCCAGGGCCGTTCCCAGCCACCGAGTGCGAGCACCCGGTCCAGCAGGAGCGCCGTGAACCCCCAGACCGTCAGGCCTGCCACCCGGAACGCGTAACCTGGCTCCCCGTTCGGGTAACGGATCATGAGCCGGTTCGCTGGGGCGGCGAGGTCAGCGACCGGGATCCGGACGACCGCCGCGATCTCGGCCGGATCGCCTGGAGCGACCGCCACCGGCGTATGCCACCACCCGAGCACCGGCGTGACACGAAAGTCGCTGCGCGAGATATACAACTCGGGCATGACCGCGAGGATGCGCACGCCTGCCGGGTCCAGCCGGGTTTCCTCGGCCGCCTCGCGCAACGCCGCACGCACCGGGCCGCCATCGGCGTCATCGATCGCGCCGCCAGGGAACGCCGGCTGACCGGGGTGCTTGCGCAAGTCAGCCGCGCGCTCAATGAGCAGCAGGTCAGGCCCGCGAGATCCCTCGCCGAACAAGATGAGCACAGCAGCGGGCCGCCCGCCATCGACCGGCGGCCGCAACGGCGGCGGCACGATCATCTCGGCGGCAGCCACGGCAATTCCGGCAAGCCAGTCCGGCACCGCAGCAGGGCTCTCAGCGGCTGAGCACTCAGCGGTCAAGAGAACGGCCCGGGCTTGACGAGCTTTTGCGCCACGACGGGGTCAGTCGGCCCCGTGCCGTAGGCGGGGCACAAGGCGGCCACCCCGCAGGCCCCGCAGGCTGGCTTGCGGGCATGGCAGACACGCCGACCGTGCCAGATGAGCCGGTGCGACGCCATGGTCCACTCCGGCTTCGGCAGCAGGTCGCCCACCTCGTGCTCGATCTTGACCGGATCGTCCTGCTGCGTCCAGCCAAACCGCTGCGACAGCCGCGCGAAGTGCGTGTCCACCGTGATACCGGGCACGCCGAAAGCATTACCAAGGACGACGTTGCCGGTCTTGCGGCCCACCCCGGGCAGCGTGACGAGGTCGGCAAGCCGACCCGGTACCTCGCCGCCGAACCGGTCGCACAGCGCCTGGCCGAGGCCGATGAGGCTGGTCGTCTTGGCCCGGAAGAAGCCAGTGGACTCGATGATCTGCTCCACTTCAGCGCGATCGGCCGCCGCGTAGTCGGCGGCGGTGCGGTACTTCGCGAACAGCACGGGCGTGACCATGTTGACGCGCCGATCGGTGCACTGCGCGCTCAGAATGGTGGCGACCACGAGCTCCAGCGGGTTGCTGAAGTCCAGCTCGCAGTGGGCATCCGGATAAAGCGCCGCGAGCTCGCGGTTGATCCGGCGAGCCCGGCGGACCAGCGCGGTACGTGACGGCGGGGGCTTGGGCACCTGCCAAGCCTACGCAGTGCTGACAACAGCGCGCGCAGCATGCCTCGGCGACGCGCGACGGCGAACCGGTTCGGCACGGTCAAGCATTGCGTCAGCCACCGCGCTATCGGCTGACCCGGGCTGGCCGTCAGCGAAGGCCGGCGAACAGGTCATCCTCCGGGAGCGCTGCGCCGGTCGTGTCCGTGACGCGGACGAAACTTTCCCGGCCGAAGGCAGCTTGCGCGATCTCTGGCGGCAGCTTGCTGAACCACGAGTCCTGGATCTGGCTGGCGTGCGCGAACAAGGCTTCACGCTTCCGCTCCAGTACCGGGCGGATGTCGACGGTAGTAGTAATCCGGCGCTCGGCCTCCTCCGCCTGCCTGCGTTGCTCGTCGGTGAACTCGCGCTCATCCGGCACGTCAGCACCAAGTTCGCGGAGCGCTTCGAAGACCTTGCGCCAGTCGCTGCCGCGCATGGCCGCCTGGTAATACTTAGCTGGGATGCCCGACTGAGCCGCCGCGGCGGCTGCGGCTCGCGCCGCGTGCACGTGATCCGGGTGCTGGTACATGCCCTTGTCGTCGTAAGAGATGACCACCTGCGGCCGGTACGTCGCGATCAGGCCGGCGATCCGATCGGCCACCTCGGCCAGCGGGACGTTGCAGAACGCGTCCGGCCTGCCCTTGTAGTCCCAGTCCGGCATGCCCGAGTCGCGATAGCCAAGCAGTTCGAGGTTGCTGACACCCAGGATCTTGCATGACTGCCGTAGCTCATCGAGGCGCACCTGCGCGACCTCAGTCTCGTCGTGGCCGTCCTCGCCCGGCTTGACCTGGCCGGGAGCGTCGCCAAACTCGCCGTTCGTACAGGTAACGACGACGGTGCGGACGCCCTGGTCAGAGTAAAGCGCGAGTACGCCGCCGGTGCTCGAGGCCTCGTCGTCGGGGTGTGCGTGAACGGCCATCATGGTGAGGATGTCAGCTGCCATATATCCAGCCTGCCGTATCCGGGCGTCTTGTGCACATCGGCCCTGCGCTCTAGGAGCTGGACCAGCCACGTCAAGACCGGTGGTAACAAGGAGTGATGACATCGAACGGAACCCCGCGCGGTTTCCTTGAGGCAGAGCGGCAGGCGGCCCTCGACCGGCTCGCCGCGCTCGAGCGCGACCACGCTGGCGTCGTCGATGCGGTCGAATCGACAAACGCCGACGATGAGCACGACCCCGAGGGCGCGACGATCGCCTTCGAACGCGAGCATCTGACCGCCTTGCTCGACCAGACGCGAGACCAGCTCGGCCGTGTCGATGCCGCGCTGCGCCGCGTCGATGAAGGCACGTATGGCGTATGTGAGCATTGCGGCGAGCCGATCGCACCCGCTCGGCTAGAAGCACGGCCGACAGCAGCGCTGTGTATCGCGTGCGCGAGCCAGTCCAACCGCTAGCCCGGCGCAAGGAGGGGTCAGGTCAGCGCCCCGCAGGGCGACTCGCCAGTCTGGTCGAGCCGCCCTCGCTAATCCCGGCGCGTCCCGCCGTCGTCACTCTGTGTCCCGCCGTGATCCCCTGCTCCGCCCGGCTGTGCGGGCTGCGGCCCGCTGGCGGGTTCCTGCTCGCTGATGGTCACCGGCCGCCACAACGTGCCCAGCGTGCCCTGCGCTGCACGCATGCTGGCAGGCCCGCCCCCAGGCCCGCGCAGGATGTGCGCGAACCCCACGGCGATCAGGGCCCCGATCAGAGGTCCGAGCAAGTAGGCCCACCACGACGTCCAGTCCTCAAGTACCAGAGCCGGACCGAGAGACCTAGCCGGGTTCATCGACGCGCCGCTGACTGGCGCACCGAACAGGCCCGCCAGCACGATGTAGCTGCCGACGCCGATCGCGGCGATCGGGCCAAGGTTCTGCGATCCGGACGCGGTGCCCAGGATGACGCTGACCAGCCCCATCGTCAGCAGCACCTCCCACGCCAACGCGACGTCCGTAGAGATGCCTGGGCCAGGCAACGTCAGGCCCGCGTTGCCGTGCTTACCGAGCAGTGCTACCAGGAGGAGCGTGGCGAGGACCGCGCCAGCAAACTGGGCGATCACATATCCCACGACACGCTGCCAGGGGAAGTCACCGCGTAGCGCGAAGGCCACACTGACCACCGGATTCAGATGCGCCCCGGACACTCCGCCCATGAACAAGATAACGGCCATCACCATCAAACCAGGCGCCGTAACACGGACAGGCCCTGGCACGACGGTGCCGCCGAACCTGGCATTGACGATCCCGCCGCCGACCGCGACGGTCACCAGCAGGAACGTGCCGAAAACCTCGCTGAACAAGCGGCGCCATTCATAGCTGCTGTCCCAGAAGTCGTACCGGTGCACGACTGCGTTCGGGAGTTCGACCGACCGAAGTGCGATCTCAACATTGCCGGGAACCTTCACCGGCGCTAGCGGCTGTTCCTCCGTGCTGATGTTCGGCCCCCCCTCGACGCAGTGTGCACGAGAGCCTACGACCAGCGTGCGATCAGCCCGCCATCCGGTCGAGAATCTCGGTTACGAGGTCCATCGGCGTCTGCGGATGCAGGAACGCGAACCTGGCTACGGTCTCTCCTTCCCACCAGGTGGGCGGCAGGAACGCAACCTGGTCCTCGAGCAGTTCGTCGGCCCATGCGTGGTAGTCGGCCGCCTCCCAGCCTCGCCGGCGGAAGAGCACGATGGATAGCTCAGGATCCCGGATCAGCTCGAGGTACTCGCGCCGCCGGATCTCGGCCGCGGTCTGCCTGGCGAGGTCGATGGCCGCCTCGATCGCTCCGCTATACGCCCGCACGCCGTGCACGCAGAGCGAGAACCAGAGCGGCAATCCCCTGGCCCGCCGGGTCAGATGGTAGGCGTAATCGGTGGGGTTCCATTCGCCTTGATCCTCATGAATAACGTCGAGGTAGGCGGCGTCCTGTTTATGGACAGAACGGGCTAGCGCGGGGTCGCGGTAGAGCAAGGCACCGCAATCGTACGGCGCGAACAGCCACTTATGCGGGTCGACCACGAACGAGTCAGCGTGCTCGACCCCGGCGTAGGCCGACTGGACGCTGGGCGCGAACAGACCAGCGCCGCCGTAGGCGCCGTCGACGTGGAACCAGAGTTTGTACTCGGCGGCGACAGCCGCCAGGCCGGCCAGGTCGTCGATGATGCCGGCGTTCGTCGTGCCCGCCGTCGCGACGATCGCCGCCAGCGAGTCACGATCACCGTCAGCCTCGATGACCGCACGGACGGCGTCACCCGTCAGCCGGTGATCGGCCGTCGGCACGACGAGCGCGTCCATCTCCAGCAGCCGCAGCGTGTTACCAATCGACGCGTGCGCGTCGGAGCCGACAACCGCGCGCAAGCGCTGCGGCGACCCGAGCCGGCCCTTGGCGACCTCGCGGGCGACAGCCAGCGCGGACAAGTTCGCCGCCGAACCACCCGAGACGAAACACCCGCCAGCACCCGGTGGCAGCCCAGCGCGATCGGCTATCAGGCGGAGCACCTGGTTCTCGGCATGGATGGCGCCCGCGGCTTCAAGCCAGGAGATGCCCTGGATGGACGCGCACGAGATCAGCATGTCGAACAGCAGCGACGCCTTCGTCGGCGCGGCCGGGATGAAGCCGAGGAAGCGCGGGCTGTCGGCCGAGATGACGGCGGGTGCGAGCATCGATGCATAGACGCCGAGCACCTCGTCGGGCTGGTGCCCGTCATCACCGAGCAAGCCGGCTACGGCGAAGTCCAGTTCAGCTGGATCCTTCGACCCCTTGTCGAGCGGCACCGGATCCAGCCGCAACCGGTTCTCGGCATAGGCGAGCACGGACCGGATCATCTGCTCAGCTGTGCTGTCCACACTGTGCATGGCCGACAAGCTAGCGCAGCGTATCCTCGTCGGTCGCGTCCGCTGGCTCGCTAACCCAAGCGGAGAACACCGGCAAGCCGCGCCACACCGGCGCGCTGCCGGCTGTGTCGGCGGTGACCGCGACTACTGCGTACGGGTGTCCGAAACGCAGCACGACCTCGCGGTGAAGAGCAGGTAGGCGGGCAGACAGCGCGACGGCGATCGCGGTGGCGGCCGCGGCCTCGAACCCAGTCCGGGAGTACCGGGCCATCGCGGCCTGGCGTGCCTGCCATGGGTCGTCATTCCGGACGAGCGCGTGTTTGGCGGCCTCGAAGCCAAGGCCGGGCTTGGCAAGGTCGTGATCTGAGGTCGCCGACCAAGCTGGCAGCACCGCGACGCACGAGTCCGCCGCAGCCATGACTTCATGCACGCTCCACAGGGCGTGCTCGCCGAGCGGCAAGCTAGCCAGGTCGCGGGCGTTGATGGGGGTGCCAATGGCGTGCCGGCCGGCGAGGTCGTACGCGGCAGCCAAAACCTGACCGGACTCGATGTCCGGGAACGCGCCTACCGAGACGACGTCCAGACCGCCAGCTGCGGCAGCGACGTGCACGATCACGTCGCCGGCCTGCTGAGTTGTCGTGACGAACTGGCGGTGGCCGGCGGGCCGTGCCGGAGTCTGCAGCACGCGCTCGACGCGGCCCGCCCACGGGCTCGCTTCGCCAAGGCTCGCGGCCGGAGCGAGCTCGAACGGCACTTCCCAGGACACCTTGGTGGCCAGCGCACTCGCCAGCACCAGGTAGAGGTCGTCGCCCGCGATCGGGAAGCGGTCGATCAGGCCGAACGTGTGCTCGCGAGCCCACGCGTCGAGTCCCGCTTGTCCAGGCAGGTCGCCGGTCGTCACCGCGCTCGGCAGCGCGTCCTGCCAGCGCCCGAAGCTGTCTGGCAGCGGCACGGCGGGATCGGTCCAGACCGCGGCGGCGCTCGCGACGAGCGGATGCGGATTGGTCAGCAGGTCGGCTGCGGCGCTAGCGGCGGCGTCCACATCGCACCCGAGCACCTCGGTCAGCGCGGCGCGATCGGGCCCAGCGCTAGCCGGCCCCGCCAGCGCGAGCAGGAGCCACGCACCGAGGGGAGAGGCAACATGATGCCGTGCGCCGATCGCCGCGTGCAGCCGCGTGCCGTAGCCGGAGATACACGCCGCGATGTCGCTCTGCGTCAAGGTCATGATGTCAACTGTGCCGTATTCGCTGGCCGGCACGCCCGGGCGCGGCCGGCTCCCCGGCCTGTCAGGCCGGGGAGCCGACCGCGGCGGGGGCTGGTTCTGCCTCCGTTGGCCGCTGACGACCCAGCCAGAGGTAGCTGAAGATGCCCGCCAGCAGCACCAGGATCGCGGACAGGTACAGCGCCGCGTGCAAGCCCGACTCGAACGCGTTGTACACGGCCTGGATCACTTCCTGCACCAGCTTGCCCTGACCCGCGCCGGCGGCGCCGCCCGCACCGGCCGTCTTCCCGCTGGCCGGGAGCAGTCCGGTCTCGACACCCTTGATGACGATCTGCGAGATAGTCCGCGGCAGGCCTAGTTGGTCCAGCCTCGCGATGATGTTCGCCGAAAGCTTGGCTGACACCAGCGCGCCGAGCACCGCCACGCCGGCAACGGCGCCGACCTCGCGGCTCGTGTTGGTGGTCGATGCCGCCATGCCGGACCGCTCCGGTGGCACCGCGGACAGCGCTGAGGAGGTGGCCGGAACGACAGTGCCGCCGATCCCGATACCAGTGAGCGATAGCGCGGCGGCAACTGCCAGGTAGCGCGGATTCGGGTTGATGGTGAACGAAGTCCACACCAGCCCCAGCGCGAACAGCACGCAGCCGGCGAAGATTGTCATCCGGGGGCCGACGGTGACCGTCCACCGAGCGGCGACCAGCGCAGCCGCCCCCATCAGGATCATCATCGGCAAGAAGACGAGGGCTATCTGGTAGCCGGTGTAGCCGGTGACTTCGTTCAGGTACAGAGCGGTGAAGAAGAACACCGCGAACGTCGCGAAATAAGCGCAGAACGCCACGATGTTCGCCACCAGGAACCGCGGCACGCGGATGAACCTGAGGTCGAGCAGCGGATGCGGAGCCTTCGTCTCCCACCAGAAGAAGGCGACTACAGAAGCAGCGCTCACGCAGAGCAGCAGGAGAACAGGCGGCGAATGGAACGACGAGCCCTCCGCCATGATCACGGCAAAGGCCAGCGCCGTCAGCGCGCCGGCACTCAACACGGTGCCGGGGATGTCCACGCGGTGCCCATCAGGATCGGCGTTCTCCGGCAGCACCACGAAAGCGCCGATCAACGCCACGGCACCGACAGCGAGGTTGAACCAGAAGATCGAACGCCAGTCGCCCTGCTGGCCGATCAGTGCGCCGCCGATGACGGGTCCCATGGCGAGTGCCACGCCGGACACCGTGGTCCAGACGCCAAGCGCCCAGGCTCGCTCCCGCTCGTCGGCGTAGATGTGCCGGATCATCGAGAGGGTGCCCGGCTCGCTCGCCGCCGCGCCGAAGCCCATCACAGCGCGGCCAGCGATCAGGACTTCGACGTTCGGCGCCTTCGCGCACATGATCGATCCGCCGCAGAAGATGATGACGCCGATCAGCATGACCCGCTTACGGCCGAACTCGTCGCCCACCATGCCGAAGCCGAGCATGGCGCCCGCGAACGTCAGGGCATAAGCGCCGACTACCCACTGCAGGGACGAGACGCCTGCGTGCATCTGCTGCTGAATGCTGCCGAGCGCGACGCTGACGACCGTGTTATCAAGGAATGTCAGGAATAGAATGACGCACAGAACAGCCAGAGCGAGGGACCGACCGCCCCGCGGGGCAACCGCTATCTCGCCCGCAGTCACGCGGGCCGGGCTGGCCACCGGCTAGGCTGCCGACTTGCAGGCGGGAGGCAGACCAGCGGTCTTGCCCGCGTTCTCGAGGGTCAGCAGACCGCAGAAGCTCGTCACGCCTACCTTCCAGGTTCCGTTCTGGAAAACAGCCACCCCGGTCTGGTTCTTCAGCGTCGGGGTCCCGCTTATGAGGA
>Ga0126378_10002735_pt1 | contig 13151 bp, 13 predicted proteins | sample PanSoiMetPlot_23_FD_92587 | JGI IMG/M metagenome (GOLD analysis project Ga0126378, IMG submission 92587) | Tropical forest soil microbial communities from Panama - MetaG Plot_23 | ecosystem: Environmental > Terrestrial > Soil > Tropical forest > Bulk soil | place: Panama | collected 2016-02-17
CCGTCGAACCCCCGGGCGTGCGCCGCTCGCGCTACGTGCTGAAGGTGCAGGACGGCTGCGACAACCGCTGCACCTTCTGCATCGTCTGGCAGACACGTGGCCGCTCGATCTCCCGCGTGCTGCCCTACCTGGAGGGCCGTGCGCGGTCAGCCGCTCGGGCCGGGTACCGGGAGATCGTGCTGACCGGCGTCGACCTTGGCTCATATCGCGGAGGCCTGGCGCAGCTCGTCAGGCGCTTGCTGGAGGCGGCACACCCTGCCCGCGTCAGGCTCTCGTCGATCGATCCCTCCCACGTTGACGGTGAGCTCACGGCGCTGCTCGAGCATCCTCGCCTCTGTCCTCATCTGCACCTGCCGCTCCAGTCGGGCTCTGACCGGGTCCTCGCGCGCATGCGAAGGCGTTACAACCTGGCTACGTTCGAGAACGCCGTCGCCATGGCCAGAGCCGTACGCCCCGACCTGGCACTGACCGGAGACATCATGGTCGGGTTCCCCGGCGAGACCGCTGAGGACTTCGAGCGAACGCTGGACGCGATCGAGAGGGCAGGCTTCAGCGGGCTCCACGTCTTTCGCTTCTCACCGCGTCCCCGCACTGCTGCGGCCCGCTACCCGGGCCAGGTTCCGATCCCCGTGGCCCGCGAGCGATCGCGGCGGGCCATCGAGCTCGGTCACCGTCTCGGCGCCGCCTACGAAGTCCGGTTTCATGGCAGGCCACTCCAGGTCGTCTGGGACCGGGTCGCGGACGGGCGCATCAAGGGCGTGAGCGAGAACTACATCCAGGTGACCGCCGCGGCCGAGGGCCGCCGGCCGGGCCAGCTCGAGGAGGTGCTGTGGCGCGCTTCGAAGACTGGCTGATGGAGCACGGCCTGGACTTTCAGGTCCGGACTTACCCGGCCGGCACCCGCACCGCGGAGGACGCTGCACGCGCCATCGGCTGCGATGTGGCCCAGATCGTAAAGTCACTCATATTCACGGCGGACGGGCGGCCCGTGGTGGCGCTCGTGAGCGGCGCCAACCGGTTGAACACAGGGCGCCTGGCGGCCCTGGCCGGCGGCCGTGTGAGCAAGGCTGACGCCGACCTGACAAGGGAGGCGACGGGGTACGCGATCGGAGGTGTGCCGCCGTTCGGCCACGCAAACACGCTGCCGGTGTTCATGGACCGCGACCTCGCGCACCACGAGGTGGTCTGGGCGGCCGCCGGCCGGCCCGACGCGGTGTTTCCGATCACCCCTGCCCAGCTGGCTGAACTGAGCGCGGCGCGCGTGGGGGAGCTCACGTGACCGGGATCCTCGTACCCTGCAGGCGCTGCGGCCGCCAGGTTTACAGCTCCGTCGTCCGCAATGGTCTGTGTCTGGACTGCCGGGTGGACCAGGCCATGTCCGACCTGCGCGCTGAGCATGCGCGGCTGTGGCGCAAGCGTGAGCGCTATCGAGCCAAGGGCGCGAACGCCGACTCGATCGGCCGTCAGGTGGCGCGCCTGGAGGATCGGATGGCCTCCCGTATCGTCGAACTGGTGCCAGACGAGAAAGAAGCGGCGGAGCAACTCAAGAGGACGCTGGAGATGGCGCGCAACTCGCGCTACGACATCCGGAGCTTTCGCTGAGCCGGACTGCCCTCTCTCCCCCTTCGGGCCACCTCACCCGGCAAGTGGAGGAGGCCCTTTCCGCTCCCGGTGGTGGACTGGTTCCGTTCCGCCACCTCTACCTCCACATCCCTTTCTGCCGGCACAAATGCGGGTACTGCGACTTCAATGCCTACGCCGGCATGGATCGCTTGATGCCCGACTACCAGCTTGGGGTCGAGCGGGAACTGGAGCAGGCCGTGGCGAGGCTGCCTTTCGGATCCCTGCTCACCGTCTACTTCGGCGGCGGTACGCCGAGCCTGCTGCCGGCGCACCTCATAGCGCGCATGCTTGCGCACATCCGTGGCACGTTCGAGATCGAGGCGGACGCTGAGGTCACGCTGGAGGCCAACCCGGCCTCGACGGACCCCGAGCGACTGGCGACCTGGCGGGAGGCGGGCGTCAACCGGCTGAGTCTCGGGGTACAGGGCTTCGACCCCAGGGCCCTGGCGGTGTTGGAGCGCCGGACCGATGGCGCCCAGGCTGAGCGGGCCTTCCGGCAGGCCCGGCAAGCGGGCTTCACGAACGTCAGCCTCGACCTGATCTACGGCGTCCCATTCCAGGACATGCCCTCTTGGGAGGGTACGGTCCGCCGGGCGATCGAGCTTGGGCCTGAGCACATGTCCTGCTACTGCCTCACCTTTGAAGAGGGCACTTTGCTGTCTCGGCGCCGAGAGCGCGGCCTGTTGCCGGCGATGGACAGCGACACCCAGTGGTATCAGCTCGACGCCGCTGACCGCCTGCTCCGCGCCGCAGGGTTCGATCGCTACGAGGTCTCGAGCTGGGCTCGGGAGGCCCGGCGCTCCCGACACAATCAGGCGTACTGGGACTGCCGGCCTGTCTATGGGGCGGGTGCTGGTGCCCACTCCTACGCCACCGACGGCGAGCGCGCCTGGCGGTGGTGGAACGTCGCCCGGCCCAGGGATTACGTCGGCGCGGCCGGATCCGGCTCAACGGAGGCCGGTCGCGAGGAGTTGACGCCCGAGCGAGCGCGCGCAGAGCAAGTCATGCTCGGGCTTCGCACCACCTCCGGTGTTGAGCCGCCGGCCGGCTTTGAGGAGCCGCTGGCTGCGCTCGAAAAGGCTGAGCTGGTCGTCCGGAGTGGGCGGCGCTATCTCCCCACGCGTCGTGGGCTAGACCTTCACAACCGGATCGCCCTGGCCGTCCTGTGATCGGTACACTGATTGGCACTCCCAGGTTGTGAGTGCCAATCGGATGGAGCCACGCAAGCAGGAGATCCTCAAAGCAGTCGTCAGGGAGTTCACCGTCACGGCTTTGCCCGTCGGTTCGCACGCCCTGGTCAGCCGTCATTTTCTGAATCTCAGCTCGGCCACGGTGCGCAACGAGCTGTCAGAGCTTGCCGACCTGGGCTACCTGGTCCAGCCCCACACGTCTGCCGGCCGCATCCCAACCGACCGTGGCTACCGCTACTTCGTGGATTTCCTGATGGACCTCGAGCCAGTGCCGCCCCAGGTCGCGTCCTTCATCCAGACCGAGCTGAGCAGCGCCCCGGCCGACCTGCAGGCACTGGTGGAGAGGGTGGCCACGACCGTCGCAGCGGTGACGCAAAACGCAGCCGTCGCCAGCCTTCCGCATGGGCCTCAGGCCAGGATCAAACACATCGACCTGGTCTCGCTGGAACCGACCGAAGTGCTGGTGATCCTGGTGGTCGAGGGCAATCTCATCCGCCAGCAGGTGATCTCGGTGAGTGCCGCCGTCGGGCAGGCTGAGCTGAGCCGGCTCGCCAACAAGCTGAACCGCGACCTCCTTGGAAAGGACCGGGACGATCTCGCGCCGCGCCTCAAGCGTCTGGGCCGGGGCCTGGAGGCGGAGGTCTCGGCGCAACTCGTACGCACGCTGGAGCTGTTCGAACAGGGTTCGGAAACGCTGGTCCTCCACGACGGAGTTCGCAACCTGCTCAAGCAGCCCGAGTTCGCAGAGGCCTGGCGCCTGCACCAGGTGCTGGAGGTCCTCGAGGAGACGCGATACCTTGCGACGCTGCTGCAGGACCTTGTCGGCGAGTCCGACACTCAGATCGTCATCGGGTCCGAGAACCAGGCGACCCAGCTGCGGTCCTGCACACTGGTGCTCACCACGTACGGCCCGACGCGCCGCATACGCGGCGTGCTGGGCGTGATCGGCCCGACGCGTATGGCCTACGGGCAGGTGGTCGGTCGCCTGCAGACGGTCGCCCGCTGGGCCAGTGAGCGCCTGGGGGAGGCTTACGCATGATCTCCGGCAGCGATTCCTCGTCGGTCTCTTAGAGTTATGGGCTTTGTACGCGTTTGAGTCAGCGTCCTCACACGGTATTCAAGAAGCGAGCTATGGCGACCAAGCGAAAGACTGATCATCACTCAGAGCACCGGCCGCGCCGCCCCGACGGCATTGAGGCGGCGGAACCCCAGATGCCCCTGCCCGACGCGGCGCCGTCCACAGATGGTGAGACGGACACGGCACCTGCCGAGACCGAGGCAGCTGCGGCTGAGACCGAGTCAGCTGCGGATGCGTCTCCGGCTGGCGACCCGGACCGCAAAACTGAAGAGCTCGCCTCGCAGCTGGAGAAGGCCAAGGACCGGTACCTGCGACTGGCCGCCGACTTCGACAACTTGAAGAAGCGTGCCCGTCAGGAGCAACTGGACACCATGCGCTACGCGGCGGCGGCCGTCGCCGAGCGCCTGCTTCCTGTGCTTGACGATGCCGACCGCGCCCTGAGCCACGCCCCCGAGGGCGTCGATGAGAGCTGGCTCAAGGGCGTCCGGCTGACGTTCCAGCAGCTGGAGGACATCATGGCGTCGGTGGGTGTGGAGCGCATCAGAGCGATGGGCTCACCGTTCGATCCCAAGCTTCATGAGGCGGTCGGTTCAGAGGAGACCTCCGATCAACCCGAAGACACCGTGGTGGTCGAGCTGAGGCCTGGCTACCGGATGCACGACCGCGTCCTCCGTCCGGCTCTGGTCAAGGTCGCCCGACCCCCAGCCTTGAACGGGTGATGGCGAGACACAGTCTTCGATCTCCCACAGGCCCAGGAGAAAGGGGGGCCATGCTTCCCCTGGCGGCTTAGCCCGTGGCCATCAAACGCGACTATTACGAGGTCCTGGGCGTCGCACGGGACGCTTCCCAGGACGATCTGAAGCGGGCCTTCCGCAAGCTTGCCATGGAGTATCACCCGGACCGCAACCCCGACAATCCGCAGGCGGCCGAGCGATTCAAGGAATGCAGCGAAGCCTACGAGATACTGTCCGACCCCGAGAAGCGGCGCGGCTACGACATGTTCGGGCACGCGGGGGTCACCGCGGGCGCCCAGGGCTACAGCGGGTTCGAAGGCTTTGGTTTCGGCGACATCTTCGACACCTTCTTCGGTGGCGGGTTCGGCAACCGTGGCACCCGGCGAGCTGCCCGCGGTGACGACCTTCGGTACGACCTGACGATCACCTTCGAGGAAGCGTTCCGCGGCGTCGAGAAGGAGATCGACGTGGCTCGTCTGGTCACCTGCGAGGCGTGCACCGGAACCGGCGCCAAGCCAGGCACCGGCTTCGAGACCTGCAGCTCCTGCGCCGGGAGCGGTCAGGTCCGGCGCCAGGCGCAGTCGATCTTCGGCTCAGTCGTAAACATCACCACCTGTCCGAGCTGCGGCGGGTCCGGCCGGATCCTTCGCACACCGTGCACGGAGTGCCGCGGCCAGGGCCGGCTCGAGCGGACCAGGCGCCTGAGCGTCAGGATTCCCGCCGGCGTCGACACAGGCTCCCAGATCCGGCTGTCCGGGGAGGGGGAGGCGGCATACCGAGGGGGCACCCCCGGAGACCTGTACATCGTGATCAGGGTCAAGGACCACCCAACACTGCGCCGCCAGGATCAAGACATCGTGTACGAGCTGCGGGTGAACATGATCCAGGCCGCCCTCGGCGACCGGATCGATGTGCCCACGCTGGATGGTCCGGTTGAAGTCACGATACCGCCAGGCACCCAGTACGGCCAGACCTTCAGGCTGCCTCGCCGGGGAATGCCGCACGTGCGCACAGGCCGGCGTGGCGACCAGTTCGTTGTGGTCCAGGTCGTCGTGCCCACAGACCTCAGCGCCGAACAGAAGGCGACGCTTCGCCAGGTGGGCGGTCTGACCGGAAAGCCCGAGAAGGTTTCGAAGGGCTTCTTCGAAAAGCTGCGCGACGCGATCCAGCTCGACTAAGAGGTGCGGCCGCACCTCTGGCCAGTCGTGGTCGCGACACTCAGCCGGGCAGCGCGCTACCCTCGCATGACCGCCATTCCCGTGGCGGCCAGCAGTCGAGGAGGAACCTGCCATGGGTGCAAGCGTTCGCTTCATCGTCCCGCCACAGCTGTTCGAGCGGGTGGCACGAACAGGAGCCGCAGAGGACCGCGAGATCGCCCTCGACACGCTGGCAATCGACCATTCCATCCGCACAGCCCGCGTGCAGAACGCCGCGCTGGGCGCGAGGACGCCGAAGCGCCTGGTCGCGGCTCACGGAGGGCGGGGCAACCCTGACAGGACAATTTTCAACGCCCGGCACCGTGCTGACGTCCACGCCAGAACCGTGTTGCGCACGGAGGGCCAGCCGCCCGTACCAGATTCCTCCGCCAACCAGGCCTACGATGGCCTGGGCGACACCTACCGCTTCTTCTGGGAGGTCCTGGGGCGTGATTCGATCGATGACGCCGCCCTGCCCCTGCTCGGCGAGGTGCACTTCGGCGTCAACTACGACAACGCGTTCTGGGATGGCGAGCGGATGATGTTCGGCGACGGCGACGGCCGGCTGTTCACCGGCTTCACCCAGGCCGTCGACGTGATTGGACACGAGCTGACTCACGGTGTGACCCAGGACACTCTCAACCTGCTCTACACGGGTCAGTCCGGGGCTCTCAACGAGTCGATCTCGGATGTCTTCGGGTCGCTGGTCAAGCAGTACAGGCTGAAGCAGACCGCAGATCGAGCGGACTGGCTGATTGGGGCCGGCATCCTCGGGCCCGCTTTCCCGGGAATCGCGCTGCGATCGATGAAGGGGCCTGGCACTGCGTATGACGGTGATGGCCAGCCTGCGGTCATGAGCGGCTACGTCGTGACAACCGCCGACAACGGAGGTGTTCACATCAACTCGGGAGTCCCGAACCACGCCTTCTACCTGACGGCCGTCGCCCTGGGCGGTCAGGCCTGGGAGCGCGCGGGCCGGATCTGGTACCGGGTGATGTCGACGCGTGCCGTCGCCCCCGAGGCTCAATTCCACACGTTCGCACTGGCTACCGTGAACGCAGCCATAGCGCTCTACGGGGATACCTCGCCAGAGGCACAGGCGGTGGCTTCCGCCTGGATACAGGTGGGTGTGCTTACGGCGGGGCAGGTGCCGACACCGGCTGCGGTCGCCACTTGACCGAGCCCAGGGCCGCGGATTCCCTTTACATCGAGCGGTCGGGCGGCTTCGGCGGGCTGAGGCTCAGCGCCAGCATCCCCGTCGACGAGCTCAAGCCTCAGGAGCGGGAGGCGCTTGAGCTGTGTTTCGGAGCGCCTGAGGCGCCGCCATCGGGCCCTGACCGCTTCGTTTACCGGCTGCGTCTGGGGGACCGCGAGGCAGTTGTGCAGGAGGACAGGGTGCCGCCTGGGCTTGAGCCTCTGCTGAGGAGGCTGGCAGGTTTATGGCGCTGATGCAGCCACCGGCAGGCTTCCTCGGGGATGGTCGCGAAGGGGAATAAATTTCTCAAGGTCGGACTTGAGAAAACGCGGAAAGGCTGCGAGAATGGAAGGGGTAGGGGGACAGAAATGCGAGCGATTGATCTAGAACTGACGAATGCCGAGGTGGAAGTGCGGCAGCTCGAGGCGCGGCTGCGAGTCGTGCCGATGAACGATGTCCAGCTGGCCCAGGCTCTGCGACGTGCACTCACCGCCAAGCGTGAGCGGCTGGAGCGGCTCCGAGCGCGCCACAACGACGCCTAGCCCGACGTAAGAGCCGGATGCGGAACATCCGGCGTGCCATGCCGCCGGGCGCCTTGCACCGCGCTGAGGGCTGCGCCTCCTCCCCATCGAGGATTGGACCAATCGCCGGCGCTGCGCCCTCTTCCAGCCCTTTGATAGGGCAATTTCCCAGCACCTGGTTCACTTGCGGTTCGCGGTTAACCGGTAAGCGTCCTGGCTCGAGCGACAACCCGGGCAGCCAGATCGTACCGGCCGGCCGAAGGGACCACGTATGCGCCCTGAGTCTGGCCATGCGCCGCTTCGAGAAACTCCACGGCGAGGTCGACGCCAAGCTCCGAAGCGTGCTCTCCGGCGCGCTCCAGCCTGTCGCGGAGTTCCTGCGGCACAGTTATCCCCGGCAGCTCGTGGTGCAGGTATTCGGCGTGCCGAAACGAACGCAGCGGCATCACACCCACGAGGACCGGCACTGCAACTTCGCGCGTGATCTCGCGCAGCCGCTCCAGAGCCGCCGGGTCGTAGATCGGATTCGTGACGATGAAGTTGGCGCCGGCGGCGACCTTGCGCCTCAGGAGCCGCAGCTCGCGCTCCAGGTCATCAGCGCCCGGATTGACAGCCGCCCCCACCAGGAACGAAGCATGATCCCCGATGGGGGTCTCGTTGGCGTCGAGGCCGCGGTTCAGGTTTGCGAGGATCGTGATCAATCCGACCGCGTTTACGTCCCAGACCGGGGTGGCGTTCGGGTAGTCGCCAACTCGAGGAGGGTCGCCGCGTAGTGCCAGGACGTTGCGGATGCCGAGGGCATGGGCGCCGATCAGTTCCGACTGGATCGCCATCACGTTGCGATCGCGGCAGGTGAAGTGGGCGATCGCCTCGAGGCCCACCTGCTGCTGGACCAGCGCGGCGCAGCTCATCACGCCCATCCGCAGGCGTGCCATCGCCGAGTCGGTGACGTTGGCGTAGTCCACGCCCGCCTCTTTGAGCAGGCGGGCGCCGGCCAGCATTCGGCTGGGGTCGATGCCGCGTGGCGGGGTCAGTTCGACCGAGATCGCGAAGCGCCCTGACGCCAGATCGGTGGCCAGCCGCGAGCCGGGTCTGGGTAGGGGCCGTTCGGCCTCCTCCCGGCGCGGGCGGGGCCGGATCTGCACCGTTCCAGAGCCGGTTGTGTCGAGGCGAGCCCGGGTGGCCGCGATGTGCGCGGGGCCCGTGCCGCAGCATCCTCCGACGATGCGGACCCCGTCAGCCACCATGCGGGCGGCGCACTCCGCGAAATACTCGGGCCCGGCCGTATAAACCAGCCTTCCACCGACGCGCTGGGGGAGTCCGGCGTTCGGCCAGGCTCCGATCGTACCGGCGCCTGCTTCAGCCAGGTGGTATGTGACATTGTGAGCCGGCACCGGCCCGCTGCCGCAGTTGATCCCGACAGCCATCACGCCTAGCGGGCAGACCGTCGTCACGAGCGCCGAGGCCACGTCCGCGGGCCTGGACTCGTCGTCGAAGCTGAGGCTTGCGACCACCGGAATATCCGGCGCGACCTCGCGGGCGACCCTGACCGCGAGCTCCAACTCGCCGAGTGCCGTGAAGGTCTCCAGGACCAGGAGGTCGACGCCGCCATCCACCAGGGCCTGGATCTGCTCGTGGAACATGCGCTCGGCAGACGTCCGCTTGATCGCACCGACAGGCTCGATGGGGCGGCCAAGGGGGCCTATGCTCCCGGCGACGAGGACCGGCCGGCCGGATGCGTTGCGCGCCTCGACCGCCAGCCTGGCGCCAGCCTGGTTGACGTCCCGTACCAGGTGTTCAAGGTAATGCTCGCCGAGACCAAAGCGGTTGGCCTGGAACGTATTGGTCTCGATGACGTCGGCGCCGGCAGCGATGTAGTCGCGGTGGACGCCGGTCACCAGGACAGGCTCGCTCAAGTTGAGCTCTTCGAGGCATCGGCCCGAGGCGACGCCGCGCGCGAAAAGCTCGGTGCCCATGGCGCCGTCGAACAGGACGGGACCTCGGGCCAGCATCTCGGCCAGACGGTTCATTGAGTGCTGTATGAAACCATAGGCGGATGCGTGTGCTGATCACGGGAGCCGCGGGCCAGCTCGGCACGGACTTCCAGCGCCTACTTCCCGACGCCGATGCACTCGACCGCCACAGGCTCTCAATCACTGACCGCGAAGCCGTCCTGACCGCGGTTCGCGGGCACGACGTCGTCCTCAACTGTGCGGCCTACAACGCGGTGGACGCCGCCGAGGCGGATCCCGCACCCGCGGTTGCCGTCAACACCGGCGGTCCGGTCAACCTCGCATGGGCCTGCAGCCAGACGGGGTCCCGGCTGGTCCACTACTCGACCAACTATGTGTTCGACGGCTCCGCTCCCGAACCTTACTCCGAGTCCGAGGAGCCGAGGCCTCTGGGCGCCTATGCGCGCTCCAAGCTCGATGGGGAGCATCGGGTGCTCGAGACGCTGCCGAGCGCCCTCGTCATCCGCTCAGCAGGGCTCTTTGGTGCCACCGGTTCGGCCATCAAGGGCGGCAGTTTTCCCGAGCGGATGGTGAATCGGGCTCGCGAAGGCCAGCAGCTGCGGATCGTGGCTGACCAGCGGCTGAACCCGACGTATACGGTCGATCTGGCGCGGGCCACGCTCGACCTGCTTGCTCAAGGTCTGACGGGGGTTGTCCATGTGGTCGCGGCGGGCTGCTGCTCGTACTGGGAGCTCGCGGTCGAGGCCCTCCGTCTCGCCGGCGTCAGCGCGCCGGTCGACCGGGTGACGACCGCCGAGCTGCGAGCCGCCGCACCGCGGCCGCGCAACGGCTGTTTGACCTCAATCCGAGTAAAGGCCCTTCGGGACTGGCACGAGGGACTCACGGACTGGTTTGCGGCCTGGCAGCAGGCCGCGTCTCAGGCGCCGGTGAGGATGCCCCGACCATAGGCGATCGCGACGATCCAGCACGAGGCGGCCATGAGCGCTGCCTCGCGGGTACGGCTTCCCCGTGCTGCCCAGAAGTAGATGCCGGGGAGGAAGATGATGGCGAAGGCCCCGTAGACGACGTGCACGATCTCGCGTGGGCGCGCCACTGCGATGAGGGCCACGCCCATCAGGCCCTGGACGCCCGTCAGGGCGATCATCAGGACATAGCTGGAGCGGAAGCCGGCGCTCACCTCACGCCGGATCACGAAGCCGACCGAGCCCCAGACACCCAGGATGGCGGCGAAGAGTATCAGCGCGAGTGCAAGTCGAGCGTGGAGGAACACGAGCGTATCGATCACAAGCTGTCAATTGTCGGCCTTCGCGTGGTGGTGGTGAAGGCTGTCAGGGCGCCCGTCGCACCGGCCTTCGTGCGTCGGGTGCTCGTGGCCGCAGCCGCCGAGCCGGCGGTTGCGGCCGTGCTGGCGGGAACGGGCGGTGCGGCTGAGATCACGGTGCGAATCACGGGCGATCGCGAGCTGCGGCGGCTGAACCGCCAGTTTCTGGGCGACGACCGGGTGACCGACGTCCTCAGCTTTCCGAGTGGGGATTTGCTGAGCGGAGACCTGCCAAGCGCCTATCTTGGCGATCTGGCACTGTCGTGGCCCGCAGTCGGGCGTCAGGCGGAGGCGTTCGGGCACGAGGCGGAGGTGGAAGCGGCCCTCCTTGCAGTCCATGGTTTCCTCCATCTCCTGGGGTGGGACCACGAGACCCCAGCCGGCGAACGAGAGATGACCAGGCTGACCCTCGCCTGCCTCGCGCACTCTGACGTGCATCCCGCCCTGGGCCGGCTGTAGCAGGGATCCTTCCTACACTTGTGCACCGGGCCGCGGCTGATGCCGCAGGCCCAGGCATGCCCATGCTCGAAACGAACCGGTCGTCCACCCCTGACATCGTGCTGGTCGGTCTCGGCAACCCTGGCCCGGACTACGCACGGACCCGCCACAACCTCGGCCAGGCCTGCCTGGAGGCATTTGCTCGCCGAGCAGGCATCGAGCTTTCCCGGCGGCGCTGGCGCTCGCGCGCCGGCTGCGGCGAGCTCGCGGGTCACCGGCTCTGCCTGCTGGAGCCTCAGACGTTCATGAACCTCAGCGGCCGTGCGGTGTTCGAAGCTGTGCGCGACCTTGAAATGAGCCCCGAGAACGTATGGGTTGTCTACGACGAGATGGACCTGCCCCTTTGCCGCCTTCGGATCAGGCGCGGCGGCTCCTCGGCCGGACACCGGGGAGTCGAATCGATAATCGCTCATCTGCACAGCGACGCGTTCACCCGGTTTCGCGTCGGTGTCGGCAAACAGGGGCGGCCGGGGTCTGACGCCGGTATCCATCACGTGCTGGGCAACTTTTCGGGCCGAGAGGCGGAAGTGCTCGATTCAGTCATCGACGGAGTCGCCTCGGCGATCGACACGGCAGTCAGGGACGGGGTGACAAAGGCGATGGACCTTTACAACCGGACTGGATCTCTCGGCTGCGAGGAGATAGCGTGAGCTCGTTGTGGGAACGGACGTTCGACGGCGCTTTGAGCGACTGGTTGGCGCGGCCCGCCGGCTTGCTCCGGACTGGTCGGCTGCCCCGGTCGGCATGGCCGCTGGTGGTCTCGGCGGTGGCCCGAGGCGCGGCTCAGGCGCGACGGCCTGTGCTGGTCCTCTGCCCCGAACCGGGCCGGTTCGTGAGAGCCCTGCGGCCGTGGCTGGCCGGTCGTCCCTTTGTCTACCACTTCGCCGAGGTGACCGTCTCCTTCCTCGATCGACCGCCGGCATTCGACGAGAGCGTTTCCCTGCGCCTGGAGGCTCTGGCCTGTCTGGCAATGGCCTGGGACCAGCGCTCGCCCGAACCGTGCGTGGTCGTGTCTTCGCGCCGGTCCATGATGCGCATGACCGTCGCTCCAGAGGACCTTGCGTCGACCACGGTTCTGTTGAAGCCGGGGTTGGAGGCCGAACCCACCGAGCTGGCCGCGCGTTTGGTGGAGCTGGGCTATACGCGCGAGCCGCTGGCCGAGACGGCCGGTCAGTTCGCGCTCCGCGGCGGCATCCTGGATGTGTTTCCCGCCGCTGCCCGTACACCCGTACGGGCCGAGTTCTTCGGCACCGAGCTCGAGACCCTACGACTGTACGACCCCCTGAACCAGCGCTCGGTGATGGCTGTGCCCCAGGTGACCGTGCGCCCCGGGCGCGAGCTCCTGCTCGGACCGGAGCGCGGCAGGGCAGCGGTCGAGCGGTTGCGCTCGGGAGCGGGGCTGGACGGCCTGCGCGCTGACGTGCGAGCCGACTGGGAAGAGGACCTCGAGCGGCTGGCCGCCGGTGGGGCTTTCCCGGGGGTGGAGCTGTACGGTGCTTACCTCGATCCCCAGTTGCCCGCGCTGGTCGACCACCTTACGGAGGCTGCGGTCGTGGTCGATCTCGATCCGGACCACCAGCTGGCCGACGCACGCGAGCTCGAGGCGGAGACGCTGATGCTGGCCCAGGCTGAGTCGGGTGACGGCGAACTGCCGCGCGGCTTCGTGGCGCCCATGGTGCCAGTGCAGCGCCTGACCGATCTGCCGGCGGGGTGCTGGCTGATGACAGCCTCGGTGGCCGACGCGCAGGGCGGCGAAGTCGACCTGGGCTGGCGAGACCTGGAGCCGCTCGTCGGCAGGCCTCGCGCAATCGCTGAGCTGGCC
>Ga0126378_10002736_pt1 | contig 13147 bp, 13 predicted proteins | sample PanSoiMetPlot_23_FD_92587 | JGI IMG/M metagenome (GOLD analysis project Ga0126378, IMG submission 92587) | Tropical forest soil microbial communities from Panama - MetaG Plot_23 | ecosystem: Environmental > Terrestrial > Soil > Tropical forest > Bulk soil | place: Panama | collected 2016-02-17
GCGCTTGCCATGACGTTGCCGCCAGCAGATGAGCCCGCGTACGGCGAGGTACAAAGAATGCTCGAGGCTGCTCCCCGATATGGCATCGAATTTGTATTGCCATAAACACGATGAGTGGTTTTCGAGTGGAATGGCGATGCCGCCGGATCTCCTGGTTTTGAAAGTCGCTGTTTGTTTTCCCATTACGGATTTAAGTCAGGAGATTGAGAAATACATTCCTCGTATTCCCACTCATCAAAAATCGCGATGCGTGGGCAATCCGGAAGCTGGTATTCCCGTAGTGGTACTTTATGCTTGCCCGTTATTCGGCAATCGCGCTGCAGCGCTATGCAGGGAGAATTTTCAACTGTATTTCGTGACGATGTTTTTCGACATCATCTTTAACTCGTAGAACCTGGCGGCATGCTGGAGGGCCCGCTGATTCTGTTGCAATGGATGAACTGCTGTAGCGATTGTTTGGCGGAACCAGGGGACAGATGGCAACCTCCCGCATGATAATCATTCGATGGCGCAGCTAGAGAATTTTCGCCTGAAGGTGTTTCGCGCGGTTGCCGAGCACCTGAGTTTTCGTAAGGCCGCCGAACACCTTTTCCTGACGCAACCGGCCGTCACTCTTCAAATCAAAGCTCTCGAAGAAGATCTTGGCGTGCGCCTCTTCGACCGTTCAGGAGCAAAGATTTCTCTTACGCAGCAGGGTTCAACCCTGCTGGGCTATGCAAGCAATATTGCGAATCTTGTTTCCAAAGCAGAACACGCGCTTGGCGGGGCAGATGACACCATTTCCGGTGATCTCCTGATCGGAGTTTCGACCACCATCGCTCAGTACGTGCTGCCGCGGCTACTTGGCGCCTTTCTCGCCGAAAATCCGCGCGTTCAGTTTTCGCTGCAGAGCGGCAACACGCGTGAGATTGTGAAGGCTCTAGTCGCAGACAAAGTTTGTATCGCCCTGATTGAGGGTCCCGCGCGAGATCGCGGCGTGCGCATGGAGCCATTTATGGAGGACGAGTTGGTTCTGATTGCCTCACGACAATTCGACTCCGATCATCTGACACGCAATCAGCTGCAGGCTTCCTGTTTTCTCATACGCGAGGAGGGCTCAGGCTCTCGGCAGGCGGTGGAGACTGCTCTCGAGAAAGCCTGCCTCAAGCTGAAGTCCTTCAGGAAAGTCATGGCGCTGGATTCAACCGAAGCCATCAAGTCTGGCGCTGAGGCTGGACTTGGCCTCGGCTTCGTGTCGCGCTGGGCTATTTCAAAAGAACTCGAACTCGGTGCTATAAAAATTATCAGCATCGAGGGCGTGAAGGTTAAGCGTCAGTTTGCTCTCGTTTCCCGAACTGGTCCTGAGCCGCATGGCGCCGCAGGAGCGTTTCGCAGATTCGCCCTCGATCGCGCTCGTCTGCTTGCCGATAAGCATTTCTAATCCCCCATAAAAACTACTGATGTATCCCGACGGAACGCCCTTCATCTGTACATGCGGTTTTACAAATGGAGGAAGAGGGATGACTACCCGTGTGGAAACAATCATTATCGGCGGCGGACAAGCCGGGCTGGCAGTCAGTTACTACTTGAAGCAGAAGAACCGACCGCACATCGTTCTTGAACAAGCTGGGCAAGCAGGCAATGCATGGCGCAACCATCGCTGGGATTCGTTCACGCTGAATACGCCGAACTGGCAATCCGCCCTGCCCGGAGCTGAGATTCCTGGCAACAATCCGGATGGATTCCTCTTACGCGACGAGATCGTTGCGTACTTCGAAAGATATGTAGAACAATTCGAATTGCCGGTCCGCTACGGGGTGCGCGTTGAGAGCGTTGCCCCGCAAGTCTGCGGTCGTGGCTACATTGTCGATACGAACAGCGGCACATTTGAAGCTGATAACGTTGTTGTGGCAACTGGACTCTATCAGAAGCCGAAGGTGCCGGCCATCAGCGCCTCTTTTCCACCAGACATAAGACAGATTCATTCGGATGAATACAGGAATCCGCAACGGCTCCCAGCGGGTTCGGTTCTGGTCGTTGGCAGCGCACAATCGGGCGCTCAGATCGCAGAGGAGCTGTACCAGAGCGGGCGCATAGTCTACCTGTCCGTAGGTCGCGCAGCCCGCGTTCCTCGCCGCTATCGGGGTAAGGACGCCAACTGGTGGCTGGCCCAGATGGGAACTTACAATCGCTCGGCAGACCAACTTCCGTCACGGCAGGCAAAGTTTGCCGCCAAGCCTCAGATCTCTGGGAAAGACGGCGGTCATACACTGAACCTACATCAGTTTGTTAGGGATGGTGTGACGCTGCTCGGGCACCTTGAAGGCATAAGCGATGGGCGAATCCTCCTCGCTCCGGATCTGAAAGAGAACCTGGCGCGCGCTGACCAATTTGAGTCCGACTTCATAAAGAAGATTGACGAATTCATAGAACAGAATGGCATCTATGCCCCGGCAGAGACACTTCCCATACTCCGCGATGGATACGAGCTGGAAGAAATCCGCGAGCTGAATTTAGTTGACGCCAACATCACCGCCGTAATCTGGGCGACTGGCTACAGCTTCGACTTCAGCATGGTCTGCCTTCCCATCGTGGACAGCGATGGATATCCAATTCAGAAGAGCGGCGTAACCGACTATCCCGGGTTGTACTTCGTCGGACTGCCATGGCTGCACAATGCGAAATCTGGATTGCTGTTCGGCGTAGGGGAGGATGCGGCTCGCATCGCAGGTCGCTGCGATCCGCGATTTGCCGCGCCACATCTTCAGCCTGTCCGCTTCTGGAATCCATCTGCAACAGGTGCTCACCGATAAGAACCAAGACGGCCCGGCTTTCAGTCCGCCGAGTAAAGAAAAGGACTTTTCAGTTCAGTTCGCAAGTCAGCAATTCTGGGTACCGCTGCAAGGTCTTCGTCAGAATCGGCGCTGTTGCTTCGATCCACTGGTCATCGCGGTAGGTGTGGTGCTGGAAGTAGTCGGCTGTGCGTCCGATGGTTTCGTGTGCCGCCGCGTGTTCCAGTTCGTGGATGATGGTTTCGGTCTTGATGTCCCGTGGAAGATCCGGGGCAACGACAATGACCTCACGGTCGTAGTTGATAGTTGCGCGCTCAGTGCCTCCTGGGTCGTCCGCTACGAGTTCGTAGGTGTAGGAGCCGACGACGATGTGTTTAGGACAGTCATTAGCCGATTCGGCTGTGGACTTGGGAGCGACGACTGGCGCGGACTTGGGCTTCTGGTAGCCGTGTAAGTAGAACGATAGCGGAATTGTGATTAGGAGAACCGCGAAGATGGTCGTACCTTTCACTTCAACCCCTTTCACGTCCACCCGCATTCTGCTGCGCCTCGATCCTCAACACGAGGCCGTCAATCTAGCAAATCGGCTGAGTGGGTGTCGTTGCCGTAAAAGCACTGAGTATTGTCTTGCTTTTGCTTTTAACCGCAAACAGTGGGGAGGTGTGGCAGTCTATAGCATCCAGAGTTGCTGTCAAGATGAATGATGTTGCATAATGCTGCAAAAGAGCGACATTTGCACTGCATCTGTCGAGTTGCCGGGAGCCACACCCTTCGCGGTTTGAAGGGTGCGAGTTCAGAACGGGTCGTCGGCAGTCCGTTGCAGCAATTAATGAAAGAAAGATTTAAAGACATGCAATGCAAGGTCGACTACTACGTTCGTCCTCCATCATCTTTTGAACGGTGATAGACCCTGCCACGCTCCGTCCGGTGTGAGCGCTCGTCCGCACCGCGAGGCTCGCCGGTTGACCGGAGGATTGCCACCTTTGCGAGTGCGAGTGGGTGCGGGTCGGAGATTCTATTTGTGTTTAATTCTTTGAACTCTCAAATAGAGAAACAATAGCGATTTGCCACACGCGACCGCACGCAGCAGCCTACTTCCGCTGGGCCAGTCTGAAGGAGACGACGTAATGCTCACTCATCTCGGTGGTCGGGCCGCGCACAGCAGCTTGCTATACTCTCCGGCCATGAGCGTACAGCTCTTGCGTCGGAGCTCGCCGTCGATGACCTGGTGATCGGCGCTGCTGCGCGTCTCGAGAGCTAGTCCGCAGCAGGCCCAGAACTGGCGTTTGGTGCGGAAAGCGAAACGGGGTCTGCACGCGCGCCATCAGCAAGGCCGAACGATCGGTCCCACAAAGGGAATCTGCTGAGCACTGCGATGGCCGCATGCTTGCGACCTTCTTCGATGAGATCGCAGCGTATCTGCCGGCGCAGAGCCTGCAGGCTGTCCAGCTGCTCGAACCTGCGCTCGCCACGATAGCGTGGTCCCGTCTGTTGCACCTGGCTCAACCGCTGTTCCCGGCGGCAGCGGGGGTAGAGTTTCTTCCCGTCACTCGCAATCTTCAGGCTGCGATACAGTGCCTTGAGCCGACGCATCACTCGCGTGGGGTCGTCGGTCAGCGAGCGGTAGCTGCGACCCAGTTCCTTGAGCATTAGCGTCTGCGTATCGTCCTGATAGACCCGCGACAGCATTCCCGAACGCAATAACTCCGCCAACTTGCGCGCGTCGATCTGATCGCTCTTGTTGCCACTCTTCAGCAGAGCATTCTTGCGCGGATTACCTACCAGCACTTCGGATACCTGCGACTGCAACAGACCGTGCATCCACGCGGCATGCGTCCCTTCTTCGAAGGTGACACGCAAGCTGCCAGATATTCGGCGAAGGAATCCGAGAATGGCGGCAGCCTTGGTCATGAACACCGCTTGCATCACCAGCTTGCCGCTCTCATCCAGCACCGCCGCGGAAATGCTTGTCTTGTGAACATCCAGACCAATACACTTAACGTCACTCATGAGGGTGCTCCTTTCCTGAGTAGCTGAGTGTTTGAAGATCACTGCAGACTACTCTCAAAGGGCGCCCTTTTATATTGCATCCCCAGTCTCTTATCATTTTCGCTGACAAACCCAAAGAAAAGAGTGGGTGCCGTGCCCTCCGCGACTTTCGAGGGTGGGCTGCCATGTTCTCCCCAGTACCGGAGGCTGTACTGGCTTTCTTTTCCCATACTCGGAATCTACGCGCGACTGAGCATTTATGTAAAATCAGAAACTCAACCCAGGAGTTGCCGACATCATCGCAGCCCACCGGACATCGCGGAGGGTAGGGCACCCGTTGTGCAGGCTCAATAAGAGAAACAAGATCAAATGTTGGAGTACCCGGCGTCACGCAAATCCGCCAGCATTCATCCTCCTCGGATGAAGTTTTGACGTAGCTCACGCAAGTCGGGTATGGAACAAGTGTTCGAGGTGCTGGCGTTTCAAGCTTGGCCACGGGAATGAACCGGACCAGGCAATCTGTTCTTAGCGTCGTTAGAAGAGCAAAGGCACCAGCGCCCATGTTTCGCGCCGATAGTTCTCATAGTTACTGCCAAACGTTTGTTGCAGGATCTGCTCTTCTAGCCTTGTCTTGCGCAGATAGGCGAGCACTAACATTGCCAAGGCGATCAGCGAGTGATACTGGCTGGATGAGATAGCCGTACCCAGAAACATACCGAGCATTGCCGTGTAGATCGGATGACGCAAAAAGCGATATGGTCCGGTGCGGACTAATTCGTGGCCCACTCCGATTCTGACTTCCCCACTCCAATTTCTTCCCAGATGCCGCCTGGCCCACACTGCGAGCAGAATGAATGCAGCCTGAATGATTGCGCCGACGGCTACGAAATAGTGGAAGCGCTGCGGCAGGAACCAGCCGGTCAAGCCGGGCACTGGCAAAAACAGCAGAAGCAGAGCCAGGTTGAGCATGACTTGATGGAACCATTTCGAGGCGCGCGATTCCGGCTTCTCGGCGGGTGCTGAGTTCCGTCCTGCGATCCCCCAGTAGATCGAGAAGCCGATCCACAGAAGCAAAGCCGGGAAGGTTCTGCTGCGCAGCAGTGGCCAGGGGTTCCGAATGACCTTGATCAATACCCATACCAATGCCACTCGAGCCGTCCACACCAGAATGCGCATACGCGGTGTAAGCCGCCGTCGAGGAGCCGGCTCCTGGGAAGGTAAAGCGCTCGTCGCAGCCATCGTTTGCTCCTGTTCGTTCGAACCTCTTCGGGAATTTAGGTCTTTAGTGCCTGGGCAAAAAAGCGATCACTGCAGCTAGACCAAGCAGATAAGCAGCTCCAAAATGAGCGAGTCCGTTCCCGAGGTTGAGCGAATAACCATGGGGACCCTTGATTACCAGCATCGGCACTGAAGGCTGATAGCAGACGGGCCATCTTGCTATCTCGGACCGTTCTAAGAAATCCTGGAGTTTTACCGGACGCACACGCAAAGCCAGCGTCAGCAATTGCTGTCTTCGGATCTCGATCCAGACGAAAGAGACAATGCTGATCGCGATCCAGATGCCGAACCAGGTGCTGAGAAGCCGGTCAAGGCCGCCGGCGGACGTGCTGAGCCTGATCGGCCAGAAAAGAATCGCAGCGGCGATGCCAACGCGGTGCCAATCGCAAACCCTCACGTAGTACTTCCGCGTTTCTTCGCGCGCTTCCATGTGTTCGGCCGCCTGACTCTGGGGTACCGGTGTCCGCCATGCCAGCACTAGTCGCTTCACAAACAAAATGCCAACCTGCAAGTACAGGAGGAAGATCGGAACACCAAATACCAGGCGCACATCGTGGTGCTCTGGTGTCGCCAAGTAATACCGGGTAAGCAAGGCAAGAGCAAACGCGCTGGAGAGCGCCAGCGTCCATTCCAGTTTGGAATTCGTGTAGTCGCGTAGCCGCCGCGGCTTCAACGACAACGCTATACGAGCTACGGGTTTCTCAGCCTGAGGTGCTGCAATGGAACGCGCCTGCCGCTCCGCCAGATTCACCGAGAAGGAGTGATTGATGTGTATGAAAGCGGAGAGAAACAGGACGAGAAAGTTCAAATACAAAAGGCGTCCGCTCAAGAAAATGGCGGCGGCGATAGGAATGTCGATGCCAAAAGGGATCAACATCCTTATCCAATACGCGCGCAGGAGTTTCCGGCCACCGACCGCATAGAAGTCGGACTGCACGGGAACGTCAAAGAACCAATCTCGGCCGCGGCGCAGAGGCTGGAGCCCGCGACGGATACAGCCGTTAATGCGGGCCGCCCAGAAAAAAATGTAGATGATGATGGCGTACTTGTCGGAATGCACTTACTTGCCTTCCTTCCCTGCCAGTCTCAACTCGCGCATCACAATGCTCTGAATCTTGTTCGGCGAAAGACCGGACAGGACCAACTCGGTCAGCGCCGTGCGCAATGGCCGCAGCAGCTCATCTCGGCTCCGTTCCGTAATGGTGCGCGACGCAACCACCGAACCCGATCCATGCCTGATCAGGATCAGTCCATCCTTCTGTAACTCCCGGTAAGCAGTAGCGACAGTGTTCAGATTCACTCCCAGATCCGCAGCCAATTGCCGAACAGGCGGCAATGGCGCCCCCTCGGCCAGCTTCCCCCGTGCAATCAGTTCCTTGATGCCATCAACGACCTGCTGATAAATCGGGCGCGCGTCCGCTGTGTCGATGGTCAGAAACATGGCAAATTGTGCTGTGTATGTATACTCCATACACATTTAGAGTGTCAACACAAACCTGGCGGTCGGCCTTCCTTTCCCGTTTCGGTCTTTGCGTCAGATTCCCAAATAAAGGGGGCGCCATCCGCCAAGTTCGCTTGGTATCGACTCTTGCCGCCATCCCATCTTGAAGTGATCTGAGCGTTCAGTTGAGGAGGGAAATGAAGCTCCGCTACTGCGTGTGGGTTTCCATGTTGGCCCTTGGTTTGCCAGGACTTCGCCTAAAGAATTCTGCCGCCGCAGGCGCTCAGCTGAATCCGCCGCAGGCCCAAATCACCGTTCTTTACGACGCCTTTGGCCAGAATTCGCCAAGGCGAGTGGTTTCTATCGCAAGGAAACATCACTCCCGCCTGAGAGACGGTACTACAACGGTGCGCCACCTGAGATTATGGATTTTTGGCTCTGCCTGGCCCGAAGCAACTTTTCAATTAATCGATAAGAATACCGAGATCGCACCGGACATTCACCTGCTGACGCTTGTTGCTGACAAGCCGGGCACATTCGAATTGCGGGAAGTATCGCTAGCCATTAACACTTCCCGAAGGGCTGATCCTTCATCGTCGGTTGTTCACATCCGGGTATCGATAGAATTGTCGAATCGGCGAGCACGATCAACCCACACATTCACTTCATCGTCGGGCCTACATCTAGTCGTAACGCTAGATCCGGAAATTGAAAGGATCGTCATTGCATTGCATGATCGTTTCAAAGAGGACGATATTGCCCCGGGCCAGAGCACGGGAGAACCGGCCTTTGTTGCCCTCCAGAGGGCTATCGGTGACCACGATGTTTATGCGGGCTTGGGAACCACTCTGAAGCTGACTTCTTCTGCGACCGTTGTACAGGGACACTGATGCATCTCCCATGGCGGGTGCCCATCCTCGACGGGTCGGGTGGCACATCCTCGCGTGGAGTTCGCAAGGGCGGGATTAAGATGAAGATTGACCAGCCCTGGTTTTGGTCCTTGAGTTTCGTGCCGGGTGCCGCACCCTTCGCGGTGCAAGTTCACAACGTTCGCCGGAGGACGGTGTCCCACCGTCTTGCCTTTGGTTCCAATATATGGAGCTTACAAAATGTAGGGTGCCCCTCGATAAAAACGGAGGGCACGCACTCTCTTGGTTCGTCAGCGAAGAATCAAAACGAAAGGCTGGCATTGGGTACAAGCACGAATTTGCCTATGACGCCTCCATTCCCAAGCAATTCGTGCGCGCGTCTTGCCTCAACCAGCGGAAATCGCTGCGCGATGAGCGGTTTGATCTTTCGTTGTTTTAGAAGATCAAATACGGCGAGCAGATCCTTGCGAAAAAGTTCCGGTTTCAGTCGTTTAAGCCACTGGATGCTATAGGGGACAACCCGCTTGCGACCCGGGAAAAGCCAGCCAGCAGCGATGTACAACCCGAAGATAGCGATTTCTCGAAAACGATGGCGACCACTCGAATGACCCGAGGCCAGTCGTCCCCCACTTAGCGAGGCAGTAAGGCCATAGGCCACTACTTTCCCTCCACGGCGAAGAGCCGTGCGGGAACGCCAGATGTTCGTTCCGCCCAGGCCGTCAAACACCACGTCCACACCCTCACCTGTGAGGCGATGGATTTCTTCAAGGAAATCCTGATGCTGGTAATCAATTGGAACAGCGCCCAAATCGGAAACGGTCGATGCCCCTCGCGGTGAACAGGTACCGTACATCTCGACACCGGCGAGACGCCCCAGCTGCAGCAGTGCCGAGCCGACTCCGCCCGAGGCGCCGTGAACCAGCACGCGCTGGCCCGATCTGACCTTAGCAGAGCGATGCAGCATCTGATAAGCCGTGACATAGTTCAGGATGAGGCTGACAGCCTCTGCGGCGTCCAAGTCAGGCGGTACGGAAACCAGTTCGAGTTGCGGCAAGCAAACGAACTCCGCATATGCGCCGCTGATCGGCAGTGCGGCAACTGTGTCGCCTGGTTCCATTCCGGAAACACCGTCGCCCAGCCGCTCGACTATGCCAACCAAATCCCACCCAGGTGTGAAAGGCACGCGCGGAGTCTCCGGATGAATGCCCTCGCGCATCATTACGTCTGGCAAGGAAATACCGGCGGCCAGCACTCTTACCTGTACTTCGCCACGCTTCGGCTTGGGACGCTCTTCTTCAAGCACCTCAAGCGCGTCAGGTCCGCCATAATGCGTGACGATGATTCGCTTGTGTCTCACGGACTTTCTTGCCCCTCGCTGCTCCGCGACGAAAAATCACAGCTTAAAAGACTAAGAGAAGTGTCAGCTCGAGGATGTGATCCAGATCACAGGGAGGCATTTCCGATGTGGGGTAGGGGCCCGGTTCGGGACCGTGGTCACTGAAGCACGGGACAACAGAGTTCATCGCCATTTATCACGCGGGTGGCGTACCCTTATGCTTTTTGCCGGGGTGGCCCGCCCTCTTCCCGTCGTGGTCTGTTTACGATTCATTCGGGCGTCCCGTTCTCGCGCGATGTTCGCGAGGGTGGGGTAAGAATAATGACGATAACTCTGCCTTAGATTTTCACTCTTCTTCTAACAGATCGGACAAGGTCTCCAACAGTTGCGTCCACACTTTCACGGAACTAGACTCCTCCTGCTCGCCACACACGGCGAGATCGCGAGTAGCAGGAAGTCTTCATGCCCGGATTCACCCTGGTAGCTTCGCTTGCGCTCCTCTCTTTCATTCTCCCTGCGATAGCAAACGCGCAGAGCATTCCCGCTGCGACATCGCCCACTGCGGAAGAACAGAGTTGTGTTGCGCTAATCGGGTTCAATTTGGAACACGCGCAGGGCGGACCGGCGGTCATCACGTCTGCGCGCCAGATTGAAGTGCCGGCAGCCGGTCTTGAGGAGTGGATCCTCGCTCCCAGCGGATTCGCGAGCAACACCGCCCGCGCTGTACAGATTCATAACTATTGCGATGTGACCGGCTACGCCGCGCCGCAGAACAAATTTGAGTTGAAGCTGCCGGCGCCGGACGCCTGGAATCAGCGGTTTTTCTTTTATGCGTGTGGCGCATTCTGCGGCACGGTGTTCGGAGAAGCCTGCAATCTCGGACTCGCACGCGGGTACGCCTCAGTGACATCTAATGGCGGACACGAAAGTCTATGGGGATTCGACGGCGTCTGGGCTGCGAACGCGCCCGAATTACAAGAGGACTTCGGTTGGCGCAGTACTCACGTGGTCACGCTTATCGCGAAGGTCATCACCGAGCACTACTATGGCAGGCCCATCAAGCACTCGTACATGGCGGGCGGTTCCAAAGGCGGACAGGCCGTTCTCATGGAAGCACAGCGCTTCCCGGAGGACTTTGACGGGTTGATGGCCAGCGCTCCGGTCTACGACTATACCGGCCGAAATACCTACGCTGCGGCCTGGTTTGCGCAAGCATTCAGCGATGGTCGGGGCGGCTCGGTCCTGAACGAAGCCGCAGCAAAAGCCATCCATAAATCCGTTTTGGAGCGCTGCGGCGCTCAGGCTGGTGTCGACGAAGGTGTGGTCACCGATCCGCCCGCGTGCAAATGGCAACCCGAGATCATCGCCTGCGCGTCCGGGAGCAGCGGCCCTGATTGCCTGATTGCAAGGCAAGTGGCTGCGGTGAAGCGGTTAATGAGCCCGGTGACCAACTCCAAAGGCGAGATTCTGTACGCCTATCCCTATATCCCTGGGACCGAAACCATGTGGGCCGGCTGGAACTACTTTGGTGCGTGGCGTCCTGGGATTCGGCCGCGCCTTGCTAATTTGGAACTGCCGGGACAATACGAGAAGTACCTGGTGGACGCCAAGGTACGCGAGAACGCGGATGCACTCACATTCGACTTCGATCGCGATCCAGCAACGCTGGCGAGAGCGCGAAGAATCTATGACGCGACCTCATTTGACCTCCGCGAGTTGAAGGCCCGCGGTGGCAAACTGCTAATCTGGCATGGCTGGTCAGATGGCGCAATTATGGCGACCTCTTCCATTGGTTATTACGAAGGCGTGTCGAAGCTGATGGGAGGCCGCGCTCAAACCGAGTCTTTCTTCCGGCTGTTTCTCGTACCGGGTGTCCATCACAGCGGTGGAGGTCCTGGCTTTACCGAGTTCGACTCCATGAGCGCACTGGAGAATTGGGTAGAAAAGGGCCAGCCGCCGGAAAAGCTGATTGCATGCCGCGAGACGAATCACGTTATCGAGCGCTGTCGGCCCGTCTTCCCGTATCCCGTTTTGGCCAACTATTCCGGGAAAGGTGATCCCGGGAAGGCAGATAGTTTTGTGCCGTTTGACCCTACGTTAAGAGGAACTCGGTGACAGATGGGACGTTTTCTGTTCGGGTGCTCGTCCCTTGTTTTTTACCTTTCCCGGAATGACCCACAAGGCTGCCCACTATTCGAATACGAACCAATTTGGAGTGGCTTGTGTACGATCGCGCATTGCTCCTGCACGGTGCCAAACGCAATGAATTGCTGAGTCTCGCGGAAGTAGAGCAGTATGGAATCGACAGCTTCGGCGACGCCGATTACGTCAGCATCTACGGACTGCGTCCGCGAGAGTGGTACCCTCGCGGAATCCGTCTCCTCGGACGCACGGCTGTAGAGTGCACCCGTGACTCGCTCGCCGATCGTATCGGACGTGATGTTGCCTCCATCGCGGCAGGAATGCCATTGAAGAAGCAGGTGGTGGCAATCGATCCGTTCGCTGGATCGTGCAATACCCTGTTTTGGATTTTGCGGCACGTACAAGAGGCAGAAGGCGTCGCGTTTGAATCAGACACGGAAGTCTTCGAACTCACACGCCGCAACTTTGCCGCTCTTGGCCAAAGCATTGCCCTCGTCCGCGGCAACTATGCCAATCTGCATCAGCATCACATTCCTGAGGATCGAGGCATCGTTATCTTTGTCGCGCCGCCGTGGGGGACTGCTCTGGATGAAGTCCACGGTCTGGACCTTTGTCGCACGAGACCTCCCATCCCTGAGGTCATAGACCGAATCGGGCGCCAATTCGCGAACCACAACATCCTGTTTGCCGTGCAGATGTATGAAAAAGTCTGCCCCGCATCAATGGCTGTGGTTCAAACGCAGCTCGATTGGAGCGAACTGCGGCTCTACGACATCAACGAGAAAGGTAAGAATCACGGCGTTATTCTCGGGACAAAAAGTTGGGCGCCGAGGTAAGGTCGGGGAGCGGGGCAGGGGCGAACCGGTGCGCCACCCGCAATCAACAACTTGCAAGAGCCTTTCTTTACAATGCAGATGGCAATTGATACGCTTTACCACGGAGTGTTTGAAGAACCCTTCCTAAGTAAATCAAAACAGAGTGGGCCTGTGGCGCAGCTGGGAGCGCGCTTCCATGGCATGGAAGAGGTCGTCGGTTCGATCCCGACCAGGTCCACCATTAAATCAACAACTTGCGGACCCACCTCGAAGCGCTTGGCCGGAAATTGGCCGGAAATTTGGCCGGAAATTTCAAGAAGCCTCCGCCTTTTTTGGCTTCAGCCTCAGTTCCTTGTTGATGGCCGCCACCGTCGCTTTCACGCTTTCGGGAATTTCCTGCATGTAAACGTCAGTGGTGGTCGATAGCCGCGAGTGCCTCAATAAGCCCTGGATGTCTTTCGGTGTCCCTTTTTTTTGACCCAGTGTTGCAATGGTGCGCCGGATCA
>Ga0126378_10002737_pt1 | contig 13141 bp, 13 predicted proteins | sample PanSoiMetPlot_23_FD_92587 | JGI IMG/M metagenome (GOLD analysis project Ga0126378, IMG submission 92587) | Tropical forest soil microbial communities from Panama - MetaG Plot_23 | ecosystem: Environmental > Terrestrial > Soil > Tropical forest > Bulk soil | place: Panama | collected 2016-02-17
CCGCCGGTGGTGGGATCGGTCAGCAGCACGATATAGGGCAGCCCCGCCTCCTTGACCTCGTCCACGGCGATGATGCTGCGAGGCATCTGCATGAGGGAGATGATGCCCTCCTGCATGCGCGCCCCACCCGAGGCGGGAATCACGATGAGCGGAGCCTCCTGCAGCACCGCGAGCCGGGCCGCGGCGATGAGGCCGTCGCCCACGGCACTCCCCATGGAGCCGCCCATGAAATCGAAGTTGAAGACCGCGATCACCACCGAGAGCCCGCCCATGGTGCCATGGGCGACGATGATGGCGTCCTGCTCGCCGGTCTTGACCTGGGCCTCGCGCAGCCGGTCGGTATAGCGCTTGGTATCGCGGAACTTGAGCGGGTCGAGCTCGCTCTTGGGCAGCTCGATGCGGCTGAACTTGCCCTCGTCGAACAGCAGCTCAAGCCGGCGCGCCGCCGGCAGGCGCATGTGATGGCCGCAATGGGGGCAGACGCGGAGTGCCGCCTCCAGCTCGCGATGGAAGATCATCTGGCCGCATTGCGGGCATTTGTCCCAGAGGTTGTCCGGCACCTCGCCCTTGCGGACCAGCGCCTGCAGCTTCGGGCGGACGAAATTGGTCAGCCAGCTCATGTGTTCCTCGCTCCTCGCACGCCCTCGGCGAGCTCGCGCACCAGGCCGAGCAGCGCCTCGGGCAGATCGGGCTTCGCCTTGCCCTTGCTATCGAGATGGGCCGCCACCCGGTCCACAAGGGCCGAGCCCACCACCGCTCCGTCGGCGACCTTGGCGACGGCGGCGGCCTGGCCGGCGTTGCGGATGCCGAAGCCCACCGCGACCGGCAGATCGGTATGCCGCTTCAGCCGCGTCACGGCGCGGGCGATATCCGCATCGGCGGCCGAGCGGGTGCCGGTGATGCCGGCGATGGCGACATAATAGACGAAGCCGGCGGTGTTGCGCAGCACGGCGGGCAGGCGCTTGTCGTCGGTGGTGGGCGTTGCCAGGCGGATGAAATGAAGGCCCGCTTCCTTGGCCGGCAGGCAGAGCTCCTCATCCTCCTCCGGCGGGAGGTCGACGACGATGAGCCCGTCGACGCCCGCCTCGCGCGCGTCCTTGAGGAACTTCGCCACGCCATACTGGAAGATCGGGTTGTAGTAGCCCATGAGGACGATGGGTGTCGCCTGCTCCTCGCGGCGGAAGTCGCGCACGAGCTGGAGCGTCTTCTTCATCGTCTGTCCGGCCGCGAGCGCGCGGAGCGAGGAGGCCTGGATCGCCGGCCCGTCGGCCATGGGATCGGTGAAGGGCATGCCGAGCTCGATCACATCGGCGCCGGCGCCGGGCAGCGCCTTCACTAGGGCGAGCGAGGTCTTGGGATCGGGATCGCCGGCGGTGACGAAGGTCACGAGCCCGGCGCGGCCCGCGGCCTTGAGATCCGCGAAGCGCTTGTCGAGCCTGTTGCCGCTGCCGTTGAGGCTCACAGCTTGGTCCCCAGATGCTTGGCGGCGGAGAAGATGTCCTTGTCGCCGCGCCCGCAGAGATTGGCCACGATAAGGTGATCCTTGGGCAGCTTGGGCGCGATCTTCGCGACCTCGGCCAGCGCATGGGCGGGCTCGAAGGCGGGGATGATGCCCTCGATGCGGCTCAGCAGCTGGAAGGCTTCCAGCGCCTCCTTGTCCGTGGCATGGACGTAATTCACGCGGCCGACATCGTGGAGCCAGGCATGCTCCGGCCCGATGCCGGGATAATCGAGCCCTGCGGAGATGGAATGGGCCTCGATGATCTGGCCGTCCTCGTCCTGCAGCAGATAGGTGCGGTTGCCGTGAAGCACGCCGGGCCGGCCGCCGGCGAGCGAGGCTGCATGGCGCCCGGTCTCGACACCGTCGCCCGCCGCCTCGACCCCATGCATGCGCACGCTGGGATCGTCGAGGAAGGGATGGAAGAGGCCCATGGCGTTGGAGCCGCCGCCGATCGCCGCCACCAGCGTATCGGGGAGGCGCCCGTTCTCGGCCTTGGCGAGCTGGGCGCGCACCTCATTGCCGATCACCGACTGGAAGTCGCGTACCATGGCGGGATAGGGATGAGGGCCGGCGACGGAGCCGATGATGTAGAAGGTGTCGGCGACATTGGCGACCCAGTCGCGCAGCGCCTCGTTCATCGCATCCTTGAGGGTGCGCGAGCCGCTCTTGACGGGGATGACCTCGGTGCCCAGCAGGCGCATGCGGAAGACATTGGGCTGCTGGCGCTCCATATCGACCTCGCCCATATAGACCGTGCAGGGCAGGCCGAAGCGGGCGGCGACGGTGGCGGTGGCGACGCCATGCTGGCCGGCGCCGGTCTCGGCTATGATGCGGGTCTTGCCCATGCGCCGGGCGAGCAGCACCTGGCCCATGCAGTTGTTGATCTTGTGCGCGCCGGTGTGGTTCAGCTCGTCGCGCTTCAGATAGATCTTCGCCCCGCCGAAATGCGTCGTCAGCCGCTCGGCGAAATAGAGCGGACTCGGCCGGCCGACATAATGCTCGAGGTAGTAGGTAAGCTCGCCGGTGAAGGCAGGATCCGCCTTGGCCTGGTTGTAGGCCGTCTCGAGGTCGAGCACGAGCGGCATCAGGGTCTCGGCGACGAAGCGCCCGCCGAAGAGGCCGAAGCGCCCGCGCTCGTCGGGCCCGCCGCGATAGCTGTTGAGCTTATTCACGTCATGTTCCCTGCGCCAGAAGGCGGGCAATCAACCACAAGCCCCGGCAAAGGTCAAAGGCATGGCCGGCCTTACCCGCGGGCCGGCAGGCCCGCGCCTCGATGGGGAGGAATGGGGAGCGATGGCCGCAGATAACAAGACGCACATCTCAGGGGGCGGTAAAATAGTACGTGGCGACTTCACTTAGCCGGGCCGCCCGGCCAGGCGTTCATCTGGAGAATCTCTGCCATGTTTATTTTCCCTATTAGAACCGTTGTCCTCGCCGTTGCATTGTCTGCTTCGTCTCTTTCCAGTGCGGCGACTTTATCCGTGCAGTCGGAATTGTTGTGCAGCCCGGAAGGCCTGATGCGTTTGATCCCTCAGTTCAATGTAAATGGGCAATTCACGATTCCTGATCCCAATACTGATTTGCAGACATTCCTTTCGGCGCAACAAGGTCTTTCAAACGCGATTGATATGATCCTGGCTCAAGAAAACATGAGCCAGGATCCGTCGAGCGTCGGAAGCCGTCCATCCCGGCCGCTGATATTTGCAAGCAACTGGCTATCGAGCGAGGTGGGAATCGAGACGGATGGAACGAATTTGGATTCTCCCGAGCCGGGCGGAAAATTTGGCGGCTATCGCGTTCGATCGTTTTTGACCGGACTTACGCCCGTGCCCTTATCTCGAGGAAGCATCTATGTCATAAAGCAATCAAATCCGACCTATCAGGCCCTCGTTTACCCGATGCCAACGAGCCACCCTTGCGTGAACAGGCTTGTCCTGGCGGCTAACAATACCGTCGGCTCTTGGCCGGCCCCGACATATGCGCTTGGCAGATATCAGCTGGATAGCAAGGGGCTCCCAATGCGCGATAAGCCATTGATGACCTACTTGATCGTCAACATCTGCCTTGATCTCGGCGAGCCCGCGGTTATCAACAGGCAATCGATTTTACGCCCGAACGGGATGCTCATTCTGGCGTTTCATTGGCCATGCGAGGGCGCGGAATGTACTGCCAATGGAACTGGCCATCGACATTGATTGATTCAAAGACAATGACAGGCGTTCGACTCGCTCGACGTCAGAGCGTCGCTGCCAGCCGCAGGAAAGCGGCGATCTTCTCCGGGTTCTTCCTTCCCGGCGAATCTTCGACGCCGGAGGAGAGGTCGACGGCAGTCGCCCCGGTCGCGGCAATGGCGGCGGCGAGATTGCCGGCATGGAGCCCGCCGGAGAGCAGCCAGGGCAGCGCCCAGCTTCGCCCGGCGATCAGCGACCACTCGAAGCTGATGGCGTTGCCGCCCGGCAGCGCGCCCTTCATCTCCGGCGGCGGCTTGGCATCGAACAGCAGGCGGTCGGCGACGGCGATATAGGCATCGGCCGCGGCGACATCCGTCGCCGAGGCGAGCTTGACCGCCTTCATGACCGGCAGCCCGAAGCGCCGGCGGATATCCTTCACCCGGCGCGGGGTCTCGTCGCCATGGAGCTGGAGCATGTCGAGGGCGGCCGCGGCCAGCACCGCGGCGATGGTCTCGTCCCCCGCATCGACGAAGAGGCCGATCTTGACGATGCCCGGCGGCACCATGGCCGTCAGCGCGCGGGCGCGCCCCGCATCGATTGCCCGCGGGCTCGGCGGGTAGAAGTTGAAGCCGAGCGCGCTCGCGCCGTTCGCCACTGCGGCGGCCAAAGCGGCCTCGCTGTTGACTCCGCAGATCTTGACTGCGACCGCCATCAGCTCGGCACCGGCGGCGATCCCGTCGGCCGCCAGCCCGAGAGGCGGCGGAACAGGATCGAATTGACGGTCACCAGCAGCGCGATGAAGCCGGCGGAGAGGATCGCGTTGATGAACAACAGCGCATAGGGCGCGGCATAGCCCAGCCCCAGGAGCGCGGCGAGGAAGCTGAACAGCAGGCCGACGACGAGCCAGCCGATCGCGACCAGAAGATAAGTGGCGAGGATGCGGAATCCCTCGCCCCGGGTCGCCTGCCAGGAGGCGGCGAATGTCAGCGGCTGATCGATCGAGAGGCCGGCGAAGCTGAGCCCGATTCGGCCGAGCACATAGGCCACCACCAGGGTGAAGCCCAGCATGGCGATGAGGACGAAGCCCTGGGGATTGGCGCGCAGCAGGCCCGCCAGCAGGATTTCGACGACCGTGAAGGCGACGGAGAACATCAGCACGCCGAGGAAGCAGGCCCAGACCCGTCCCAGAAAGGCGATCTCGCGCCGGCCGAAGCCGATGCCGAGCCCGCCGCTGGTCCCGGCCCGCAGCAGGATCAGCCGGTGCCAGCCGACGGCGAAGATGGAGATGATCAGGAACTCGACCACCACGACCAGCAGCATCGCGGGCAGGAAGCGCGGATCGGGCATCGGCTGGCCCGCCGCCGGCCCGCCGATCTGGGGCACGGTCCTGCCCATCACCGGGAAGATATATTCGAAGGCGAAGACGCCGATGGCGAAAAAGCCGAGGATGAGGACGAGCCCGACGCGGAAGAGCTCGCCGGCGCGGTCCAGCACCAGCCGGGCGGCGGTGACGAGGGTCTCGCCGATGGCGATCTGCCCGCTCACGGCACCGGCACCGCCGCCTGGATCTCCTCGCGGATCCGCCGCGCCGCCGCGGCGCTGTCGGCGGCCGCGGTGATCGGCCGGCCGATCACCAGGTAGTCGGCGCCGAGCGCGGAAGCCTCGCCCGGGGTCATGACCCGCTTCTGATCGCTCAGGGCAGAATCTGCCGGCCGGATGCCCGGCACCACCAGCTTGAACGTCGCGCCGCAATCGCGCTTCAGCGTGGCGATCTCCCGCGGCGAGCAGACGACGCCGTCACAGCCCTCCCGCTGGGCGAGTGCCGCCAGCCGGCGCACCTGATCGAGGGCGGGGGGCTGCTGCCCCACGGCGATCAGGTCCTCATCGGCCAGGCTCGTCAGCACGGTGACGGCGATCAGCAGCGGCCGACCCTCGCCCGCCTCGGCGACTGCCTCTGCCGCCCGGCGCAGCATCTCCGGCCCGCCTGCGGCATGGACGTTCAGCATCATCGGCCTCAGCGCGAGAGCGCTGCGGATGGCCCCCGCCACGGTATTCGGAATGTCATGGAACTTGAGGTCGAGGAAGAGCAGCCGGCCCTCCGCCTGGACCTGGCGGATGCCCGCGGGCCCGTTGGCGTTGAAGAACTCGAGCCCGAGCTTGACCCCGTCCACGGCCGTGCCGGCAGCCCGGATCTGGGCGATCGCGGTCGCGACATCGGGCGTGTCGAGGGCAAGCAGGATCCGCGCGGGCATGGCCGGCTCTATAGCAGAAGCAGGGTTGGCCCGATACCGGGCGAGGTCAGCGCCGCGGCGGCAGGGCGGCGGCCCCAGCCGCCGCGCCTTGGCCGCCGCGGGCCTCGGCCAGGCGGCGCTCATGCTCGGCGATCTGATGGGCCTGGGCGCGGGCGGTATCGGCGAGGTTGCGGGCGCGCCGCCTGAGCTTGCCGCCGGAGAGCCAGAGGGCCGCCGCCCCGACGAAGAAGCCGATCAGGAGCGCCAGGAACAGGGCGAGGTAGCTCGGAAGGGTCGCTGACCAGGGCAGGGGCCAGAAGCAGATGGTCAGCCTGTCGCGATTGTCGACGGCGAAGAGCACGAGGATGATCGCCAGCGGCACGGTGAGGACGTAGGAGAAGCGACGCATCGCGGCCAGAGGGCTCCTGCTGGGAAGAGTGGCGGGCCCGGTGTCTTTATGCTCCTCCGGGCCTCGCAGGGAGCTTGTCGAAGGATGGCGCGCGATTCAAGCGCCCCTGTGGGTCAAGCGCCCCTATGGGTCAAGCGCCCCTGTGGATCAAGCAGGGGCTAGTTCTGGCCGCCGTTCAGCCGCTCGCGCAACTGCTTGCCGGTCTTGAAGAAAGGAATGACCTTGCGCGAGACCTCGACAGTATCGCCGGTGCGCGGGTTGCGGCCGGTGCGCGCATCGCGATGCTTGACCGAGAAGGCGCCGAAGCCGCGCAGCTCGACGCGGTCTCCCCGGGCCAGAGCGGTCGCGATCTCCTCGAATATGGTGGCCACGATCCGCTCCACATCGCGGTGGTAGAGATGCGGATTGAGCTCACCGATCCGAAGGATGAGTTCGGACTTGGTCATCGATATATCCCCCAAGGACGCGGGAATTGGCACCCGCGGCCTGTCGATTTGGTCAGGTTGCCAAAGCGATTCCCCGGCGTCAAGGGTAAGTCTTTCAGATAGAAGGATTTTTGGCGAGGGGTGGAAAGCGGGCAGGAAAAAGGCCCGATGCCGGGGGCATCGGGCCGTGGGTCCTGGCCGCAAAGGGTCGGGGTCGGGCTATTCCGCCTCGGCCTCGTTCTTCCCCTTCTTCTTGGCCTTCTTGCCCTCTTCCTCTTCACTGCGGGCCTTCTGGGCCTTGGAGATGGCCGCCCCCAGGATATCGCCCAGGCTGGCGCCGGAATCCGACGAGCCGAACTCCTCGAGGGCCTTCTTGTCCTCCTCGACCTCGCGCGCCTTGATGGAGAGGTTCAGCTTGCGCGTCTTGGCGTCGATCACCGTGATCTTGGCGTCGATCTTGTCGCCCACGGCGAAGCGGTCCGGCCGCTGCTCGCTGCGGTCGCGGGAGAGCTCGGCCTTGCGGATGAAGCCCTGGGTTCCGTCGCTGAGGGCCACTTCGACGCCGCCCTCGTTGACCGCGGTGACGGTGCAGGTGACGATATCGCCCTTCTTGTGGCTCGCGGCGGTGGCGGCGAAGTTATCCGGCGTCAGTTGCTTGATGCCGAGGGAGATGCGCTCCTTCTCCACATCGACGTCGAGCACCTTCACCTTCACCACATCGCCCTTCTTGTAGGCGGTAATTGCCTGCTCGCCCGGCTTCTGCCAGTCGAGATCCGAAAGATGGACCATGCCGTCGATATCGCCGGGCAGGCCGACGAAGAGGCCGAACTCGGTGATGTTCTTGACCTCGCCCGAGAGATCGGTCCCGGTCGGATACTTGTCCTTGAAGGCCTGCCAGGGATTCTCCAGGCACTGCTTCAGGCCGAGGGAGATGCGCCGCTTGGTCGGATCGACATCCAGCACCATCACCTCCACCTGCTGGCTGGTGGAGACGATCTTGCCCGGATGCACGTTCTTCTTGGTCCAGCTCATCTCGGAGACGTGGACCAGACCCTCGATCCCCGGCTCCAGCTCCACGAAGGCGCCGTAATCGGTGATGTTGGTGACCCGGCCGGTGAACTTCGCGCCGATCGGGTATTTGACCTCGACGCGATCCCAGGGATCGGCCTCGAGCTGCTTCATGCCGAGGGAGATGCGCTGGGTCTCCGGGTTGAAGCGGATGACCTGCACCTTCACCGTCTGGCCGATGGAAAGCGCCTCGGAGGGATGGTTGATGCGCCGCCAGGCGATGTCGGTCACATGCAGCAGGCCGTCGACGCCGCCGAGATCGACGAAGGCGCCGTAATCGGTGATGTTCTTCACCACGCCCTGCAGTACCTGGCCCTCGCGTAGCGAGGAGACCAGCTCGGAGCGCGCCTCGGCGCGGCTCTCCTCCATGACGGCGCGGCGCGAGACGACGATATTGCCGCGCGCGCGGTCCATCTTCAGGATCTGGAAGGGCTGGGGCGTGCCCATGAGCGGGCCGACATCGCGCACCGGACGGATATCCACCTGGCTGCCGGGCAGGAAGGCGACGGCGCCGGAGAGATCGACGGTGAAGCCGCCCTTGACCCGGCCGAAGATCACGCCGGTGACGCGCTGATTGTCCTTGAAGGTCTTCTCGAGCTGGGTCCAGGCCTCCTCGCGGCGCGCCTTCTCGCGCGACAGCACGGCCTCGCCGTTCTTGTCCTCCATGCGCTCGAGGAAGACCTCGACGGTGTCGCCCACCTTGATCTCGGGCTTCTGGCCCGGGGCGGAGAATTCCTTGAGCTGGACGCGGCCTTCGGATTTGAGGCCGACATCGATGAGGGCGAAGTCGTTCTCGATAGCGACGACGGTGCCCTTGAGCACGCTGCCTTCGAGGCCGTTGCCCGCGCCGATCGATTCCTCGAGCAGCGAGGCGAAACTGTCCTTGCGGTAGTCGGTGGTGGTCTCAGCCGTAGCGGCTTTGGCCATGATGAGTCCTTCTCTCTATGCTATTCCGGCCAACCGGTTGTCTCCGGCGGTCTTGACAGCAGGTTGCGATGATCGCCCGCCAGGCCTGCCCAGGGGTTATCCCAGGGGCTCAGCCGGTGGCGAGGCTCGGCAGGATCCGGCCGATATGGGCGACCGCCCGGGCGAAGACCTGATCGGCGTCCAGCGCGGAGCTGTCGATGATCAGGGCATCCTCCGCCGGCTTCAGGGGCGCAACCGTGCGACCGCGGTCGCGGGCGTCACGCTCCCTCATGTCCTGCAGAACGCGGCTGTATATACTCGCAAGACCCCGGCCTATCAACTCCTCATGACGGCGCTTGGCCCGGGCCTCCGGGGTGGCGTCGACATAGATCTTGATGGGGGCCGCCGGGAAGACCACCGTGCCGATATCCCGCCCGTCCAGTACCGCCCCCGGCGGCTCGGCCGCGAAGCGGTGCTGGAGTGCCCGCAACGCCTCGCGCACAGCCGGCATGGCCGCCACCCGGGAGGCCGCCTGGGCGGTTCCGTCCTCCCGCAGGACCGGGTCGGCGAGATCGGCCATTGTCAAGGCCTTGGCCACGGCCACGGGGTCCAGCCCATCGCGCTCGGCCCTCAGGCCCACGGCCCGGTAGAGCAGCCCGGTATCCAGGTGATGCAACCCGTAATGGGCCGCCAGCCGCCTCGCCAGGGTGCCCTTGCCCGAGGCGGCTGGCCCGTCCACGGCGATGACGAGAGGCTCCCCCCGCATGCGCCCCTCAATGCCCGGGGGCGATCCGGGCGCCGAGCCCGTTCATCAGCGCCGCGAAGCCGGGGAAGCTGGTATCGATCGGCTCGCCATCGTCGATGGTGACGGGCTTCGCGGCCGCCATGCCCAGCACCAGGAAGCTCATGGCGATGCGATGGTCGAGCGCCGTCTCGATCCGCGCCCCGCCGGCCGGCGGCCCGCGTCGCCCGGTCACGGTCAGGCTGTCCTTGCCTTCCGCCACCTCGACACCGCAGGCCGCAAGGCCCCGGGCGATGGCGGCGAGCCGGTCGCTCTCCTTGACCCGGAGTTCCGCCAGGCCGGTCATCTCTGTCTTGCCCTCGGCGAAGGCGGCGGCCACCGCCAGGATCGGATATTCGTCGATCATCGAGGGGGCGCGCTCCGGCGGCACGCGCAGGCCCTGGAGCCGGCTGGCCCTGACCCGGACATCGCCGACCGGCTCGCCGGCCTGGCTGCGCGGGTTCTGGATCTCGATGGAGGCGCCCATGCCGCGCAGGGTCTCGATCAGGCCGATGCGGTGGGGATTAAGGCCGACCCGGGTCAGCAGGATGTCCGAGCCCGGCAGGATCAGGGCGGCGACGAGGGGGAAGGCGGCGGAGGAGGGATCGGCCGGCACCTCGATGCGCCGGCCCGTCAGTTCCGGCTCGCCGATGACGGTGACTACCCGGCCCTCCGCCGCGGCCGCGACGCGGACCTCGGCGCCGAAATGTCGCAGCATCAGCTCGGTGTGATCGCGGGTCGGCTCAGGCTCGATGACCGTGGTCTCGCCGGGCGTGTTGAGCCCGGCCAGCAGGATCGCCGATTTCACCTGGGCCGAGGGCACCGGCAGGCGATAGCGGATCGGCAGGGGATCGCCGGTGCCCTGGACCGCCAGCGGCAGGCGGAGGCCCTCGCGGGCGGTGAAGCGGGCGCCCATCTGGGTGAGCGGTGTCGCGACCCGGCCCATGGGCCGGCGGCGCAGCGAGGCATCGCCGGTGAAGAAGGCGGTGAGGCGATGCGTGGCGACGACGCCCATCAGGAGGCGCGCCCCGGTGCCGGCATTGCCGAGGTCGAGCACATCGGCGGGCTCCACCAGCCCGCCGACACCGCGTCCGGTGACGCGCCAGAGGCCGCTCTCCTCGCGCCTTGCTTCGGCGCCGAGCGCCCGCATGGCCGCGGCGCTGCGCAGCACATCCTCGCCTTCGAGCAGGCCATGGATCTCGGTCTCGCCCACCGCGAGCGCCCCCACCATGAGCGCGCGATGGGAGATGGATTTGTCGCCCGGCACGCGCGCACTGCCGGCGAGCGGGCCGGCGGACCCTGAAACGACTGGCTGCAAGATGGCGGCCCTCCTTGGCCCGATGGCCCGCGATGCGGGCCTCCCCACGACATCGCCCGCCGGGACCGGGCCCGGAACCCCGATCCGGCGGGTAGAATTACCTTTTGACAGGGCGGGCCGATCATGGCAATTGGCAGCCCGATTTTTTGGCGCTCGCCGATCTGGCGCCGTAATTGCGTGGAGGTAGTGCAGCGTGAAGCAAGCCTGGGGAACGAAGCGCCAGTGCCCCAATTGCGGCGCCCGCTTCTATGACCTGAACAAGGATCCGATCGTCTGCCCGAAATGCCAGACGGTTTATGAGCCGGAAGCATCGAAGCCGCCTCGCCGCGGCCGTCCGGCCCCCGCACCCAAGAAGCCCTCGCCCGCCGAAACCGAGATCGCCGATGTCGAGCTGCCGGAGGATGACATCGCAGGCGGGGAGGAAGAGGAAGAAGAGGTGCTGGAAGACGCCTCCGAGCTCGGCGAGGACGAGGACGATGTCGCCGAGGTGATCGAGAAGGTCGACGAGAACGAGGAGCGCTAGAGGTACCCGGACCGGCGTCCCAGTTTTCCCTTGAATCCCGCGTGGCGGGTTCATAGGTTGACGCCGGATCAGGAGCGTGCCCGTCCCGGCGGCGCGCCCGGGCGAAGTATGGGGCCATAGCTCAGCTGGGAGAGCGCTACAATGGCATTGTAGAGGTCAGCGGTTCGATCCCGCTTGGCTCCACCAATTCGAACAAGGGCTTAGCCTGGCAAGGCTAAGCCCTTTGTTTTTCCCGCGAGGGGGACGGGAGCGGACCCATGCTCCTGCCACGCATCTTTTCGCAGCAGTCGCGGCTAATTTTGACCTAGGTCAAAGCAGGGAAAGCCCGCGGCAGTTAACCAGTCGCCGGCGGGACGGGCCTTCTTCGACTTCTTCGGCGAGAGCCTGCTGCGCTCCGATCTCTCGATCTCCGTCGGCGAGCTAGGCTCGCTGCTCGACCATTCCGGGCCGATCGGCGAGGGTGAGCGCTACGCCGCTCGCGTATTCGGCGCCTATCGCAGCTACACTGTGACCAACGGCACCTCGACCTCGAACCGCGTCGTGCTTATGGCGATCGTGACGCGCGACCTGCGGTGCGCTCCGGCTGTCGGACGCCAAAAGCAGGAGAATGCAGATGAATCAGTCAGTCCAAGTCACTACCGTCCAGCCAACCGCGAGCGGCAAAGCTGAAGGGGCGGCCCCGGACAGCCGCAAGTTCGGCCTCGTCCTCCTGAGCGGCGTCGTGGTCGGCTCGATGATCGGCGGCGGCTCCTTTAACCTGCCCCAGAACATGGCTAGCGGCGCCGGGCTTGGCGCCGTAGCCATCGCCTGGGTGGTCACCCTGGTCGGCGTGTTCTTCCTCTCGAATGCCTTCCGCACCCTGGCGGATGAGCGGCCGGAGCTGAAGGCCGGCATCTACCGCTACGCGCAGGAGGGCTTCGGCCCCCTCGCCGGCTTCCAGATGGCATGGGGCTATTGGCTGAGCGCAGCCTTCGGGAATGTCGCCTTCGCCGTCCTCATCATGCAGATCCTGGGCTATTTCTTCCCCGTATTCGGCAATGGCAAGAACTGGGAGTCGATCGTCGGCGGCTCGATCCTGATCTGGACCATGCATGTCACCGTCTTGTCCGGCGTCAGGCGCGCGGCGTCGCTCAACGTGTTCTCCAGCTTCGTCAACGTCGTCACCATCGGCGTCGTTCTGGTGGTCATGGCCCTGTTCGTCAGCAAGGGACAGTTTTCCTTCGACGTCTGGGGCCAGCAGCAACTCGGCAGCGTGCTGACCCAGGTGAAAAGCACGATGCTGGTGACGCTGTGGGTCTTCATCGGGATCGAGGCCGCCGTGGTCGTCTCCGACCGCGCCAGGGTGCCCCAGCAGGTGGGCACGGCCACCTTTGTCGGCCTGATCGTCTGTACGGTCCTCTACTTCCTGCTCTCAGCAATGCCCTTCGGCATCATGCATCAGAAGGACCTTGCCGGGCTCAGCAACCCCTCCGCGGCCTATATCCTGGAGAACCTTGTCGGCCGTTGGGGCGCGATCTTCGTCAACGTCTCCCTGCTGTTCTCCGTGCTGTTCTGCTGGCTGGCCTGGACGATCCTGGTCGCCGAGCTGCCCTTCGAAGGCGCCAAAGGCGGAGTCTTTCCCCGATTCCTTGCTCGCGAGAACAGCCGTCACGCCCCGGCACCGTCGCTCTGGCTGTCGAGCATTGTGATGCAGATCACTCTGTCCGTGGTGCTCTTCGCTCACGATGCCTGGATCTGGATGATCTCGATCACCGGCGTGATGATCCTGCCCTCCTATCTCGCCAGCACAGCCTATCTGATGGTTTTCG
>Ga0126378_10002738_pt1 | contig 13136 bp, 10 predicted proteins | sample PanSoiMetPlot_23_FD_92587 | JGI IMG/M metagenome (GOLD analysis project Ga0126378, IMG submission 92587) | Tropical forest soil microbial communities from Panama - MetaG Plot_23 | ecosystem: Environmental > Terrestrial > Soil > Tropical forest > Bulk soil | place: Panama | collected 2016-02-17
ACCGCGTCGAGCAGGTGGCCGGCGTCTTGGGTTTGGAGAATCTCCTCAATCGCCGCCCGAACGAGCTTTCGGGCGGCCAGCGCCAGCGCGTGGCCCTCGGCCGGGCAATGTTGCGCCAGCCGAAGCTTTTCCTCATGGACGAACCGCTTTCGAACCTCGATGCAGCGTTGCGCGGCCAGGTTCGCGCCGAACTCATTCGGCTGCATCAGAAACTGGGCGTGACGACAGTCTACGTGACCCACGACCAGACCGAAGCGATGGCCATGGCCGACCGGATTGCGGTGATGTTTGAAGGCCGCCTGCAGCAGGCCGCGCCGCCGGAGGATATCTTCGACGATCCGGTGAATCTTATGGTCGCGACCTTCATCGGTTCGCCAAGAATGAACCTCGTGTCCGGGTCGATCCAGCCACACGACGACGGCCGCCTGTCGGTCAAGCTACTGGGGTCCGAGCTTTTCCTGCCGGCGGGGGCGCGTCTGCGGCCCGGCCATGAAGGCACCCGGGATGTGATGCTCGGCTTTCGGCCGACGGATTTTACCCTGGGTGGCGGTCGGAACGTCGAGGCGAGCGAATTATTCACCGGGATCGTGGACCTCGTGGAGCCGATGGGGGCGGAGACCTTCGTCGCGCTGAAGTGTGCCAATCAAATTCTGAGCTGTCGGGCATCGGGACGGGAGCACATGACCGTCGGCGAGCAGGTCACTTTCTCGCTTGACAGGCGATTCATCTACGCTTTCGATCCGGCGACAGGCATCGCTGTGATCGATCGCTCTGGCTTTGCGACGCGAATTGGACGCCGCAAAGCGGACTAAGGAGTCATAACGACATTTCGCCGACTTAAGGCGATGAACAGGGAGGACGAACGACATGCATCCAGTTGGGATACGCCTTATGCCGAGGCCTTACGTCAAAATTGCCTCGCTCCTAGCCACGGCACTCTTGGCCGCGTCGATACTGCCGGCGTCAGGCCTGGCAGCGGGCAAGACGGTCGTCACTGTGGCCTATAGCCCGACCTTCGTGTTTGACACTAACGATTTGGCGGCCAAGTGGTGGAATTCGATTAAGGACCAGTTTGAGAAGCAGTACCCCAACGCGGAGGTGAAGCTGGTTCCGATCGAGGGCGGCTACGACGACATCGTCAACAAATTGAGCCTGCTGTATCGCTCTCCCGCAACCACCCCCGACGTCGTCCAGATCCCGACACCTGTGATCGCCGAGTGGGTTGCTTCCGGTTACCTCCTCCCGCTGGATTCCTACGTCGCAAAGACGGACTGGTGGCAAGATTTCCCGCAGGTCATCAAGGATGAGGACACTTTTAACGGCAAAGTCTACGCCGTTAGCAGCGGCGAAAACGACTCGATGCTCTACTACAACAAGGACATGTTCAAGAAGGCCGGCCTTCCCGTTCCGTGGAATCCGCAGAACTGGGACGACATTCTCACCGCCGCCCGCCAGATTCACGCCAAGGTTCCCGACGTTGTCCCAATGTGGTTGATGGCCGGCACCAGCGTGGGCACAGTGGGCATCGAGATGGGCTCCGGAAACCTGCTCTTTGGTTCGAGCGACTCGACCATATACGACGCGGCGACCCAGAAATGGGTCGTCGACAGTCCGGGATTGCGTGAAGTGCTGGGGTTCTACCATTCGATTTACAGTGAGGGCCTCGGTGCGAAGTTGAGCGATCTGTTCTCGCCGACCGCCCATACCGTCCCGGTGACCGATCTCATCCCCAAGGCCGAGGTGGCGATCGTTCTCGGTTCGAACTTCTACGGCGGGCAGTGGGGCAAACTGGTTTGCGCCCCGTGCTGGGACAAGGCGACTGAAGTGGAAGGGGTGGCGCCAATTCCCTATGTGAAGGGGCAGGCACCGAACGTCACGACGACCGTTGCGGGCTGGGACTACGCCGTTGCCGCGGTCACGCCGCATCCCAAGGAAGCGTTTGATCTGGTTAATCTGATGTCGAACGAGAGCAACTCCATCGACATGGCCAATTGGTCGGGCTTCGTGCCAGGAAGCTCCAAATTTGCGATGGCGCCGGCGCTCATCAATTTCGGCCCGCCGGTCAATGAGCTCGCATCGAAAATCATCGCCGATGGCAAAATCCTGCCGCCACTGGCCGACTTTGAGGTGTGGTCGAAGGGGTTGCAGGAGGCCACCGGTACGATGGCGCAGCATCCGGAGACAACCGTGGATCAGGCGATCGGGATCCTGAAGGATTACGTGACCAACCAGCTCGGTGAAGACAAGGTCGAGACCAGGTGAATGATGCCGTCGTTGCCTCCGCTAGTGAGAGCGGCAAAAAGGTAAGGTTACATAAGCGGTCGGCAGATCATCCCGGGGTCGACATCCCCGGGATGATACTGTTACTTCCCGCTTCTCTGCTGCTGCTGGCGCTGTTTGTCCTTCCGGTCGGCTATGCGTTTTATTTGGGCTTTACCAATATCACGCTCATCGGCCCCGCATCGGTCCATTTTCATTTTACCGGCATTGCGAATGTGCACCGGCTGGGCCGCGACACCCTGTTCTGGAAGTCGCTCTGGCTCACTGCGGTTTTTCTCGCCGGGTCCGTCGTCGGGGTGACCGTCGTCGGCATGGCGCTGGCGGTGGTTATGCAGCGATCGGCGGCCTGGCTGCGCGCGGGGGTGGGGGCGGTCGCCATCGTGGCATGGATGCTACCGCCGATCACCGTTGCCGTTGTGTGGTACGCCTTCACCACGTCGGGTGGTACCCTGAGCTTGGTGACGCCTGGGGATGGCGACTCGCTGAACCATTTTCCAATGCTGATCGTCACCTTGGCGAACGTCTGGTCGACCGCCGGCTTTTCCATGCTGATTCTGTCTTCAGGCTTGCGGGCGGTGCCGTCGGAGGTCATTGAGGCGGCCTTGATGGAAGGCACGGCGCGTTGGCGCATCTTCCTATCAGTCACGCTCCCGATCATGCGGCCGACCATTGTGACCAATGTCCTGCTCGTGACGCTATTGAGCCTCGCCAATTTCGCGCTCATCTACATCATGACGGCCGGTGGCACCGACAACTCAACCGATATCCTGCCCGTCTACAGCTATCAGCAGGGTTTCGTGTTCAAGAAGCTGGGTTACGGCGCCTTGCTAGGCGATGTGCTGGTGATTATTTCAACGGTGTTCGCGTATCTTTACGTGCGCGCTGCGCGGCAGCGGCCGGTCCGTACCCGGCTGGCGGATGGGGTTTAGGACATGGGCGGTAATGGAACAGCCGGCGTCGCCCCAAAGGCGGGGACGACCAGTCCTGCTAAGAGGCGGGTGGTGCTGCTGAGCAATTTGCTCCTGGTTTGCCTTGGTCTCCTGTTTCTGGCGCCGATGCTTTGGCTATTTCTCGCATCGGTCGATGACCATGCGAGCTGGTCCCTGTCTTTGCCGACCTTCACCCTCGCGCATCTGGCGTATGCGACATCGGGCGATTTCCTCAACGCACTGGTCAATACTTTCTACATGGCGCTCGTGGCGACGGTCGTTTCGACGGTCTCGGGCACGCTGGGCGGCTATGCGCTGTCGCGGCGACGCATCCCAATGAGGGATGGCTTGATGGTGGCGGTTCTGTTCCTCACAGGCATTCCAATTGCCATCATGATCATTCCGGTTTTCCAGATGTTCGGTAATTTTAATTTGCTGAGCCTGATTCCGACCGGCGTCTTTCTTGGCGTGACGAGCTTGCCCTTTGCGCTCTGGCTGATCAAAACGGCCATGGACTCCGTGCCAAAGGAGCTCGAGGAGGCCGCGCAAATCGAGCGCGCTGGCGTGCTGCAGATCATCCTCTTTGTCACCGCGCCATTGGCGCTGCCGGGAATCGCCGCCGCTGCGATATTCAGTTTCATCAGTGCCTGGGGAGCGTTCCTCGTGCCCCTGGTCCTGATCAGCGACGCGAGCGAGCTGCCGGGCCCGATATTGATCTACGGTCAGATCAGCGCCTCGCAAACTCACTACGGCGATATTGCGGCCTGCTCGATCGTGTACTCGCTGCCGGTGGTGGTGCTCTATATCCTGATGTCGCGGCCATTCGCCGGCGGTTTCCTGATGAGCGGCGCCGTCAAGGGCTGACATCGTCGTCCCGGGATTGCCCGTCGTCGGCATTGAACCGACGATGGCGTGTCCGCCAGCGTGCGGCAGTGCCGCGCTCCATCAATTCAATCTACTGAGAGGGTTTCATGTTCATCGAACGCATCGATATTGAGCCGAAGGGGCCCGGCGGGCGCGCCCTGCAACCGGGTTCGGCCAAGACCCAGGCCCAACGGTATGAAGCGGCGCGGCCCACACGGTAAGCGCGAGTGCGTTCTCCTGGCGCGCAAGGCGCTTCTCCAGTATGTCACGCCGCGGGTGACCGGCAATGCCTATATCACGGGCTTTCACCAATTCGTGCTTGATCCGGCCGATCCCCTGCCCCAGGGATTCCGGATCGGCGGCAAGCCGCAGAACGAAGCGCGGATCATGACGTGAAGGTGAAGACGCATCTAGGGTAGCGGGCACATTTCTGCAAGGAGAGACGAATGAATATCGCCAAAGTGGAAACCTTCCGGATCTATCCCAAGGTCATCAAGGAGGCCTGGGTCGACGACGAATATGTCTGGCCCAGCCAACCGCCCAGCTTTGTCATCAAGGTCACGGCCGAGAACGGCGACTATGGCGTGGGGGAAGCCACGAGCCAGACCTGGTATCTGGGCGAGACCGCCGCCCATATCGAAGCCTGCGTCGCCCTCTATGACCGCGCGCTGCGCGGCCAGGACCCGCGCAATTTCGCCCACGCGCACCGGCTGATGGAAGCCCAGGTGAGCGGGGGCATGCCGGGCGGCCGCGGGGCCCGCTCGGGCGTCGACATGGCGATCTACGATCTGGCGGGCAAGGCGCTAGGCGTGCCGGTCCATGGCTTGCTGGGCGGCGCCTATCGCACTCAGTTTGAGCTTCTGACCAATCTCTATCATAAGACGCCGGAGGCTATGGCGGCCGCGAGCGATAAATTCGTGAAGCAGGGCTTCAAGGGGCTTAAGATCAAGGTGGGCGACGTCGTGCTGGCCAAGGGCTGGAATCGGGAGAACCTGGAATCCGAGTTGGCGAAGCTGAAGGCGGCGCTGGAGGTGGTTCCCTCGGGTGTCTACATTGATGCCGATGCCAATCAGGGTTGGCTCAGCGCCAAATGGACGGTGTCGGTGCTGAGGCGATTTGCCGGCTTCGACAATCTATCCATCGAGCAGCCGCTGCCCTATGCCGATCTCGAGGGCGCCGCATTCGTGCGCGCCCATGCCAAGGTCCCGGTCATCCTCGACGAATCGGTCTGGTCGCCGGAAGCGCTGATGCAGATCGTGCGCATGGGGGCTTGCGACCGCATGGTGATGAAGCTCAATCGGATCGGCGGCTTCTTCCCGGCGCTGCAAGCGATATCGATCTGCGAATCCGCTGGCATTGGCGTCAGCATAGACACGAATCCCTATACCATGCTGGGCGACACGGCGGTCTGCCACATCGCCGCCGTGGCCAAGACTCCCTATCCCGTCGATTGCGAAGGCCATGTGAGCTTCCTCGACATGGGCAAGCTCAATCCCTTTCGCGGCGGCATCACCTTCGACGGCGCTCTGGCCAGGCTGCCGGAGGCTGCGGGCCTGGGCGTGGATGTCGATTGGGATATGCTTGCCCGCCATCAGGCCCAGCACGCCGCCTGAGGCGCCGGCCGGAAGAGGAGCGGAAATTGGCCAAGGACAAAGCGCTGCGCTCGATCCTGATCACCGGCTCGGGCAGCGGCATCGGGGCGGCGACCGCCCGTCGCCTCGCCCGACCAGGGGTCGGGCTGCTGATCCACGCCTTGCACAATCGGAAGGGTTGCGAGGAAGTTGCGGCGCAGCTGCGGGACAAGGGGGCGGAAACGACGGTGCTGCTGGGCGATCTTGCCGAGAGCAGCACCGCCGCTAAACTGGTCAATTGTGCGGTCGATTCCTTTGGCGGATTGGATGTGGTCATCGCCAATGCCGGATTCCCCGACCGGCGTCCAATTGGCGAGCTCGACCGCGCCGGGCTCGACTATTGCGTGGCAGCGATCACCGGTGGGTTTTTCGAGCTGGTGACCGCGGCCCATTCCCATCTTCGCCGGGTCCCCGACCCGAGAGTGGTCGCGACCAGCACGCATAACGCCCATATCTTTCGCAGCGACTACCCCTTCTATCCCGCCTCCGGCGCCGCCAAGGCGGGGTTGGAGGCGATGGTCAGGGCCGTCGCGGTCCAGTTCGCCGCCGACAAAATCACCGTCAACGCCGTGGTCCCTGGCCTGGTCTACAAGACAGGCGAGCAATTCCTGACCGAGGAGGAGTGGCGCGTTTTCGCGGACAAGGTGCCGCTGGGACGTATCGGCGAACCCGATGAGGTAGCCGCCATGATCGCCTTCCTCGCCTCAGCGGATGCCTCCTATGTCACCGGTCAGATCATTCACGTCAACGGCGGTTTCATCTAACCTCGGCCTGCTCGTTCGGTGCAGGCACCGGGCAACCAAGCAAGCGGGGGAAGCATCGATGTCGACAGCACCACGCGCGACCGGCCAACACGCTCTGATCACCGGCGGGGGGCGCGCATCGGCGCCGTCACCGCCCGGCTTCTCGTGCAGAAAGATGGCGCGTGGCCCTCCTCGATCGGGACGGCGCGGCCGCCGAGGGCATGGCGAAGGAGATCGGCGATGGCAGCGCTCGCGGGTATAGAGGGGACGTCACCGATTCCGCCGTGATCGACGCCGTGCTGGAGGACATGGTCGCGGCCTGGGGCGGAGTCGACGACCTCGTCAACAATGCCGGTGTCTGGGATCACGCGCCTTTGCTGGATCTGACCTTGGCGCAATGGCGGTGTGTCTTCGATGTCAACCTCCTGGCGCTCATCGAGATCTCCAATTGCCGCCGTCTGCCGCATGGCGCGGAGCATCGCCCCGGAGCTGGTCGCGCGCCCGCGTCAATGCAGTATCGCCAGGCACCATCGATACGCCGATTGTCGCCCGATTCCTGGCGGAGCATGGGCCCGCCTATATCGACACAACCCCGATGCGCCGGCTGGGGCAGTCGCGCATGTCGCCTAGACCCCATGTTCGCTGAGTGATCGCAGCGCACCCTCAACCTCGAAAACGGACATGAGAATCACATTTTCATCCGAGTCGGGAATCATCCGTGAGTCGATGTCCTCCAGGCTTCGTATAAGGCGCTTCAGGTCTCGAAGATACTCAGAAGCGGCACGGTTTTCGTAAACACGTACCTTGAAACCGCGCCGTACTTTCCGCTCGGAGGATCACAAAAAAGTGGAATTGGAAGAGAGAACGACCTTGAAGGGTTGCTGGAATATACGAATGTAAAACCAACCTTTGTAAAGTTCGGCCCCAGAATACTTGTTCTTCCGCACGCCGTGGCACAATAGCATATCGTCATCGCAGCTGCGTACCGCATTCCACAGTGAGAGATGCGACCCCGAATCTGCTCTTATCGGTGCATTGGAGGGCGTCCTCTGTGCGAATTTATTTTCCGGCAAAAAACAATTATGGGATGGAGTGTCCAGGAGGTGACGAAGCGCGGAGTTGCCCGGAAGGCCGCAGGAGGGGCTGTAGGGGGACTGTAGGACTGGAGGGACATTTACAACCCTCTGCGTGCGAAACGTCAGTTGAATGTGACAACGAGGGGGGTGGTATCCAGAAGTCCCTCCAGTCCGGTCTGTCCATCCAGGTTCCCTCCCTCTGTTTGGGTGCTTCGAGATGCGAATGCAGGCGCCGGAGGTGCACTGAAAATATCGAAATGCGGTATTTTCGCGGTGCTGAAAATGGTGCTGGAAATTACCGCGGGGCGGGCGCGTGTCGAAAATAATTATGGCCGCCGCGCCTCGGATATCGTCTCAGGATGTATGCCTCGGACGAGCTGCGGGAAGTGTTCTCGACCCGCGGGATCCAGACCCAGGCGGCGTAGCGCCGCCGGCGGAAGCTACAGGGGTGGGAATTCGGCCGGGCTCCAGCTAAGGCCGCTGGGGCCGCAATTCCGCCTTGAGAAAGACCTCGGTCAGCGCGGCCGTATCGGCCTCGCCGAGGCCACCACCGACCGGCCCCTCGAACATCTCGACGAGAAAGGCGGGAAAGCGCCGCGCAAGCCCCGTCTGCTTGGCAATCTGGGCCAGCAGCCTCGCGCCCGCCAGATCCACCTTCAGCGTCGATTGCGCCTGGGTATAGTCGCCGCGCGAAATCATGTCCCGAAAGGAGGGCAGGCGCGCGACCATCTCCGCCGTGAAGGAGGGCATCGCCGCGAAGAACTGATCCAGGTCGAGATCCGCCGCCTTGCAGAAGGCGGCGCCATGGAGGATGCCCACGATCCCCGCGAAATAGAAGCTGAGGAAGGCGAAATCCGCGAGGCTTGCCCGGCCGACATCCTCGCCCACATAGGTCGGTCTGCCGCCTAAGCTTTTCAGCACCGGCTGGTGGGCCTCGAAGTCTCGCTTGGATCCGGCGTAGAAGATGACCGTCAGGTCTTCGCCGATACGCCCGGGGGTAACGGCAATCTTGCCGTCGAGATAGCCGGCCCCTGCTTCCCCCGCCCAGGCTCCCAGGCGCCGCGCCTCTGCCGGCGTGCCCGTCGCCAGCTGGACAAGCGCGCGGCCCGCCAGCGCGTCGCGAACCTCCTGCGGGTCCAATGTTTCGCGCGTGGCATGATAATTGGCCAGGCAAGCCACCACGAGATCGGCGCCGCGGCAGGCCGCGGCGGCATCGGCGGCGATCCGGCATTCGCCGGCAAGGCTTCGGCTTCGCGCCTCGCTGCGGTTCCAGACAGTCACGCGGTGGCCCTGCCCGATGAAGGCCCGGGCCAAAGCCGAGCCCATGTTCCCCAATCCGAGGACGCTGACGGCTGCGGGGCCCATTATCGCCGGCATCCTGTCTTGCCCATCTGTGACCTCGATCGCCAACCCGAGCGAATGGTCTTCACCCACATCCACCAGATGACCGGCTTTGTGTGGGCCGATTTTGTCGCCGTGTGTTCGTGTCTGCAAGCCGAAACCGTCGTCATTAGGGCTGCCAGGCGCCCAAGTCGGCGACGGCAGTACGTTCCAGGCCAGGAATGTCGATTTTGCCTTCATCCGGACACACCTCTCCCTTGGCTTCCTTCCAGCGCGTGGAGAGGCGGGCCGTTCATGCCGGCACGCTTGCGTCTACACCTTCCTCGAGACCGCGGTACAACTACCATTCGGTGGGCTCGGCCAAAGTGGCCTTGGTCGCGAAAATGGGCTAGAAGGTCTCCTTGAGTTCATGGACGTGAAATCAACTTTCATCACGCTCGGCAAATGCTCCGACGCATTGCCTCTTGCGCTGGATCGAGCGCGGTGATGCCCTTACCCCGCGCATCCGTGAAAGGGCTGCTGGCGTGATTGCGGATCGTGGCGGCAGCTTCGATTATGTCGTGATCGGATCGGGCTCAGCGGGTTCGGTTATCGCCGGGCGCTTGGCTGAGGATGCTGGCATCAGCGTATTGCTGCTGGAGGCGGGCCCAACCGACCAACACATATACATACGCATGCCCGCCGCCCTTGGCTACCCGCTGATAGACCGCCGCCACAATTGGTACTTCCACTCGGAGCCAGAGCCCGGGCTCGATAACCGCAAGATCTATGAGGCGCGGGGCAAGGTCCTTGGCGGTTCCTCCTCAATCAATGGGATGAACTGGGTCCGTGGCAATCCTTGGGACTACGACCACTGGGCTCAACTCGGGCTGACGAGCTGGTCCTTTGCAAACTGCCTCCCGTATTTCAAAAAGGCCGAAACCTTCGACAAGGGAGCCAACGAATTTCGCGGCGGTGCAGGCCCGATGATGATAGAAACCTGCCGCGCCCAGAACCCGCTCTATGAAGCCTTCCTGGCAGCTGGTACACAGACGGGCCTGGCCCATGTGGAGGATCACAACGGCTACCGCCAAGAAGGCGTCCATATTACTCAGCGCAATGTCCACGGAGGCCTCCGCTGGAGCACGTCCCAAGCCTATATCCATGCGCGCGGGTTCCGGCCAAATCTCAAGGTGAGAACGGGCGTACGAGTGACTCGCATCGAGTTTCTTGCCAAGCGTGCCGTCCGAGTGCATGCACGTGCAGCCGGCAACTCCGTCGCCTGGGAGGTGAGACGCGAGGCGATCCTATGCGGCGGCGCCATCAACTCACCGCAAATGCTACTACTCTCGGGGATCGGAAATCCCCAAGACCTGCGCAAGCTCGGCGTCCGCGTAGTAGCCGATGTGCCGGGTGTCGGGCAGGGGCTGAAGGATCACGTTGCTGCGCCCGTGACGAATCGGGTAGTCAAGGATGTCTCCGTTGCCAGCCAACTCAGTCTCATTGGAAAGGCCAAGCTCGGTCTACAATGGCTGTTGTTCAAGCGAGGCCTCGGTGCCACCAACTTCTTCGAGGTTGGCGGCTTCCTGCGCACCCGGGACGAGGAAAAGGTCCCAAACATCCAGCTTGAATTCGCCCCGATGCTAGGCGAGCTCCAGCATGGCGACGTGAAGCTGGAGAATGGATTCCAGTATTTCCTGAGCGTAATGCGCCCCAAGAGCGCCGGACGTGTCTGGCTCGACACGGCGGACCCGATGGCGGATCCCAAATTTAATTTCAACTACCTAGTTGATACTGAGGACATGGCGCAGGCGGTCGAGGGAGTGAAGTTCGTGCGCCAGCTTATAGCCCAGCACGCATGGGATCAGCTCCGCGGCGCAGAGGTCGTTCCCGGCGAGACCGTCCGCTCGGATGCCGAGATCGCAGCTTGGCTTCGCCAGCATGCCGGCACGAACTATCACCCTTGCTGCTCCTGCCGGATGGGCAAAGACAACATGGCCGTCGTCGATGAGGATGCTAGGGTCCACGGCGTCGAAGGCTTGCGGGTCATCGATGCGTCGATTATGCCGGAGATTATCTCGGGCAATCTGAACGCACCGGTGATTATGATGGCTGAGAAAATAGCGGACACAATCCGCCAGCGGCCGCCCGAGATTGCGCCCACCCCTGCTTACTATCTGCCTGCGTGAACACCCATGATATTCCGCTGCGGAGCGCTATCAGGAGGAGACTCCGTAGGACTACCAGCGACACCGTTCCTGCTCCATTGTCCTCTCTAACGATGCGGTTCGAGCCGGCGTAGACTTGGATTGGGCGTATCTCGCTTGCCACCAGAGCGAGGCGCGTTTGCCGCCGCAGGGACTAACTGGCGTGGAAAAGGACCGAATTCGTCGGCATTGCGATGGGGAGTGGAGTCGGCGAACCATGGAGTGACTGGTGGCTTAAAGAGAGGGGACGAATGCGCTTATCTAAGATCATTCACGTTGTTGGTGCCCATGCTGAGGGCGAGCCCAACGAAGTCATCGTCGGAGGTGTCGTCGACGTACCGGGCAAGACCATGTTCGAGAAGGCACGCTGGCTTGAGAGTAGAGGCGACTGGTTGCGAGCGTTCCTGCTACACGAGCCGCGCGGCAAAGTCACGCAGTGTACTAACCTCGTGCTTGCATCGTCCAACCCTGAGGCGCAGGTCGGATACATCATCATAGAGCCGGCTTCGTATCCGCCGATGTCCGGGACGAACACGATCTGCACGGCGACCGTCCTACTTGAGACTGGAATGATTCCGATGCAAGAGCCACTCACCCAAATGACCTTGGAAGCGCCGGGTGGTCTGATTCGCATTGAAGCAGCCTGCAGAAATGGCAAGTGCGAGAGCATTAAGTTCCGCAATATCCCATCCTTCGTGATGCATCGGGACAGACACATCGAGGTGCCCGGCCACGGCACCGTCCGAGTCGATGTGGCCTACGGTGGTATGATCTATGTGATCATTAATTCCGCAGATATGGCTTTGAAATAACGCCGGCCGAGGCTAGGGCGCTCTCCGACGTCGGGGAGATCGTCAAACTTGCTGCAGCTGAGCAATTACCATCGGTCCATCCAGAGAATGCCGAGATCCACACTATCAACCAGACACTATGGGCCGGGCCGCTTGAAGTGCGCGACGGCGTAAAAACAGCCCGGAATGGGGTGATCGTCTCGCCGGGGCGGCTCGATAGGTCACCTTGTGGGACTGGCACATGTGCGCGTCTCGCGCTCATGCACGCAAGGGGAGAGATCACGGTCGGCGAGCGGTTCATTCACGAGTCAATCATCGGCACTAAGTTCGACGGCGAGATTTTCGAGACCACCAAGGTCGGTGGCCAGTACGCAGTTAGCGTCGCCATCACCGGCCGGGCTTGGATCACGGCATTTCACCAATACGTACTCGATCCCAGCGATCCATTCCCAACCGGCTACACCCTGTCAGACACGTGGCCGGGCGCCTAACTGGATTCTCGACTTGAAGCAGAGCTCGTGAACATCCGAGGCGAAACTCTACACCGCTGCCAAGCTACTCAAGCTCGAGACTCCGGCCTTGATACACGGCAAGTACGTCGATGCCGCCCCCGGGCAGACCTTCAAAACGGTCGATCCCGCGATCGGTGAAGTGCTGGTCAAGGTGGCCGCTCGTGACCCGGCAACTGTCGGTCTTGCCGCGAAGGCGGCGCGTACCGCCTGCGAGCGCGATTAATGGCCCGGAAAATCTGCGCGAGCGCAAAGTCGATGTTGCTCCGTCTCACTAAAGTGGTAAATCTTTGCTTGCAATATATCCTAATCAGCGAAGGGATTGACCATGAGTGAAATCAAGGGCATCTGCGTCCCTATCTGCACGCCGTTCAAGGACCACGGCACGTCGCTAGATGTGAAGGCTTTGGAAGCTCACATAGAGTCGATGCTTGAGGCGAAGGTCCACATCATAGCCGTCAACGGCGGCACCGGCGAATTCCCCTTCCTGACCGATACCGAGAAGCGGGACATCGCGGAGATCGCGGCCAAGCGCATCAATGGCCGCGCCAAACTGATCGTGCAAACATCGACATTGCGCACCGAGGACGGTATCGAGAATGCAAAGCATGCCGCCGGCATCGGTGCCGATGCCCTGCTGATCCTGCCTCCATTCTTCGAGGGGCCCGGGGAGGATGGCGTTCGGTGGCACTATGAGCAGATCGCCAAGGCGGTGAAAACGCCGATCATGGTTTACAACATTCCGGTGTTTAGCGGATTTGACATCACGCCGGCGGTGTATTCGAG
>Ga0126378_10002739_pt1 | contig 13133 bp, 10 predicted proteins | sample PanSoiMetPlot_23_FD_92587 | JGI IMG/M metagenome (GOLD analysis project Ga0126378, IMG submission 92587) | Tropical forest soil microbial communities from Panama - MetaG Plot_23 | ecosystem: Environmental > Terrestrial > Soil > Tropical forest > Bulk soil | place: Panama | collected 2016-02-17
ACCGCGATCCCGGCCTCCAGCCGTCGGTCGATTGAGACGGGAAACGTGATCCCGAGCCGTTCGGCGACGGCTGCGCACTCGGCGAAGACTGCCCGGAGCAGGTCGACCATTTCGTGCGCCGTTCCGAGCTCGCCAAGCGTGGCCCGTGTGAGCGCGGTGACAGGATTGAACGCCACGTTCCCGATCAGCTTCAGCCAGATCTGATCCCGGAGCCGCGGCTCCACCGGGGCCTTCAGGCCGCCCGCCTTGAGCGCTTCTGAGATTTGTGCGCATCGCTCCGTCTTGGCGCCGTCGGGCTCGCCGAGCGTGAAGCGGGTCCCCTCGATGTGCCGGATGACTCCCGGCTCGATGATCTCTGTCGAGGAGTAGACCACGCAGCCGACGTTGTGCTCGGGGGCGATCGACTTCGCGATGATCCCGCCGGGGTCCACGCTCTCAAGTCCGGTCAGCGGACCGGGAAGTGACTGGAAATACCACCACGGGATTCCGTTCTGCGCCCAGATCACGGCAGCACCGGGCGCGAGCTGCTCGCCAAGCCGCGGCGCGATCCCGGGCAGGCTGTATGCCTTCAGCGCAACGAACACGACGTCGGCGTCGGCCACGGCGCTCAGATCGTCGGTCGCTGGCGGATGCGCCGCGAAGTCGCCGCGCGGTGACAGAACGCGGACACCGTTCCGCTGCATCGCATCCAGGTGCGCGCCTCGCGCGATGAGGGTGACGTCGGCGCCGCCGCGAGCGAGCGCGGCGCCAACGTAGGCGCCGATGGCCCCGGCGCCCAGCACCGCGAACCTCACGGCTGTGCCCCCGCGCTGCTAGCCCGGGGGGACGACCCCCCCGAGCCCCCCGCGGTGCTGGCCCGGGGGGGCGACCCCCCGGAGCCCCCCGCGGTGCCGACGAAGTCGGCCATCCTCCGGCGCTGGATCTTGCCCGTCGCCGTGCGCGGTATCTCCTCCAGGACGTGGATCGTGGCCGGTACTTTGAACGCCGCAAGCCGTTCACGGCAGTGCCCGATCAGGTCAGGCACATCCGCCAGCGCGGTCAGCGTCACTGCGGCGGAGACGAGCTCGCCGTACTTCTCGTCCGGGACGCCGAAGCAGACGGCATCGCGGACCGCCGGATGGGACAGCAGCACCTGCTCGACCTCTGCCGGCGAGATGTTTTCCCCGCCGCGCAGGATCATTTCCTTCAGCCGCCCCTCAAGGTAGAGGTAGCCGTCTCGCAGCACGCCACGGTCGCCGGTGCGGAACCAGTCGCCGAAGAACGCCTCGGCGGTAGCCGCCGGGTTATTGACGTATCCCGACAGCACGCCAGGGCCGCGGATCACCACCTCGCCCGGACTGCCGTCAGGCAGCAGATTCCCTGTCTTATCCGCGATGCCGATCTCGGTTCCTGTCGCGATGCCGACCGAGCCTGGAATTCGCTCGCCAGGCGGCAGCGGGTTCGACGCCATCTGGTGGCTGGCCTCGGTCATTCCGTACGCCTCGAGCATCGGCACGCGGTATGCGCATTCGGCCCGCTCGAGCAGCGCCGGCGACAACGCCGAACTGCACGACCTGACGAACCGCAGTGTCGCGGGCGCCCTGCAATCGTCTGCCCGGTCAAGGATCATCTGGTGCAGCGTCGGCCCGGCCGACAGCCAGGTCGCGCCGTGCTGACGTGCCTGGGGCCAGAACCGCTGAGGTGTGAACCGCCGTGGCACGATCACGCACCCGCCTGCGGCTAGCGCCGCGAACGTCGATGCGACCAGGCCGTGGACATGGAACAGCGGCATCACGCAGAACGACACGTCGGCCGGCCCGAGCCCGTAGTGCGCCGCGACGGTCCTGGTGGACGCCATCAGGTTGCGCTGCAGCAACGGCACCTGCTTCGGCCGGGACGTGGTCCCGCTCGTGTGCAGGACGACTCCGACATCATCCGGCTGGCCACGCTCGAAGCCGGTCCCTTGGACAAGCTCCTTACCTGCAACAGACAGCACGGGCGGCGCGTCCTGGCCAGGGTCGACGGTCGCGACCGTTATTGAGCACTCCTCTGCCGCGCTGGCCGCCGCCGCTGGCCGGCTGGCCGGCAGCAGGAGCAGCTTCGGTGCGATGTCGCTCAGATAGAAGAGGTACTCGCTGCGCGTGTACGCGGGGTTGAGCGGCGCCGCCGCCGCGCCGAGCGCCGTGATAGCGAGCAGAACCCGGACCGCGTCCGGGCCATTGGGCAGCGAGAGCGCGACACGCTCGCCGCGCCCGACTCCCGCGGCGGCCAGCGAACCGGCGAGGCCCTCGACCCGGTCGGCGAGTTGCCCGTAGGTCAGGACGCGGCCGTCCTCGGGAACCACGAGCGCCGGCCGGTCCGGATGTTCGAGGATCGCACCCAGCGTCTCGCCCGCTTGACGGGTCCGCTGCTGCATCGTCCGGCCTCCAGCGATTTGTTAGAGCGACTGGGCTTCAGTCTGCCGTGAGCTCCGGCGCGCCTGCCAGGCCACCTCGGCCTCGCCCATCGGAGTCGAGGCCGGGCCGCGGACGAAGGGCCAGATCTCCTCGGCGATCGCGCGCCAGTTCGCCGTGGCCGACAGCTCGCCGATGACGGCGAACAGGCCGAGGTTGATCCGCTGCAGCACGACGTAGGACCGCGGGATCGACACGTACTCGGCGACCGGGCTGCGCACGTCGAAGAACCGGCGCACGACGGTCGATGAGTACTCCGGCTTGATCGTGACCGGTCCAGGTTTGCGGATCGTCGCGTAGAAGACGGCCAGGTGCTCGACGACCTCCTCGGTGCTCAGCGGGGCCGCGGGAACCAGGAATCCGGCGAGCTCCATGCTGCGCCGGAACCCCTCAGGGTCGTTGCGGACGCACAGGTTGCGGGCCATCTGCATCAGCGGGTACAGCTCGCCGGCGGTGAAGTGCTTGACCAAGCCGAAGTCGAGGAAGGTGACCCGGCCGTCACCGTGGAACAGGTAATTGCCCGGATGCGGGTCGCCGTTGAACGCGTGCAGCTCGTACAGGCTGCGGAACACGAACCGGTAGATCGTCTCGGCAGCCAGGTCGCGCTCGTACTGGGACATCGCAGCGAGGTCGGCGAACCGTGAGCCGACCGCGAGTTCGCTGGTCACCATCCGCCTGGTAGACAGCTCACCGATCACCTTGGGCACGCAGATGGTGGGATGGCCCTCGTAGAACTCCGCGAACAGCGTCTGGTTCACCGCCTCGCGCCGGTAGTCGAGCTCCTCGAGGATCCGTTCTCGCAGCTCGGCTAGGAGCGCGTCGACGTCCTGCGCCGGTGCGGTGATCCGCAGCATCCGGCGGAGCAGGGCGACGTTCTCCAGGTCGGCGGCGATGGCCTCGGCGATGCCCGGGTACTGGACCTTGACCGCCACGGCCCGGCCGTCTCTGGTGATGGCGCGGTGCACCTGCCCGATCGATGCCGCGGCGATAGGCTCGGGGTCCCATTCTGCGAATAGCCGTTCCGGCCGTGATCCTAGTTCTTCCTCGACCACTCCGGCGGCAAGCTCGGCGCTCATCGGCGGCACGCTGTCCTGGAGCCTGCTGAGCGTCCGCCGCACGCTCGGCGACAGGCCCTCATCGACGTAGCTCGCCATCTGGCCGATCTTCATCATGACGCCCTTCATCGCCCCTAGCGTCTGGGCAACGTCCTCGGCCGTCTGGAGCGCCAGGTCCTGGCGTAGCTGCTGGCGCTGCTCGCCGGCCGCAGCGAACAGGCGGGGCGCGCTGCCCGCATAACGCGCGCCGCCCCTGGCAACGAGCCGCACCGCTGCCAGTCCGCGGTCGAGCCGCAGCATCGCCGCCCGAATGGGTCGCGCCGGATCACTGCCGCCGGCCTGCTTGCGCCGCGTGCCTAGTTGCCGGCGCGCCGCCACCCCCAGGCCGGCCAGGACGATGCTGCCGACGATCGCGATGCCCGAAGCTGCCAGCCGCCGCCCCATCCGCCGCGATGTCATGTGTGCTGGTGCGCCGCGCGCACGCGGACGGCGATCCGCTGCCTGGCCTCGAGCACCCCTGGCTCGCCGATGTATACGGCATCGAGCACGCCAAGCGCCTGGCGGATCTCGGTGCGGCGCTCCGGTGTCAGCGGCGCCCGCTCGAATCCGTAAAGCTCGGCTGCCCAGTCAGGCAGCGAGCCGACAGCGCCGGCCCTGATGTCCTGCCAGATCTCCGCGATGTCCTCGTCAAGCCCGGCCGGGTCAAGCAGGAAGGCCATCGACTCGCTTGCGGCCCGCGTGCACATCAGGTCCGCACGCGTCGCCTCGATGTAGCTGGCGAGCTGTGCGAGCGTGGCGGGAACCATGGCGCGCGGGACGCCGACAAGCTCGGCCGCGACGACCATTTCGGAGACGTACCTGTCCGCGTCCGGCAGGGACAACGGGGTCCCGAAGAGGCTTCTGGCAACTAGGTTCGAGTCGACCAGCGCAATGTGCACCCAGAGCAGGAGCGCCGGGTCGCTGGCGGCATAGGGCCGCCCCGTTACCTCATCGACACCGCTGACCGTGGCATGGATCCGGCGAACCCTGGCCGCGGCTCGCTCGGCAGCCGCCCGCTCGCCGAAACTGACGGTCGACAGGTAAGCGGAGGTGGCCGCCAGCCGCCCGACCGGGTCTTGCCGCCAGTCGCTGTGCTGGTCGACGCCGGCCATCGCGAGCGGGTGCAGGGCCTGCAGCAACAGCGCCCGCAGCCCGGCGACCGGCGCGGACAGGTCGCCTGACATTCGCCAGGTGATGCTGCCTGGTCCGAAGAATCCGTCGTCTGCTGGCTGCACGGGGACACCGACGGAGTACGCAGCTGCCGATCGTTCAACGAGACCAGTGACATCCGGGTTGACCGTCATAGAAGTCAACGTACGCTAGCCCGCCGCGTTGGCCATGCTCGCACCGGCGGAGCTGGCCGACCGCCCGTGGTCGGCGACCCGGCGGGAGTCACAGCCGTCTTCGGGGCCTTCAGACCGCTTTCACCGAGAATCACTCTCGATGAGACCTCAACACGCGAACATACTGTTTTTCTTGTTTAGGCCTTGCTGAGACGTTCAATGGTGCATCCTGGTGACCGACAACCTACCGTGCGTGACGGCCGTGAGCGGGTATTTCTGCCAGCCATCTTGCACGGCGCCCGAAGGCCACTGGTCGCGATCACCACAGGCGGTTGCTGAGGGCGACCACCGAGCGCAGCAATGCGCCCCTGCGGAGGCCAAGTCGTGTCAAGCAGATCCGCCAAGCACCGCAAATCGAAACGGGCAGCCGACAGGCGGCCCGGTCCGGCGCGGCATCGCAAGCCTTCGCCGATCGCCAGCGCACTGCAGAACCATCCCACCAAGACCGCAGCAGCGGTGACAGGCGCGGTGCTCATCGCTGCGGCCGCTCCCGCCGCCAGCCACTGGGCCGGTGACGTGGGCACCGGTCAAGCGGCCGTGCTCAGCCAGTCAGGAAGGGAACGCCTCGGCGGGCACGCTGGCGCCGGGTCGCGGACCCACCAGCCGCGCCATGCCAGCACCTCGGCGCATCCTTCCACCAGCGCATCTCGATCAGCCGGGACGAAACCGCCACGGCACGCACGACGCCAAGCGACGCATCACCACCCGGCTCCGGCCGTCTACAACAATCCGCTCCGCGCCATCAAAGGGCTCATCCCCGAACGGATCGACCAGGGTGTCGACTTCGGCGGTTCCGGGCCAATCTACGCGATCGGCGATGCCGTGATCACCAATGCCAGCGCGACGTCCTATGGCTGGCCGGGCGGCGGCTGGATCACCTACCGGCTCAGCAACGGACCTGGCGCGGGATTGACGGTATTCGTCGCCGAGGACGTTCGGCCGACGGTGTCGGTTGGTCAGCAGGTCAACTCCAGTACGGTCATCGCGAACATGTACGACGGAGACGCAGGGATCGAGACCGGCTGGGCAACGGCCGACGGTTCCACCGCCGAGTCCCAGCTGGCTGGGGCCGGCGGCATCAGCGGAAACGGGCCGTTCCCGACCGAGGTCGGGATGAACTTCGAGGAACTGCTCCAGGCTCTGGGCGTGCCAGCCGGGAACAACCGGCACGACGCCGTGAACGGCTCCCTGCCTGAGCCGTACCCCTCCGACTGGGCGGCCGTGCTCAAGTCCTAGCCCCCGGCAGTCCTGGAGCTCCCGCCGCTGTCAGACCGCGCATGAGTGTGGCCGTGGTTGCGGAATGTGCATACCAAATCCCCACCCATTCCTGCGATGCTCGGGCCGCGCGTCAGCGGAGCGGATCGAATGGCGCGAGGTCGATGGGCTGGTCGACTCCGAGAGCGGTCCTTGCCGCGATGGCGCCGGTTAGCGGGCCGAGAGTGAGCCCGGAGGCACCAAGTCCGGTAGCGACAACGAGCCCCGTCGTGCTGGGCACCGTGCCGAGCAGCGGCCTCGGGTCCGGACCAGCCGGCCGCAGGCCCACCCTCGTCTCCACGTGGGTTGCGCTTGCAAGGCCTGGAGCTACCGCCAGGGCCTGGGTCAGCACCTCGTCCAGGCCTGCGGCGGTTACGCGGGCATCGAACCCTGAGCCTGGCTCGCGGGTCGCCCCAGCGACGACACGCGAATCATCGAAGGCGAGAAGGTAATGACCGCTCCCGGCTGGCAGGATGACCGGCCAGCTGCGGGTCTCGGCCGAGCCGAGGCGCAGATGAACGATCTGGCCGCGCTCGGGCGCGACGCGCACGGTCACCCCGAGCGGTGCGAGCAAAGCCGGCGTCCAGGCTCCCGTGGCGGCAACGACGGCATCAGCCGGCACGAGTTGCCCGTCGATCTCGACGCCGGCCATGCGGCCTGCGTTGAGGTTCCGGCGGGCGAGCGTGGCCTGGCCGGTCATTACGACAGCTCCGCGAGCCCGGGCCGCCCGGACCAGAACCTGCCTCAGCCGCCTGCCGTCCACCCGGGCGGCTCCGCTGAGGTAAACCGCGTCGGCACCGGAACGGAGCGGCGGAAACATCTTCTGCGCCTCAGCCGCTGGCACCACCCGGACTTCGCCGATCTCGGGCGCCGCGGCCCGCCTGGCTTTCATCTCGTGGCAATACAGATCGGCCTCGTGCTCGTCGCGAGCGATGATCAGAGCCCCCACCTGCCGGTAGGAGATGTCGCCGCTGTCGGCGAGCTTGGCGGCTAGCGAAGGGTACTCGCGCGCCGCGGCGCGGGCGAAGGCATACCAGGCCGCATCGTCCGCGTGCGATGTCCACGGGCAGATGATTCCGGCACCGGCTGCCGTGGCTTGGCCTGGCAGGCCAGCATCGACCAGCACCACGTCGGCACCGAGTTCGCTCGCCGTGTAGGCGCACGCCGCGCCGACCACGCCGGCGCCCACCACGATCAGCCTCATCGCGCCCCGGCAGGAGCGACAGGTCGTGCTTTGCGCGCGCGGCGGGCCCTGGCCTGCTGCCTGGCCAGCTGCCGCACGTCGAGGCCATTGTCGGGCAGGGCGGGCGAGAAGACCCACAGCACGCGCGTCGGATCGGCGGACGGTATGGCACGGAAAGTGTGATCGATGCTCGGGAAGGTGAAAGCGTCGCCAGCATCAAGCGTGATCTCCTCGCCTGCCACGACGATGCGCAGCTGGCCTGCCAGCACGAAGGCGAACTCGACGTCGACGGGCAGCGAGTACGCCTCGTCGCCGCTGCCGCCGCCGGGCTCGATGTCGCTCAGTATGGCCTGCACGCGCTTCTCGCCGGACGGCGTGAGCAGGTACTCCTCCACTCCCCTTCCGCCGAAGTTAATCGGCGGGTACTCGCCCTTCCTGACCACCTCTCCCTTTGCCGCCCGGAACAGCGAACCCACCGAGATGCCGAGGGCGTCGCAGAGCCTGATCAGCGAGGCCACGGAAACGCTCGTCAGGTCCCGTTCCAGCTTGGAGAGAAATCCCTTCGTCAGGCCGCTCTGCTCGGCTACCTCGGCCATACTCTTGCGGGACGCTTGCCGTGCCGCCCGCAGCTGCGCGCCGATCCGGCGGCGCTCGTCGGGCACACTCCTTCTTTCATCGGCACCGCCTTCGCCCATCGCCACTCCCTCTCCCAGCTGCAAGAGCGCCTCAGAGCGTCTGGTCCGTCAGGGCCTCTCCCCCAGGTCAGCGGTTCACCCGCCACAGCTCCAATGGGATACCAGAAAGGCTGGGGAAACAAGGGTTGACATTCATGAAACTAGCGGTCACAGTCAGGACAGTCGGCACTAGCTCAAGCGGCCTTTTCCGGCAATCCGTTTCGCAGGAGGCGATATGACGACCGGCGCCCGGACGGATGCCCCGATCGAGGAGATCGAGGGCGCGCTGCTCAGCCAGATCGAAGTGCACTCCATCGACTGGATCCCCGACACCGAACGGCACGGCAGGACCTGGCAGCAGACGATGCTGTGGTTCCTCGGCAACTTCCAATTCTTCACGATCCCGATTGGCTTCGTCGGCCCAGTCCTCGGCCTCTCGCTGGGGTGGTCGATACTGGCTGGCTTCCTCGGCATCGCGTTCGGCACTCTTTTCATGGCCTTTCACGCAACCCAGGGGCCGGTGTTCGGGCTACCGCAGATGATCCAGACCAGGGCGCAGATGGGCTACCGGGGCGTCGTCGTCGCGCTGTTCGCAGTGCTCTTCACCTACATGGCCTTCAACGTGGCCGACCAGGTGATCATGAGCAATGGGCTGCACAGCACCTTCGGCTGGAGCGCCGGGCTCGTGGCGGTGGGCACCGCCGTGCTCGCCGCGCTGCTCGCCATCTTCGGCTACGACTGGGTGCACCGGGTATTCCGGTTCCTGCTCGTGATCTCGTTCCCTTGCTATGCGATCATCTCGGTCGCGATTCTGCTGGGCCACGCGGGCGGCGTCGCGCCGACGCACCCGGGCGGGTTCGTCTTCTCGGCGTTCATGGCCCAGTTCACGGTTGCCGCCGCCTACAACATCACCTACGCGCCGTACGTCTCCGACTACTCCCGGTACATGCCAAGGAACACAAAACCGGCTGGCATTATCGCGGCCGTCTTCTTCGGCGCCTCAGGTTCCGCGGTCTGGCTGATCGCGCTCGGCGCCTGGCTCGCAACGCGCCTCGGAGTCAACGACGGACTGGTGGGCCTGCAGAAGGTCGGCGACAACATCGCGGCGCCGCTCGGCTCCGTCACCGCAGTGCTTTCCGCGACCGCGCTGATGGCCACGATGGGCATGAACGCCTACGGCGGCATGCTCAGCGTCCTGACCGGCGTCGACGGAATCAGGAAGCTCAAGACCAGTCGATTGTGGCGCGCTGGCACGATCGTCCTTCTCGCAGTTATCTGGTATCTGCTGGGACTGGCGTGGAGTTCGGCCAGCGCGGTGACCGCGGTCCTCGACTCACTGACGCTGATGCTCTACTTGCTGGTGCCGTGGACGGCGCTCAACCTGGTCGACTACTTCTTTGTACGGCGTGGCCATTACGCCATCACCGACATCTTCCGGCTAGACGGCGTCTATCACAGGTGGGGCTGGCGCGGGCTGACGGCTTATTTCACGGGATTCGCTGCCGAGATCCCCTTCATGGTCATCCTGCCGATCGGCGGCTTCTCCTATACGGGCCCCGTACCGGCGCACCTCACCAACGGAGTCGACTACTCATGGGCCGTCGGCCTCTTCGTCTCCGGTTTGCTGTACTGGATCTTGAGCCGGTCACTGAACACGGGTGCCGAGCAGGCAGCGATCGAGGCTAGCAACCGCGAACTGGCCGCGATTGATGCTGCGGCAGCCGCATGACCGATCCTGTACAGCGGATCAGCCAGGGCGGCAATCTCGGCCAGGTGGACGCGATGGCGGTGCCGCGGTACGCCGGCCCCGCGACTTTCGCCAGGCTGCCGAGAATCGGCGAGGTCACGAGGGCCGACGCGGCCGTCCTCGGGGTTCCGTTCGACAGCGGGGTCACCTACCGGCCCGGCGCCAGGTTCGGCCCAGCCCACATCAGGGAGTCATCGCGCCTGCTCCGGCCCTACAACCCGGCGCTGGGGGTGTCACCGTTCGCCAGCCTGCAGGTGGCGGACGCTGACGATCTGGCGGTCAACCCGTTCAGCATCGACGGTGCCATCGCCCATGTCGAGCGAGGAGCGCGGGCGCTGCTCGAACAGGTACCGCACCTATTGACACTCGGCGGCGACCACACAATCGCGCTGCCGCTGCTCCGCGCGTTCTCGGCCAGGTACGGCCCGGTCGCCGTGGTGCACTTCGATGCTCATCTCGATACCTGGGACACCTACTTCGGCGCTGCCTACACCCACGGCACGCCGTTCCGGCGCGCGTCCGAGGAGGGCCTGCTCGACAAGTCGGGCTGCATCCACGTCGGTATCCGGGGTCCGCTCTTCTCCGATGCCGACCTCGGCCAGGACTCCGATCTCGGGTTCCAGGTCATTCCGGCACCCGAGGCCGACGGCCTCGGCGTCGCAGGGATGGTGCAGCGGATCGCCGATCGGGTCGGCGACCGGCCCGTGTACGTCTCGGTCGACATCGACGTCCTCGATCCCGCCCACGCGCCAGGTACGGGCACGCCAGAAGCAGGCGGGCTCACCAGCCGGGAGCTGCTCGGAGTGCTGCGTTCCTTCGCCCGCCTCAACCTGGTCGGCGCCGACATCGTCGAGGTAGCGCCCAGCTACGACCACGCGCAGATCACAGGCATCGCCGCCGCGCACATCGGCTACGAGCTACTGTCGGCCCTGGCTGCACGACAGACCACGGGGCAATAGGAGCATGGCTGGATGCGACGGGACCGCTACGACGTAGCCGTCGTCGGCGCCGGGATCGTCGGCCTCGCCGTGGCGCGGGAGCTTATCGCCCGGCGTCCCGCCGACAGAGTCATCGTCATCGACAAGGCGACCGCCGTCGCGGAGCACCAGACCGGCCATAACTCAGGCGTGATCCACGCGGGTGTCTACTACGCGCCCGGCTCGCTCAAAGCCGAGCTATGCGTAGAGGGCGCCAGGCTGATGTATGAGTTCTGCGAGCAGAACGCGATTCCGGTCGAGCGCTGCGGCAAACTGATCGTAGCGGTCAGGCAGGATGAGCTGCCGCGACTGGCGGACCTCGAGGTCCGCGCCCGCGCGAACGGTGTCCCCGGGCTTCGCCGGGTGAGCGCGGCCGAGATCACCGAGATCGAGCCGGAGTGCCGCGGCCTGGCCGCGCTGCACTCGCCCGCCACCGGCATCGTCGACTTCGCGGCGGTGGCCAGGGCCATCGAGCGAGAGTTGCGCGACAAGGGCGTCGAGTTCGCGCTGGGCTGCGAGATCACTGCTGTCCCCCGCGAGCCTGGCCCGGCCACCGTGCTCGTGCACGCCGGCGGCGCGTACCTGGCCAGCTCGGCGATCGCCTGCGCTGGCCTATGGTCGGACCGGCTCGCTGTCTCGGCGGGCGCAAGCGCGGAGCCCAGGATCGTGCCCTTCCGCGGCGCATACCTCAGGATTGCGTCCGGCCAGCGGCCCATTGTCCGCGGCATGGTCTACCCCGTGCCCGACCCTGCCCTGCCGTTTCTTGGCGTCCACATCACCAGGCACATCGACGGCGGTGTCCTGCTCGGGCCGACCGCGCTGCTCGTTGCCGGGAGGGACGGGTACGGCCGGCCCGCGCCACGACCGCAGCTGGGACAGGCTTTGCGTGATGCCCGGGACACACTGAGCTGGCCCGGGACATGGGCTCTTGCCAGGACCTTCTGGCGCACGGGATTGAGCGAGATGGCTATGGCGAGTAGCCGCGCGCTTTTCGTTTCGAAATGTTCGCAATATGTCCCTGCGATCGGCCCGATGCGGCTCGAGCGTGGCGCCGTGCGCGGCGTAAGGGCGCAGGCCGTCAGCCGGGACGGGCGGCTCGTCGACGATTTCGCGATCTCGCAGACTCCCGGCGTCACGCATGTGCGCAACGCACCCTCACCTGCTGCGACGTCGTCATTCGCGCTGGCGGCCAGGATCGTCGACCGGTACGTGGCTGCGTCGGGCTGAATCGATCGGACTGCCTGTGACGTTTCCCGCACAGACGGTGTCGGACCGTGATGAACTGCTTCCGAGATAATTCCGTAAAAGATGGTGATTGCATCGATTCGATTTCGGGGCGGGTTGGAAATGCCGGTTGTAGCGCTGATCACGTGGATAGTCACAGCTTTGGGTGGCCTTTATCTCCTGGCGATCTGGCTCATCGAGTATGACCCGGATTTTCAGCGCGCGGCCGCGACGCGGCTCCCCGTTCCCATTATTTCCGGGCACGTCCTGTTCGCGCTCGGCGGCTTGGTCCTCTGGCTGATGTACCTGATCACCGACGAAGACGTCTTCGCCTGGGCCACGATCGCTGTCCTGGCTTTCGTCGCCACATTCGGGCTCACGATGGCCGTGCGCTGGATCGGTGTGTACCGGGCAGCACCGCTGCGGGCTTCGGCTTCGGGAATGCCCGTATCGCACGGCACCACCGCGCTAGCAGTTCCGCCCGAGCGGCACTTTCCCGTCTCTGTCGTCATCGCTCACGGCATCTTCGCGCTGACAACGATCGTTCTCGTCGTACTGACCATCCTGGGTGTCGGGGGAAGCTGAGCTCATCACGTCCGGGATGTCGCGCATCCTCCGCAGCGGCGAGAAGAACACCCACGCCGCTGATGCCCAGCTGCCGACGACGCCCACCCAGATCGTCGGGCGGATGCCGATGACACTGCCAAGCGCTCCACCGACGAGCCCGCCGAGCGGCAGCGCGCGGCCTGACCGCTGGCACCGGCCGACTGCTCGGTGCGCTGCCCGGCCGATACGATCCAGGCATGATCGAGTCGAAGGCGGCCGTACTGACCGAGATCGGTGCCGACTGGGAGATCTGTGACCTGACGGTCGAACCGCCGCGCGAGGGCGAGGTGCTGGTCCGGATGGCCTTCGCCGGGCTCTGTTACTCCGACGAACACCTGCGCATGGACAAGAACGCCAGGCTGCCGATCGTCGGCGGGCACGAGGGCTCGGCCGTGGTGGTGGAGACCGGCCCAGGGGTCACCGGCCTGACGGCTGGCGACCACTTGGCGCTCACGTTCGTGACCGTCTGCGGCCGCTGCCACTGGTGCGCGTCCGGGCGGGCCAGCCTGTGCGAGAGCGGCGGCCGGGCCGGGGTAGGGGCGATGGCAGACGGCAGCTTCCGCTTCCACGGCGCGGGTCTTGCTGGCGCCGGGTCACGG
>Ga0126378_10002740_pt1 | contig 13129 bp, 14 predicted proteins | sample PanSoiMetPlot_23_FD_92587 | JGI IMG/M metagenome (GOLD analysis project Ga0126378, IMG submission 92587) | Tropical forest soil microbial communities from Panama - MetaG Plot_23 | ecosystem: Environmental > Terrestrial > Soil > Tropical forest > Bulk soil | place: Panama | collected 2016-02-17
CCCACAAGGGCGCGGAGGCTGGGACCGCTGCGAAGGCGGCGCACGTTAAGGCCGTGCCTGTAAATGCTGCGCCAGCCAAGAGTGCTACGACTGCGAAGGCCGCGCCAGCCAAGAGTGTCACGCCCACGAAGGCCGCGCCAGCCAAGAGTGCCGCGCCTGCGAAGGCCGCGCCCGCGAAGACTACGCCAGCCAAGAGTGCCGCGCCCGCGAAGGCCGCGCCAGCCACGAGCGCTTCGCCCGTGACACCTGCGCCCGTGAAGACAGCCCCTGCACCCGCCGCCGCACCGGCACCGCAGCCTCCGTCGTGGTCGCAGATTCAGCAGCAGGTTGCCAAGCAGACCAGTCCGAGCGAGCCGCGGGCTGCTAATCAGCTGCAGCCGACTGGCACCGCGGGACCGCAGGCCTGGATGCCGATCTCGCCCGACCAGCAGGCCAACGCGACGACAATCGTCCAGCAGGCGCTGGACAAGGGCATGGGCGTTCGGTCCGCGGTAATCGCCGTGGCGACGGCCATGCAGGAATCGCAGCTTCAAAACATCAACTACGGCACTTCGGACTCGCTCGGCCTGTTCCAGCAGCGGCCGTCGATGGGGTGGGGCACGGCACAGCAGATCACGACCCCCAAGTACGCAGCGGACGCGTTCCTGACGGCTCTTCAGCAGCAGCAGGCCGGGAACCCCGGATGGGCTCAGCAGCCGCTGTGGTCTACCGCCCAGGCCGTGCAGAAGTCGGGCTTCCCGTTTGCATACGCAAAGTGGGAGACCCAGGCGGTCCAGCTCGTCAAGAACATCGTCACCCAGGTGAAGTAACAAGCCCCGGCTGGCCAGGCAGCACCTGGCGCCCTGGCCAGCCGGTCTCAATCACGAAAGCCCAGCGTGCCCCGTCCCAACCCCCGAGGGACGGGGCACGCTGCTTTGTCGACGCTCGCTACGGCCTTAGAGCGGAAGCCCGGCTTCGAGATGAGCAAGGCCCGCGTCGATCCGGTCGAACATCTCGTCCAAGTCGATCTCGCCATCTTGCAGGTACAACGGCATCGTCGCCGCCAAGATCACGCCGATGACGGCGCCCGCGAGGTTCCGCGCGGCGAAGTCGTCCGGGCTGCGACCTGTCCGCGCGGCGATGGCAGTCGCGATCACGTCAGTGGTCCTGACCAACTCGTCGAGCGATCGCGCCCGGAGCTCCGGCACGCTGAAGGTGAGCCGCGTCGTCTCGGCGAGTTGCGCCCCGTCGTCGGCGCTTAGCTGTACTCGCGCGGCCGCTGTAGCACGGCGGATCGCAGCGACGGGGCTGATGTCAGGTGGCTGCGCTTGTAGTGCCTCAACCGTCACGAGGTCAAAGTCGTCCTGCAAGACCACGTCTTCCTTGGTTGGGAAGTAGCGGAAGAACGTGGCCGGCGACACCTCGGCGGCAGCGGAGATCTGCTCGACGGTGGTGGCGTCGTAGCCCTGCTGACGAAACAGCCTCACCGCGTGCTCTCGAATCGCAGCGCGCGTCTTTGCCTTCTTGCGCTCCCTGAGGCCGCCGGGTCTAGCGGGCACCTCGGCCATGCCGGTCATTCTGCTTCCGCCGCGTCCAGCTCGGTGTCCGCCGCACCGGTTGCTGCGGTCTCGACGGCGGCGGTCGGCTGCGCGGCGCCGACGGGCTCGCGCGGCAGGTACAGCGCAGCGAGAACAGCCGCGGCGATTGCTATCGAGGCACAGACCCACAGCATGACATCGACGCCACCGGCATAAGCGGTGTGCACCGAGGCGAGCAGCTGCGGTGAGCGAAGCCGGAGCGCCACCTCGGCGCCCGTTCCCACGCTGCTCTTAGCCGCCGCCGTGACGTCAGCCGGCAGCCCCGGCAGGACGAGCTTGCTGCGGTAGACGGTGGACAGGACGGTGCCAAGTACCGCGACGCCAATCGTGGCGCCGACTTGGCGGAAGGCGGTCATAAGAGCGGACCCAGACCCGCTCCGCTCTGGCGACAGCGCGCTGAGGGCTGCGTTGAGCATCGTCGGCATCGTCATGCCCAGGCCGAAGCCCGTGACAGCGAACCAGGCCGAGACAAACCCGGTCCCGCTCGCCGCCGACGTCGCTGTGCCCACCGCCAGTGCGACCGCCATGATCGCGAAGCCGCCCGCGCCGACCGGCCGCGCGGTCAGCAGTGGTGGCTTGTCGGGCCCGCCGTCCGCCGACTTGCGCGGGCTCTGCAGCCGTTGGCCTATACCGAGGCCAACCGCGAGCCCGCCGATCAGCGGCAGCAGCCTGATTCCGCTCGCCAGCGAGTTGAGGCCCTTGACATCGAGGAAGAACTGCGGCATCGCGAACGTGAGGCCGAACAAGGCGAACGAGATCATGGTCGACAGGGTGGTGCCCCAGGTGAACCCCGCCGACCGGAACAGGCTGAGATCAACGAGGGGCTGTCCACCACGACGACTGACGTGTCGCTCCCAGATCACGAACGATGCCAGCATGATTGCGCCCGCGACCATGCCGACCACGGCTTGGGCGTCCGACCAGCCGTCCTGCCCGGCCCTGATGACGCCATAGGTAACCGCGACAAGGCCGACGCTGGAGACGAGCGCGCCCACCCCGTCGATCCGGAATTTGGCGGCACCGCGCGACTCGGGCATCAGGTATACGACTGCGAGCAGGGCGAGCGCCACGATCGGCACGTTGATCAGGAAGACAGAGCCCCACCAGTAGTTGTCGAGCAGCCAGCCGCCCAGGATGGGGCCAAGCGGATAGCCGATGAACGTAGCGCCGCCCACGATGGCGACGGCGCGCTGCCGCTCCGCGGGCGAGAACATCACCGGGACCACGGCCAGCGACATTGGGAAGATGACGGCCGCCGCAAGCCCGAGCACGGCGCGCGCCGCGATCAGCTCGCCGGTCGATGACGAATAGGCGCACGCTAGCGACGCGAGGCCAAAAGTCACGAGCGCGCCGATGAGCAGCTTCTTGCGGCCGATCCGGTCGCCGAGGAGGCCGGCCGGCAGCAGCGCGGCGGCCAGAACCAGGCTGTACGCGTCCACGAACCACTGGAGGTCGCCAGTTGATGCGTGCAAGTCGACGGCCAGGGTCGGCAGCGCTAGTGAGAGGACGAACAGGTCGAGGCCGACCACGAGAACGCTCAGCGCTAGCGCCGCGAGCGCCCACCAGCGGCGGCTGTCCTGTGCGACGCGAACCTGGAGATCTTGCATGGACCGTCTCCTGACCTATCAGGCGAGGTGTCGCGACAAAGTGAATGTCGCTCTGATACGAGAGAGACTAACAAAAGAGAGTAACAATCACAATCTAATCGCGCCGGGCCAGTGGCAGTGCGCCGGATCCGCGGAGCGGGAGTGCTGCGGGTCCGGCGGCAGGCTGGCTCGAGCTGGCGTCGCACTCGCTGCGTCAGTGGTTCAACCGCGGTCGGGGCGGCGGCGTGGGTGTTGCCAAGGCGATCGCGGCCGCAGTGCGGGTGTTTCAACTGAGATACGTATGGAAGATGCTTGCACACACAGCCAAGTCGCATGGAGGCTGTTAGTAGACGGCCCATCAGTAGATTCCCGCGATTGACTGGCAGCATCGCTGCGGGAAGGAGCCGTGAGGTGTACGTACGAAGGATCATTGCCGGCGTCAGTGGGTCGCCGGGAAGCCTCCAGGCGCTCCGATACGCGGCGGGGTTGGCGAGATCAGACAACGCAGTTCTGACGCCGGTGCTGGCGTGGATGCCGCCAGGAGGCGAGATGGCGGACCGCCGGGCCCCCTGCGAGCCGCTGCGAACGATGTGGAGACAGGCAGCCTGGGATCGGCTGTGGCGTGCGATCGAACTTGCCATTGGCGGGCCGCCCGCCGATCTTGAGTTCGCCCCGGAGGTAGTCCGCGGTGAGGCCGGCCAGGTACTCAGCGACCTCGCCCGCCAGCCCGGCGACGTGCTCGTCATCGGCGCGGGCAGGCGCGGCGCCCGGTGGCTAACCGCCCGCAAGGTCAGCAGGTATTGCCTCGGGCACGCGCACTGCCCGATCGTCGCCGTGCCGCCGCCCGACCTTGCTGCGGAGTTGCACGGATGGCACGGCTGGATGCATCGGCATCGCATACACCCGGAGGATGCCGACCTGCACGTGACCGACGCATAGCAAGGGGACGTGGTGAGGGGGACCGCAGTTCGTTGACAGCCTGCGGGACACTGGAGACTGGGCCGAGAGTGATGGACTGACCGTGGCCGCATCGAGCCACCGTCGGACGTGCCGCTGAGCTAAGGAGTTAGTAATGCCAGAGCCACAGGGCGAAGAACTCGCGCGAGTGCGGGGCCGCCGGGAAGAGCTACGCAAGCGATACCTCCGACCGCTGGCCGACCGGCCAGTCAGCACAGTCAGCGGAGTCCATCACCTAGCGCTCATCGCTAAGGACACCGAGGAAACCATCAAGTTCTATCAGGAGTTTCTCGGGTTCCCGCTCGTCGAACTCGTCGAGAACCGCGATTACGCGGGGTCGAACCACTTTTTCTTCGACATCGGCAACCACAACCTGCTCGGCTTCTTCGACTTCCCCGGCTACGAGCACCCCGCCTGGCAGGAGACGATCGGTGGTGTCCAGCACTTGGCGATCTCGGTAACGGCCGACCAGTTCGACGCGGCCAAGAAGAGGCTGGAAGCAGCTGGCGTGGAGTACCTGGGACCCGACCGCGGGGCCGATAACAGCATGTACTTCCGCGACCCGAACGGCGTCGGCCTCGAACTGTACCGGGAGGATCTCGGCACGTTCGAGGGCGAGCTGCTGGTCGAGTAGGGCTAGGCGATCAGCCGGATCGGCTCTGCATGTTCTTGAGGAACGCGCCGGCAATCGACTGCTCGCTGCCTTCCGCCGGGATTAGCAGCCAGCACGCCAAGTACAGCGGGATGCCGCCAAGGTACAGGGGCATGCCGCCGAGGAAGCCGATGCCGGTGAAGCCAACGATCGTCAGCACCGCGAAAACAATCCGCACGACCGTGACGTCAACGTTGAAGTGCTGGCTGATGCCAGCTGCGACGCCAGCCAGCATGCGGCCGTTGACCGGGCGCCGAATCGGCCGGTGTGGCGTGCTCGGCGGAGCGTCGTTGCCGGCCGCTGCGTCTGATGGCTGATCTTCGGTTCCAGGTTGATCGGTAAAGCTGCTCATGCTTGTAGACTGCCCGGCGGATCGCCTCGCCACCATCGGGTAAGTCCCCGATTCAACCCTGACGCCGGTGGCGGTGCCTGCGGGTCGCGGCTCCGGTGAGCGCTGGTTGCTCGCGATTCTCGCGGCGGATCACCAAGCGCACGCCGGTCCACGTGGCGTCGATGGCACACACCTTGTTGTCGACCAGCCCTGTCGGCAGCGCGATGTCCCTTATTGCGTGATCGGTCATGTCGGTCGGTAGCCCGGACGCGTGCTTGGGAAACGCGATCCACAACCCGCAGGCTGGCGCCATCCGGGCTCGGAGGCGAGGCAACTCGGCCTCTAGCTCGGCCCGCTCGGTAATGAACGTCACGATCACGTCGTAACGCGCGTCGTCGGCGAGGTCGGTATGCACGCTTGCCACATCGGACAACTCGCCGAGCGTGTCCTCGAATCGCTCAGGGGCGCCGATCAGCGCTATCTCATCGCCGTCGCCGATGCCGAGCTTGGTCGCGAGCGGCGTTCCGGAATACCCGGCCTCGTCCGGCATTTTCCGCCCCCGTGAGTCAGAACTCGAAGCCGCCTGGCTTGCCGTTCCGATCGGCGATCAGTCCGGCGAGCGTAGCGATGGCGATCTCGGCCGGGGTGTGCGAGCCGACGTTCAGGCCGATCGGCCGGTGCACCTTGTTGATCTCGCTGGCCGGCACGCCCAGGTCGGTCAGCGCGGCTACGTGCGGCGCGGCATGCCGCGGGTTGCCCATGATGCCGACCCAGCGGGTCCCTGCTGCCAGCGCGTCGCGCAGCTGGACGCCGAGTTCGGGGCGATGGTGATCGGTGACGACGAAGTCAATGCGATCGACGGGGAATTTCTTCAGGCTGTCCGCGAGCTCAAAGCCGTCTCCGGCAATCTGCTTGGCACGCTCGGCGTCTGGCTCGATGAGCACTGGCCGGTAGCCCGCGTCGGCGCCGTAGCGCAACAGGTATCTCGCGACCGGTGTCGCGAAGACGGCGACCAGCACTTTGCCTTCCGTTGGCGCGACTGCGTCCCCGTGGGCGACCGCGCAGCTCGCGTCGTGGACGTGGCCCGCCTCGCCGTGCCCCGGATGAGCGTGCTCGTGGTGCTGGTGCTCCGCATTGGCCATGCGTACGAGCTTGCCACCTGGCAGGCGACCGGGGCAATAAACCCCATCCGCGGCCATGAACAGGGCGAGTCCGGGAAGTAGTCCAGTACGCCACACACCGCTGAGCACCAAGATGGGAGCAAGCCATGCGGCTGAGCGCGCGCAACAAGATCGACGCAACCGTCACCGGAATCACCAGAGGAGAGGCGACCGCGAACGTGACGCTCGACGCCGCCGGGACCCGACTGGTCGCGTCGATTACCGTCGAGGCGGCAGACGAACTCGGCCTGACCGACGGCATGCGGGTCGTCGCCATTATCAAGGCCTCCGACGTGATGCTGGCGGTGGCCGACTAACGCCGCCCCCAGCGCATCAGCCGCGACCGAAGTTAGGCAAGCAGGTCAGTAACAGCCGCTCGCAGCCGGTCCATCTTCGCGGCAGCGGCGTTGCGCGCGTCCGCCAGCGCGCGACCCGTCACCGGCTCCACGACCTCCAGGTACGCCTTGACCTTCGGCTCGGTGCCACTCGGCCTGATGACGACCCGCGCTCCCGGCAGCTTGTAGCTGAGCATGTCGGCGGACGGGAGCTCCCAGGTCCCGCCGCTGTAGTCGGTCACGTCGGTGACCGGCTCGCCAGCCAGATCGGCGGGTCCGGTGGCGCGCAACCGTGACATGACATGCACGGTCGCCTCAGTCGGCAACGTCACTTGCGCGGTGAGATGGACATCGTGCTCGAGCTCGAGGGCGTCATAAGCATGCTGGAGCGACCCGCCGGCCGACCAGGCCTCTGCGGCCAGGCTGAGAACGGCAAGAGCGGCGCTGATGCCGTCCTTGTCGCGTACCGCGCCGGTCACGGCGTATCCGAGCGCCTCCTCATAGCCGAACGCGAACCGCACGCCCTGCCGCAGGTCGGCGGCGCGGACGATCCACTTGAACCCCGTCAGCGTCTGCGCGTGCTGCGCGCCTGCCGCGGCGGCGATCTTCGATAGCAGCGAGCCCGACACAACGGTGCTGACGACGAGCTGACGCGACATGTCCATGCCGGGGGCTGCGGCCAGCCGGCCGAGCAAGAACGAGCCAAGCAGCGCGCCGACCTGGTCGCCGGTCAGTTGCCGGTAGCCACCAGGTGCCTCGACGTCAGGAATCGCTACGGCAAGCCGGTCACCGTCGGGATCGTTGGCGATGATGAGGTCGGCACCAGAGCGCCTGGCTCGCGCGATGGCAAGGTCCATTGCACCCGGTTCTTCCGGGTTCGGGAACCGGACCGTCGGGAAGTCTGGATCCGGCTCGAACTGCGCGTCGACGACGTCCGGTGCCGCGAACCCGGCCTGCTCGAACGCGCGCAGCGCCAGCCGCCCGGCGACGCCGTGCAATGGGGTGTAGACGAAGCGCAGCCACGCCGCGCTCGCCGGAGCCTGGCCGATTGCGCCGATGATGGCGTCCAGGTACGCCTGGGTGCTGTCCTGGTCGTACCGGGTGATGAGAGGGCTATCCAGCGCGGCCACCGGGATGTCGGCGAGCGGGCCGACGGCCTCAATGGCGGCTTCGATGTCAGTATCAGCGGGCGGCACGATCTGCGCCCCGTCGCTGAGATAGAGCTTGTAGCCGTTGTCGGCCGGTGGGTTATGGCTTGCGGTGATCATGACACCCGCCGCTGCCCTGAGGTGCCGGATCGAATAAGCAAGGAACGGGGTCGGTTCCCGGCTCGGCAGCATATGGACGCGGATTCCGGCGCCGGCCAGAACCCTGGCCGTCTGAGCGGCGAACTCTTCGCTGCGGTTCCGTGCATCACAGCCCACCACGACTCCCGCCGCCGAGGCGTGCGGGTCGCGGTCCTGCAGCCAGCTCGCGAGCGCTGCGGTCGTGGCCGTGACGGTGGCGGTATTCATACGGTTTGGTCCCGCGGCCACGGCGCCACGCAGCCCAGCCGTGCCGAAACTCAGCCGGCCCGCGAACCTGTCGGCAAGCTCGGCCGCGGCTTCCGGTGACTGATCAGCCAGGAGCGCTGAGAGGTCTGCCTTGTCCTGATCGTCGACATCATGCGCAACCCAGTCGGCGGCGAGCGCGCGCGTGTCCTCGACAGCCACGATCAGCCCAGGGCCGGCAGGATGGAGGCGAGCAGCCCGCCGAGGCGCGGGGCCGACTCCTTGCCGGCGGCGACGACCTCGCCGTGGTCAAGAGCCTGCTCAGACAGGCCAGCGGCGACATTGGTGACCAGCGACACGCCGAGCACTCGTGCGCCTAGGTGGCGGGCGGCGATCGCCTCCAGGACGGTCGACATGCCGACCAGTCCGGCACCAGCCGCCCGCAGCATGCGGATCTCGGCCGGCGTCTCGTAATGCGGCCCCGGCAGGCCCGCGTAGACAGCTTCGGCGAGATCGTGGCCTGCGGCACGCACGATGGCGCGTAGGTCGGCGGAGTACAGATCGGTCAGGTCGGTGAATCTTGATGGATACCCCGGCGCCGGCGGCGGCCCGGACAGGGGCGACTTTCCGGTCAGGTTGAGATGATCGCTGATGAGGACGGCCTGACCCGGCCGGAATCCTGCCTCGATCCCGCCCGCAGCGTTGGTCAGCACAACGGTCCGGCAGCCCGCAGCGATCGCCGTGCGCACCCCATGCACGACAGTGGCCGGGGAATGCCCCTCGTACAGGTGGGTACGGCCAAGAAACAGCAATACGTCCAGCCCCGCTACCGGCACCGACCGGACTACGGCCAAATGCCCGGGAACGGTCGGCGCAGCCAGTTCGCCCAGATCGGCGAACGGGAGCTGGCTGTCTGCGGCGCCAACGGCGTCAGCCGCGGCCGCCCAGCCCGAGCCGAGGACTACGGCGATGTCGTGGTGCGGCTTGCCTGTTGCTGCTGCTAGCCGCGCAGCGCTGGCAGCCGCTGCGGCATACGGATCGGTCATTGATGGTGCTTCTTGCTTTCTGGGCAGAACCGCTGTTATCAGGCTTGACTGGTCAAGGGACCTCATGATCGTACCCATGGGCGCTTGCCGACCGCGGGTGCAGCTGGCTTTAAGTCGGGACCGCGCACGAGTGTGGATCTGGTGGCGAGGTAACTTTCGGGAAGCGCCGTGACACGCCGTCACTCCTGATCCGGAGGGAGTTGCTGACACTGAAGTCCGGCTATAACGAGACTTCCTTGCGCGAACCGGCGCCGCCTAACCACGTGACCGCGGAGGCCGAGGAGGCTCCACGCGAGCCGCACAGACCTGCCGGTCAGCACGACTTCGTCGTTGCGGCCTCGCGGCTCCCGGTCGACCTAGTCCATGGTCCCGACGGAGACGAGTGGCGGCCTAGCCCGGGTGGCCTCGTCAGCGCGCTGGAGCCGGTCATGCGCGACGCCGAAGGCGCCTGGGTCGGCTGGACAGGCGCTGCTGGTGCCGCCCCCGACCCATTCGAACTGGATGGCATCGAGCTTGTCGCCGTCGGGCTATCGGCGGCGGAGGTTCGTGACTTCTACGAGGGATTCAGCAATGCAACGCTCTGGCCGCTGTATCACGACGCCATAGCGCCGCCGGAATTCCGTCGGGAGTGGTGGGACACCTACATTCGGGTGAACCAGCGGTTCGCCCTAGCAGTGGCGGAGCAAGCCGCGCTCGGCGCGACGGTGTGGGTGAACGACTACCAGCTCCAGCTAGTGCCGAAGATGCTCCGCGATCTGCGCAGCGACCTGAACATCGGCGTCTTCATCCATATCCCGTTCCCCGGCTATGAGATCTTCGCCCAGCTGCCCTGGCGGCGCCCGGTCGTCAACGGCCTGCTCGGCGCGGACCTGATCGGATTCCAGCGACATGGCGACGCGGCCAACTTCTTGCGTGCGTGCCGGCAAGCGGCGGGCATGGTGACCAGTGGCTCGATCGTGCGGGTCCCGGCAGGCAATCAGGCATCAGTCCACGAGAGGGCGGCCGCGGCGGCCGACGATCCCTACGCCCGTCGACGCCGCCCGCCTGACGTCAGCAGGAACGTCCAGACGGTGACGCTGCCCATCTCCATCGATTCGGCTGGCTATGCCAAGCTCGTCAAGCAAGACGACGTGCGCGCGCGAGCGCGAGAGATCCGGCAGGCCTTGGGCCAGCCTGACGTAGTGCTGCTCGGCATCGACCGACTCGACTACACCAAGGGGATCCTGCATCGCCTGAAGGCCTACGGCGAGTTGCTCCGGGAGGGTCGCTTCCGGTCCCTGCAAACAGTTCTTGTGCTGGTCGCCAGCCCGAGCCGGGAGCGGGTGGAGCAGTACCGGTTGCTGCGCGACGAGGTCGAGGTGACGGTCGCCCGCATCAATGGCGATCACGGTGAACTGGGCAGCCCGCCGATTCACTACCTGCACCAGACCTACCCGTCGGAAGAGATGGCCGCGTTGTATCTCGCGGCCGACGTCATGCTGGTGACGTCGCTGCGCGACGGCATGAACCTGGTGGCGAAGGAGTACGTAGCCTGCCGTGACGACGAGACGGGTGCGCTCGTGCTCAGCGAGTTCACTGGCGCGGCCGACGAACTGAACGGCGCGTTCCTGGTGAACCCATATGACATCGAGGGCATGAAGGACGCGATAGTGCGGGCCGCGACAGTCGCGCCGGCCGAGGCACGGCGCCGGATGCGCAGCATGCGCCGCCGCGTACGCGAGTTCGACGTTAATCGCTGGGCGGCCTCGTTTCTGGACGCCTTGCGACAAGCATCGAGACTCCGCTAACCATGCCGGGCGTGCGGATCGGCATCGTCATCCTGCCAGACCAGCGCTGGCAGGACGCTGCGCGGCGGTGGCGGCAGGCTGAGGAGTACGGCTTCGATCACGCCTGGACCTACGATCACCTCGGCTGGCGCTCGCTGGTAGATGGTCCGTGGTTCGACGCGGTGCCAACACTCACAGCAGCGGCCCTGGTGACGTCGCGGATAAGGCTGGGTACGCTCGTCGCGTCCCCGAACTTCCGGCATCCGGTGAGCTTCGCCCGCCAGCTAACTGCGCTGGACGATATCAGCGGCGGCCGGCTCACGCTCGGGCTCGGCGCCGGTGCTGCGGGCGGTAGCTTCGACAACATGGTGCTCGGCGACCCGGAGCTGACGGCGCGGCAGCGAGTTGACAGGTTCGCCGAGTTCGCAGAGCTGCTCGACCTGCTGCTGCGGACCGACCACGTTAGCTGGACAGGCGACTACTACCGCGCCGTCGACGCCCGGAACCTGCCTGGCTGCGTGCAGCAGCCCCGCGTTCCGTTTCTCATGGCAGCCAACGGGCCCCGCTCGATCACTCTGGCCGCTCGGTTCGGTGACGCCTGGGTAACCACGGGCAGGCCAAGCGGCAACCTAGCGGCGTGGTGGCGGGGTGTCGGCGACGGATCGCACCGGCTGGATGAGGCGTTGACGAAAGCTGGGCGCGATCCAGCCGCGGTACCGAGGTTCCTGTCGCTGGACGCCGCCGGTGTCTACGCGCTGTCGGCCGTTGGCTACCTCGCCGACGCAGTCGGCCGAGCGGGGGAACTCGGCTTCACCGACGTCGTGACGCATTGGCCGCGCCCTGATGGTCCGTACGCGGGCCGGGAATCGGTGCTCGAGGCAGCCGCTGCGGAGCTATTGCGCGGCCGCGCCTGATCCCACGAACAGCGACAGCGTGTCGGCTACGCAGGCTGCCTTCTCCTGGCCCTCGATCTCTATCCGCATCCGGATCGACGCGAGCGAGCCCAGGTGCGTCTGCTTCACGTCGGTCAGCGTGGCCTCGGCACGGATCGACGAGCCGGTCAGCACGGGGGAGGGGAAGCGAACGCGGTCGAGCCCGTAGTTGATGCCCATGGCGAGGTTCTCGATGCGAAAGATCTCCATGGAGAGGATTGGCAGCAGCGAAACGGTGAGGTAGCCGTGCGCAATCGTGCCGCCGAATGGGCCGCTAGCTGCGCGGTCGGTATCGACATGGATCCACTGATGATCGCCAGTCGCGTCGGCGAAGGCGTTCACCTGCTCCTGGGTGATCTTGTGCCAGTCGCTGAAGCCGAGGCTCTCGCCCTTGGCCGCTACGAATTCCTCCAGGCTCGCGAATGTTCGCATGCCGTGCTACCTCCGTGCTCCCGCAGCCGTCGGCCCGCTCTGCGTTGGCGCAGTTGTTAGCGGCAACTGTCTCATATCGGCACGTCGAGCGACTAGCTACTGCATGCCGGTCGCAGCGACATGGTCGCGGCTCTCCCGTGGCGCTTAGATCGTGCCGAAAAGCCTGTCGCCGGCATCGCCGAGGCCCGGCACGATGTAGCCGCGGTCGTTGAGGCGCGCGTCGAGCGCGCCGGCCACGATACGAACCGGAGTCTTGTCATCCGGGAACGCTTCGCGGATCTTGGTCAGCCCTTCGGGCGCGGCCACCAGGCTGACCCCGGTGACGCTGGCCGCGTTCCGGTAACAAAGCATGCGGATGACGGTCTCCATCGAGCCGCCGGTGGCGAGCATCGGGTCCAGAATGAACGTCTGCCGTCCGGTCAGGTCAGCTGGCAGCCTCGTCGCGTACGTGGAGGCGATGAGCGTGTCCTCATCCCTGGCCAGGCCGACGAATCCGATGTCAGCCTTCGGCAGCAGCCGCGCCATCCCATCAAGCATGCCGATGCCAGCGCGCAGGATGGGAACGATCAGCGGGACAGGTCGCGCGAGTTTGACGCCGGTCGCTACGTCGACGGGAGTCTGGACCTCGACCGGCTCAACGTTGATCGTGCGCGTGGCCTCGTAGCCGAGCAGCGTGACCAGTTCGTCGCAAAGCTGGCGGAAGGCTGGCGTGTCTGTGTTGACGTCGCGCAACATGGTGAGCTTGTGCGCGACGAGCGGGTGGTCCACAACGGTCGTCTGCATTCTCGGTAGTTTGCCAGCCTCGTCAGCTGTCGCGCTCGGCGATGTCCGCAGCAAGCTGCTGACTCGCCAAGCGCACGCTGGC
>Ga0126378_10002741_pt1 | contig 13123 bp, 10 predicted proteins | sample PanSoiMetPlot_23_FD_92587 | JGI IMG/M metagenome (GOLD analysis project Ga0126378, IMG submission 92587) | Tropical forest soil microbial communities from Panama - MetaG Plot_23 | ecosystem: Environmental > Terrestrial > Soil > Tropical forest > Bulk soil | place: Panama | collected 2016-02-17
GCCCTCGACCTCTATGAGCGCCTGGAACGGCTGGAGACGCGGAAGAATGCCAGCGATGCGGTTCCCGCAGCGGTCAAGATTGCCCGCGTCATTCCCTCAGGCACAGGAATGGACAAGATTCCCGTAAACGCGGATGGTCACCCCTCGGACGCTGAGGCGTATCGCGCCCGCCTCGAATCTCTGGAGCACGCCCTCGCGCTCATCGTCACGAACCACCGCTCGCAGCGCGATGCCCTGGAAAAATATGCGAAAAAGAAAAAAGAGCGCGACGATCTGATGGATGCGGCGCGCAAGGCATTTGACTTTACCTTCCTCGCCCGCGAGGCGCGTGGCGGCCGCCTTCTTGCCAAGTATGAAATGACGCCCAATCGCGCGTTCAAACCCAACTCGCGCCTTGCCTCCATTTTTCCCAAAGTGCACGGATACGTCTGGATTGACGAAGATGCTGGCGAGCTTGCCCGCATCGAAGGAGACGTCACCGAGGATATTTCCATCGCGTTGTTCCTGGGAAAAATCTATAAAGGCAGTCATTTCATGCAGGAACGCTACGAGGTTCTGCCCGGACTCTGGCAAGCCAGCTTTTCGCAGTACGATTTTGACGGCCGCAAATTCTTTTCCGGCTTCTCCATGCACGAGCGGACGTTTTATTCGCATTACCGCTACATCGGTCCGCCCAGGGAGGCTATCGAGGCCATCCGCAAGGAGTTGGAACGTGGCGACTTGAACAAGGCGGACTCCGCCACGGCGGATCCCTGAGGCATGCCCCGTAAACGGAAAACAAGGTTTTGACGAATGAGGACTTATCCTCCGCGCCCTTCAGGATAAGAAAAAGGATCTGCAGGCCAAAGTCGATGCGCTTTATGATGAAGCGCGGAAGAAGGGCGTTGAGCCCGGTGAGCTTCCCTGACCTCCGGAACGAACTCCCGTCGCTAGGTTAATCCTTCGCGGTGGGCTTCTTCGTTTCGAAGCGAATTTCCTTCAGCATTTCCGATTGCCGATACAACTCCGTTTTCCCGGCTGGGAATTTATTCATGTTGAGCATGAACGCCAGAACGTCCGAGTCCTGCTGGCGCGTCAGGCTGCCCGGCTTGCTCTGCGGCATGGTCTTGCGGATACGGTCGAACAGATCGCCCAGCGTCAGGCCATTCCAATTCGCTTGAAACCCGCCGCCGGTCAACGGAGGAGCGGATTCGCCGCCTGTAAGCATCTCGCCGTGGCAGGCGCCACATTCCTTCTTATAGACCGCCTCGCCGCGCTTGGCTTGCTCTTCGGTGTAGACACCGTCCCAAACCGAACGGGATTCTGCCGGTTCTTGCGCCCACAACACGCAAGACGACGACACCATTACCGCGCAGCTCAACCAAAAGGGCGGTCTCTTCATTCGCCCGCCGACGGCAGCGCGTAAGCAAGGTACTCGCCCGAATACGGCCCGCCGCTCACGGCCACTACGATGTACTGCTTCCCGTGGACCATATAAGTCATGGGCGAGCCGCTCTGCGGTGCCGGCATATACACCGCCCCCACTTCTTTTCCTGTGACTTTGTCGTAAGCGCGCAGCATGGCTCCGCGTGGGTGCTCCGACGTTGTGGTCACTTGCCCTTCGCCGGCGATCACCAGCGTTTTCGTCACCAGCGTCCCGATGTTGTAAGTCTCTTGACCGGTCCTCGGAATGTTCATGCCCTTTAGATGCTCGGAGTTGCGCACCACGTCCGGCGTTTCCCCATGGGCAATCTGCCAAGTGATTTGGCCCTTGTCGAGACTGATGGCCGAGATCGTTCCGTAGGGCGGCTTCACCAGCGGCAAGCCGTCGATATCCAACCGCTGGTATTGGCTTCCAGCCCGTCTCTTGGGTGGTTTCGGCGAATCCGCGCCGGCGTTTTCGCCGGGGCCGCGCAAAATTTGCACCTCTCTCCCGGCGACACCAGCGATGTACCGGAGGTCGGAGACTTCCTTGGGCGACTCCACTAGCCCGATAGGTTCAATGCACGAGTTGCACGCGTACACGTAAACGGTATGAGTTTCCGGGTCGTATGACCCGCCGGGCCAATTCGTTCCACCAGAAGCCGTTCCCATCGTGAGCGTGCCGAGCGGTCCTTCGAGTTTGCTCACCGTCGGCGGGGCAAAGACCGGGCCCAACTTGTATTTCGATACGATTTGTTTCGCCTGTTCGCGCAGCGCCGGAGTGAAATCGATCAGGTCATCCGTAGAGACTCCGTTGCGGCTATACGCGGCGGGCTTCGAAGGAATCGGCTGCGTTGGCGAATACCATTCACCGGGTACGTTGCCTGCTTCCACCGGCTTTTCGGGCATGGGCCAGATGGGTTTGCCGGTGACGCGGTCGAAAACGTAGAGGAAGCCTTGTTTTGTGGGCTGTGCTACCGCCTTGACCGGCTTTCCATCCACCGTGATGTCCGCGAGGATCGGCGCGGAGGAAATGTCCATGTCCCAGAGGGGATGATGCACCAGCTGAAAATACCACTTTCGCTCGCCGGTTTTCAGGTCCACGCACACGAGCGATTCGCCGAACAAATTATTTCCCGGCCGATGCCCGCCGTAGAAGTCACTGGTCGGTGACTCGACCGGCAAATACACGAGGCCAAGCTGTTCATCCACGGTGATCTGCGACCACACGCCGGTGTTGCCCGTGTATTCCGCCGAGCCTTTGTCCCACGTGTCGTAGCCAAACTCGCCCTTCTTCGGAATGGTATGAAAAACCCAAAGCCGCTTGCCGGTGCGCACGTCGAACCCGCGCACATAACCTTTGTTGTTGCGCATGCTCCTTGGCGTCATGCCTTCGCGGAACGCCGCGCCGACCATCACCGTGTCCTTTGCCACCACGGGCGCCGACTGAATCCCGATTTCACCGGTTTCCAGGTTGGGCACCCATTCATGGTTGCTGTTCCAGTCCGAGATCGTTTGGTCATCGTCGAGCTTGAGGTCCACCACGCCGTTTTCTCCAAACGAAGGGACGCGCGCGCCGGTCTTGGCATCCAGGCAGATCAGCCGGAAGCCTGGGGTCACGTAAAGAATCCGCTCGTCCACTCCATCCGACCAATACGCCAGCCCTCGCCCCGAAAGCTGCCGCGGTGCAGCGCCGCCGCGTTTGCCTTCATGCTCGCCGTGAATCCACAGCAGCTCTCCGCTTTCCGCATCCAGCGCAATCACCGCGCGGCGCGATCCGGCGGTGGCGTAGAGAACGCCATTCACCATCAACGGCGTTCCTTCGAGCTTGTATTCCGGCCGATCGCCGAAGTTGTCGGTCTTGACGCGCCAGGTGATTTCGAGATTGCTGAAGTTGGAAGCGTTGATCTGGTCCAACGGTCGGTACCGCGTTCCGGCAAGGTCCGCGGCATAGGAAGGCCACTCCGTGTCCTTCGGATGGTATTGCGCGAAGGCGGTTGCCGGAATCAGGCTCGACATCAGCAAACACGCGAATGGCAGACTTCCGCCTTTTGCTTTTCTTGGAAGCATCTCCGCTCTCTCCTAGAACTCTGCGCTTTTTCGAGCGCTTACCCCATTGTTGGATTTCAGGCGTTAAGTTACGCGCCAGTCTATGCCCGCAGAATCCTACTGCAAAGTATCGGTTTTTTTCACCCTTGTTTTTTCGAACACCTTAGCACCGCCCCTCGTTCCTGCGTTGCAAATCGAGCCTCGCCTCATTTGCCGGGCAGTCCCACCCAGCGCTATGATGCGGCCGGCAAGAATTCATTCGGAATCTCCGCGATGTAGGAGTCGCCATGTCCATGCCGACGACCCGTTTGAGATTCGCCGCCGCTTCTCTAACTTTGCTGGCGCTGTGCCTTGCTGCGGGATTTGCCGCCGCTCAGGATCGCACCGTCGTTTTGAAGGCGTCTAGCGTTCTCGATGGCAAAGGGAAGATTCTCCACAACACCATCATCGTCGTCGAAGGCGGAAAAATTGCCAGTGTTGGCGGAGCCGCTCCTCAAGGTGCAGTGACTTACGATCTCTCCCGGTTCACAGTTTTGCCCGGCTGGATTGATGCCCACGTCCACCCAACCTGGCATTTCGACGCCAACGGCAAACTTGCTGGCGAGAACGAGCCTAAGGAACGGACCATCCTCGCAGGGGCCGCGAACAATTGGAAGATGCTCGCCGCAGGCTTTACCACCGTGCAAAGCCTTGGCTCGCCTCTCGACCAAGACCTCCGCGACGCCATGGTTCGTTACGGTTTGCCGGGTCCGAGACTCCTTACTTCCCTCGAGCCCATCAGCGGTAAAGGGGACGCCACCGGCACGCCCGACGAGTTGCGCGGCATGGTCGAGCAGCGCCACAAGGATGGCGCAGACGCCATCAAGATTTTTGCCTCAGGCAGCATCCGCCAAGGCGGCAAGCCTACGCTCTCGCAAGATCAGCTGAATGCCATTTGCGACCAGGCCAAGAAAGCGGGTTTGCGCACCGTCGTGCACGCCTATGGGCCCTCAGTCCGCATGGCGGCGCTTGCCGGCTGCACAGAGGTCGAACATGGCCTTTATGCTACCGACGAAGACCTGCGTTTTCTCGCCGAGCACCGGACCTACTTCGATCCACAAGCTGGGCTGATCCTGCAGAACTATCTTGACAACAAGGCCCACTACCTCGGCTCCCCTTATTTCTCGGAAGAAAGCTTCACCATTATGGAAAAAGTGCTGCCCGAATTTCAGGAACTCTTCCGCCACGCGATTCGCACGCCTGGTCTGAAAGTTCTTTTCGGCACGGACGCCGTTGCCGGCGCGCACGGCCGCAACGCCGAGGAGTTTCTCTATCGCGTGCAGACTTGCGGTCAGGATCCCATGGCCGCACTGGTTTCCGCCACCTCGCTGAATGCCGAAGCCCTCGGCCTGCAAGATCACGTCGGCTCGCTTGCGCCCGGTCTCGACGCCGACATCATCGCCCTCGATGGCGACCCGCTCAAAGACATCACTGCCGTACGCCGCGTCCGTTTCGTCATGAAAGACGGAAAAGTCTTTGTGAATCAGCCGCCAGTCCAAAACAAATAAGCGACAATGGCGCACAAACGTTTTACCGTTCTCGTCCTACTGCTCCCTCTTTTTGGCGCCACAGCTCAAGCCAACTCGTGGAAAGTGCAAACCAGTGGCATGGACAGCAACCTCCGTGCTGTCAGCGCTGTCCATTTTTCTACCGAAAAAGGAGTGCCGACGCCCGTGGTTTGGGCCTCCGGTTCAAATGGTGTGATTCTCAAATCGGTCGACGAGGGTAAATCCTGGCAACGGCTGCAGGTCCAAGGCGGTGAGACCCTCGATTTCCGCGGGGTGGTTGCCTTCAACAACAAAACTGCCTACCTCATGTCCAGCGGCGAAGGCGACAAATCCCGCATCTACAAAACCATCGACGGCGGCGAAACTTGGGAGCTGCAAGTCACCGACAAGCACAAGGAATTCTTTCTGGATGCGATCGCTTGTCTCTCTGAGACGCATTGCGTTGCGCTGGGCGACCCCATCGGCGGCAAGTTTCTTCTCCTCACCACTACAGACGGTGAACATTGGAAGCCCCTGGCCACCACCATCATGCCCGCGTCCCTGCCCGGCGAAGGTGCTTTTGCCGCCAGCAACTCGTGTCTCGCACTCTTCGGTGAGGAGATTTTCTTCGCGACCGGAGGCCTCGTCTCCCGGGTCTTCGTGTCGAAGAATCTGGGCCTCGCATGGTGGGCGGTCAATACGCCGATCGCTCACGCGAATGCCTCGTCGGGAATTTTTTCTGTGGCTCGCCTCCCTGGGCCCGGACCTCGCGCTCTCGTGGTTGTTGGCGGCGACCATAAGGACCCTGCGCGGGCCTCGGCAGTTGCCGCATTTTCTGGTGACCGCGGGAAAGCTTGGAAACTCGCGAAACGGCAGCCCCGCGGCTTTCGCTCCGCAGTCGCGGCACTCGACGGTTTGCGCCTGATCGCCGTCGGACCAAACGGTGAAGAGATCAGCGAAGATCGCGGAGTCCACTGGAAGCAGACCGACTCCCTCAACCTCAACGCGTTGGCCATCCTCGATGCCGCACACGGATGGGCGGTTGGCCCCAACGGCACGATCGCTCGCTTCGTCAGTCCCTAGAATGGAGGCTCGAGAGAGAGCATCTCTCGCCAGTAACTTCTTGGCTCCGGGTTTCAAGTGGTCGTATAGTTCTTCCTTCTTGAATTTCAACAATGAACTATTTGCGGAGGGTCTCCATGCCAGATGCAAGGAACGCTAATCCAGAATCCAAGCTCGATCAGGACCACCCGCCCGATCGCCGCACTTTCCTCGAAGGTGCCGCGGCAGCCGCCGCCTTGTCGACGATTCCCCGCTGGGCGCAAGGGAATCCCGACGACTTCTCCGCCATTCGCGCGGAAATCGAAAAGGGCCACGAGGAAGCCGTGAAGCGCCTGCAAACCTGGATTCGCCAGCCCTCCATCGCCGCCGAGAATCGCGGCATGAACGAAGGCTGCGAGCTGATGATGCAACTGCTCCGCGAAGCGGGCTTCAGCGGCGTCAAAAAAATGCCCACCGACGGCCAGCCCGGCGTTTTCGCCATCCTCGACGCCGGCGCTCCCAAGACGCTCGGCCTTTACTTCATGTACGACGTCAAGCAAGCCGATCCCGCCGAATGGTCTTCTCCGCCATTTGAAGCCGCTCTCCTCGATAGGCCCGGTCTCGGCAAAATCATCATGGGACGCGGCGCGGTGAATCAGAAAGGCCCGGAAGCCACGTTGCTCGCCGCGTTTCAAGCCATTCGCGGCAGCGGCAAAAAGTTCCCCGTCAATCTTGTTTTCGTCGCAGAAGGCGAGGAAGAAATCGGCTCGCCGCATTTTCCGCAAGTCGTTCGCAACGCCGAAGTCGCCGCCGCGCTGAAAAAGTGCAGCGGCGTGTTCATGCCCTTCGCCTCCCAGGGACTTGACGGCGAAGTCTCCATGTTCCTCGGCGCCAAAGGCGTCATCGAATGCGAGCTCACTTCGAGCGGTGAGCGCTGGGGCCGCGGCCCGCGCAAGGACGTGCACTCCAGCAACAAAGCGCGCCTCGACAGTCCCGCGTGGCATCTCGTCGAAGCGCTCGCTTCGCTGGTCTCCCGCGACGGCAACGATCCTGCCATCGAAGGCTACACCGCGAAAGTCCGCGCGCTCTCCGACGCCGAGAAGAAAATGATCGCGGAAGCCGCGCGCCGCATGAACGAAGCTGAGGCCAAAAAGCTTCTCGGCGTCCAGCATTGGGTCCACGACGTCAGCTTCCAGGAATCCCTCGAACTGCTCGTCTCCCGCCCCACGGTGAACATCGAAGGCCTTGTTGGCGGCTACACCGGCCCCGGCGGGAAGACGATTCTTCCCGGCAAAGCCGTCGCCAAGCTCGACCTCCGCCTCGTTCCTGACATGACCGCCTCCGAATCCCTCGCCTTGCTCAAGGCGCATCTCGCGAAAAAAGGTTTCGGCGATATCGATGTAAACATGACCGGCGGCTACGACCCCAATTCCACGTCCGCCAATTCCGGGGTCATTCGAGCCGCCACCGCGGTCTACAAGAAGAATGGCATCGACCCTGTGATTCTTCCGCGCCTCGCGGGCTCCTGGCCCGGATACGTTTTTACCGGCGATCCGCTTCGCTTGCCTGCCGGACATTTCGGTCTCGGCCACGGCAATGGCGCGCACGCGCCGGATGAGTATTACGTCATCGAATCCAGCAATCCCAAAGTGCAAGGCATGGACGGCGCCGCGCTCTCTCACGTCGAGTATCTCTACGAACTGGCGCAAGCAAGTTGAGCAGCAGCGCGGCAATACTGAGCGAAGAATCGTGACTCCGGCTCCATCAGAAGCTCCCAGCGCTTCGTCTTTGCCCGGCAGCGGTCTGGCGCGCCATCTCGGCCTTTTCGGCACCACCATGGCCGTGATGGGCGGCATCATCGGCGCGGGAATTTTCATCAACCCTTATCTCGTCGCCGAACGCGTCCACACGTCGTTCCTCATTCTGTCCGTTTGGATTGCCGGCGGCCTCGTGGCGCTCCTTGGCGGCTTCATTTACGCCGAACTCGCCGCGCGCTTGCCGGTCGTCGGCGGTCAGTACGCGTATCTGCGCGAAGCCCTTCATCCCGGCGTAGCGTTTCTTTATGGTTGGGTGCTGCTCCTCGTCATTCAAACCGGCGGCATGGCCGCCGTTGCCGTCACCTTTGCGCGCTATTTCCTCGAACTTACCCACTGGCCGGTCAACGATTCCCTGATCGCCGCATGCGCTCTTGCGATTCTCACCGCCATCAACTGCCTCGGCGTTCGCGCCGGCAGCCGCGTGCAATCCGCCATGACGCTCACGGCCATCGCCGCCATCGGGGTCCTCGAACTCTTCAGCTTCCTCCGCGGCGGGCCGTCGCAAATTTCCTTTCAGCCTCTTCTGGATCCGCCGCCTTCCCTCAACCTCGCGCTCGCTTTCGGCTCCGCAATGACTCCCGTGCTTTTCGCCTATGGCGGCTGGCAAACCTCCAGCTTCCTCGGAGGCGAAGTGCGCGACCCCCGCAAAACTCTCCCGCGAGGCCTGGTCCTCGGAGTTCTCGGGGTAATCGCCGTTTACACTTCCGTGAATTTCGTTTACGTCCGCGCGCTCGGTCCCGCGGGACTCGCGGCGACTACCACCCCCGCCTCCGCGGTGATGCGCGCAGCCCTCGGCCCCCGCGGCGGCGCTCTCATCGCCGCTGGCATCGCTTTTTCCGCTTTCGGCTTTCTCGGCCAATCCATCCTCACCGCGCCGCGCGTCTATTTCGCCATGGCCGAAGACCGCGTCTTCTTCCGCAGCGTCGCCTGGCTGCATCCACGCACGCGCGTCCCGGTCATCGCCATCGCGTTGCAAGGCGTCTGGGCCATCCTCATTGCTCTCACCGGAACCTACGCACAAGTCGTCAACTACGTCGTGGCCATGGACTCGCTGTTCTTCGGTCTCACCGCCGCATGCCTCGTTCTGCTGCGCCGCCGCGACACATCTTCCCTTGCTGGCCCCATCGACCATCGCGTCCCGGGCCACCCCTGGACCACGCTTCTTTTCATGGCCGCCGAGTGGCTGGTCGTCATCAGCACTTTCGCGCGCGACCCTCTGCGTTCTTTCATCGGCCTCGCCATCGCCCTCGCCGGTTTGCCCGTATACTTTTTCTGGCAAACGCAAAACCGAAAGGCCGCCGCTGCATGAGCAGTTCCGATCGCCCCGTTCGCGCCGCTCGTACCAAACGCTCGCTCTATATGGAGTGGGCCAAGACGCACTCCCACGCCAAATACAATCTCGCCACCAGCGGCCTCACCGGCGTTTCGCGCGAAGAATTTCCTCTCGATGTCCGCGAACTCGAAATCACCGCTCCCGGCGGTTACGGCCACGGGCCGCTGCTCGCGCGCCTCGCAGTGCATACCGGCGTCTCCGAAGAGTCGATCGTCACCGCCGCCGGGACCTCCATGGCGAATCACCTCGCGATGGCCGCCCTTCTCGAACCCGGCGACGAAATCGTCCTCGAGCAGCCTGCTTACGGCCCGCTTCTCGATGTCGCCAACTATCTCGGCGCGCGCGTGAAGCGCCTTCCGCGCCGCTTCGAAACCCGATTTTCCGTCAGCCTCGAGGAACTTCAGCGCGCCATCACCACCTCGACGCGCCTCGTCGTTCTCAGCAACCTCCACAATCCCACCGGAGCGCTGCTCTCCGCGCAAATGGTTGGCGCCATCGGCAAGCTGGCAATTCGCGCGCGCGCGCGTGTTCTCATCGACGAGGTTTATCTCGAAATGCTTTTCGGAAAGCCCGCTCCCTTTTGCTTCCCCATCGGCCAGTCCGTCGCCGGCGCCAAAGAAAATCCATTTGTCGTCACCAGCAGCCTCACCAAGGTTTACGGCCTCAGCGGCCTGCGCTGCGGCTGGATCCTCGCCGCTCCCGCCCTGGCCCGCCGCATGTGGCTCCTCAACGATCTATTCGCCGCCACCGGCGCGCTCCCCGCCGAGCGTCTCTCGGTCATGGCCCTCGATCATCTCGAGAAATTCCGCGACCGCGCCCGCACGCTCCTCGCCGCGAATCGCGCTCTGCTCGATTCGTTCCTGGACTCGCGCCGCGACATCGAATGCTTCCGTCCTCCCGCCGGCACGGTGGTCTTCCCGCGCCTCCCGCACGGCCGCGATCCCGAAGCCTTTTTCAGATTGCTCCGCGAAAAATTTGAAACCACCGTGGTTCCCGGCAGCTTTTTCGAAATGCCGCGCCACTTCCGCATCGGCATCGGCGGCGACACGCCCACGCTGCGCGCCGGCCTCGAACGCCTCTCCGCCGCCCTCGACGCCTTAACAAAAAGATAGATGCTGATGCGCAACGGAGGGCGTGCAAGCTCGGTTTCGCCTCGTGCAATCTCTGCTGACCACAAACACGGTTATCGCGGGAATCGGCGATCCACCGCCAAAGGCTTCAGTACAGGTGAAAATATCCGTCATGCTGCCCCAGTCGCAAGTGCGTTCGGAACAGCTTCGACAGGTTCTCTTCGGTCAGGATGGCGGCCTTGGGGCCGTCGGCGAGGGTGCGCCCTTCGCGCAACAGCACCACGCGCTCGATCTCGGGGATGATTTCCGCCACGTGGTGCGTTACCAGCAAAATGCCCAGTCCGGACTGCGCCAGTTCGCGCATCGTTTCGCGCAACTGCAACTGTGCGCCAATGTCCAGCGCATTGCTCGGCTCATCGAACAGCAGCGTCTCGGGTTCGTGCACCAGCGCCCGCGCAATCAGCGTCCGCTTGGCCTCCCCGGACGACATTTCGGCCACCGGCCGCTCCGCCAGGTGCGCGATGCCAAGCCGCTCGAGCGCCGCTTGCGCCCGGGCCAGATGCCCCGGATCCGCATGATGGTGCGGGAAAACGCGCGTGCTGCTGAAAAACCCGGACAGCACCACGTCCCGTCCCGTCGCATCCGTGGTGCACGAAGCCAGCAAATCCGGCGAAACGATTCCCAGCAGAGAGCGCAACTCAAAAATGTTCCATCGCTCTCGTCCGAGAATGGCCATCGCGCAGCCATCCTGCGCCAGCGGATAGCACTCCCTGGTAATCGTTTTGATGAGCGTGGATTTCCCGCACCCGTTCGGGCCCAGGATGCATACGTGCTCTCCCGCTGCGATCTCCAGATTCACTTCCCGGAGCGCCGCGTGGTCGCCGCGCATCACCGTCACGTTTTTGAGCAAGAGAAGCGGAGGACCCACGGAGCTTTTTCACCTCCTCGGATCTTTTAGAGCGTTCACGGCGAAATCGGAGCATCTCCATCGCACAGTCATCTTAACCCGGATTCCCGAACCGTCATTTCGAGCGGAGGGACGACGCCTTGGCCCGTCCCGAACGGAGAACTTCGTCTCTCGGGGGGGTTCTGCGAGGAGCAATCTCTCTTCAACTTCGAAATCGGCGCCTGACCAAGAGCAGGGCACGGCGAACCCGCCGGGCGGAGAAAGGAAGCCCTGGTCGACGAGAATCGGAGGCAAAAAACGGAACCGCAAGCAAAAAGGAGGTGAAACAACCGCGGTTTCACCTCCCGGGGTGGGTGGGGTGTTGCATGTCGAAGCTCCGAGGCGGCTCAGCAGGCCTGCCCTGCCAGGCAGGTCTGCGGCCTCACTCGCGGGTTGCTATTGGCAATTCGATAGGAGACTCACCACCAAAGAGCTTCTCTTGCAGCGGTTTGTAGCACCGCAGACCGCAGGTGTCAACGCCAAAAAATCGCCCAATTCTGTACCCGTTCCGGATTCCAACGGACCGCGTTTTTAGCGCCGCGCAAGCCGCTTTTTAAAGTTTCTAAACGAAGAAAATTTGCGCGTGAAGCTGCAAATGGCCCTTAAGGTCATTCGTTTTTCAGCGATTGCAAGGGCCGAGGGCTGGCTTCTTGGCCAATTTGGAAAGAACCACCTTGCACCTGAACCGACAGCTTGCAAGGTTGGTGCATGCTGCTGGCTGCTCTGCGGTGGACCACTTCACTCGCCAAAGATTTGGTTGATCTTCTCCGCCAGATTGAAGTCATAGTCACTGATGCCTTTCACGCTGTGCGTGGTCAAATCGATGACCACCTTGTTCCACATGTTGAACCATTCGGGATGATGGTCCATCTTCTCGGCCACCAGCGCTACGCGAGTCATGTTGCCAAAGGCCGTCAGGAAATCCTTGCACGCGAATTCCCGGTGCAATTTGCCGTTCGCCACGCTCCAGCCCTTCACCTTCGGCAGCATGAGAGCGATTTCGGCTTCGCTCAACTTCTTCGCGGGCATGACCGCCTCCTCCAAAAGACGACAGGTTCCCATCCCCGGGTTCATTATGCGGCTCAAAGCAACCTCCGGCAAACGCCCTCCACCTGAAAGGCGGTTTGCTATCTGACTAGCCAGGACTTGCCCGTCCACCGGGTCAGTTGGTTTGAACTCCCATCGAGTGAAATCGTCGGTTCGCGCCAAGCTTTCACCTCCAAAGAACAAGTGAAATATTTCGCCCGTCATTTAACAAGGAGGATATCAAATGAAGCGCAACCTCATGTTAACCATCGCCTCCCTGCTCTCGATCCTATTCATGACGTTTCACCTGACGAGCGATACCCTCCACGCCGGGGTCGGGACGCCCGAGGCAGGGGGCTCCACCCTCGTTGCCGTGCCCGTCCTGGTCATCTGGCTGTACGGAACGCAGGTGCTCGCGGAACGGCGGTCGCGGCACGTCATCATGCTCGTCGGGTCGCTCCTTGGGCTGGGCATGCCGGTCATCCACGTGATGGGAGCGGGAGGCGTTTTTCGTGGCGCGATCGCCAAGTCCAGCGGAGCCTTCTTGTTCGTTTGGACGCTTCACGCGCTGGGCGTGACTTCGATGTTCTCGCTCATACTCTCAGTGCGCGGACTGTGGAGCCTGCGACGGGGCCAGCCCCGGTAGTCGAAGCACCCTAACCAGGGACGCGACATGCCCGCGAAGCTCGCCAACGCCACCGCGCGATTGCGGAGGAGCTTGGACATTCGAAAGGGAAGGTCAGACGTGGATTGCTACCGGCAAACGCGCGTCTCGAGAGCTATTCCTAAATGGTTCGCTAAACGAACACTGCCCCGCCAGGCCCCTCGCTTCTTCATTGAATGCGCGCGTGAAATCCACTACTCTAGGGGTTTCTTTAGAAGCCTAAAAAGGCGGTAGACGGTCGCGCCGCGAC
>Ga0126378_10002742_pt1 | contig 13120 bp, 11 predicted proteins | sample PanSoiMetPlot_23_FD_92587 | JGI IMG/M metagenome (GOLD analysis project Ga0126378, IMG submission 92587) | Tropical forest soil microbial communities from Panama - MetaG Plot_23 | ecosystem: Environmental > Terrestrial > Soil > Tropical forest > Bulk soil | place: Panama | collected 2016-02-17
AAGCACACCCAGACCTACGAGATCATGACGCCGGAGAGCGTCGGCGTGAAGCAGACCTCGCTGGTGATGGGCAAGCATTCGGGCCGCCACGCCTTCGTGCACAAACTCAAGGAGCTCGGCTACGAGCTCGCCGGCAACCAGCTCGAGGACGCGTTCGTGCGCTTCAAGGCGCTGGCCGACCGCAAGAAGCACGTCTACGACGAGGACCTCGAGGCGCTGGTCGACGAGGAGATCGCGACCGCCGCCGACCGCATCAAGCTCGTGTCGCTGTCGGTGATCGCCGGCACGCGCGGGCCGCAGCGCGCCACCATGAAGCTCGACGTCGAGGGCCGCACGATGATCGACGAGTGCGACGGCAACGGTCCGGTCGACGCGACCTTCAACTGCATCAAGGCGCTGGTGCCGCACGAGGCGACGCTCGAGCTCTACCAGGTGCATGCGGTCACCGAAGGGACCGACGCGCAGGCCGAGGTGTCGGTGCGGCTCTCGGAGAACGGGCGCTCGGTGACCTCGAAGGGCGCCGATCCCGACACGCTTGTCGCCTCCGCCAAGGCCTATCTCGGCGCGCTCAACAAGCTGATCGCGCGCCGCTCGCGCGGCAATCTCGAGCCGGTCGGCGCGCCGGCGCGGCGGATTCACTCGACTGACGTTGGGTAAACGCCACCCATTCTCGAATCGAGACAACATGTTGCCGGGCCGCGCCCATTGCGCGGCCCATTTTGTCGTTTTCGTTCCTGAGGCAGGAACCTTTCGCAACTTATGTGCATTTTAGCCACGGAATATGACGTCGGGTCAGCATTAAGGTTGAGCGGAGGGCGCCAGCGAAATTCCCCGCGATTGCCGCGATTAAGCATCCTTCGCGCTTGCGAGGCGTGCGCCCAGCCGCTACACCGCGCGGGCATCAGCACAACAGAATCGGAGACAGGGATGTGGAAGGCAGCGCTCGCGGGCGCGGTCGCGCTCGCGACGATCGGCTCGTTTTCGTTCTCGCAGGGGGGCTTTGGAATTGCGCCGGCCGCCGCCCAGGAAGTCATCGTCACCGAGGGGCAGATCGCGCGGCTGCACGCGGCGCTGCATCTGACCGCCGCACAGGAGCGTCACTGGTACCCGGTCGCGGCGACGCTGCGCAGGCTCGGCCATCAGCAGCAGCAGTATCGTGTCGCCTCCAATGACTCGGGCTTCGTCACCCAGGCGAAATCGCGCGTCGCCGGCTACGCTGTGACCGCGATGACGATGCAGCGCCTGCGCGCTCTCGCCACGCCGCTGATCAACGAGCTCAGCGAGGAGCAGAAGCAGGCCGGCCGCAACGTGCTGTCCTCGATGGGCGTGTGGTTCTGATTCGAGAAGCGAGTAGCTCGTAGCCCGGATGGAGCGAAGCGACATCCGGGTTTCCTCGCGGCAAAGCCCCCGCATTCCGCTGCGCTCAATGCGGGCTACGATCCTCTTCGCTCTTCATTTCCGCTCGGCTCGATAGAGCACGGGCCAATCGCTCTCGCCGATGCCATGGCACTCCGGCATCGCCTTCGACAGGAGCAACCGAAACGCCTGGCCGTCCCACACCCAGTCGCTGGTCGAGCCGCAGTCGCCGAGGCCGCGGCCCTTGTTGAAGGTCGACAGCGTCTGCGTCGCCGCGTCGAAGCCGGCGTTGATCGGCGAATAGTCGCGCTCGGTCGCGCCATACTCGCGCGGGAACCTGAATTCGGCGAGGCGCACCGGCGTGCCGGGCGAGTCGATCACCAATGCATTGAAGTAATTGTAGGCGCCGCTGAGGTTCCGGCAGACGAAGGAGTACATCACGTCGTTGGCGCCGAGGCGGGCGATGTCGTCGGGTTCGCCGAGCTTCTTGTCCTCGCACACGGCGCGCGCCTTGGCGATCACGGCAGCGGGCGCTTTCTTCGGCACGGGGCCGGTCGCGCGCTTCGCCGCGGTCACGACAGGCAGCGCCGGCACGGCCGGCACCGCGGCGGCCGGCTTGTCGCCGCGCCCGATCAGCGCCGTCACGCTGCCGACGCGCTTCTGCTGGTCGTCGATCCAAAGCAAAGCGGCGGCGAGACCCGAGAGGGAGACCTCCGACTTGATCGGATCGCTCGCCGCCGCGCCGGGCGGGTCGACCCGCGTGATGACCAGCGTCTTCGCCTTGCGCAGCGACGCGAGCGCAGTCGCGACCGCCTGCGGCTCGGACATCGCCACTCGCTTGAAATCATCGTCGGCATTGGCGTCGCCCGCAACCGCCTCGGTCGGAAGGCCGGCGAGAGCGGGGTCGTCGAAGGCGAGCTTGAATTTCACGTCCTTCTGCGCGTCGACCGCGATGGTGATGCGCAGCGGCGCATCCGCGGCGCCGGCGCGCTCGAGCCGGATGTAGTTGCTGCCGGAGAGCTCGGCGTCGAAGCCGTAGGCGCTGCAGGCGCGCAGGTTGTCGCACGCCGCGATCCAGTCGCGGAACTGCTTGATCTCGGCGCAGGCGGGCGTGGCGGAGAGGACGACGCCGGCGAACAGCCCGGCGCCGAGCAGGCGGCGGGCGTCGGACGAACCGATTTGCGATGGCATGACGGATCCGGGGCAGGCGGTGCTGTCCTTAGTCGCCGCGGCCCGGTCCGAGGTTCAAGGGATCGCGCGTCGGCTCACGCCGCGCCGCGCACGTCCCCGCCGTTCGGCGCCGGGATCGCGACGCCGGCGGCGGAGTATTCGTTCAGCTTGTTGCGCAGCGTCCGGATCGAGATGCCGAGGATGTTTGCCGCATGGGTGCGGTTGCCCAGGCAGTGCTTGAGCGTCTCGAGGATCAGGTCGCGCTCGACGTCGGCCACCGTGCGGCCGACGAGCGAGCGGGTGACGGCTTCCGCGGCAAACGCCGCGTGCGCGACCGCGGCGGGCTTCGACTGGTCGAGCCGCAGGCCGTCCGGCGACAGGATCGCGTCCGGGCCGATCTCGTCGCCGCTCGCCATCAGCACGGCGCGGTGCATGGTATTTTCGAGCTCCCGCACGTTCCCGGGCCAGCGCGCGAGCGAGAGCTGGCGCTTGGCGTCGGCCGACAGCGGCCGCAGCGCCACCCCGTTCGCCTGCGAATAGAGTCTTGCGAAATGCTGGGCGAGCTCGAGCACGTCGGCGGGGCGCTCGCGCAGCGGCGGAATCTTCAGGTTCACCACGTTGAGGCGGAAGAGCAGGTCCTCGCGGAACGTGCCCTCGCGCACAGCCTCGCCGAGATTGCGGTTCGAGGTCGCGATGATGCGGATGTCGACCGGCACCGGCCGCGTCCCGCCGACGCGGTCGATCACCCGCTCCTGCAGGGCGCGCAGGAGCTTCGCCTGGAGCCGCACGTCCATCTCGGAGATCTCGTCGAGCAGCAGCGTGCCGCCGTTCGCCTCCTCGAACTTGCCGATGCGGCGCGCCACCGCGCCAGTGAAGGCGCCCTTCTCGTGGCCGAACAGCTCGGACTCGAGCAACGCCTCGGGAATGGCGGCGCAGTTGACCGAGATGAACGGCCCGCGTGCGCGGCCCGAGCGCGCGTGCACGTAGCGCGCCAGCACCTCCTTGCCGGTGCCCGACTCGCCGGTGACCAGCACGGAGGCATCGCTCGGCGCGATCTGCTGCGCGAGCTTGACCACGTGCGCCATCGCGTCGTCGCGGTAGACCATCTCGCGCGCATCGTCGGCGACCGCGGCGAGCACGGCGGCGATCATGTCCGGGTCGGGCGGCAGCGGGATGTATTCCTTGGCGCCGGCGTGGATCGCGGCGACCGCGGCGCGCGCATCGGTCTGAGTGCCACAGGCGACGATCGGCACGTGGATGTGCTCGGCTTCGAGACGGAGCACTAGGTCGCGGATGTCGAGCGCGACGTCGACCATGAGGAGGTCGGCGCCCTTGCCGGAGCGCAGCACCGCCATGGCCTGCTCGTTGCTTTCGGCGTGGGTGACCGACGCGCCCTTGTCCATCGCGATCTTGGTCGCGCTGGTGAGCTGGCCCTTGAGAGTGCCGACGATCAGGAGGCGCATTGTTGGCTCCGTTGTTCCTTGTATCTTCTCTCAGTCCCTAATCGCGTAGCCCGGGTTGAACGAAGTGAAACCCGGGTCTTTTCGGCATCCGGTTCCCCGGGTTTCGCTGCGCTCAACCCGGGCTACGATTTGCCCGCCTATCAGTTCCGGTCCGCCTTGATGATTTCCGTCATGGTGACGCCGAGTTTGTCCTCGACCAGCACCACCTCGCCGCGTGCCACCAGGCGGTTGTTGACGTAGATGTCGATCGCCTCGCCGACCTTGCGGTCGAGCTCGAGCACCGTGCCGGGGCCGAGATTGAGCAGCTCGCCGACGTCCATGTGAGCGCGGCCGAGCACGGCCGAGACCTGCACCGGCACGTCGAACACCGCCTCGAGGTCGGCGGCGCCGCGCGACGCCATTTCGGGCTCGGTGGATATCCGCCCGGCGGGCTCCGGCACGGCGTCCTCGCCGGCGAGGTTGGGAAACGGGACCTTGTCTTCGGCCATGTCGTGCTTCTCCCCGAAACTCAGCGTTCGCCGCCGCCGTCGCGGCGCGCCGCGACATAGCGTCCGACCGCCTCGGTGATCGCCGCCTCGGTCGCGGCGCGGTCGCGCTTCAAGCCGCCGTCCGCCCACTCGATCCGGCAGTCGCCCGGCGCAATGTCGCCCTCGGACATCACCACCAGCCGCCCTTCGAAGCCGCGTGCGCGGGCGACCTCCTCGAGCCGCTGCTTGGCGTCGGAATAGAGCTCGCTGTTGACCCGCACCACGATGTGCGGCGCGCTGATCATCTCGCGGAAGCATTGGTCGGCAAGCGCGCAGATCTCGGCGAACGGCTCCTTCGCGACCAGGTCGGCGGCGAGCTTGCGGCCGACCGCCAGCGCGACCTCGACGGCCTCGGCTTCGAAACGGTCCTCGACCCGCCTGAGGCTCGCCCGCAGCTGCTCGATCCCGCCCGCGATGCGCTCGAATGCGAGCGCCAGGCGGCGCTCGGCCTCGGTGCGCGCCTGTGCCTCGGCGGCGTTCATGCCGGCGTGGAAGCCGCGCGCCTCGGCGGCGGCGAGCGCGGCCTCGTGCTCGGCCGCTGCGACGGGGGGCGCCACGACCTGGGCGGCCGCGGAGAAATCCTGGTCGAACATGTATTTGGCGGCGGCGGCCATGCGACCCTCAGTACACCAGCTCTTCGTCGGCGCGGTTCTTGGCGATCATGATCTCGCCCTTGGCGGCGAGGTCCTTGGCGAGATTGACCAGGAGGCCCTGCGCCTCGTCGACATCGCGCAGGCGCACCGGGCCCAGCGCCTGCATGTCGTCGAGCAGCATCTTGGCGGCGCGCGACGACATGTTCTGCAGGAAGAAGGCGCGCACCGTCTCGTTCGCACCCTTGAGCGCGATCGCGAGCTTGTCCTTGTCGATGTGGCGCATCAGCGTCTGCGCCGAGCCGTTGTCGAGCTTGACCAGGTCGTCGAACGTGAACATCAGGTTCTTGATGCGCTCGGCGCTCTCGCGATTCGAGTCCTCGAGCGCCGTCATGAAGCGCGTTTCGGTGTGGCGGTCGAAGCCGTTGAAGATTTCCGCCATCACCTCGTGCGCGTCGCGCCGGCGGGTCTGCGACAGGTTGGACATGAACTCGGTGCGCAGCGTCGCCTCGACGCGCTCGATCACCTCCTTCTGCACCGCCTCCATCTTGAGCATGCGGTTGACGACGTCGAGCGCGAACTCCTCCGGCAGGATGGCGAGCACCTTGGCGGCGTGCTCGGGCCGCAGCTTCGACATCACGACCGCGACGGTCTGCGGGTACTCGTTCTTGAGATAGTTGGCGAGCACCTGCTCCTGCACGTTGGAGAGCTTCTCCCACATGTTGCGGCCGGCCGGCCCGCGGATCTCGTCCTTGATGCCGACCACGCGCTCGGGCGGCAGGTACTGGTGCAGGAGCCGCTCGGTCGCGTCGTAGTTGCCCATGATCGCGCCGGTGGCGGAGAGGCGCGAGACGAACTCGAGCAGCAGGCCCTCGACCTCCTCGGCGTCGATGGTGCCGAGCGTCGACATGGTGATGGAGAGCTGGCGCAGCTCGTCGTCGTCGAGCAGGTTCCACACCTTGCCGCCGTACTGCTCGCCGAGCGCCAGCATGAACACGGCGGCGCGCTCCGGCCCGGACAGCGAGCGCTTCCTGTGGGCCGACTGCTGGCGGCTCGCGAGCGCAGCGACGACGCTCTCGATCTCCGTGCTGGCGTTGCTGGCGGGGGACATTCGGGTTCGGCCGTTCTAGGCGGGCTGCTCGTGCAGCCACTGGCGCACGATGGCGACGGTTTCGTTCGGATTGCGCTCGGCGAGATCGCCGACCTTCTGCACCGATTGCGCGTGCACTTGGCCCTGCACCTGGGCGATGTCGATCATCTTGCTGGTGGCGCTCGGCTTGGCCTGGATCGGCGTCTCGTCGGTGATCTGCGGCACGCCGGCGTCGGCCGTGCCGGCCGGCAGCGCCAGCCCGTCGCCTCCCGTCGCTGCGATCATCGGCTTGTCGGGCGTGATGATGCGGCGCACCAGCGGGCGCACGACCAGGAGCAGCACCACGATCCCGAGCAGCAGCATCACGCCGAGCTCGACGGCGCGCATGATGTCGTCCTTGGTGAACGCCAGGATCGACCAGAAGCCGGTCGGCTCGTTGATCGAGCCGGTCGGCACCTCGGCGAAACGCAGGTTGACGACCTCGACCTGGTCGCCGCGCCGCTGGTCGAAGCCGATCGCCGAGCGCACCAGCGCCGCGATGCGGTCGAGCTCCTCCTTGGAGCGCTCGCTGTAGACCGTCTCGCCCTTGTCGTTCTTGCTGTAGGCGCCGTCGACCAGCACCGCGACCGAGATGCGGTTGATGCGGCCGCCCTCGATCACCCGCGTCTCGGTGGTGCGCGAGATGTCGTAATTGGTGATTTCCTCGGTCTTCTTGCTCTGCTCGCGCGCCGGCACGCCCGGATTGTTCTGGTTGCCGGGCAGCTCGTTGGCGACCGTCACCTGGCCCTGGTTGTCGGCGGTCGCGGCGGTCTCCTCGCGCGTCTGCGTCGAGCGCACCACCTTGCCGTCGGGGTCGAACTTGTCGGAGGTCTGGGTGATGCGGTTGTAGTCGAAATCGGCGGCGACCTGCACCCGGGCGCGGCCCGGCCCGACCACCTGGGAGACGGTATTCTCGATCTCCTGGCGCAAACGGCGCTCGTAATTGGCCTGGCGGTCGTCGGCCGCGACGCCGCCCGCCGCATCGTTGTCGTTGGCGCCGTCGGCGAGCAGCCGGCCGGCCTCGTCGACGATCGAGATGCGCTGCGGCTTGAGGCCGTTGACCGCGGAAGCGACGAGATGACGGACCGCCCGCACCTGCGACGCCTCGAGCGCGCCGCGCACCTTGAGCATGATCGAGGCCGAAGGTTCGACCTTGTCGCGCGAGAACAGCGGGCGCTCCGGCAGCACCAGGTGGACGCGCGCGGCCTGCACCCGGTCGAGCGCCCGGATGGTGCGCGAGAGCTCGCCTTCGAGCGCGCGCAGGTGATTGATGTTCTGGACGAAGCTGGTGGTGCCGAGGGCTTCGGACTTGTCGAAGATGTCGTAGCCGACGCCGCCGCCCTTGGGCAGACCGCCCTCGGCGAACTGCATGCGCAGCCGCGTCACCCGGTCCTTCGGCACCATGATGATGGCGCCCTCGTTGCGCATCTCGTAGGGGATCGCCTGGCGGTCGAGATCCTTGATGATGGCGGCCGAGTCTTCGACCGTGAGGTCGGTGAACAAGGGCGTCATCGCCGGAGCCGTGAAGCGCAGGATCAGGAAGGCGAAGAACCCGATCAACGCGGCCGTCACCGCGCCCATGGCGGCGAGCCGCGTGGCTCCCAGCGCCTTCAAGAAATCGAACACCCCTTGCACCGCAAGCCCCTGGATCGTCCGAAGTTTTCCCACCCCGCCGGACGCGCCCGCCCGACCCGGCAAGTTTTGCCGGGTTCATGGTTTCCATCTGGTTAACGGGTAGGGAAACCGGCGCGAATGGCGAACAGCACGTAGCGAACGGGACGCAGATTCGAGGCAAGTTCGCTGTTTGCCGACTCGCTGCTCGCGATTCGCCGCCGCACAAAAAAGAAGGTCGCCAAAAAGGCGACCTTCCTGCCCTGCCTATGGCCACACAGGATCAAGGCGCTGCCCGGACAGATTTGGGGGGGCATGGGGGGGCATCCGTCCGGACGTCACCCTAACGTCGAGCCCCCGCCGGGGTTCCGGCCTACTGGCAGTTTTTTGCGGAAATCCTCTCCCCAGAGACGACAACGCCGGCGCTGGCGCCGGCGTTGCGGAGCTCTTGGGAGCCGCTTGCGCTTACTGTCGGTATTGCTGGATGCGCGTGGTGCGCAGGCCGGCGAGGCCGTGGCGGTCGATCGAGTACTGCCAGGCCAGGAATTCTTCAACCGTGAGGGTGTAGCGGCTGCACGCTTCCTCGAGCGACAGAAGCCCGCCGCGCACGGCGGCGACGACTTCGGCCTTGCGACGGATCACCCAACGCTTGGTGCCCGGCGCCGGAAGATCCGAGATGGTGAGCGGGCTACCGTCAGGCCCGATCACATACTTCACCCTCGGGCGATGGGGCTCGGTCATGGATACTCTCACGCACTGGACTGACGAACTGACCGGGCAAATCTAGCCCTGTGGGTTTAAAATTTGCCTAAGCAAAGCGGGAAATTGCGCCTCTATCCCGGTCCGCGCCCGGGCGCGGGGCGATTTTGCGGAATTTCGATCGGCTGAAATGATGAAATGAATCGTAAACCCGCGTGGAGCGGGCAGCGGCTGATGCGGGATCGTGATCCCGGATTGGGGCGCGGAGCCCGTCACCGGGCAGCGCTTGGCGCCGACCCGTTGGCGCCTCCATCCGGGCTCTGCCGTCGCCCGGTGGGCGACGCGCTCAGAACAGGCTGGCGAGCGCGCTGCTGCTGGTGGGCTGCTGGACGCTCAGAATCTGGTTGAGCGTGTAGGTCTGCCCGCCGATCGACAAGAGCGGCGGGCTCTGGGTGAGGTCGACCGAGCTCACCATGCCGGTCACCGTGGTCGGGATCGCGACCGACTGGCGGTTCGCGCCGACTGCCGTGATGGTCAGCGTGTAGTTGCCGTCCGCCCATTGGCGGCCGCTGCTGTCGAGGCCGTTCCAGTTGAACGACTGTGGGCCTGGCTGCACCGTCCCGGTCTTGGTGAGTACCGTCTGGCCGGTCGAATCGGTGACCGTGAAGGTCGCGGTGGCGGGGCTCGGCGGGTTGAAGGTCCATTGCGCCTGGCCGTTGGTGAGCGGCGCGGTCGACCCGTTGACCGTAACGGTCTTGCCGACGAAGCCGAGCGCCTGCGAGTTCTGCGCGGTCTGCTGCAGGCTCACCAGCGTCTGCAGCTGCGTGTTCATGTTGATCTGCTGCTCGACGCTCGCGAACTGGACGAGCTGCTGGGTGAACTGGTTGGTGTCGAGCGGATCGAGCGGGCTCTGGTTCTGCAGCTGGGTCGTGAGCAGCGTCAGGAACGTGGTGAAGTTGCCGGCGATCTGGTTGTTGAGCTTGATCTGGTCGCTGTTCGACACGGTCGAGCTGGCGCTCGACGTGGGCGTCGTCGTGGTCGCGAGCGTGCTGATCGTCATGGCATCACCTCATACGCGGATGTCGAGGCCGCCGCTCAGGCCGTAGAGGCGGCCGTAATTGCGCGCGGTGTCGACGGGGGGCACATCGTCGGTCGGAATGATCACGCGGGCGCTGCGCGCCGCGCCGTTGTCCTGGAAATTCTGGCTCTGTGTTCCGGCGCCCTGGTCGCGCAGCGAGAACTGCAGGCCGTCGCCGCCGGTCTTGAGGCCGGCATCCTGCAGCGCGCGCTCGAGCTGGGGCGCGTCGCGGCGCAGCATGTCGAGAGTGGCGGAGCGCTCGACCACGAGATGCGACGTGACGTTGCCCTGCCGGTCGACATGGAGCCGCACGTCGATGCGGCCGAGATCGGGCGGATCGAGGCGGATCTCGAAGCGGTTCGAGCCCGCCTGCGCGCGCGCCGCGATCTCCACGGCGACGCCGGCGAGGGGCACGGCCGCGATTGTCGCGGCCGCCTGTGCGGCGGGCGCCGCGGGGACATTCGCCGCATTGGTGGCTGCGGCCGCGGCCGCGAGGGCCTGCGGCGCGGTGGGCGCCGACGGATCGGCGGCCGGGGCCGCCCGGCCATGCTGCACCGGCGCATCGGCCGGCCCCGCGAGCTTGTCGGGTTGCGCATTGGCAAGCTGCTCGACGCGTGCGCCGACGCTCTCCTTGCCGGTCGTCGCGATCTTGGCGGCGCGCGCCGGCGCATGAGGCTCGGCGCCGTTCAGGTCATCCGCATCCTGGTTGCCGGCCGCCGTGTTCGCGGCCGCGAACGGGCCGCCCGCAGGGAGATTCGGATCGACCGCATTGGCGTTCGTGGCCTGGGCTGCATCCGCTGCGGGCGTGCGGTCGTTCGCTGCCGGTTGGGTCGGCAGCGGCTTGCCGGGTTTCTGTCCCGACGTGCCCTGGCCCGCCGTCTGCACTGGCGTTTCCGGCCCCGTCGTCGCAACGCCGAGGGCGCCCGCCGTGGCGGCATCGGCGATGAGCTGGGCGCCGGCAGGGGCCGTCGTCGTCGTGGTGGCGGTCGTGGCCGCGATCGCTGCGACAGCCGTAGCGGTGTCGCTCGGCGTCGGCGTGGGGTTCGGCGGCGTCACGATCGGGGCGACCACTGCGGCAACCACCGGAGGGGTGATCGGCACGCTCGCGGCGGCGGTCACAGTCGTGGCGGTCGCGCTATCCGAACCTCCATCCTGCTTGGGGGCGGGATCGGGTGTGGTGCCGGTCGTGGGATCGGGATGTGATGTGGCGACGCTGACCGCGGATGAAGCGTCCTGGGTCGCGTCGGTTGCGCCGGTCTCGTCGGCGGCGACGGTCGTCGCGACGCGGGTCGGTGCGGTATCGCCGCCCGGGTCGTCCGCGGCCGCGGTCTGCGGACCGGCGGAGCCGCCCTGGTTGCCCGGGGCGGTGTCCTTCTGCACGTCCTTGGAGTCCTTGGGCGACGAGGCCGAAGTCGTCGGCTTTGTGGCGGCGGGCGCGAGCGGCGCCGGATCGCTCGCGGTCGCGTCGATCAGCGCCGAGAACGGGGTTTCGGGCGCAGCCGCCTGGGGCGCGGGCGTCGGGCGCCCGTGCGATGCATGCAGGCCATGGGCGTGGGCGGGGCTGGGCGACGCGACGGTGGACACGGGAGGCACGGACCTCGGTCAAATGAGCTCGGGTCACGAGCTTGCAATCGCCGGGCCACCACAGGCCAAATGAAAACCGTTGTCCTTCAGTGGGTTACGCAATCAAGCCAGGGCGCTCGGGACCCGATAGGGCAAGCCCTTCCAGGCGACCCGGCAAGAACTGCCGGCAGCTCCGTCCGGCGTGGCGGGGCGCGGTCATTGCGCCAGCGCGGGCGCTTCTTATAGTAGAGGGCGCCGTTCACACACTGTGCAGACCGAAGAACCGCCGGAACCGGCGGCCGCGTGGACGGTTTTCGGCCCAGGTGGGGCCAGATGGGTCGAAGCCGACCCGAGGAGAGTGCGGCGCGTCGGCCGCCAGACAGGATGCTCAACAGTCTCGATCTTCCGGGCGCCCCGCAGGACACCCGCGTCGTCGTCGCCATGTCGGGCGGCGTCGACTCGTCGGTGACGGCTGCGCTGCTCAAGGCCGAGGGCTTTGACGTCGTCGGCGTGACGCTGCAGCTCTACGACCACGGCGAGGCGACCCACCGCAAGGGCGCCTGCTGCGCCGGCCGCGACATCCACGATGCGCGCCGCGTCGCCGCCGACATCGGCATCCCGCACTACGTGCTCGACTACGAGAGCCGCTTCAAGGAGGCGGTGATCGACCGCTTCGCCGAGAGCTACGCGCATGGCGAGACGCCGGTGCCGTGCGTCGAGTGCAACCAGGCGATCAAGTTCCACGACCTGCTCGCGACCGCGCGCGATCTCGGAGCGCAGGCGCTCGCGACCGGCCACTACGTCGCGTCGCGCGCGCTGCCGGGCGGCGAGCGCGCGCTGTTTCGCGCCCGCGAGGAGGAGCGCGACCAGAGCTATTTCCTGTTCGCGACCACGCGCGAGCAGCTCGACTTCGTGCGCTTCCCGCTCGGCGACAGGAGCAAGCCGGAGGTGCGCGAGCTTGCGCGCCGCTTCGGGCTGTCGATCGCCGACAAGGAGGACAGCCAGGACATCTGCTTCGTGCCGGCCGGCCGCTACACCGAGGTGATCGAGCGGCTGATGCCGGGCTCGGCCGTGCCGGGCGACATCGTCGATCTGTCCGGCCGCGTGCTCGGCCGCCACAACGGCATCATCAACTTCACGGTCGGCCAGCGGCGCGGGCTCGGGATCGCGGCGGGCGCGCCGCTCTACGTGGTGCGGCTCGACGCCGAGCGCCATCGCGTCGTGGTCGGGCCGCGCGAGGCGCTGCGCACCATGCGGATGAGCCTGCGCGACGTGAACTGGCTCGGCGACGGCGAGATCGCGCAGGAGTGCCCGGTGATGCGGCGCGAGGTGTTCGTCAAGGTGCGCTCGACGCGGCCGCCGCAGCCGGCCTGGCTCGGCGTCACCGCGGGCGGCGTCGAGGTCGAGCTGGTCGACGGCGAGGAGGGCGTCGCGCCCGGTCAGGCCTGCGTGTTCTACGACGCGCGCGGCGGCCAGGCGCGCGTGCTCGGCGGCGGCTTCATCAAGAGCGTGGCGGCGCCGGTCGAGGCGCGCGCGTCGCGCGCGCCGCAGCGGGCGCGGGCGGCTGTCAGAGGTTAGCTTCACGAATTCGAGCAACGCGTAGAACGTGCGAGCGGGGCGATGACGGCGACTGACCTCGACCAGGGGACGATCGAGAAGGCCTATGCGCGCTGGGCGCCGGTCTACGACCTGGTGTTCGGCGCGGTGTTCGACAGGGGCCGCCAGGCCGCGATCGCGGCGGCCGAGTGCATCGGCGGACGCATCCTCGAGGTCGGCGTCGGCACCGGCATCTCGCTGCCCGACTACGCGCCGAGCAACCGGATCACCGGCGTCGACATCTCGGTGCCGATGCTCAGGAAGGCGCGCGAGCGTGTCGCCGCGCGCGGCCTCGCCAATGTCGAGGCGCTCGCCGTGATGGACGCGGCGCAGATGGC
>Ga0126378_10002744_pt1 | contig 13116 bp, 12 predicted proteins | sample PanSoiMetPlot_23_FD_92587 | JGI IMG/M metagenome (GOLD analysis project Ga0126378, IMG submission 92587) | Tropical forest soil microbial communities from Panama - MetaG Plot_23 | ecosystem: Environmental > Terrestrial > Soil > Tropical forest > Bulk soil | place: Panama | collected 2016-02-17
CCCGCCAGCCTCCACGTCCATGTCGACGCCGCACAGGATGGTCAGGGCCGTGGGCCCGGACCCGTACCGGTGCGTAAGCCCCCGGACCCGGACCATGGAGCGACCTTACAACGGCGCTGGGGCTAGATTGCATTCGTCCATTCCATCGACTTGATTCCGCGGCGGGTTACCCGCCGAGCGCCCCCGGGCCGGACGAGGTCGGTTCTGACGAAAGCAGACAATGAGAGGATGGGCGCCACGGTTCCCTCGTTCGTGCTTGGCTACCTGGTCGGCTCCGTTCCGATCGGGGTGCTCGTGGCACGTGCCGGCGGCGTGGACATCCGGCGCCACGGGACTGGCAACATCGGCGCCTCGAACGTCATGCACAACGTCGGCCTGGTGCCGGCCGCGATCGTCGGCGTGACGTCGTTCCTGCAGGGGCTCCTGCCCGCCCTGGCGGCCGGCCTGCTCACCGGGTCGAACGAGGCGGTCGCCGCCGCGGCCGTCGGCTCGGTGGTGGGGTACGGATGGTCGTTCCTGCTCTCGTTCCACGGCGGCAGGGCCGTCGGCACCGCCACGGGGGCGCTCGCCGCGATCTCACCCACCGGGCTCGTGCCGCTGCTGGCGATGTACGCACTCGGCGCCCTGCTCCGGCAGCCGGCGCCCGGCGTGCTGCTCGGCCTGCTCGCCTTCCTGGTCTTCGTGACCCTGCAGGGAGGCGCATCGCACGCTGCGGTGCTCGTCGGCGCCACGGGCCTGATCGTGGTGGCGGTGCTGGTCAAGCGGTTCGACGGAGTCCGGGACGACCTGCGAGAGGAGACCGGCCGGCCGGCCTCGATCCTGCTCGGACGGCTCCTGTTCGACCGGCGGCCCGGTCAGCGGCTGGTGGGCCCCCATGACTGAGGGAGTTCGCATCGTCGTCGCCACCAGCACCTGCCTGACGGCCGAGCAGGCGGAGCCGCTGGGCATCACGCTGGTGCCGCTCAGGGTCAGCGTGAACGGCCGCGACTACCGGGACATGATCGACATCAGCCCGGCCGAGGTGTACCGGCTGCTGCGCAACCACGTGCAGCCGACCACGGCCTCGCCGTCGCTGGGCGACTACCTGCTGGCGTTCCAGAGCGCGCCAGGCCCCGTCCTCTGCCTCACGGTGGGAAGCTCGATCTCGTCGATGGACCAGGCGGCCCGGCTCGCCGCGGAGCAGGCCGACGGTCGCCAGGTCGAGGTGCTCGAGACCGGGACCGCCGCCGGCGGCCTGCGGATCGTGACCCTGGCCGCGGCCCGGCTGGCCGCCGCCGGGCAGCCACTTGCTCGGCTCGTGGCGCGCGTGCGCGAGATCTGCGAGCGGATCGAGATGCTGGGGATGCTGGAGACGGTGGAGTTCCTCGCCCGCAGCGGTCGCGTGCCGGACGTCGCGCACTGGGGCAGCTCGGTCCTGCGGGTGCGGCCGGTGATCCGGTTCCGCGGCGGGAAGGGCAGCCTGGTGACGCTGGTCCGCAGCCCTCACAAGGGGGTGGCCGAGATGGAGAAGGTGGTCCTGGAGGGGGCCCGCCGGCAGGGCGTCGGGCCGGCCGGGGAGGGCCTGGTCTGCGACATCTTCCAGGCCGACGCGGTTCCGCTGGCCGACGAGCTGTATCGGAAGCTGCACGACGAGGTGCCGGCCGCCGAGCTCTCGCTGTCCGAGATGACCTCCGCCATGGCGATCCACGTCGGGCCCGGCGTGGTGGGCGTCGCCTCGTACGTCGAGCCGCCGGCGGCCTGATCGGTCCGCCGCCCGGCCCTCCCCGCCGGCCCCGTCCCGGGGGGTCAGAGGCGCGGGTCGATGACCACCTTGCCCACGCCCGCCGGGTGGAGCAGCTGCTCGAACGTCGCCGGGACGTCGGCGAGGCCCACGCGCCGGGTCACGATCCGGCCGATCTCCGGCCGCGACGCCAGGACCTGGAGCGCCTCCTCGAAGTCCTCGAGCTGGGAGTTGATGCTTCCGGTCACCGTCACCTCCCTGGTGATCCAGAACACGGGGATGACGGTCACCTCCGCCACGGCGATCCCGAGCAGCACCACCCGCCCGCCGGGGCGGGCCAGGTCGATGGCCTGCTGGATGGCCTCAGGCCGGCCCGAGCACTCCAGCACCACCGGCGCGCCGTCGAGGTCGGCCCTCGCGTCCGAGGCCCGCGAGAACACGCCGTCGGCGCCCAGCCCGGCCGCGAGCTGCCTGCGGACCTCCACGGGGTCCACGCCGAAGACCCGGCCCGCGGCGCGAGCCCGCAGCGCCGCCACGGCCAGCAGCCCGATCGAGCCCAGGCCGACCACCATCGCGTCCTGGCCCGGCTCGATGCCGCTCCGCCTGATGCCGTGGATCGCCACCGAGAGGGGCTCAGCCAGGCAGCCCACTTCGGGGGGGAGTCGCTCCGGCAGCCGGTGCAGCCGGTCGGCCCTGGCCACCATCAGCTCGGCGTAGCCGCCGGGGCGCGTGGTCCCGCTCCCGGTCAGCGAATCGATGCACCGGTGGTAGTCGCCGGCGGCACACTGGTCGCACCCACCGCAGCCGGTGCTCGGCTGCAGGACGGCGGCGTCGCCGGGCCGCCAGCCTTCCACCCCGGCGCCGACGACGTCGACCAGGCCGGCGACCTCGTGGCCGGGCACACCGAGAAACAGGCCGCGCTTGTAGGAGCTGAGGTCCGACCCGCAGATGCCGCAGCCGGAGACCCGGAGCAGGAGCTCGCCCGCCGCGGCCTCGGGCGCCGGCATCTCCACGACCTCGAGGCGCTCGGCCTCCACCAGGCTCACTGCTCGCACGGGTGCCTCACGCGTCCGCGACAAGGGTAATCAACAGCGGGCCTGGCGTTCGACCATGGTCCAGCTCAGCCGATGACGGCCTCGGCCTCCATCTCGACCTTCCAGCGGGGGTCCAGCATTCCCACCACCACGATCATGGTGCTCGCCGGTCGCACCGCAGCGAAGACCCGGCCGTGCTCGGCGCCGACGGCGTCCGCGTGCTCGGCGCCGGTCAGGTAGATCCGGGTCCGGACGACGTGCTCGGGGCCGGCGCCGGCCTCGGCCAGCGCCGCCACGATGATCTCCAGGCAGCGGGCCGCCTGCACGCCGGCATCGGGATCGCACGACCCGTCAGGCCAGATCGGCGCGGTGCCCGCGACCAGGACGCGATCGCCAACCCTGATCGCGCGGCTGAATCCGATCCGCGGCTCAAACGGCGAGCCCGACGCGACAAGTTTGCGTTCCACCATGAGGAAAGGATGAAGGGAGGCTGGCACGAGATGGAGCAGAGTACCCGGCGGCACCGTAAGCGAGGAGGCCAGGGCCCTCCTTGCAGGTGCCAGGTAAGCAAGGGCTTGGCCCGAGCGTGTGAGTTGCTTTCCACGCCTCCCCCGCGGATCCCCCCAGACCCGAAGGGAAGCACCGGAGGTGCCCCAAAAATCCCAGAAAGAGGGGGGGTTCCGGAAGGGGGGGCCCGCCCCCCCTTGCATCTACATCAGGTTCATCTCGGAGACGATCCGGAGCAGCGCGCAGAGCACCTCGGGGTCCGTCTCCACGTTGACCACGGCCGGGCCGCCGCTCGCGTACGCGCGCTCCAGGGCCGGCCGCAGCTGGCCAAGCTCGGTCACGTGCTCGCCGTGGGCGCCCAGCGCCTGAGCCATCCGGTCGTAGCGCGTGAAGCCCAGCTCCGCAGCCACCCGCGGGCCCTCGTAGCCCAGGGCGCCGTCGAACTCGTGCCGGACGTCTCCCCAGCCGGCGTTGTTGGAGACGACGGCGACCACCGGCAGGCCGTGGCGTACGGCCGTGTCGACCTCCATTGCCGACAGCCCGAACGAGCCGTCGCCGGCGAACAGGAAGACCGGCTCGCCCGGCCTGGCGGCCCTGGCCGCCAGGGCGAACGGCATCCCGACCCCGAGCGTGCCCAGCGCCGTGGTGGTCGTCAGCAGCCGGCCCGGCCGCTCCGCGGGAAAGTAGGCCAGCGCCCAGGCCAGCGCGTCGCCGCCGTCCGCGACCAGGGTGACGTCCGGCCCGGCGACCTCGCGGGCGAACCTGGCCACCTCGCGGGCGGCCGCGCCGGCGTGGACCATCCTGCCCTCGTAGCCGTCCACCTGGAGGTCCCAGCCGGCCAGGGACGTGGCCGTCAGGCGCCTGGCCTCGGCCAGCCACTCACCGCGGCCCTGGGCGGCATCGGGCGTCCAGCCGTCGGCCAGGTCCTCGACCACCGTGCGCACGTCGCCGACCAGGCCCAGCGCGGGGCGGCGGTTGCCGCCGAGGCCCTCGGCCGTCACGTCGACCTGGATGACCTGCTGGTCCGCGCCGAACAGCGGCGGCCGGCCGTAGCCCAGGTTCGCATTGAAGGCGCTGCCGAGCACCAGCACCACGTCGGCCATGATCAGCGCGATGCCGCCGTGGACCAGGGAGCCCAGGCACCAGGGGTCGCTGTCGGGGACCAGTCCCCGCGCGGAGGACGTGGTCGTCACCGGGATGCCGGCCGTCTCGCACAGCCTCACGACGGCCGCGCCGGCTCCCGACCAGAAGGCGCCGCCGCCGGCCACGACCAGCGGCCTCTCGGCCCGCCGCAGCAGGTCTCGCGCCCGAGCCAGCAGGGACGCCGGTGCCGTAGACCTCGGGATCTCCTCGGGAAAGCCCTCGAGAGAGGTGATCGCGCTGGGCAGGTCGGCGGAGAGCACGTCCTGCGGGACCTCGAGGTAGACCGCGCCCGGCCGACCGGCCCTGGCCCGATAGAAGGCCTCCGCCACGTACCGCGGGATGCGCCCGGTCTCGAAGCAGGTGGCGGCCCACTTCACGCCCGGCGCCGCGATGGTTCGCTGGTCGAGGTCGGCCACCGCGCCCTGGCCGGCCGTGCGGAGCCCGCTGCGGCCGCCGAGCAGCACCATCGGCACGTTCCAGAGACCCGCGTCGAACAGACCGCTCAGGGCGTTCGTGAAGCCCGGACCCGCGGTCGCCACGGCGAAGCCAGGCTGACCGGTGGCCAGCGCCCAGCCCTCCGCGGCGAACGTGGCCGCTCCCTCGTGGCGCACGTCGATGACCCGGATGCCCGCCGGAACGCACGCATCGAGCACCTTCATGACATGGCCGCCGGCCAGCGCGAACACGGTGCCGACCCCGGCCCCCTTCAGCGCCTCGACGAAGAGCCTGCCGCCGCCGGCGGTAGCGGTCCCGGCGGCGGTGGGCACGACGGCCCGGCCCCTGGTGAAGTCGTCGATCGTCACCCGGGAGAGCATGACAGAGGCTCTGCGCCTGCCGCCGCCCGACGGCCGCATACGATTACCGCCGATGGTCGCCCTCCCGGAGCGGGCGCCGCTGTCAGCCGGGCGGCAGGTGCTGCTCAACCTGCTCTGGTTCGCGTACAACTTCCAGACAGCGGCCCTGCTCCCGGTCGTGATCCCGGCGCAGGTCCTGCTCGTGGTCGCCGCCGGCTCGGTGGCCAGCGCCGCCCAGGCCGCCTACCTGGGCTGGCTGGGAGCTGCCTCGGCGGTGGCCGCCCTGGCGATCCAGCCGGCGGTGGGCCTGCTCTCGGATCGGACGCGCTCCCGGTGGGGGAGGCGCCGGCCCCACGTGGTGTGGGGCACGGCCGTAATGGCCCTCGGGGCCGCGGCCCTGACCCAGGCCCGCGGACCGTGGGCGTTCGGGATCGCCTTCGTGGTGCTCCAGGCCGGCAACAACGCCGCCATCGCCGCGTACCAGGGGCTGCTCCCCGACCTGGTGCCCCGGCACCAGCGCGGCGCCGCCTCGGGCGTGCTGGGGGTGATGACGATCCTGGGCAACGCGGCCAGCCTGGGCCTGGCGGCGTACCTGCTGCGGGCGGCGAATGCGGAGCGCCCCTCCACGATCACCGTGGGAGCGACCGGGTTCTACGCGGTGACCATCGCGGCGCTGGCCGTTGCCTGCGTGCTCAACGTGGCCGGCGTCCGCGAGCCGTCCAGCCGGGAGCAAGCGGCTGCCGCGGACCGGGGCCTCCGGGCGACGCTCCTCGCCTGGGCGGAGCCCTGGCGCTCAGGCAACTACCGCTGGGTGTTCATCGCCCGCTTCCTGGTCATCATGGGCGTCACGCTCTTCCTCACGTTCGTCGAGTACTACTTCGCCCGCGTCGTCCACGCGACCGACTTCGTGCAGGCGACGGCGACGGTGGCGCTGGTGGCGCTGCTGGTCGCGATCGGAGGGGCCGTGCTCGGGGGCCTGGTGTCCGACCGCACGCGGCGCGTGCCCCTGGCCATGGTCTCGACGCTCGTGATGGCGCTGGCGGCGGGCCTCTTCCTGGTCGGAGGCGGCAGCATCCCGCTCGGGTGGCTGGGCGCCACCTTCGGCCTGGGCTACGGCGCCTACTGGAGTGTGGACTGGGCGCTGGCGGTCGACTCGCTGCCGTCGCTGCAGGCCGCCGGCCGGGACCTCGGCCTGTGGAGCCTGGCGAGCACCCTGCCCGGCGTGGTGGCGCCCGCCCTGGGCGGGCTGATGGTGGGCGCCGCCGCGGCGCTGGGCAACACCGGCGCCGGGTACCAGGCCATCTTCATCGCCGCGGGCGCCTCCTTCCTGCTCGGCGCGGTGGCCGTGCTCGGCATCCGGGAGGAGCGCCGGGAGGCGGTCGCCCTCCCCGTCCCCCGGGTTGAGGAGGGTAGCTGAGAGGAATGGCGGCAGGAATGAAGCACCAGACGCCAGCCGCCTGGGCGGCGGCAATCCGCGAGCGGGAGGCGGTCGTCCGCGCCTTCGCCTGGCTCGACCTCGAGCGTGCACAGCGGTCCTCGGCCACGGCGCCGCCCGGGCCGCTGCAGGGTCAGTGGGTCGGAATCAAGGATGTGATCGACACCGCGGGCATCCCTACTGAGCGCGGCTCCGCGCTTTTCCGCGGCCGCGTTCCCGACTGCTCGGCGACCGCCGTGACGAGGATCGAGGCCGCCGGAGGGGTGGTCGCGGGCAAGACGGTGACGGCCGAGCTCGCCTCCTCCGCCCCCGGCCCCACGACCAACCCCTGGGATCAGTCACGCACGCCGGGTGGCTCTTCGATGGGGTCGGCGGCCGCGGTCGCGGCGGGGATGCTGCCGCTCGCGACAGGCACGCAGACCGCGGGTTCGATCATCCGCCCGGCGGCCTTCTGCGGCATCGTCGGCTTCAAGCCGAGCCTCGGGACGATCCCGCGTGATGGCGTCATGACGCTGAGCGACACACTCGACCAGGTCGGCGGCTTCGCGACCACTGTGGCGGCCGCGGCGGAGCTCTGCTCGGTCATGGCGGCCTCGGATCTGCGACCGCGCTCATCGAGCCGCCCGCCGCGCTTCGGCATCTACCGCAGCCTCGAATGGCCGGAGCTGCAGCCGGCCGCCCGGGACCATTTCGAACTGACGATCGCGCGGCTGCGCTCCGCCGGCGCGACGATCGAGGAGGCCGTCGCTCCTCCTGGCTTCGACACCGCGCACCCGGTTCAGCGGCGCATCATGATCTTCGAGGCCGCCCGCAATCTGGGGCCCGATGTCGCCAGGGCGCCCGAGCTCGTCAGCGACGCCTTCCGGAGGACGATCGCGAACGGCGAGCGCCTCCCCGAGACCGACTATCGGGCCGCCCTGGCAGAGCGAGAGCGGCTGATCGAGGCGGTCGCCGTGTGGGCCGGAGAGTACCACGGTATCCTCTGCCCGCCCACCCTCGGCCAGGCGCCGGGGCTCGCCACCACCGGGGATCCGCGGCCCTGCTTCCGGTGGACTCTGGTCGGCTCGCCCGCGGTGACGCTCCCGGCGGGAACCGGCCCGGCCGGGCTGCCGCTGGGCCTGCAGATCTGCGCGGCCCCCGGCTCGGATCGGGCGCTGGTGGACGCGGCCGACTGGGTGGAGGCGGCGCTTCGCGCCGGGTAGCGCCGGCCCGGCGCTGGACGGCGCACTGGCCGACACCAGGCTGGCCTACCTGGCCCAGGCCTGGAGGGCGTTCCTGGACAGTGACGAGGTCGTTGACAGCATCCATGTCAATCCAGCGATCCGCAAGGTGATCGAACTGCCGCAGGGTCGATGGGCCTCCCGACGCCACCCCGAGAACCGGCGCTTTCGAGAGTGAGCAGAGCTCTCCTGCCACGAGTACCACTGTGCGCGGCCGGACGGGCCGTGCGTGTCGTCCCGCCAGGGGCCTGGCGTAGGATCGAGAATCGGGTCATGAACGGGATCCACGACATGGGCGGCATGCACGGCTTCGGGCCCGTGCCTGTAGAGCGGGACGAGCCGGTGTTCCACGCCTCCTGGGAGCGCAGCGTGGTGGCCGCGCAGCGGGCGACGCGGCCGGGGCTGATCCACCTCGACGAGTTCCGCGCCGCGATCGAACGGATCCCCGCCGCCCGCTACCTGGAGGCCAGCTACTACGAGCGCTGGCTCATGGCCCTCGAGACGCTGCTCGTCGAGAAGGGTGCGGTCACGCCGGAAGAGCTGCGGACGGGCCGGGCGGCCGGCCCGGCGCCGCCCCGGCGCCCCCGGCCGCCGGACGACCGGCCTCCGCTCCGGCCCCACTTCCGGGCCGGCCAGGCCGTGGTCGCGCGCAACCGGCATCCGGCCGGCCACACCCGGATGCCCCGCTACGTCCGCGGCCGGCGCGGCGTCGTGCGCTCGGCCCACGGCCCGTTCCTGCTGCCCGACACGAACGCGGCAGGCGTAAGCCGGGACTGGGAGGCTGTGTACGCGGTCGAGTTCCCCGCCCGCGAGCTGTGGGGGGCGGAGGCACCGGCGGCCGACGTGGTCTGCGTCGACCTGTGGGAGAGCTACCTGGACACAGGGGAAGGAGCATGAGCCACGACCACGACCACGACCACGACGGCCACCATCGGCCAGACGCCCCGTCGGACGTGGAGGCCAGGGCGCTGGCGCTGGAATCGCTGCTGCGGGAGAAGGGGATCCTCGACGGCGAGGAGATCGATCGCGTCGTCTCGGCGTACGAGCACGACATCGGGCCGATGATCGGCGCCCGCGTCGTGGCCAGGGCCTGGGTCGACCCCGGTTACCGGGAGCGCCTCCTGGCCGACGCCGAGTCCGCCGTCGCCGAGCTGGACCTGGGCGGACCGCCCGCCGGCAACCTGGTCGTGGTCGCCAACACGCCCGACGCCCACAACCTGGTCGTCTGCACGCTCTGCTCCTGCTACCCATGGTCCGTCCTGGGGCTGCCGCCGGGCTGGTACAAGTCCCCCGCGTACCGGTCACGGGCGGTGCGCGAGCCCCGCGAGGTGCTCCGCGAGTTCGGCCTGGAGCTGCCCGAGTCGCTCCGCGTGAACGTGTGGGACTCCAGCTCGGACCTGCGCTACATGGTGCTGCCCGAGCGGCCGCAGGGGACCGAGGGGCTGAGCGAGGAGCAGCTCGCAGCGCTCGTCACTCGCGACTGCATGATCGGCGTGGCGCGTCCGGGCCGGCCGGCCCCGGCGGGGAGCCTGGCGTGACCGACGGGGCGCCGGTGCGGCCCGAGATCACCGGCCTGGAGGGCGGCGCCGCGCTGCCCCGGCGCAACGGCGAGCTGGCCTTCGACGCGCCGTGGGAGGGCCGCGCGTTCGGGATGGCGGTGGCCATGCACGAGAAGGGGGCGTTCGCCTGGGACGAGTTCCGCGATCGCCTGGTGGAGCGGGTCGCCGCCGGCGGTCCCCGCTACTACGAGAGCTGGCTCGCCGCGTTCGAGTCCCTGGTGGTGGCGCGCGGCCTGGTCGAGCCCGGCGAGCTGGAGGCGCGGGCCCAGGAGTTCAGGGACCTGCGGCGCGACTCGATCCTGTAGGCGACTACGAGAGGGCTGGCGCCGCGACCGGCCGCCAGGTGCGGCCGCCGTCCTCTGTCAGCATCAGCCGCCAGGGAAAATCGCCGAACACCGTCGAGGTTCCGGTCACCACCTGCACCGCCGCCACGGAGCCGTCCGCCGGCGCGAGGTACGCCATCGGATGGCCGCCAGGCAGGTCGGGCTGGCGCGACCAGGTCCGTCCTGAGTCCGTCGTCAGCCACAGCGTCGAGCCGGCGCCCAGCCAGCCGGTCTCTCCGTTCACGAAGCCGGACCCGGCGGTGCGTGGGTCGACGCCGGCGGGCGCCGGCCGTGGGTCCGCCCACGTGTCGCCGCCGTCGCCGCTCACGTACACGAGGACAGGAGGCGGGATCGGCACGGCCGGCGGCGGGCGGCCGAGGGTCGCGTCGAGGCGGTTCAGGTCGGTGACCACGAACGCGCCCCGGCCGTCCGGTGAGATCCGGGGCCGGGAGAGCAGCAGCGCGTCGCCTGCGTTCCAGCCGCCCGGCGGCGCCGGCAGGATCGACCTTCGCCAGGCCACGCCGCCGTCATGGGTCACGTACAGCACGACCGACCCGTCGGGGGCCACGGCGCCCAGCCAGCCGTCCCGGTCGGTCTGGAACCAGAGGGAGGTCTTCGTCGGAGCCTCGTCGAGCCCGCCGCCGGCCGGGTGGTCTCGGTCGACCCGTACCAGCCTGCTCCAGTCGAGGCCGCCGTCCTCGGTCTGCAGGATGTCGACGTCCCGCGCGATCGGCTCGCGGTCGGCGCTGACCAGGAGCCAGCCGTGGTCCGGGTCGACGAAGTCGGCCAGGGTCGGCTGGCGGTCCGTCTCCATGGGCAGCGGGATGGGCGCCCAGTGGTCGCCGCCATCGTCGGTGCGCAGCACGGTGGCATTCGAGTTGCCGGTGTCCCGCTCGGTCAGGATGCCGCGCTGGGAGTCGATGAATCGGACGGTCACGAGAGCGGTGACGGTGGCGAACTGCCGCTCCCAGTGCCGACCCGCGTCGGCCGTGTGGAAGAGCACCGACCGGCCGCTGGCCCGGTCGCGCAGCACCACCCAGCCGCCGCCGTCGGGCAGCCAGTCCAGGCTGGCCAGCTCGGGCGGCGGCCCCGGCGGGCGCGCCGGCCGCGGCCTGGCGCCCACGCCCAGGTACGCGGCAGCGGCCACGGCCAGCGCGAGCGCGGCGATCCCCATCAGGGCTACCGCTCGGCGGGCGCGGCCGCGGCTCGCCAGGGGCGGCTCGTCCATCGGCGCGCCCGACGGTAGCAGCCGCCGCCCCAGACGTCACCAAGCGAGGTGGCCCGGGGCCGGCCGGGCGCCCCGCGCCCGACCGGCACACCGGGGAATCAGGGAAGGCTCTGCACTCTGACTCAGCCCGACACCGCCGGAGCGGGCCGAGGCGCCTCTGTGGCGTCGTACTCGACGGTGTGGTCGACCCCGGAGCGATCGCGCAGCGCCGTCACGGCCAGAAAGCTGATCGCGAGGCATGCGATGACGTAGAGGGCGATCGCGGACGATGTGTGGTACGTGCCAAGCAGGTAGGTGGCGACGAGCGGCGCCGCCCCGCCCGCGATCGAGGCGAGCTGGAACCCGAGGGAGGCTCCCGAATACCGCAGCCTCCCGGTGAAGCTCTCCGAGATGAGGGCGCCCTGCGTCCCGTACTGGAGGTCCTGCGGGATCGGGCTGAGCACCACCGCCAGGACGACCAGGGCCGCGACGCGGGTGTCGAGCAGCCAGAAGTAGGGGAACATGATGGCCGCGGTCAGGACGATGGCCACCTGGTACAGGCGCCTGCGGCCCACGCGGTCCGACAGGTGTCCGCCGAAGATCGTGGTGAAGACCGTCAGGCCGGCGGCGGCCAGGACCGCGCCCAGCATCAGGTCCCGGGGGAGCCCGAGCGTGCCGGTGCCGTACGCGATCACGAACGTCGTGAAGATGTAGAAGACGGACTGCTGGCCGACCCGCAGCAGCGCCGAGAGGATGATCTCCGCCGGCTGCCGCACGATGACCTGGCGCACCGGCTGTCGCTCGATCCTCCGCTCCTCCAGCAGCCGGGCAAAGACCGGCGTCTCCAGCACGCCGAGGCGCAGGTAGAGCCCGACGCCGGCCATGACGAGGCTGGCCAGGAACGGGATCCGCCAGCCCCAGGCCAGGAAGTCGGCGTTGGAGAGCGTCCCGCTGAGGACGAGCAGGCTCCCGTTGCCCAGGATGAGCCCGACGGCGCCGCCGATCTGCGGCAGGCTGGCCGCCAGGCCCCGGCGATCATTCTCGCTCCACTCCATGGTCAGCAGCACCGCGCCGCCCCACTCCCCGGCCACGCCGAGACCCTGGACGACGCGCAGGACCGTCAGCGCGATGGGCGCGAGGATCCCGACCGACGCGTAGGGTGGCACCAGGCCGATCGCGGCTGTAGAGAGGCCCATCATCAGCAGCGTGGTGATGAGCGTCGCCTTGCGGCCGATCCGGTCGCCGAAGTGACCGAAGACGAGCGCGCCGATCGGCCGGGCCAGGAAGCCGATGAAGAACGTCGAGAAGGCGGCCAGCGTTCCGACCAGCGGGTTCCTGGTCGGGAAGAAGAGCCTGGGGAAGACCAGCGATGCGGCGGTCCCGTACAGCAGGTAGTCGCCCCACTCGAACGAGCTGCCGACCATCGAGGCGACGGCGGCTCGCACCCGCTGCCTCCTGGTCAGCTCACGTGAAGCGTCGACGGCTCGGCTCATGTATCCCTCCCCCAGGACTCGACAACGGGCAGACGCAGGACGAAGACCGACCCCTCGCCGGGCGCGCTGCGCTCCAGGAACAGCTCGCCCCCGTTCAGCTCGGCCAGGTCGCGGCTGATGGCGAGACCGAGGCCGAGACCGGACGCCCGGTTGGCGCCGCCCCCGACGAAGCGACTGAACCGCTCGAAGATCCGTGCCTGCTGCTCGACCGCGATCCCCAGCCCCTGGTCGTGGACCGCCACCTCGACCGGGCCGCACGGCCTGATCTCGACGGCGACCTCGGCCGGCGGCGACGAATAGGTGATGGCGTTGTTGACGAGGTTCGTCAGGATTCGCGTCACCTGGCAGCGGTCCGCGTGCACCCGAGCGGGCGCCTCGGTTGCGAAAACCAGGACGCTGGCCCGCTCCAGCCGGGCCCGCGGCTCCACACGCTGGGTGGCGGCCGCGACCGCCTCGCCGACGTCGAAGACCACGGGCTGGCGGACCATGTCTCGCGACTCCAGGCGAGCGGCGGTGACCAGGATCTCGGCCAGGCCCTCCAGCTCCTCGGCCTTTGTCTCCATCATGTGGATCGCGTCCTCACGAGCGGCGTCGTCGAGCGACCCGTCGCGCAGCATCGAGAGGTAGCCTCTGAAGACTGTCAGCGGCACTCTCATCTCGTGCGCCGCGAGATTGAGAAGG
>Ga0126378_10002745_pt1 | contig 13114 bp, 10 predicted proteins | sample PanSoiMetPlot_23_FD_92587 | JGI IMG/M metagenome (GOLD analysis project Ga0126378, IMG submission 92587) | Tropical forest soil microbial communities from Panama - MetaG Plot_23 | ecosystem: Environmental > Terrestrial > Soil > Tropical forest > Bulk soil | place: Panama | collected 2016-02-17
AGGTTCGGCCGACCTGACGTACGCAGCCACCATTCGGTGACAGTGACTGGGGGCGCGCCGCCGGCCTGCAGCGCGTCACCCAGTGCGCGCTGGTCGACGAGCACACCAGGGTTGCCGCCGCCGACCGTCGGCAAATTGGCGACCGCAGCCACCGGGGTGATCAGGACCGTTGTGCCGGCGATGCCGACCTGCATCCGGCCGCCGATCCGCTGAGCGGAGCGGGCGAGCAGGCTGCGGGTTACCACAGCCGGTACCGGCCGGCCCTCTCCGCGGAAGCTCTCGGCAACCTCAACCTGGGCCAGACCGGTCTGCACTGTCTGGTAGTTGCCCGCCAGGTTTGATGTGGCGCCGGGCCTGAACGTGGCGACGATGGCTCCCCGAGACGTGGTCCGGGCATGCAGCGCACTCGGCACGATGCCCCCCGTGTCCTTGGTGGCCGAGAAGACAAGCGGGCGGCCGGCGGGCGCTACAGGGAATGCCGTGCCTGCCTGGCTGCCGACAGCTGAGCGGGCGATCCCGCCCGAGATCGTCAGCGTGTCCGCGGGCAGCTTGTGGCGAGGCACGTTGAACTGCAACGTGAAGCCAGTCAGGCGGAGCGGATAGTCGGCGTGATGCAGCGGCGCGAACGCGATCGAAAGCCGGTGCGGCCTGCCGTCCGCGCGGACGGGGCCGGCTGGGAGCAGGTACCCGATCCCGGCGGCGTCCATGAGCTGCACGTAAAGGACCGGCTGAGCGAGTCGTCCGCGACCGAGTACCGCGGTCACGCCGAGCGCGGCCGGTTTACCTGGCAGGCGTTCGCCGACTGGCGGCGCGACCGCGAGCCGGCGCAGAACCGCGGGCTTAGGCGCGTCGGCCTGTGCGGGGATGATGCTGGCAGCGGCACCGGTGTTGAGCGCGAGCAGCGTGCCGAGCGAGCCGTCGGGCAGGCTGAAACTGGAGCGCACCGCGGGCGTGCTGGCCGCCACCCCGCGTGCGGCAGTGATGGCGGACACCGACCCGATCGGCAGCGGCGCGGCCGGGGGCATCGTGATCCTGGCGTCGGCACCGACGGCGAAGCTCGCCTGCGCCTGAACCGAGCGCTGCCAGCTGTCCCGCTGGGCCAGGGCCATGACGGCGGCGGCCACCGCGAGCACGGCGACCAGGGTCGGGCCGGCTTCGCGCAGCGCCCTGCGGCTGAGCTGCCAGGCGGCCGCAGGGACGACGAGGCCGCGCCCGCGGGTCGCGATCCGGTCGCCGAGCCGCGCTGCGACCGGCAGTGCCCGGAGCGTGAGAAGGGCGCCGCCAGCGAGCGCGAGCACCGGCGCCACGACCAGGACCGGATCGGCACTCAGCGCCCCGTCCAGTCCGGTAGAGACCGGCCCGGCGGAGCGGATCAGCTGCCAGACCGCTCCTGCCGCGATCTCGACAACGGCGAGGTCGGCGCGCGCGTAGACCGCTGCCGCTATCGCCCGCTGCCGGCCGCGCCTGGCTCGCTGGCGCAGCGGTGACAGCGGCCGGCGCAGCCAGGGCAAGGCGATCACAGCCATGCAGCCCGCAGCCACCAGTGCCGCTGCGAGCCAAGCGGTGCTGCTCAGCCCGGTTGTCAGCCGCCGGACGAGCAGCGGCGCCAGCAGCGAGGCGAGCAACGGGCCCGCGACAGCGGCGGGAACCGCGACTACAACCGCATCAGTGAGCCCTCGTTTCGCCACTTGAACCCGGGACGCTCCGCGCGCACCGACCAAGGCGGTCTCCGCCTCCCGCCGCTGCGAGAGCAACCTGGCCGCAAGCGCAAGCGTCGCGCCGCCGATGACGAGCAGGGTCAGCATGCCTGCCAGGATCTTCGTGCGGGCAACGACCAGAGCGGTGGCCAGCGCGGTCAGCCTGGCCGGCAGGCCGGAGGCGATGGTGGCGTTGTGGAAGTTGCCCGCGCTGTTCAGGTTGCTGATCTTGGTCGCGAGGTGATTGCCCAGGGCCGCGATTCCGGTGCCGTGCAGGCGCCTGAGGTCCGGAATCGCGAGCATGCTCACGGACGCGGCCGCGAACCGGGCCTTGACCGCCGCGGCCGGGCTGATCACCAGTGGGCCCGCGATGGCGAACCCCCCGCCGCGCCGCACGGCGCCTGGCCCCAACGGATCAAGCAGCCAATACTGGCTATTCGTGTCCGCACGCCGGAAGGTCCCGGTAATCCGCACCGGTACCAGCGCGTGCGTTGTCGGGTCGCGCAGCGTAACCGAATCGCCGGTGGCCAGCCCCAGCGCCCTGGCAGCGTTCGCCGGCATGCAAGCCGGCAACGCTCTTGCGCCGGCTGGCAGCGAACCCGCACCGCAGTGGCCGCTGACCTGGACGATATGGGCGCTAAGGCCGGGGAGGGTGATGACCTGCGTCTGAGGCCTGCCGGCCGACTTCGGGCCAGGAAGGTTGAGCACATCGGACTGGGCGCTGGAAAGGATGTGGGGCCGAAGGCCGGGGAGCAAGCCGCGCACCGTTCTCGCGATGTCGGCAGTCGTGCGCCTGATCGTCGCTCGCGTCGCTGGCGCGTTGACTGTGACCACCGAGCCGGGACGGCCGCTGAGTTCGCTTGCGGCGGCGCCGGCGGTCACGGCCGAGAAAAAGGAAACCGCGGCGGCAGTGAAGGTTGCCGTCGTCAGGGCCGTCAGGATGACAACCGCGAACGCTACTCGATGTGCGATCAGATGCCTGATCGCCGGAGGAGGCCGGTGCAATACCCTCCTCCTCATTAACCCCCCGCAACCCCCACGTGGTATTTCGTCATGCTCGCACGGCCAAAATGGTGCGCCCAAGAGCCGGGAAATGAAAGAGACGAGATTGTGATGAGGGCACTCGCGCCCGCTTGCGCCGAGGACCTGCGGTCATTTGCCCTCTGGGCCTGCCGTCATCTTTGTCACGAACCACGACGCTTGCGCGAGCGCGCTGTCGGCGGCCGCGAGCAAGCCAGGTTGCAGCATGAAGTCATGCCACATGCCCGGCCATCTGGTGTACGTAACGTCCACTCCGGCGGCCACAGCGCTCGCGGCCAGTTCCTCTGCGTCTGGTGCCAGCAGTTCATCGGTCCCAGCTTGGATCAGCAATGGCGGCAGTCCGCCGTGCGCGGCCCGCAACGGCGAGACCATGCCGTCTGCCCAGGCGGGCGGGTCGGCGTAGGCGCGGGCGCACGCTTCGAGCCAGGCCGGGGTGAGCAGGACGTCCCTCCGCACGAGGTCGGCGACGGCCCGCCGATCCCGGCCCAGGTCGAGCCAGGGGGACAGCAGGACGGCGCCGGCCGGCAGCGTATCGCCGTCGTCGCGCAGCGACAGCAGCAGCGCCAAGGCCAGCCCTCCCCCGGCCGAGTCGCCCGACAACACCAGTGAGGACGGTTTCGCCTCACCGCACAGCCCGGTCATGACCGCGCGCGCGTCCTCGAGCGCCGCTGGGTAGGGGTGCTCGGGGGCGAGCCGGTATTCAGGAAGCACGACGTGGCAGTGCGCCTGGGCACTGAGGTGCGCCGCCCACGATATTGCCGTGCGCGCCGAGCCGACGCAGTAGCCACCACCGTGGAAATGGATCACCGTGCGCCGCGACTCCTGCCCACGGGCCGCCACCACGTGCACGCGAACCTCGCCGATGGTCCGCTCGGTGACAGTTGTGCCGCGTGGCATCAGCACGGTCTTGTCGAGTTGCTCAAGCCTGGCGCGCTGCACCGCCCACGGCTTGGCGGGGTTGAGGCAGCGCCTGCCGAGCCGGCGCACCCCGACGCGCATGACCGACGGCGGCACCCGCACGCGGCGTCTCCCCATATACGCGCGGCGGTCAGTCATGCCACGCTTGTGCTGGCCGGAGCCGGCCATCTCGGCATGACCCGGTACGCGGCTAGGTCGAAGCGCCTGACCCGGTACCGGTACAGGAACGTATGGTCTGGCCAGTTGTTGGTGTTGCGCCCCGAGGCAGTGGTGTACCAGCTGTGGCAGCCGCTCTCCCACACCGACGTCCTGCTGGCCTTCTCCACCCACGCGCTGAACGCGTCCTGCACGTCGGGGCGCACGTCGAGCCAGGCAAGGCGCTCCGCTTCTAGCGTCTTGATCGCTCCGAGCGCATAGCCGATCTGGCCTTCGAGCATGTAGATGATCGAGTTGCCGCCGAGGTTGGTGTTCGGCCCGTAGAGGACGAAGAAGTTGGGGAAGCCGGACACCGAGATGCCGAGATATGCCCGCGCCCCGTCCCGCCACGCCTCGTTGAGCCGCTGACCGCCCAGGCCGGTCACCGACATCGGCGCGAGGAACTCCACCGCCCTGAATCCGGTTCCGTAGATGATCACATCCGCGTTGCGGGTCGTGCCCTCGGCGACCACGCCCTGGGGAACGATCCGCTCGATCTCGTCCGTGACAAGGTCGACATTGGCGCGGGTCAGCGCCAGGTACCAGGCGTTGGAGAACGTCACGCGCTTGCAGCCCATGACGTAACGGGGGACGCACTTCGCGCGCAGTCCTGGATCGGCGATCTGGGAGTTGAGCTGGCGGCGCCAGAGCGCCATCGGCCCGGCGAGCAGCTTCGGTGACACCACGAAGCCGCTCGTGAGCAGCTCACCGTAGAGGAAGATGCGCAGCCGGTCAGCCTTGCGGACCAGCGGCAGCCGTTCGAACACGACCTGCTCAGCGTTCCGGTATGGCCGATCCGCCTTGGGCAAGACGTAAGGCGGGGTGCGCTGGTAGACGTCAACGTGGCTGGCCACCTTCGCTATCTCTGGCACGAACTGGATGGCGCTGGCGCCCGTGCCGATGACTGCTACTCGTCGGCCTGTCAGGCCGACATCGTGGTCCCATCGACCAGAATGCCAAGCAGGCCCGGCGAAGGTTTCCCGCCCCGCGATCTCGGGGAGCGCCGGCCGGCCGAGCTGGCCGACCGCGCAGACAACCGAGGTCGCCAGGAGCGTGCCGCCGTCGTCAAGCGCGAGCTTCCAGACCGCGCCATGCTCGTCGAACTCGGCTGACGCCACGCCGTTGCCCAGGCGCAGATGCTGGCCGAGACCGTGCTCGGCGACCAGCGCGTGCAGGTACGCAAGGATCTCCTCACGGGCCGGAAAGCGACGGCTCCAGCGCCATGGCCGGAATGAGAACGAATAAAGCAGCGAAGGCACGTCGCAGGTCAGGCCCGGATAGCTGTTGTCGCGCCAGGTTCCGCCGATCTCGCTTGCCCGGTCGAGCACGACGAAGTCGTCGATGCCTGCCCGCTTGAGCGCGATCGCCATGCCAATCCCACCGAATCCCGCCCCGATGACGACCACCCGGTGAGGCATGTGGGCAGCATAACTGAAACCGTGCGGCCGCCCGGGCACCGTGAGCCTCCCATGATCGCGAACAACAATGTGACATCGATGGTTGCCCGGCGACCGTCGATGGGCCGCCGTTGTTCGCGATCGGGCACAACCGCGACGTCAAAGTGCCATCCTTGTTCGCCGGCGACCGTCGACGGCCCGTCGTTGTTCGCCATCGGCCACGACCGCGACATCGATGTGCCATCCTTGTTCGCCGGCATAGTGCGCCGACCGCCTGTGCAGGCGATCAGCTTCGGCACACCGATGGTCTTCCTCGCACTGCGCGAGACGTCGCGCCTGCCAGGCCCCACCAACGCCCTACCTGCCAAGATGGGGCCATGATCTCTGAGATCTTCGATCCCGGACAATGGCGCGCTGTCGATGGCTTCTCCTTCACCGACATCACCTACCACCGCGCCGTCGACTCTGGGACGGTCAGGATCGCGTTCGACCGGCCGGAGGTCAGGAACGCGTTCCGGCCCGTCACCGTCGACCAGCTCTACGCGGCGCTCGATCACGCGCGGATGACGCCTGACGTGGGATGCGTGCTGCTCACGGGGAACGGGCCATCCCCGAAGGACGGCGGCTGGTCGTTTTGCTCCGGGGGTGACCAGCGGATCCGCGGCCGGGACGGCTACCGCTATGCGGAAGGCGAGACCGCCCAGACCATCGACCAGGCTCGCGCCGGCCGGCTGCACATCATGGAAGTGCACAGGCTGATCCGCTTCATGCCCAAGGTGGTGATCTGCGTCGTGCCCGGCTGGGCGGCAGGCGGCGGGCACAGCCTGCATGTGGTCTGCGACCTCACGATCGCCAGCCGCGAGCACGCCAGGTTCAAGCAAACCGACGCCGACGTCGGCAGCTTCGACGGCGGATTCGGCTCCGCCTACCTGGCCAGGCAGGTCGGCCAGAAGTTCGCCAGGGAGATCTTCTTCCTCGGGCAGCCTTACGACGCCGACGCCGCGCATCGGATGGGAATGGTCAACGCGGTCGTGGCGCATGCCGACCTGGAGCGGACCGCGCTGGAATGGGCTGCCATCATCAACGCGAAGAGCCCGACCTCGGTGCGGATGCTGAAGTTCGCCTTCAATCTCATCGATGACGGGCTCGTCGGCCAGCAAGTGTTCTCGACCGAAGCCACCCGGCTCGCCTACATGACCGACGAGGCGGTCGAAGGCCGTGACGCCTTCCTTGAGAAGCGCGTCCCTGACTGGAGTCAGTTCCCTTATTACTACTGACGGTCATCTTGCCGGGCCGGCGGACGATGACCGAATCATGCCCGCAAGGCGGCTGTGCCCGATACGATCCTGCCGTGGGGGAAATGCGCTGCGGGGCACGCGCGGCTGAGACGACCTTGACCCAGAATTGTATATGACGCACAATCCGGCCATGAGCGATGAAGCGGGCGTAAGCGTCGAGCGGGAAATCCTGATTCCGGCCGGCCACGGCGCGGCGCTCGCTGCCAAGACCGGCCAGCTGGTGGAAGTCATTGATCTCGAAGGGCAGCAGGTCGCCGACTTTATTGCCTTCGCAGAACGCGACCGGACCGAGTGGCTGTCAACTACGCACACGAGATCGGCATTGCTGCGGCTGACCGTACGGGTCGGTGACACGCTCGAATCCAACTGGCGGCGGCCGATGTTCGAGATCATCAGGGACGATGTAGGCAGGAACGACATCATCACCTCGATGTGCGACGACCGCCGCTACCGGCTCGATTATGGCGTCGACGGCCATAGAAGCTGCCGGACGAACTTCACCGAGGCGCTGGAGCCGTGGGGAATCGCCGAATGGCAGATGCCAGATCCATTTAACTTCTTTCAGAACGCGCCCATTCACGAGGACCGGACGTTCGGCAACGAGGTCCCGACTGGCCGGCCTGGCGACAAGCTGGTGCTGCGGACGCTCATGGACTCGATCGTCTCGGTTTCCTCATGCCCGCAGGACCTGAACCCGTGCAATGGCTTCCGCTCGAGCCCGCTCATGATCCGGATTCTCGAGCAGGCGCGGGACGCCACGTGAGACGGATCCGGCTGGCCGGGCAGCTAGCTGAGCCCATCAGCCACTACGTCGATGGGGTTGAGGCGGGCGGGTTCGTCTACATATCAGGCATGTTGCCAGTCAACGCGGACGGCGAACTCGTGGGCGCGGGCGACGTCGTCAGGCAGTGCGAGCAGGTGCTCGACAACGTGCATGCCGTGCTGCGCGCTGCCGGAGCCACGTTCGACGACGTCGTGCGGGTCGGGGTGTATGTCATGAACATGGCCGACCGGGCGCTCATCAATACGGTGCGCCGCCGTTATTTCGGCGAAGCCCGGCCTGCGAGCACGCTGGTCGAGGTGCGCGCCCTTGCCAAGCCAGACGCATTGGTAGAGATCGACGCTGTTGCATTCTTGGCCCGCCGGGACGGCGACGCGTGACATGCGCTGGGCTGCCAGCGGCACACCATGACAGGGAGAGGCGCTATGAGAATCGCTGTTACGTCACTTGGCGTGGCGCTCACGCTCGCCGTCGCCGCTGCTTGCAGCTCGGCTAGCGGAGGCGGATCACACCCGGCGACGCTCGTTGTTGGCGAGTTCAATCCGTTCAGCGGGCCGGACGCGGCGTTCGGGCCCGAGATGGTCGGTGGCTGTGTGCCTGCCGTCAGGCTGATCAATGCCGACGGCGGAGTGCTCAGGCATCGCCTGACCTGTGTCGAGGAGGACACGAAGGGCGATCCGTCGGACGCCGTCACCGCCGCCGAACAAATGATGGCGACGCAGACGCATCTGATCGGGGTGCTCGGGCCAAGTTCTGACGAGGCTCTCGCGACCGTTCCGGTGCTGAACGGCGGCCACGTGCCTATGTTCGCCGACACCGGTCAGGCGGCGTTCGACCATTCCAAATACCCCTACTTCTGGCGGATCACGCCGGCGGACGATGTCAAGGGTTACGCGCTGGCGATCTGGGCGCACCAGAAGGGTTACACCAGGGCGGCGGCGATATTCGGCAGCGATGTTGGCGCCCAGTCGGACGTCCCGACGCTGGTCACCGCGTTCACCAAGCTCGGCGGCACGATCACTTACAGCAAGCCCCTCGCACTCCAGCAGACTTCCTACCGCACCGAGATCGAGAACATGCTGGCCGGGCACCCTCAGGTCATCTTCACCGAGGTCGACCCGCAGACGGGGGCCACGTTCCTCTCCGAGCTCCAGCAGCTGCACGGGCTGATTCCGGTGATCGGGACCGAGGTAAGCCTGCAGGCGCCCTGGCTGAGGGCTGTCAAGGGTGCGATCGGAGCCGGGGCGATGGTCAAGTCCTTCACGGGGATGCAGCCCTACGCGCCCGCGAACACACCAGGCTGGACGGTATATAACAAATCGCTGCTCACGTCGGGGATATCCAATCCGTCGCAATGGAGCACAGATCCATACTCGATGACCTACTACGACGGCGTCGTCGTGATGGCGCTGGCGATGATCGCGGCGAATAGCACCAACCCGTCCGTGTTCAACGCCTACATCACGCAGGTGACCGAGCCAGGATCGGGCAAGACGGTCGTGCATACCTACGCCGCTGGCAGGGCGGCGCTTCGCGCGGGCAAGCAGATCCAGTACGTCGGCGCGGGCGGCCCGATCGTGTTCAACTTCTGGCACAACTCCACCGGCGCGTTCGAGGCCGCCCAGTACGTCAACGGCCAGCTCAAGGTGGCCGGCACGGTGACCGCGGCGCAGATCGCGCAGCTCACCAAGTGACGCGCATGCGCGCTCTCGGCGGTTGCTCCGCGCCGGCCACTTGGCCGGCGCGGAGGCCGCTGTGGCGGCCTGCCGCGCGGCACACAGGGCAGCGACGCCGATGAACACGCTCGTGCCCGCGATCGGCTTCGGCATCGTGACCGCCTCGATACTCGCCGTGGCGGGCGTCGGGTTCACGCTGCAGTTCGGCGTCACGAACATACTCAACCTCGCCTTCGGCGACATCATGACCGCCGCCGCGTTCGTCGCCTACCTGGTCACGAACGCGGGCGCGAGCGTCTGGGTGGCGATGGTGGCGGGCGCCGCCTTCGGGGCGGTCTTTTCAGTGGCGCTGAACCGCTTCCTGTACACCCCGTTCGTCAGGCGCGGTACGCGCCTGTTCGGCATGATCATCGTGGCTATCGCCGTCAGCCTCATCGTGCAGAACGGCCTGCTTGCCATCTTCGGCGCGAACTTCTTCAGCCTGCGCATGCCCAGGCCGACTTCGGTTCACGTCGCCGGGATGGTATTGACCACCGTCCAGCTGGCCATCATCGGCATCGCGGTTGCCACGATGATCGTCATTCACCTGCTCCTTCGCTACACGAAGCTGGGTAAGGCGATGCGCGCCACCGCGACAGATCCCGAGCTCGCGCGCAATTGCGGGATCGCCACCGACCGGGTGATCGACCTCGCATGGACCATCTCAGGCGCGCTCTGCGGCCTGGCTGGTGTCATCTTGGTGATGAACGTGACCGCCTTCACCGACACGACGGGCTCGGGGTTCCTGATCCCGATCATCGCGGTAGCGGTGCTTGGCGGAATCGGCCAGCCGTACGGCGCCATGCTCGGCGCACTGGTCATCGGACTCGCCAGCGAGCTTGCGGCCGCTGTCTTCAGCCCCGACTACAAGAACGTCGTGGCGTTCGTGATCCTCGTGATCGTCCTCCTTGCCAGGCCGCAGGGCATCCTTTCCGAGATCGCGACTCGCAAGGAGGTCGCGGCGTGAGCGTCGCCTGGCAGTTCTACATCTCCACGGTGCTGATCTATCTCGGCGTCGACGTGATCGCGTGCTGGGGACTCAACCTGCAGTTCGGCGTCGCCGGGCTGGTCAACTTCGCGTTCATCGTGTTCCAGGCGGCCGGTGCCTATACCGCGGCTGTGCTGACGCTCGGCCCGGCAACGCCCGTCAGGCTCGGCGGATTCCAGCAGTACGTCGGCGGCGCGCACTGGCCGTTCCCGCTGCCAGTGCTGGCGGCCGGCCTGGTCGGCGGCGTCCTGGCCGCTTTGGTCGGCAGTTTCGCGATCCGCCGGCTGCGCAGCGACTACGAGGCGATGGTCATGCTCGTAGTCTCGCTGATCGCTACCAGCGTTGCCACCAATCAGGTCGGGCTTGTCAACGGCCCGAACGGGCTGGCTGTGATCCCCAAGCCGCTGGCAACGATGGTCGACCTGTCGCCAATCGACTACCAGTGGCTGTTCGTTGGCGTCACGGCAGTCATCTGCGTCTGCGTCTACTGGCTGGTGCACATCGTCACGAGCTCGCCGCTCGGGCGCACGCTGCGCGCCGTCCGCGACAACGAGGCGGCCGCCGCGGCGCTCGGGAAGAACGTCACGGGACTGCGCATGCTCGCGTTCGTGCTTGGCGGCGTGATCGCGGGGATCAGCGGCGCCGTCCTGGTTGAGTTCATCTCCGCCTGGTCTCCCGGCTCATGGCTGTACCCGGAGACGTTCATCTACTTCACGGCTGTCATCGTCGGCGGCCGGGGGAACAACCTCGGCGTCATGGTCGGGGCGCTGCTCGTTCCGGTCGCGTTTCTCGAGGCGACCAAGTTCCTGCCCCAGTTCGGGCCTGCCGGACTGACCGCCGCGCTTCAGTGGATCGTCGTCGGGACGCTGGCGCTGCTGTTCTTGTGGTTCTGGCCGCGCGGCGTGATTCCCGAACGGCGGCGCCGCTTCCCGGCGGCCGCCAGCACGCCTGCACGCCGATCGCTGATCCGCGCGAGGTCCGGCCCATGAGCGAGCCAGCGGGCGTCCTCCTCACGGCGGCCGACCTGTACAAACACTTTGGCGGGGTCCACGCGGTCAGTGGCGCGTCGTTTACCATCCCGGCCGGGCAGATCAGCGGCATGATCGGCCCGAACGGTGCCGGAAAGTCGACGGTGCTCAACATCATGGCCGGAGTGCTCAGGCCTGACGCCGGAACGGTGTCGTACCGGGGACATGACATCACCGGGCATCCGCCCTACAAGGTCGCCAGGCAGGGCGTCATCCGGACGTTCCAGCTCTCCGCGGAGTTCTCGGCGCTGACCGTGCTTGAGAACCTGCTGGTCGCAGCGCCCGAGCAGCGCGGCGAGCAATTGTGGCAGGCGGCACTCGGCAAGTGGTACTGGAGGCCGCAGGAGCGGAAGAACGTGGAGCTGGCGAGAGAACTGCTGGCCCGCTTTGAGATGGCGGCCACTGAAGATGAGTACGCGGGCAACCTCAGCGGCGGCCAGAAGCGCCTGCTCGAGCTGATGCGCGCCCTGATGGCCCGGCCAGCGTTGCTGCTGCTCGATGAGCCCATGGCCGGGATCAGCCCGGCCTTGGCCAGGCGGATCGAACAGCACCTGCTCGACCTGCGCGGCGAGGGGCTCACCATGCTGATGATCGAGCACGAGCTCGCGGTCGTAGAGCGACTGTGCGACCCCGTCATCGTGATGGCTCAGGGGCGCGTGATCTCGCAGGGCACGATGGCCGATGTCCGAGCCGATCAGGAGGTGCTCGATGCCTACCTCATCGGATGACAATTCCGCCGGCCCTGTGGGCCCGGCCGGGCACGAGCCTGCAGCCGAACGCGAGCGGCCGCGGGCGGCACTGAGCCTGCATGAGGTCTCGGCAGGCTACGGGGGTGCCGCCATCGTGTCTGGTGTGAGCATCGACGTCGGTCCCGGCGAGGTGGTATCGGTCATCGGGCCGAACGGCGCCGGGAAATCTACGCTGCTCAAGGCCGTGACGGGCAGGCTCCCGGTCATGGCGGGGACGGTCACGTTCGCTGATCGCGACGTGACGAACATGCCGGGCCACCTGCTCGCGCGGCTCGGACTTGGCTTTGTCCCACAGGTCAAGGACGTGTTCGACACCCTGACTGTGACCGAGAATCTGGAGATGGGCGGGTACCTGCTCAAGAGACCCGAGCTCGCCGCCAGGATCGACGCGGTGCTGGCGACTTTCCCCGCGCTCGCCGACATGTCGTCAAGGACCGCGAGCACGCTCAGCGGGGGCGAGCGGAAAATGCTCGCCGTCGCCCGGGTACTGATGCTTGAGCCGGCCGTCCTGGTGCTCGACGAGCCGACATCGAACTTGTCACCGGAGCTGTCCCGCGCGGTGCTGCGCGATCTGGTGCGGAGCCTCGCCGACTCGGGAACGGCCGTGCTGCTGATCGAGCAAAAGGCGTTCGAGGCGCTCAGCGTGTCCGACTGGGCCTACATCATGGTAGCCGGGCGGATCGAGATCTCTGGCCGGGCGGGTGATCTCATCGCGCGTCCAGACATCCGCGAGGTCTTTCTCGGCCGGTCCGCCCAGGATGCGGCCGTCCAGCTCGACCTGCCGACGCCGACATCAGCGGGCGATCTCAATCCCCCGCCTCGCCCGGTCTGAGGATCACGGTGCACGCGAGCGAGACGGACGACCGCGCCGGCGCTGGTCCGCGCGGGTCGCGCGGGGCCAACGACCGTTCTGCCGCGGGTCGCAGGCCACGAAGGCGAGCAGCAAGCACCTACGTCAGCAAGAGCGACATGGTGACCAACGCGCTCAGGGACTTGATCATCGACCGGCAGCTGTCTCCTGGCGCGCCGCTTCGCCAGCGCGAACTCGCCGATCAATTCGCCGTCAGCTACACCCCGGTGCGAGAAGCCCTCAGGCGCCTTGAATCCGAAGGGCTCGTGGTGACCGACGTGCACAGGGGGGCGGCCGTTGCCCGCGCCGAGTCGGATGCGCTCGAGGAGAACTACAGGATCCTGGCCGCTCTGGAAGCACTGGCCGGAAGCCTCGCCGTGGCAAAGATGACCGACGATGATCTCGCCGAGATTGAGGCCTGCCACGGCCAAGTCGCGGCCTGCCGGCCAGACGACGA
>Ga0126378_10002746_pt1 | contig 13113 bp, 12 predicted proteins | sample PanSoiMetPlot_23_FD_92587 | JGI IMG/M metagenome (GOLD analysis project Ga0126378, IMG submission 92587) | Tropical forest soil microbial communities from Panama - MetaG Plot_23 | ecosystem: Environmental > Terrestrial > Soil > Tropical forest > Bulk soil | place: Panama | collected 2016-02-17
GCCTCCTCTATACTGCTCGCGGAGGCGAAAGGGGCCCGGTGGTCCCCATGGTCTTCAAAACCATAGCCCGTGTCCTTCGCGGATTCGGGGGTGGGTTCGACTCCCACACGCTTCCGCCAAGTCCAGCTATGCAACAGTTTTGTGTTCGGCGGAATTGAAGGATTCCGGGTATAATCCGCCGTATGGCCCCTCCAACCGAAGTCAAAGCGCCGGGGATGGTCCCCGATGAGCTGAAGCACGAGCCGCGCTCAAAAGGCATTACCTTCGCACGCAAAAAGAAGCCGAAGGAGCTTGCCGTCATTACGGAATGCTGCACCGGCTGCGCGGGTTCGCCAGCGTGCGTCGAATACTGTCCCGTCGAAGACTGCATGTTCTGGGTTCCTGACGAGGATCATCCGCCGTTTGGCCGCATTCAGATTGATCCGATTCTCTGCATCGGCTGCAAGAAGTGCCTCAGCAAGGGCCCGGACGGCTGCTTCCTTGACGGCTGCCCGTGGGATGCCATCGTCATGGTCGACACCGCCGAAGTGGAAAAAGAAGTCGGCGCTATGTCTTACTAACTTTCCTTTTGGCTCTTACGACTCCCTGATCGACTCTGCTTCTTCCATCGCGAAATACTTTACGGTTTTTGCGGATCCACCGAAGGCAAGCCGGGCAGGTCCTGATTCATTCGCTTTGCCGGCGTTTCTAGCTTCACTGCTGCGGCGGCATCAGCCAATACAGGCGCGTTGCTCGCGGGACTATCGGCCTGGCGCGTCAGGTAGAACATGAACGGCGTAATCTGGAACGGCGTGTTCTCTGCTTCGGCTACTGTGCCGACCGGCTGAGACTTGATCATCCGCAGCCGGTCGTTCCAGGGATCGATCTTGATGCGTCCGCCGAGTGGCAAAGCCACAATGACGTTGGCCATGGGCTTTTCTTCGCCCGGGTGTCCTGGGGAAACAGCCGTGACGACGCTCAAGTTCGTCGGCACGCGGTCACCTAGGTGCGGGCTGATCAGGTTGGGGATTTCCTTCGCCCGGGTCTTCAGCGCTTGCAGGAAAAGTTGCGCGCTGGCCGTTTTTTCTCCATACGGCGAATTCTTCAATAGCTCGATGCCTTTCTGCTTCGCCGCCTCTTCTTCATCCGGAGTGCGCGAAAAATCAAAATGTTTGAACGTGTCTATGTCGTCGTAGCGCAGCCGGTTCAGGAACGCGTACTGGCTGTCCATGCGATGGCCGAGGGCGACGTGCCCCAGCTCATGCGCCAGAATGGCTGCAAGACTGGGTTCATCGGGAAGCACGTCCACCAAGCCGCGGCTCAAAACAATGGTGTGGCCCATGGTGAACGACTCCAGCGTGGAGGTCATCAGCACACGGCAGCGCACTTCGGGCTGAATGTCGAGGCTATTGGTCACTTCAAGGTTGTTGACCACGGTGTCGAGAACTTTCTCGACGTCACCCTGCGGTGCCAGCAAGCCCTGCCGTTCGAGCCGGTCTGCCACGTTGTCTTCCGCCTGATGATCCCAGGAGCGCTCCGCTTGCACCGGCGTGTAGTCGTTCGCGGCTTCGGTTTGATCGCGGACTCCTGCCGCTGCTTCCACTAGCACCTTGCTCAGTTCCTGTTCCTGATGCGCATGCCCGAGGTCGTAGCCCCACAGGCGCGTCTGTGCGCGGAAGGCCTTGTAGCCAATGTTAGTTGACCGCTTGTCGCGGACGCTACCTTCTTCGCTGTAGATGAACGCTGGCAGCCAGAGACTCTTGCCTGCGTTCACGCGCCAGCTATCGAAATTGAAGTAGTTGCTGGTCAGCGAACTCCCGCCATACGCGCCATTGAAGCGCACGATGTGATAATCCTGATCCTCCACCCAAATGCGCCCGACAAAGCGTCCTTTGCCGGCCTTGGGCAGGGGATCGACGTCAAACACCAGGCAGCGCACGTCGCCCAAAAATTCGCGACGCACATATTCAATCTTGTAGTGACCACGGTCGAAGGCACTCTCATCCACAAAAATCATTTGGAGAAAGCCGCTCGGGAGAAACTCGTTAGAGAAGATGCTTCCCAAGCCGCCAAGCACTTTCCGCCTCACTCCACCGGAGTCGTGCTCGAGTGGTTCCACGTCTACGCCCTTTGCCAGGTTGGCGCGGCCAAGGAAGTATTTGTCACGGGAGGGAGCGGCGCCGAGCTGCTTGTCCGGGCGCAAATACTGGACATAGGTTTCAACCAGCGGCGCGTACCGGCGGAGCAATCCAGCTTCGGCTTGCTCCTGGGCTACGATTTTGTCGATGGCTTCGCTAGGGCGCAGCGCCTGCTGCGCTGATGCGGTTGGTGGTAGGTCTGGCTTTTTTGCGGGCGTTGGAGGCGGTGTCAACGCATCCTGAGGCTGCTGCGCGGCGGCTGTCGGCTGCAGTTGCTGTGCGCCTACTCCGGCAGGCGCCTGAGCGCTGGCGCTCACCGGCCATGCAAGAAAAATTAGGGCCGCAGAAAAAATATCGAAGCCACGCAGAATCCCAAGGCTGTGCAAAAACCCAAAGCTACGCATAACGTCCCCCCACGCTTGGACCTTATAAATAGGGCTGTGTTCAGCGAGAGTACGCCTTGGCGAGTGACCTGCCATCTGGTCCGAAGAGCAGTTTCCGTTCAGCCGTCCGCGCGGATGGGGAGCAAGTGAAGTTTGTATGTTCGCAGGTTTGAAGGTTTAAAAGTTGGGGAATTATGGGTGAGAGCCGGAGGTCGAATGAAAAGCAAGGAAGTCGTTTGGATGGTTTGGGATAGAAGGAGGGCATTGAGGAAGAACCGCTCTTGTCACCCAAATCGAAGACAAGGCGAGTACCGGGAGCAACATGTTCCGGCAAGAAGGCTTGCCAGGCACAACCTCCGTCAAATATAGATTTCGAAGGGTGTCGAGAGGCCGGGGATAGAAAAACAATCAAGGACCATACGTAGTAGAAGTGACAGGCCCATTGGAGGTGACTTACTGATGTTCCTGGCGTTCATCCTTACGGTCGCCGCTGCGTGTTTTTCACTAATGATTGTCGGAGGGGGATTCTACGAAGTTCTGGTTGTTGATCCCTCTTGGCCCAAGCGTCCTGACCTCATTCAGCCGGACCGGGGAGGGATTTCCCGCAAGCGATTCTGGATATCGTTTCACACTGCCTGCGAACTCTCCGTGATCTCCGCCCTCGTCGCGGCGTGGCCGGCTCCAGGCGTTCGCTGGTGGTTGTGGGTTGCGTTGATTAGCCACGCCGTTGCGCGCATTTGGTCATTCTTCGACTTCATCCCCAAAGCCCTTGCATTCGAGCGGGCGGAACCCAGCTCCATCACAGAGGCTGCGGCCCGGGAATGGACGCGTCGAAGTGTTTTTCGCCTGCCGCTGGAATTGCTAACTTGCGGCGCTAGCATTACAGCAATTACGCGATTGACGCGGATATGCTGAGTCGGATTGGCGGGAAGGCGGGGCCGAGGGGAAGCCCAGTCAGTTGACAATGACTTGAACGGTCTTCGAATGGCTGAGGTTACCCGACGTGCCAGTCAAGGTGAGCGAATACGTTCCTGCCGGCGTACCTCCGGAACTCACGGGCATCACCGTGAGCATCGCCGTTTTTGTCCCTCCGCCGTAAGACCCAGTTATGGTCACCGGCGTGGAAGCGGCAACGGACCCTGTGCTTACGGTGAACGTTGCACTGGATTGTCCGGCCGTCACTGTTACGCTAGCAGGCACAGTCGCCGCGGCACTGTTGCTAGTGAGGGATACGGACGCTCCGCCAGTTGGCGCCAGCTGGTTTAGCGTGACTTGACCAGTAGCACTTCCGCCTCCGTTGACGGTACTTGGGTTCAGGGTTACCGAATACAATGCTGGCTGTCCGGCACCACCCCCATAGCCGCCGCCACCGCAGGAATACGCGCAAAGGGCCAGAGCGACCACTGCGGCCGTTCTTGCGAGAGAAGGTCGCAGCTCAGAACTCCATCTTCGCCCGCAAAATCCAAGTAACGCTGCAAGCATAGCCACATACGCTAGCCGCAATGCCCATACGTTCCACGGTAATTGCAGAGGAGAGGTTCGAGGCAGGTCCGGTAGTGGGACCATGCTTCGAGCCGTCGTCGTCAAAGTGGCGGTGGCCGATGCCGAATGTGTGCCGTCCAGCGTCAACGTCGATGGTGAAACACTGCAGGTGGCCCCCGTCGGTGCACCTGTGCAACTCAATGTCACCGTCTGATTGAATCCGTTCTGCGGCGCCAGGGACACCGTAAAAGTTGCCGTTTGTCCTGCGGTTATCGTCTCGCTGAGTGGGGACACGGAACCCGTGTAGTCGGGAGTCCCCCCGCCTCCCGATAGAGACTGGAGTGCCGGAACCAAATCCAAGCGGCCGTGGCCCATGCCAGTCTGAGTTAGTGGCGCCGCATTTGCTACGGCTGTGGAAGACTCAGATTCGGTGATGGCGCTCCTGAGTGCGTGCAATAGCGCCCCGCCGCCCGAAACAAAAGGAGCGCTGAATGAAGTGCCCCAGCCCGCTGCGTACGAATTGTACGGGTAGGTAGAGACAATCTGTTCGCCCGGTGCTACCACCCACACGATAGAGTTTCCATAATTCGAGAACGATGACCGCGTGCCGTCGGTGGACGTCGTTGACCCCACCGAAGCCACACCCATCACATCACTCTGCAGCGCCGCAGGATACACAATCTCCTGCGCGCCATCGTTTCCGGCCGAAGCCACGCAGGTGAGGCCGAGCTGATTCGCGTAGTCGAGTGCGTTCTTCAGTTCCGTAGACGAAGTCTTCGTATCAAAACTCATGTTGATGACGTTGGTGTTGCCTTGCTGTACCGCGTAGTATATGGCGCGCAAAATGTCCGACAGATTCGCGGTGCCGTCCGATTTGAAGGTCTTCAACGGAAGCAGTTCGGCAGTTGGCGCCACCAAGTGGATAATTCCCATCACCATGGTGCCGTGGCCGAACGCCGCGTATTGGCTTGTGTCTAGAACGGCGGCGGTGGATTGGTCCAACACTGCTGCGGTCGACTGATTCACCTGCGCCGGTGCTGGACAGGTCGTTGTGCAACTCGGCGGCGGGACCGAAGACACGTCGTTCATTTCTGAACCGCCCGGCTGATTCCTGGTGAAGTCGTAGCCCTGCAGCAACACGCCTTTCAGCACCGAGTGATTGGGGTCCACTCCGGTATCAATATCGGCGACGATTCCTGTGCCAGTAACCTTGAAGGTGCTCTGCGCGGTTTGCACCTCGACAACGCCCGCCGCAGGCTGATTTACGTAGGAATTCCAGGCGGTGCTTGAAGAGCCTGCAGGATAGACGACGGGAGTTCGATCCGACATTAATGCGGGATCCAGCGGAGTGGGAAGTACATTTAGCCCCCCGACCAGACTCAGTACCTGGTCCACCTCCGCACCAACGAACCCGGCCACGCCGTTTAGAAGTGTGAGGAGATTAGCTAGGGGAAGGGGGGTTGTCACAAGAAACAGTTGCCCCAAGGTCCCGTCGAGGTTCCCTACCACCGTACACGTGGTGGGAAGCAGGCAAAGAGTCTGAAGAGCTGTAAGGTTGGTCGTTCGAACGATGACTCCAGTGTCTGCCCTCGCCGAAGTCACGAATGAAAAGAATACAATCAGGCCCACCAGCCACATTCGGCATCTCATGGCGCAACTTCCCTCGAACGCAAGCTCGTCAGGAGCAAGCGCTTTGTTTTCGGTCCTGCGCGTAGCTGGGGGTGATCAGCAGTCTTTGCCGCATCGAGCACACTCTTCTGGCTCCCGCAACAGGACAGCGGCTGGCCCATACTCACTGGTGCGCGACGTTGACTAATTTCGACCTGAACGGAACCTACAGGTGATTTGAGGCTTGTGGAATATGGGAGTTTCCCGATTTATCAGTAAGGTAAAGACCGGAGCGTGTCTGGCCCGGGCCGACAGCTTTTGAAATCGCTGGATAGCCATGCGATTAAGAGTCTTGGCCGATATGGAACGTGCGACGCATAAGCGGGAGGCAACGTTACTGTGAAGTGTTTTCACTATCGGGAATTCGGGGAAAAACCGGATGGATGAGCCACGGAAACGTGCCAACATCGTTTTCATCCGCTGCGAGGTGGCAAATAAGCCATGAAAACCGTGAGCCTACCTAGAGCTAGCCAGCATAAAAACCGGAAAGCGTCGCTTTTCGCCGCTGCGAGTCTCAATGTTGGTTTATCGCTGACACTGGTGTGTGGGCCCTCAATTTCCGCTTGGTCGGTTACGCCACAACAGGAGAAGCTTAGAGAAAAACTCGGCTCCCTAACGGGTCAGGGACTGGGAGACGTATATTTGAACGATTCACTCATTTCTGCCACGTCCAATGTTTCTTCCGGTGACAAAATTCGCACCGGGGAATCAAGCGAGGCGACACTTGTGGTGGCTGGAAAAGGCAGCCTGAAGATTAGTGCGCTTAGTCAGATCGTATTATCCGGAAACGAACAATACACTGCGGAATTGGAGAAAGGTACGGTTTTGTTGAATTCGGATCCTGGCTCCGACGGGTTGATCGTGCGAATTGGAAACTACCTTCTTGTGCCCCCAGTTCGGTCGATAGCAACTGCGTTAAGACTTAGTAGAGCGCAAGACGGTTCCTTCCTCGTCTCTTGCCTGGAAGGCAAGATTGGCGTTCTCTCGCTGGAAAGCAAGTCTGGGCAGCTACTGCAAGCGGGCCAGTCATTGACCGTCTCGGCGCAGTCTGAGCTGTTGGCATCTTCGCCCACGCCGAAATCAAAGCATAGTTCTCGCGTCGGCTGGATTCTTCTCGGTCTGGCAGGTGCAGGAGCAGGCGCTGCAGCCGCGTTTGCGCACCACGGTGGAGGAAGCCAAACGGTGACGATCCCATAGCGCAGCACTCTTCCCGCTATTTTGCAGAAGAAACGGTATCAACAACAATGCTGGAGCGTGTGAATTCGCGGCCTCTTCAACAAGGAGTATCCACGGGAAATTTCTCTTACGCCACAAAATCGCATCAAGACTTAGGTGCCGCAGGATTCGAAAGCCGGAAAACGACAGCCACATCCACCTCAGTTTCCACTGGCTGGCCAGCCACCTTGGTTTCGGTATATTGCCAGTGGCGAACTGCATTCACGACCGCTGCGCCAAGAATTGGCGGTCCGCTCGGGGGCTGTATGCTTTTCACTATCCCATACCGGTCCACAACGGCATGCACCTTCACCGTGCCCTGAATGCCTTGTCGCTTGGCTTCCTCCGGATAAACTGGCACCACTTTTGAATGTAATTCTCCGAGCTCCAGACTGGCTCCTTGTTTCTTCGAACCACGTTCATCCGCACGAAGCGACGGATATGGATCAGTCAGTACGGAAACTTCCCCGGTCAGCTGCGCCGTTGTCATAGGCTGTTTCACAAGCGTTTCAGCATTTGCTTTATCCGGTGCGTCCGGGCGAGCGACAGGGGGACTCGTGGGAACGAGATTCGCCGCCTGGGGCATTTTGACTTCCAAGGACGGCGGGACCGGGAGTGGGCTGCTGGCGGCTGCCTCCAGCTTTGGCTTCGTTAGCGGCTGGCTGCTGACGCTGGCTGTGAAACGCGCTGTTTGCTTTGTTGGCTGCGCGAGTTCGGGCCGATGGTGCAAACTGTCGCGCGCGGCCTTCGGTAAGTTGCTGCGTGACGGTTTTCCTGTGGGTTGTGCGACTGTTGTAAAGGAGCTGCCCTTGGAGGAATTGTGTCGAACGTCGCCATGTTTCTCCGGGGACGGAGTATCGGCGATCGGCGGTGGCGCCTGCGCTTTCTCAAGCGCAGAATCAGAGGTACCGGGCGTTGCCGGCGGCGTAGGCAGTGCCGGCTTTGCGGCCGTGTTCGATGCAGCTGTTCCTAGCCCGATGTCGGTCGTCGCAGTGCTCTGAACTGTACGATGTGTCGCCAGATTGTGAAGGACGAATGTAAAGGCGACGGTCAGAACGGCAATGGCGGCAAACTTGCTCCACGGTCTCCATGACGCCCTAAGTGTCGTTTTCCTCGGCACTAGCTTTGCTGTGACCGAACTTGCCTTCTTCTCTGATCCTTTTGCTGCTGCGCGTGCTACCGGCGCTCTGGCGTTTCCATAGTCGCTGTCAAATGTTTGGGCCGTGGCACCAGCAAGAGCTGTGACCTCTTGGGAACGTTCCCGACCATCGCTCGGCGCCGGTACTGCCGTTACAGGCCTGGTAGGGTTCGAAAGTTCTAAGTGCAGGTTTTGCTCTTCGCGAGTCCAGTCAATTTGGCGCTGAAAACCAACAAAGACCGCCTGTGCCGAAATCCAGGTCCTAATGAATCGACGGGCCTCGGCCGTCACGCCAACGAATTGGATCCCCGCTTGTTTATTGTTCGAATTTTTCCATGCGATCTGGCAGCGTGCTTCCAACGGTCTTGGCGGGCCAAGGAATTGGATGCGCAAGTTCTGAAGCGAACGGCTAGGCAACGCCAAATCGGATGAAAGGGCTAAACCGTCCTCGCTAATGTTTACGACTCTGGCGTCATTCCACCCGTTAAGGCTTATGAACATCGGCGATGTGGCGCACAGCCTCGGTCGACTTCTGCGTTCAGCAACGCAGTTTGCGGCGTACTCATTCCTGCACTCTTCTGCCAGTTCTCCAACGCGCGCCCGAATCTTATCGAAAACTCGCTGATAGTCTTCGTGGCCTTGCTCGAAAGGATCCTCAATCTCCCAGTCCACAACTTTGGAGTGCTCGGGGAAGGCCACTTTTTTCAGCTGCCCGCTCATGTTAACAACGATGTCGACTCGCTCCCAAACGACGGATGAGATGCCTTTAGACTCCAGGCCTTCTATCGGGTACCCGTTTTTCACGAGCGTTTCCCTGGTCAGCTCTGGCACGAAGCCAATAGGCGTCAAGCCGGCGCTGAAAGCGTCGATTGCATCGGGGGCATCCAAGCGCGCAATGGCTTCCGCCATGGGACTGCGGCAGGCATTCCCTATGCAAACGAACAAGACCTTCTTGCACCCGTCTCTTTTGCTCATCAGGACGCTCTCTCAGCAAACCATGCAGCAAACCTTTTTCCAGCGTTGCCGGGTCGACGCTTTGCCGCACCTTGCACAACGTTGTGAAGGCGAGGTCCATCGTTTAGACAGACGAGTCCCGTCACCACCGCAAGCATAGGTCTCTGCTGTAGCCCGTCAATCAGGGAAAGACCTGCAAGCATCTGGGGGCTAAGGGGAGCACACTTGTTTGAAGCGTACGCTGGTGCAACTAAACGGCAGAGGCGGGGTTGGTAGGGAACAAGGCCCGGTCCATCGGGGAGATGTCCGACATGCGCTTTCAGAATCCAGTTCTAGCTCTCATTGTAATCTCTTGCCTGGTTGCCGGTGGATTGCTCGTAAATTCCAGCGGCTGCGGAAGAGGCACGACGATTACGCCTCCCCCTCCCCCGCCTCCGTCGCCCTTCGGAACGAAAATTCAGCACGTGGTGGTGATTTTTCAGGAGAATCGCACGCCGGACAATCTGTTTCACGGCTTGCCTGGCGCGGACATCGCTAACAGCGGCGTAAACTCGCTGGGACAAACCATCACGCTGTCGCCGATTTCGCTGGCGAATAACTATGATCTGAGCCATGCGCATACGGCGTTCGTGAAGATGTATGACGGCGGCAAAATGGATGGCGCCGACCTTGTTGGTGTTGGCTGCGCCGCGGGCGCCGTCGGTTGTCCGCCTCCGAACCCGCAATTCATGTACGTGAATCCGTCCGAAGTGGCTCCTTACTTCCAATTGGCCCAGACCTACACGTTCGGCGATCGCATGTTCCAGACCAACCAGGGCCCAAGCTTCCCGGCGCACCAGTACATCATTTCCGGCACATCGGCGCCGACGGCGACTAGCAATCTGTTCGCTTCAGAGAATCCGCACGTGCCAGTTGCCGGAGGGGGCGTCGGTTGCACGGCTCCGACAGGCGAGTACGTTTTGTTGATCGATCCATCGGGGGCGGAGAATTCGTCGCAATATCCGTGCTTCGAGCACGCGACGCTGGTGGATGAGCTGGACGCGAAGTCGATTAGCTGGAGATACTACACGCCAACACCCGGCTCCATCTGGACAGGGCCGAATGCCATTCAACATTTGCGCATGGGCCCGGACTGGACCAACAACGTAATTACGCCGCAGACGCAAATTCTAACGGACATCACGAACGGACAGTTGCCGCAGGTGAGCTGGGTGATTCCTACGGGTGCAGCTTCGGATCATCCCTTAGGGAATGACGGCTCCGGCCCGTCGTGGGTCGCGTCGGTCGTCAATGCGATAGGGAACAGCTCGTATTGGTCGAACACGGCTATCATTATTACCTGGGATGATTGGGGCGGATGGTACGACCACGTGGCGCCGAAAATCACGAATTCCTATGAGTACGGTTTCCGCGTGCCGCTGATTGTGGTTTCGCCGTACGCAAAGCCAGCTTATGTTTCACACGTCACGCACGACTTTGGAAGCATATTGAAGTTCATCGAAGAGGTCTTCCAAGTGCCATCGCTGGGCTACGCCGATACGCCCGCAGACGATCTTTCCGATTGCTTTGACATGACGCGAACGCCAGGAGTGTTTCAATTTATTGCAGCGCGGCTGGACGCAACATTTTTCCTGAACGACAAGCGCCCGCCCGAAGGACCGGATAACGACGAGATGTAAGCACCAGCTGCCGCTGTATCCAGGCAGCCCCGCCGCAAGAAGTAGTACTTGATTCGTCCGAAGGGGAAATGGGGTCTTTACCGGGTTGCCAGTTCTAGTATGTATACGTAACCTAAGGCTTAGTTAGACTCTCGGAAGGAGGGAAAGAGACCAAGCCGAACCACAAACAGCAGTCCACGTTAGCTCCCCAGTCATAGGTGCAATTCAAGCTCTCCTGCCATAAGGCACCCCAACACTTCAACTTTTCCAACAAAGGCCACAGCATATGGTTTGGAATAGCCGCCTGAAAGGCAGAAAAGAAAGAAGACTCCCCATCATGGTGGAGGTGAAACTCACGGCGGTAGCCGGTGCGAGTGTCGAGAGAGATGAAAGAACTTATACCGACAACCTCAGTGCGCACGGAGCGCGCGTACACTCGACTACTCCGTGGCAACTTGGCGAACAGGCAGAGGTTACTCCCGTCAGGGGAGAACCTTCCTTGCGCGGTGAGGTGGTCTATTGCCAGAAAGCCGGTAATGAACGCTTCTTCGTGGGTCTCAAGTTCCGGGACGGCCACAACTCTTGGTCCATATTCGAGAGGTTCAATGGCCCTGTTATCGTGAATGCTTTCTAGCCGAATGTGACGCCGCTAACTAGGGGGAAGAATGCAAAGAGCCGGGCTGAAGCCAGCCTCTAGAGGAGCGGAGAACCAACGCTTGAAGCCGTGAACTACGCCGCCCAGTCGCGCGCGCTAGAAAGAAACTGCAGTCCCACGGCAAAGGTTCTGGGCTGAAGAGTGCGGCAGTAGACAACTCTAGCGGGCAGCCACGGCCCGCCTTGGGCAGGCTGAAGAAGCACGCGGGCCTCAGGCCACCAGGGGCGGTCCGTTCGCAAACGCACACCGTAGGAGCTGACATTCTCTGTGGAAGCGTATTCGGCAACTACCGGCTGGGGTCCGCTGGAAATAAGCACTGAAATTGACTCTAGGTTTCGTTTTTCTTTTCGACCATCCATCGCACTAGCCTGTTTCTGAGGGGTGGGCGTGGCCTTGGGAAGAAGCTGGGATGCTTGTGGGGCCGATATTTTCCGGGAAGGGCAGGAGAGAATTACGCCATCAAAGCTGAAAAGGCAATCGGGTAATTACCTGAGCTGTGTAAATAGAACAAGAGACTCAGGGCTGGGAGCGGGAGCGTATGGCCTGGTCGGTGAGCAGGGCTTGCTGACGGACATGATCCGAGATGTCGCGCGATTCGCGCTCGTAAGGGCGAATCGCGGGCAGATCGTCGGCGCGGCCGACGAGATAGAGGGCGCGCAGGGCTTCCCAGACCTGCTCGTCCCCGGGATCGACGGTGGCGATTGCTGAGCCAGCGGTGACGCTGGCTCCGGGGGCGACAGCGAGAGCGCGGATGCGGCCGGCGATTGGCGAGCGCACCTCCGACGCCGATTCGCCATTGGGCGAAGCGGAGGCTGGGGGTGCAGCGAGCTGGAACTTGGCGACGAGGCCGCCCTGGCGAATGGCTGTGCCAGGGCGGGCCGTGTCTGTTACACGTCCAGCGACGGGCGCGAGAATTTGAGCGGGCTGCAAAAGTGCAACGATTTGCTCGCGGCCCGCGGCGTCGCCAAAGCGCACCAGCGACAGCGCTGCGTTGCCGCGAACCATGGGCGAAGGATCTTGCAACATTCTCAGAAGCGCGTCGTGGAAGCCGGGGCCAGCAGTGTCCTGACCCATGACCCAGGCATCGGTATTGCGCACTTCTTCAACGGGATGCGTGGCGAGGCGGACGAGTTCGGGATACCAGCGGGCCGCGGCAGCGTCGTGGCGCGCAATGCGCTCGCCAATTTGCACCAGGGCATGCTGGATGTGCCGCGGGCGCTTGTCGTCGGTGAGGTATTGCGTGATTTGCGGATCGGGAAGCTGGCGGCCAAACCAGGTGTTCCACCAAAAGAGAAACGGCATGAGCACAACGAGCCACGCGGTGAGGTAGAAAAGCACACGCGTGCGCGTGGACATATGGTGGGCGCGCGCCGGTAGCGTCACAGAATCTTCGGCGGGCGGTGCTTGGGTACCCGCGTTGCCTACAGTAGTCGGCGAAGGGACGTCCATGGTTGCCAGTCTGTTAGATGAAAGACGGAAAAGCAAACAACAAGAACACAGAAAACCATCCAGGCCTGAATGGCGTCGACGACAACGTACCCATTAAGTGAGGTCTCTTCTGTCAACCAAAATGCGATGCAGCGACTGAAAATAGCCGAAGGAGAAAACCCTCAGGCCTGAAGGCCTGAGCTGCAGAGTGCAGGCGGTCAACTCTCGTCGGGGGCTCCGGGTTTGGATGGCTCGCCGGATTTTTTGCCGCGCTTGAGTTCCCAGAATGCGTTCAAAAAGAAAACGCCGGAGAGGCTAAGCATGATGAGGCTCTCGAAGAGGCCGTCGACGGTAGTCAATGTGCCAGAAACGGCGATCCAAGCAATGCCAGCGAGCGGAATCAGGCCCAGCACGA
>Ga0126378_10002747_pt1 | contig 13112 bp, 7 predicted proteins | sample PanSoiMetPlot_23_FD_92587 | JGI IMG/M metagenome (GOLD analysis project Ga0126378, IMG submission 92587) | Tropical forest soil microbial communities from Panama - MetaG Plot_23 | ecosystem: Environmental > Terrestrial > Soil > Tropical forest > Bulk soil | place: Panama | collected 2016-02-17
AATTGCCAGAATAGCCGAAGGATGCCAGGATTGAATCGATCCTACGTATGAAAACAGCGATTACAGCGGCACATCTTATAACTCCCGAGGATTGGATTGACTCACCCGTCGTAGTAGTAGAGGACGGTCACATTGCCGCGGTTGCGAATCGCGCGGCGCTGGAAATTCCCGCCGGCGCCCGCCACATCGACTTGCCTGGCCTGATCCTGGCGCCTGGTCTCATCGATATTCACATTCACGGCGGCGCAGGACACGACGTGATGGAAACGAACGATGCGGCTCTGGCGGCCATCGAAAGCCACATGGTCATGCACGGGGTGACCAGCTACTTGCCCACAACGGTGACGGCTCCCGAAGACACCATCCTGTCGGCCCTGGAGCATCTCGGAAAAGCGGTCAAGGCCCCGCGAAGTCAGCATCGCGCCCGCGCGCTGGGCATTCATCTGGAGGGCCCTTTTATCAGCCACGCCAAGCGCGGTGTGCATCCTCCGGAAAATCTGCGACAGCCCTCCACGGAATTACTCGATCGTTTCTGGCAGGCCTCTCAGGGAACTATCCAAATGATGACCATCGCTTCGGAGCTGCCGGGAGCTTTGGAAACCATCAGCCGCGGCCGGAAGCTTGGAATCCGCGCCAGCCTGGGGCATTCCAACGCGACCATCGAAGAGGCGCGCGCGGGAGTAGCCGCCGGCGCCAGCCACGCCACCCACACCTTCAACGCCATGCGCCCCCTGGATCATCGTGACCCCGGGATTCTGGGCACCGTGCTGCTTGACGATGCGTTGACGGCTGACATTATTGCCGACGGCATCCACGTGGACCCATCCGTTGTGGAGCTCTTCTTGCGCGCCAAAGGGGAAGAGCGCGCCATCCTCATTACAGACGCCATCAGCGCCACCGGCATGCCCGAGGGAAAATACCGGCTGGGTCCTTTTGTGGTGGAGGTGAAAGACGGCCGCTGCGATTATCAGGGAAAGCTGGCGGGCAGCGTTCTTACCCTGGACCGGGCCGTCCGCAACGTCATGAGCTTCGCCGGCTGGAAACTGCAAAAGGCGGTGAGGCTGGCGACGTTGAATCCGGCGCGCCTCTTGGGCGTCGATGGGGAACGCGGCCTGCTGGCTCGGGGCCGAGTGGCTGACATGGTGGCGCTCACACCAGAGGGCTGCATTCGCCACACCATCCTGGCCGGAGAAATCGCAGGGAGTTGAAATTATTCTCAATCATTTGCCGATCAGCGCAAGGCTCCTGTGGACCGGGGTAAAGGTCAGCTGAAGGCTTGTGGTGAAATCGTGCTGGGCGGTGGGGTGCAGAGCGGGGATGAACCATCGCTCATATTGCACCAGGGCATCAACATTCCATTGCGGCCCCACCTGCCAACGCAACCGCGCGCCGCCGTCGCTTTGGGTGCCGCCACCCGGCAGGAAGACGGCGATGGAGTCCGCGCCAACGCCCGCGCTCGTCTTGGTGTCACGATAACTGAATTGCAAGGTTGTGGCCGCCGAGAAATGGTAGGTACTTGAAACCAGGTAGGTTCGCCCGTCCCGCCCCGTTTGATTGCCGACCAAGATTCCCTTGTTGGTGTTGGAATCGTGGTACCGAATATTCCAGTACAGGAATTGCGCACCGCGATCGGTTCCCGTTAGTGACTGCGTTGAAACCATCTCGCCTCGCAAATCCAGCTTCGCCAGGCCTGGGAGATGAGATAGATAGAAGCCGGGATTCACGGCGGAGCGGCGCGGGTTGGCGAGCGGCGAGGGGTCATCGTCGCTGTACATGTCGCTGTAGACCGTCAGCCAATTCCTCAAACCGGGAACGCGATAAGAGAAATCGAACCCTGACTTTCGATCCCCGATGTCGTTGCGCTGATTGAATGGGCCGGGCGGAGTATCTCCCAGCGCAAGAAAGTTTCTTTCCAGTGCGTGGAAGGTGAAGGGATGTCCGACGCCGGCCCAAAGGGACGATCGCGTAAATCCTATCTCCAGATTCTTCGTCGGATGGACGCTGATCTTCTGCAAATTAAAAAACGGGCGCGACGGGAACTGATGTCCGGAGAGTTTGCCGAAAAGGAATTCGCCCCTGATCTCGCCCACGTGCTCGAGGAATCCGGGCAGAAGCAGCGGCGTTGTGCGCGAGAACCGGAACATATACATGGGATCAGCGTTGTTGCCCAGCATCAAAGGCCCGGTTTCTCCTGGTCCAAGCCACAGACTCTGCTTGCCGAACGTTGCTGCGTATTGCCCCAGTTGCAGGCCGGCATACATATCCAGTGGATAGAAACGATTGATGGCGGCAACCGGCCCAGGCGTCGGTCCCGCAGGGTTTGCCGGGTCTTGCGTGGTCGGCCCGACATTGCCGTCCAGACCGTTTACCAGATTCTGCTGAGCCGGGGTCAGGGCCGGCCTGCCCGGCGCATGCTGTATCTCGCCGCGGGCATAGAAGAAGAACGGTCCACTGACCGCGCTTATGGAAGCTCCAGAAAAAAAGTTGTTGCCTTGATCGTAGGGCCTGCCGAAATCGTTCCAGATGGTCTGCCCAAAATGGTAGCTGTCGCGCAAAGGAGTGCCGCTGATGTTGGCATATTTGGTGTAAATCGAATCAAGAAAGGCGCCGTGATAGCTTTGTCCGTCCTCTCTAAATTCCGCCGCCAGCTGGGCAATGGTCCTGGGAATCTCGGCGTCCGGCGGCAGGTCCTGTGCGAAATACGCCGCTTCTTCGATCTGGCGAATGCATTCGCGCCGGGTCCAGGGACGCAGTCCGGTGAACTGCGTTTTAATGTACCCCAGCGCTGCCAGCCGCTCGAGCGCGGGATAGACCCAGCTGTCCAGCGGAACCGAGGGCGAGCCTAGCTTGGACGCGTCAACTTCGCGAGGATCGTGACTGAAGGAACCATAAAAAGGGGCGTCAAGCTCCGTGTCATGGTGTGCTTTGAACACCTGGTGTCCAATAAGCCACCCCATAGCTCCCCCTACAACCACATCCGCGGGGAAGTGCTGGCGGCTTGTGACGCGGCTCACACTGACCGCTGCGGCGGTTCCATACGCGAGCACTTCAGTCAAGGGCCCGGGGTATTCGTGGACGATCACAGAAGCCGCTGTCCAGCTCAACATGGAATGGGTTGATGGGAAAGACGAGTTGCTCACGTCGGTGAAGAACTTCCCCTGTCCGTCAGCGGCTGTGGGTCGCTGGCGCGCAAAAACGACTTTGAACGCTTCGTTCACAGCCAAGCTGTCCACCAAGGCTTCACCGGCAAGCAGGCCCGTCTCCCGCTGCCTGGTCTGGCCATGCAAACTTCCCCATCCGTACATGAAGGCGGGGACGGCCACGAGGCCAGCCAGACCGGCATTGGAAAAGTTGTTGCTTAAGCTAATGGCGTCAGGGGTGGAACGCGCGCGCACCATGCTGTGTTGGTCGCTCCCGATAAGAACTCCAGTGGCGCCGGCCAGGGGAGCAAGCCATATTGCATCGTGCCACTGCAAGCGGGCGGGGCTGGTCCAGATGGCTTTCTGGTCTCCGGGCAGGTTCACGAAGACCTTCTTGAAGGTCATAGTTTGGTCAGGCTGACCGGTCGACGGATCGCTCGCCGGCGGCGCTGGAGGGACGCTGGTTGGATGTTGATCGTCGAGAGCGCAGTCAGCTCCCGGGCATGCTTTGCGGGCCGAACTTGACGAAGCCGGAACCCCAGAGTTTTCCTGGGGATATGCAACCAGCCGGGCATCGGCGATGGCCATGATCAAAGCAGCGAGCAAAGTTATGCGGATAAGAAAATGAATGCCCATTTGCGCAGGGAAACAATATTATCAGGCACGCTGCTTGAGCACCGGGGGACTTTTTTGGCTGAGCGTAATCCTCGGGTATTGCACTGAGGATTTTTGCCCATTTGTGGGATCAAGACGGTTTCGACTTTACCTGCCGGCGCCATCCACATTGGCGGCTTCTTGCGCGATTTGCTTCTTGAAATAATCGAGCGACAACGCCAGGCCTGTTGGCAGATCGATCTTTGGCTCCCAACCCAGCAGCGCTTTGGCTTTTGTGATGTCCGCGCGACGCTGCCTGGGATCGTCTTCCGGCAACGGAACTCCACACCGTATGCGGCTCGCGGAACCGGTAACCTTGATTACCATCTCGGCACACTCGAGGACAGTGAATTCTACGGGGTTGCCAATATTCACGGGAAAATGCTCTTCGCTGCGGGATAGGCGGAGAATTCCCTCAATTTCGTCGTCCACGTAACAGAAGCTGCGAGTCTGGGTGCCGGATCCATAGACGGTAAGATCTTCGCCGCGCAGGGCCTGCCTCATGAAGTTCGAAATCACACGTCCGTCATTGAGCTGCAGGCGCGGCCCGTAGGTGTTGAAGATCCGCACGATCCTTGTATTTACACGGTGGTAACGCCAGTACGCCATGGTCGCCGCCTCCGCGAAGCGTTTGGCTTCGTCATAGACGGATCGGGGTCCCACGGGATTGACATTCCCCCAGTAGCTTTCAGTTTGAGGATGCTGCTCGGGGTCGCCGTAGCACTCACTGGTCGAAGCCAGGAGGAACCCGGCGCGGTATTGGCGCGCGATTTCCAGAGCATGGAAGGTACCGTAGCTGCCGGTTTTGAGGGTCTCGATGCCGAGGCGCATGTAATCATCAGGACTGGCGGGAGAGGCAAAGTCAAAAACATAGTCAACACGGCCCACGTCAAAAGGCCGGGAGACGTCTGCTTCCACGAATTCGAATCGTGGCTCATCAGACAGGTGATCCAAGTTCGCTTTGCGGCCGGTCAGCAGATTATCGAGGCAAACAACGCTGTGCCCTTCTCCGAGCAAGGCGTCACAAAGATGGGACCCTAGAAACCCGGCTCCACCGGTTACCAGAATTCTCATTGAGTTGGTTGCTCCACAGGCCTGTCAGCGGCGTGTAAGGTTCTCGCGTACCAGTCCTGAAAGACTAGCACATCCCAGAGGGAATACTGCCAATTCCGGTCGCCGGAAATATGCTCTTGCCATTTCTTTCGTATGGGCTCGACTTGAAAGAATCCAAGGCCGCGAAGACAGGACTCCGACAGAAGATGTTCGGCCCATTCGCGCAGCGGCCCGCGCAACCACTTTCCGATTGGCACGCCAAAGCCCATCTTAGGACGTTCGATGAGCTCTTTCGGAACATGTTTGTACAGGACCTCGCGAAGGATCCACTTGCTGATGCCATTACGGATTTTGAAGTGCAGGGGAAGCCTCCACGCGAACTCCACAACGCGGTGGTCCAGCAAAGGAACCCGGCCTTCAAGGCTCACGGCCATGCTGGCACGGTCGACCTTGGTCAGAATGTCGTCGGGAAGATAGTGGAGCAGGTCGGCAAGCATCATGCTGTCTTCGAAGCCGGCCACATCGGCAATCGACGAGATGGAGCCAAGAACAGTGTCAGGCTCGCAAGAGCCGCGAACGATTGCGGAGGGGGCTTCCCAGTGGGAGAGCATGCGCATGTAGATCTCTTCCCGAGTACGGGCCGTCACGTAGAACGCAAGGGTGTGTGCCTTGTCTCCGGGCGCGAGCTGGCGTAGCCTGCCTGGCACGAATGGATGAAACACCCGAAATGCGCGATTGATGGAATTCGACGGAATCGCGCGCAAAAACTTTGCAGTGGCGGTCCGCGCCGGCCCGGGCAGTCTTCTGACGGCATTCCATAGATTTCGGGCAACCAGATAACGGTAGTATCCGCCGAACAACTCGTCGCCGCCATCGCCGGAAAGGCTGACAGTGACGGTGGCTCGGGCGAGTTTGGAAACCAGATAAGTTGGTATTTGGGACGAGTCAGAAAACGGCTCGTCATACATGCCGGGCAAGAGCGGGATTACGTCCAACGCATCCTGGGGAGTAACGTACAGCTCGGTGTGGTCCGTTCCCAGGCGAGCGGCAACTTTCTTGGCGTGGGCCGCCTCGTTGTACTCGTCCTCGTGAAAGCCAATGGTAAAAGTCTTCACCGGGCGATTGCTTTGCGCCTGCATCAGCGCCACCACAGTACTGGAATCGATACCGCCAGAGAGAAACGCGCCCAAGGGCACATCGGCGATCATACGCAGGCGTACTGACGCCGTTAGCTTGTTTTCCAACTCGGCTATCGCCTCGGGGTCAGAGCCGGGGAAGGGTGATCGCAGCCCCTCGCGCGCGACCTCCTGGGCCGACCAGTACTGATGCAGTACAGGTTCGCCACCAGGGGAAGATAGAGTCAGAAGGCATCCGGGCGCGAGTTTTCGCAGATCTTTGTAGATGCAGTGTGGCGAGGGCACATAGTTGTGGCGCATGTAGAGGGCTAATGCGTCGCGATCGATCTCGCCCGCAAAATCCTCGCACTGGCGAATGGCTTTCAGCTCCGACGCAAAAACGAAATCTGTTCCTATGGATCCGTAATACAACGGCTTTATGCCCAGGCGGTCGCGAACTAAATACAGCTTTCTTTCCTGGCGGTCCCAGAGGGCAAAGGCAAACATGCCGACGAACCGGCGTACCGCCGCCTCCACGCCCCATTGTTCAATGGCTGCCAACATCACTTCGGTGTCGGAATGGCCGCGCCATTGAACCTGACCGAGCTGGGCCCTGATTTCTTCGAAGTTGTAAACCTCGCCATTGAACGCGATGAGGTAGCGTCCGGTAGCGGAAGACATCGGCTGGTGGCCTTGCGGCGAGAGATCAATGATCGAAAGACGGCGGAAAGCCAGGCCCAGTCCGGTAGCGCCGTCGAAGAAGATGCCGCGATCGTCAGGACCGCGGTGGGCGATGGCTGCGCCCATCCTGTTGAGAATTTCGAGGGCGTCTTCGCGGCTACGTCTCGTTTGCCAAAATCCAGCGACTCCGCACATGGCTCAGAATAAGTCTCCCGCGTGAGTGGCGCTCTCCTGGGAAAGGGCCTGTGTGGCGCCTTTGCACCTTTTGGCGACCAGGTTGTAATACAGCAGCTTGGTCTCGTTCACGGCTCGGTGCATGGAAAACCGATCCACAACAAACGCCCGTCCTACGGTTCCCATTTGCTTCGCGCTTCGGGGGGAGGCGACGATGTGTTCAAGACAATAAAGCAGCGCCTCATGCGTTCGTGTCGCCAAGAAACCGTTGGCGGCCGCATATCCCATTCCCATGGGCAGCTCGCACAATGGAGGAACGGCAAGGTCTGGTACTCCACCAACCCGGGTGGCGACAAATGGAAGACCACAGGCCATGGCCTCAATCAGGCTTGTTGGCGTGCCTTCACTCCAGGAGGTCAACAAGGCCACGTCTGCGACTGACCAGATCTGCTCTATGTCCATGCGCCAGCCCAGCAACTCAGCGTTGGCACAGCCACGAATTTGTTCTTCCAGATGTTGCCTCTCAGTTCCATCTCCTACCAGTAGAAAGCGCATCTGGCTGCCACGTTCAAAGGCCGCACGGATCACCCGGGCCAGGAGATGCACATCCTTTACGGGAACCATTCTTCCAGCCCACACCACGACAAAATCGTCGGGAGCAATGCCCATCTGCGCGCGATTCTGGCTGCGCCGCGCTTGAGAGAAGCGGTCCAGGGCAATTCCGTCTTGTATCACAGAAAACTTTGCCAATGGCGCAACCCGATATTTCGTGGAAAGCTCTTGCAGTTGTGAATCGGAGATTGCAATGATCTGCGTGGAAAGACGTCCGAGGAGGCGCTCAATCATCAGCACCGCCTTGCTCTGCAGGGCGCCAAAGTAACCATGAAAAACGTGGCCATGATAGGTATGGACAATGACCGGAACCCCTGCCAACCAGGATGCCAGCCGTCCCAGAGCACCGGCTTTAGCAGTATGCGTGTGCACTACATCAGGACGCACTTTTTGAAGGAAATACCAGATTCTCCAAAAGGCCACGACATCGGACCAAAAATCGACCTCGCGAGACATCTGCCGCAGGCGAAACACGGTCCGCTGCGAAGACAGCAAATAGCTCATGTCCTGCTCGCCTTCGGCCAGGCTGCCAATGATGAGGTGGGTTTCGAAATCCTGGGCAAGCTTTTCCTGCAGCAGGCAGGCCAAGCGAGCCGCCCCTCCCACATTCAATCGTCCAATGATGCGCACAACCTTGAGTTTGCCATTGGTCGTCTCCGGCGAGCGCGAAACGATCTCGGAGGCAGGCTCCATCTCCATCGGCTGTGACCGTGCCATATCCTGCGGAACTTGCCCGGTGTCCGGCAGGGAGCTGCGACCGCGTGCGGACCACAACCGCGTGCGGACCAGGACCCGGTCAAGGATGTGGCTTGACGCGCGCCCCAAGGATAGGAGCACGGTAGTAACAAATGCGTCGATCCATATAATGGGCCATCCCAGGGTCTTGGTTTGCGGCAATATGGCGGAAGCCCCTGCCAGCAAGACGGCAGCAACAGCAGAGGTTTCCAGAATCGGAGAGAGGTGCCTCTTCTCGGTAACGCTCCAACCCTCCCGATAGGCGCCGAACGCTATTAAGAGCCCCATCTTGACAGGAAGGGCCAGCGCTGCGGCAAATAAGAAGCGTCCCCACAACGCTTCATCGAGGCGCTGAAACCGGAGCACGTAGGCAAAATAGAGGCCCAGAATGATGAGAGCAGCATCGATCAAAATACCCGTAATTCTTTTTGCCAATTGCTGCAGGAACTCAGGAACAGCCCGGATCTCGCCGTCGGCAGCTGACAACCATGTCGAAGGCAGCTGCAGTTCGGCAAGGTAGATCCAGAATAACGCGGCACCAATCAAAAACAGGGCAACGATCCCGGCCCCCAAGTCCGCCCACCAGGCAGACTTCCATAAAAAGGCCATCACTCCGGCCACAGCCGCGATCAGGAAAAGCAAAGCAACCGCCCGCCGTTCGCTTAAGCCAACCAGCACCAGTCTGTGCGACGTATGATCGCGGGCTCCACGGGAGATCGGTCTGCCGTTGAGTCGGCGGGTCACACTAACCAGGAGTGTGTCAAAGACCGGGACAAATAGAACCAAACAAGGAACAAAGAGCACCGATCCCAGACTTGACAGGTGGGCTGCGGCTTTCACCGAAGTGCAAGCAAGAAAAAAACCCGCCGCTAGCGCTCCGGTATCTCCCATAAAAACCCTGGCGGGATTGAGGTTAAACGGCAGGAAGCCTGCGATGGCGACAAGCATGCAGAGAGCAAAACCGCCGATTGCAGTTCCTGGACCAGCAAGAAGGGCGATCTGGATCAAACCAATCAGCGTGATTCCCGCAGCCAAGCCATCCATGTTGTCGAGAAGGTTGAGCGCATTCGTGATGCCGACGATCCAGAAGACCGTGAATAAGGCATCGAACCAGAAATGAGCAGATAACGGATGAAGAATGCCGGAAAAAACGGCGAGGCCGGCCAGGGAAAATTGACCCAGCAGCTTGGATTTGGGGCCAAGACCAAACACGTCGTCAACCAGACCGACCAGGCCCATTCCCAACGTGAGGAGCAGCAGCATCAACGTCTCACGTGTGACTGGCCGCAAAAAAACGGCTAGGGAAAAAGCCAGCAAGACGGGGACGCCGCCAAATTTTACGACCGTCCTCTTGTTCCAACGATCCTGCCTGGGAACGGCCACCCACTGTTTTTTGGAACCGATACGGATCAGCAGAGCAGTCAATGCGACGGAGGCCAGGAAGCCCGAGGCGAATGGCAACGAAACAATAAACCAGCTAATAGAAAGCGCAGGCAACTCTGCGTTGGATGGCACGATATATCCACCAAGGGAAAAAGGTCGTTTTTCTTCAGTCTCGAATTGCGCAGCTCTTGGCCATTGGCGCCACGCGTAGCTCAATGACAAAACAGCTACTTTCCGCAAGATGTTAACACATCCTGCTTGTGCTGAAACCAAAGAGGCCGTGCACTTAACGAAAACCGTGGTCTCAACCCTTGCCGTGCAGTGGAAAGGTAAGGCCGAGCCGCGCGTTCTACGGTAAAGCCGGAAACACTTAAAGGCCCGTCTCAGACTGTTGAGTTGGAGCGGGCAAAGCGGCGTGCGGCCGAAGTAGATCGCGGTACAAGGCCAGCGTCTGCTCGACGACCGCTGCTTCAGAGAACTCCTTGACGGCGATTTCTCGGCTACGGCCCGCCATTTGGCAGCGCAGCGTCGAATCCTTGAGAAGCCTCTCGATGGCTTCGGCGAGTGCTGGAGCGTTGCGCGGTTGCACAACGATTCCGTTTACACCCTGGCGAACAATTTCACTGCAGCCGGGCACATCTGTGGTCACGATGGCGCGACCGCTGGCGGCGGCCTCCATCAACACTTTGGGGACTCCCTCGCCCCCATGGGACGGTAAGCACACCAGGCTGGATTGTTCGAATACATGCGGCATGTCCCCGCAGTGACCCCACCATTCGACGGTTCCCGAGTTTTGCCATTTTGCCAGCTCCAGCCGCGGAACGCAGGACGGATTGTTCAAGTCAGTGTCACCGGCAAGCGCGAAGCGCGCGGCGATGCCTTTGGCGCGAAGCAGTCGAGCAGCCTCAACGAATTCTCGCACTCCTTTGATCCAGAGCATGCGTGAGGCTAAAGTCACGACCGGTGTGCCCATGGGATCCGGTGTGGGATGGAAAACATCCACATCAACGCCTGATCCTCGCGTGAGTACCACGCGTTCCGAGTTGACTCCCAGACGCTTCATGAGAATCTGCATGTCATGCTGGTTTTCCACAAGCACCCGTTGATTTGGCCGGTTCAACAAGAACCGGAACAATTTCCACACGACCGCGCGCAAGAATGCAGCTTTAAGCGAGGACGAGGCAACCAGGTAGCCGAGACCGGTCAAGGCGTTGATGGTAGGGAATCCCAGACCCATGCCCGCCAAGGATCCGTATAAAACCGGCTTGATTGCCACATGATGAATAATGTCAGGCTGCTCAATGCGATAAATCCGCCTGACCTCACGAAGCGCTCGCCACTCATGCGACGGCGATGCGTTCTTACGAACCAGAGCCAGCGGAATCAGTCGAAACCCCTCGTCGCGGATGTGCTGGGCGTAATCGCAGGCTCCGGTTGCGACCACAACCTCATACCCATTGCGAAGGGCGGCTCGCGCTACCGGCAGGCGGTGCGACCAGAAGAACCTGTCGTCGGCAAACAAAAAGAGCAGCTTTGGCCGGCCAAGCCATGGCCTCTCTGAGGTTTGGATTTTCCTGCTCAAGATTCCTACTTCCCGCCTTGACCACAGCTTGTCGAGGATAAGACGCGTGACGATTCCGCCATTTTTCTCATTCGGTCCATTATAGTAACTCTTCTTATACCCTGTAGTATGTCCGATACCAGTCTACAAAACGGCTAACGCCTTCCTCGATCGGAGTGTGGGGCCGGAAGCCAATGGCGCGAGAGAGTTCATCAATATCGGCATAGGTGACGGGTACGTCACCGAGTTGCATCGGGCGCCATTCAATTAAAGCCTTTTTGCCGATTTTTTCCTCCAACAGACAAATCAGTCTCGTTAGCTCGACCGGCTGATGGTTCCCGATATTGTAAATGCGATAGGGTGGTGAATCGCCGTCCAGCGGGGTCTTCTCCATGATGCGGACAACCCCTTCGACAACGTCGTCAACGTAAGTGAAGTCTCGTCGCATGTTGCCGCGGTTGTACACTTCAATCGGTTTGCCTTCAAGAATGGCCCTGGAGAACTTGAACATGGCCATGTCCGGCCGTCCCCAGGGGCCATAGACGGTAAAGAACCGCAATCCGGTGATTGGCAGGCGATAAAGATGAGCATAGACATGCGCCAGCAGCTCGTCGCTCTTTTTCGTGGCGGCATAAAGGCTTACGGGATGGTCGACGTTGTCCCGCTCCGAGAAGGGCACTTTGCTATTGGCGCCATACACCGAACTGGATGAGGCAAACACAAAGTGAGGCACCGGTTTTTTGTAGGCTTCTTCTAAGAGGTTGACGAAGCCCACCAGATTACTCTGAACGTACAAGTGAGGGTTCTCAAGGGAGTAACGGACGCCGGCCTGCGCCGCCAGATGAACCACAGGGCCGAAATCAAGCTTCCGGAAAGTGTCTTCGATAAATTGGCGATCGGCGATGTCACCTTGGTAAAACTGGAATTCAGGCTGATGCCGCAAGAGGGCCAATCGGTCTTGCTTTAATCCGTTGTCGTAGAAGGGGTTGAGATTGTCAAGGCCTAGAACTGCGTAACCCTGCTGCATGAGCCGTTGGCAGACGTGAAAGCCGATGAAACCGGCACAGCCGGTAACCAGGGCTTTTCGCATGGCCGCCCTATCTTCCAGCCTTGGCCTTCATGACGGATGCGTCGGCAACCTCGACCGCCGCACGCCCCATGCTGTAGTAGCTGAGCCCTGCCTTGATCATTTCTTCGGGTGAGTAAAGGTTGCGCCCGTCGAGCACGATGGGGTACTTCAGAAGCCGGCGAATGCGCGCCAAGTCAAGGGTTGCAAACTCCTTCCACTCGGTCAGGATCAGCAAGGCATCAGCGCCCTGGGCAGCAGTGTAGGCATCGGTGGCATAGGTAACGTCATCGCCCAGGACTTCTGTAGCCCGCACCATGGCCGCAGGGTCATACGCAATGATGCGGCTGCCTTCCTTCAAAAGGCTTTGCGTGATCTGAATGGCGGGCGATTCGCGCACGTCATCGGTTCCTTCCTTGAAGGCCAGCCCCAGCACGGCAAGCCGTTTATCCTTCAAAGTCCACAGCGCCGTTCGAACTTTCTTCAGGAACCGCTGGCGCTGCTCCTGGTTAATGCACTCTAGCTCCTCGAGCAGGCCGAAGTGGCAGCCGTGTTCGCGCGCGACGGCGCGAAATGCGGCAACGTCCTTAGGAAAGCATGATCCCCCGTAGCCGATACCTGCTTTGAGGAAACGAGGACCGATGCGGGTATCGCTGCCCAAGCCGCCACAAACGTGTTCAATGTCGGCGCCAACAACCTCACAGAGGGACGCGACCGCATTGATGAAGGAGATCTTCATGGCCAGAAACGCATTGGAAGCGTGTTTGATGAGCTCCGCGCTCTGCGCTGATGTTTCAATGTACAGCGCCGGAGTCTTAGAGCCGTCGGGTTTGGGAACGGCGTCCGGCTGGAGGGAGTAGCTACCGTCCGTCAACGGACGGTAAACGTCCCTCAGAATAAGGGCGGCGCGCTCACTATTGGCGCCTACAACAATCCTG
>Ga0126378_10002748_pt1 | contig 13110 bp, 12 predicted proteins | sample PanSoiMetPlot_23_FD_92587 | JGI IMG/M metagenome (GOLD analysis project Ga0126378, IMG submission 92587) | Tropical forest soil microbial communities from Panama - MetaG Plot_23 | ecosystem: Environmental > Terrestrial > Soil > Tropical forest > Bulk soil | place: Panama | collected 2016-02-17
GGTTCGGCGACCTGCCCTTCTCCCGCAAGTTCGACTGGAGCCGGTTCCGGAGCGAGCCCCGCTACACCGCGTTCGTGCCGGCGCTGGCCCGGATCCCGGCCTCCGCCAGCGTGTCGGCGGAGAACGACCTGACCCCCCACCTCAGCCAGCGCGTCCGTGTCTACACCTTCGAGTACCAGGGCGCGGAGGACGCTGACTACGTCGCCCTCGACGACGCCGCGACGGGCCACGACCCCGCCCGCTTCCAGGCCCAGGTCGCGGCGGTGGAGGCCCGGGGCTACGAGGTCGTCGCGCGCGGCGATGGCCTTGTCCTGCTCGAGCGAGCTCGCCCGCGGCCTGCGTCCGGTTGACGGCCACCAGGCTCGGGCGCCCGCCTCACCCGTCGGCCGGCAGCGCCGCGCGCGCGTGGAAACCGTCCGCATGGTCTGCCAGGCGCTGGGCGAGGGCCCAGGCGTGGGCCGGCGGGGCGAGCGAGTCCGGGGCGGTGACCGCCGGGTGCTGCCACGGGTGGCCGGGCAGGAAGACCCCGCCGCAGCGATGGCAGTAGAGGAGCTGGTACCAGTACCAGGCCGCGTGGCGATACCGGTGCGCCGCGGCCTCATCGCGGGCGGCCCGCGCCTGGCGACCCACGACCCGGTGAATTCCCCACGCGGCGGCGACGACCACGGCGACGAGCGCGACCAGGATCGCCAGGGCGGCGGCCGCCACCACCAGGAACGCCAGCAGCGCGAGGTCGAACGGCACCGACACCAGGCCGAGCGCCATCAGGGCCCACCTCCACCAGGGCCACCGCCGGCGCGGGCGCGGCCCCGCCCGCACGCCGGACGGCTGGGGCGCAGCCAGGTCCCAGCTCAGTCGCCCCCAGCCGCCGGCGACGACGGCCGCCACCGGCTGGACCTGGTCCGCCTGGCGACAGCCAGGACAGCTGACCGGGAGGGAAGCGCTCACCGCTCGACCTCCATTGTCGGCTGCGGCGGGCGGGCGGCGCGCGCCCGCCCGCCGGCCCCTACTTCGTGGTCACCCCCTGCGCCACCACGGCCTGGGCGGCCGCCAGTCGCGCCACAGGCACCCGGAACGGGCTGCAGGACACGTAGTCCAGCCCGAGCTCGTGGCAGATCGCGATCGAGTCCGGGTCTCCGCCGTGCTCGCCGCAGATGCCGACCTCGAGATCCGGCCGCGTCGCGCGACCCTCCTTCACCGCCATCTCCATCAGGCGCCCGACGCCCGGTCGGTCGATCGTCTCGAATGGGTTCGCCTTCAGGATCCTCTGCTCGAGGTAGCGCACGATGAACTTACCCTCGGCGTCGTCTCGGGAGTAGCCGAAGGTGGTCTGGGTCAGGTCGTTCGTGCCGAACGAGAAGAACTCCGCGTCCTGCGCGATCTCGCCGGCCACGAGCGCCGCCCTGGGCACCTCGATCATCGTTCCGAACTTGTAGTGGACCCGCAAGCCCTTCTCGCGCTGGACGGACTCGGCCACCGGCTCCAGCTCCGACCTCACCGCCCGCAGCTCGGCCAGCGTGCCGACCAGCGGGATCATGATCTCGGGCCTGGCGTCGACGCCCTCTTGCTGCAGGTCGCAGGCCGCCTCCATGATCGCCCTGACCTGCATCCGGGTGATCTCCGGGTACAGGATCGACAGGCGCACGCCGCGCAGCCCGAGCATCGGGTTCGCCTCGCGCAGCTGCTCGACGCGGGCCTTCAGCACCTCCAGCTCCCGGAGCCGCTCCGGGTCCCGGCCCGACACCCGGAGCTCGGTGGTCTCGGCGATGAGCTCCTCCAGGTTGGGCAGGAACTCGTGCAGGGGCGGGTCGATGAGCCTGATGACCACGGGCAGGCTCTGCATCGCGCGCAGGATCCCGTGGAAGTCGCCGCGCTGGATGGGCAGCAGCCGGGCGAGGTGTCGCTCCCGCTCCTCGGTCGTCGTGGCCATGATCATGGCCCGCACGATCGGCAGCCGATCCTCCTCCATGAACATGTGCTCGGTGCGGCACAGGCCGATGCCCTGGGCCCCGTTCTCGCGGGCCTTCTCCGCGTCGCGGGGGTAGTCGGCGTTGGCCCAGACCTGCAGGCGGCGGATCCCGTCGGCCCAGCCCAGCAGCGTCTGGAAGTTGGCGGTGGGCCGGGGCTCGATGGTGGCCACCCGGCCCAGGTAGACGTTCCCGGTGGTGCCGTCGAGCGTGATCTCCTCGCCCTGCTGCACCGTCGTCCCGTTGACCGAGAACCGCCGGTTCTTCACGTCGACGCTGATCTCGCTGGCGCCGACGATGCACGGCCGGCCCATGCCCCTGGCCACGAGCGCGGCGTGGCTCGCGGTGCCGCCGGTCGACGTCAGGATGCCCCGGGCCTCGATCATGCCGTGCACGTCGTTGGGGTTGGTCTCGACCCGGACCAGGATCACGGCCCGGCCCGACCTGCCCCACTCCTCGGCCGTGTCGGCGTCGAAGACAGCCTGCCCGGTCGCCGCGCCGGGTGACGCCGGGACGCCCCGTCCGATCGGGTCCGCGCTGGACGAGGGGTCGACGCGGGGGTGGATCAGCTGCTCCAGCTGGCGCGGCTCCACCCTGGCGACCGCCTCCTCCCTGCCGATCAGGTCCTCGGTGACCATGTCGACCGCGATGTTCACCGCCGCCTCGCCGGTCCGCTTGGCGCTCCGGGTCTGGAGCATGTACAGCCTGCCGCGCTCCACGGTGAACTCCAGGTCCTGCACGTCGCGGTAGTGCCGCTCCAGCTTGTCGGCGTACTCCTGGAACTGGCGGTACACGTCGGGCAGGCGGGTGCGCAGCGCACTGATCGGCTCGGTCGTGCGGATCCCGGCGACCACGTCCTCGCCCTGGGCGTTCGCCAGGTAGTCGCCGTACAGCTCCTTCGCCCCACTGATGGGGTTGCGCGTGAACGCGACGCCCGTCCCGGAGTCGTCGCCCATGTTCCCGAACGCCATCATCTGCACGTTCACCGCCGTGCCCAGGTCGTCGGGGATCTTCTCCATCCGCCGGTAGGCCACCGCGCGGTCGGTGTTCCACGACGCGAACACCGCCTCGATCGCGGAGCGCAGCTGCACCTCGGGATCCTCGGGGAAGTCCTCCTCGGTGTGGCTGCGGTAGATCGCCTGGTACTCGCGCACGAGGTCGCGCAGCTGGTCGGGGCTCAGCTCCGGGTCCGTGCTCACGCCGGCCCGCGTCTTCGCCGCGGTGAGCGCCTCCTCGAACAGGTCGCCGTCGATGCCCTTCACGATCTTGCCGAACATCTGGACGAAGCGCCGGTAGGCGTCGAGCGCGAAGCGCTCGTCGCCGGTCAGCGCCCTGAGGGCCTCCAGCGTCCGGCTGTTCAGGCCCAGGTTGAGGACGGTGTCCATCATCCCCGGCATGGAGAACTTGGCGCCGGACCGGACGCTGACCAGCAGGGGGTTGCGCGCGTCGCCAAGACGCTTGCCGGTCTGCTCCTCCACGTGCGCGCGGGCATCGGCGACCTGGTCCCAGAGGCCGTCCGGGAACGCTCGTCCCAGGGCGTAATACTCGCGACAAGCCTCGGTGGTGATCGTGAAGCCGGGAGGCACCGGCATGCCCGCTCGCGTCATCTCCGCGACCCCGGCGCCCTTGCCGCCGAGGAGGTCGCGAAGGTCCTTCGATCCTTCGCTGAACAGGTAGACCCACTTGGTCCTGGTTGCGGTCGACATGTCCGTAGAGTTTGCCCCCGATGACCGCCGGGCCGCCCACGGGCGGGTCGCGCTCCCTGCATGCGAGGGTAGCCAGGCGTCGGCAGGTGGCCAGGCGGTCGCTTGATTTTCGGGCTTGCGGTCCGGCGCGGACCCGGAGTACTCTTCGTGCCGGCCCCGAGGGACACGCGCTGAGGGTGCCGGGACTGGCCGCAAGGCCGGGTCGCGGTGCCTGAGGAGGCGATTCGTCGGGGTCACTGCTTTTTGTGCCCGTGGTCCTCAGCTCCGGCAGGCGCCCATAGACTGTGGCGATGTCCGCCTATGTGGTCGTCAACGTCACCATCAAGGATCCCGAGCGGTACCCGGACTACGTGCGCCAGGTCCCGGCCACCCTGGAACCTTACGGGGGCCGCTTCCTCGTCCGGGGTGGGGCCGTCCACGTGGCCGAGGGCGAGTGGCGGCCCGGCCGGTTCGTGATCATCGAGTTCCCGACCATGGAGCGGGCCCGCGCCTGGTACGACTCGCCGGAGTACGGGCCGGCGCGGGCGCTGCGCTGGGAGACGTCCGACGCCCAGTTCGTGTTCGCCGACGGGGTGACATAGCAGAGGGGCCGCCCCTCGCGCCTACGCCTCCGGCTTCGGGGCTGAGTCGAGGCGGCGAACGCCCTGCCTCACGCTGCGGCTGAGTGTGGTCAGCACGGCCACCCCCAGCATGGCGGCGGCGATAGCCGCCGCCGACGCGAGCGGGCCCGCCGCCTGGAGCAGCAGGCCGCCTGCCAGCGACCCCAGGGGCAGGGCCCCGAACGCGGCCAGCGACCCCACGCTGGAGACCCGGCCGACCAGGCGGTCGGGCACGACCGCCAGGTAGTAGGTGTTGACGGCGACGTTCCAGCAGGCGCCGAGGAAGGCCAGCCCGGCCAGGACGGCCGTCAGCAGGGCCGCCTGCGCCACGACCGCGACCAGCGGCGTCAGGAGGGCCCAGACCCAGACCGCGCCGATCACGATGGCCGTCGGCCGCAGGCGGCGCTGCAGCCACGTGGCCGACAGCGAGCCGAGCACGCCGCCGGCTCCGAAGCCGGCCAGGATCAGCCCGATCAGGCCGGGCGGCGCCCCCCGGCGCCGCTCCAGCACGATGATGACGAGCACCAGGGCCTGGAAGAGGAGGTTGGTCGTGGCCGCGGCCAGCACCGTCACCAGGACGAACCGCTCCTGTCCCAGCCACGCGATCCCCTCGCGGACCTCGGCGATCACATGGTGCCGCGCGCCGCCCGCCCGCTCCTCCTGGAACGGAGACCGGATCAGCAGGAGGGTGCCCAGCGAGGCCAGGTAGGAACACGCATCGGCCAGGAACGGCGCGCCCGCACCCAGCGCGAACAGGAAGCCGCCGATGGGCTGGCCCAGCAGGGTGGCCGCCCGCACACGGCCCTCGTTCTGGGACAGCGCCTGGGTGTACTGGTCGGGTCTGACGACCGCCCTGATGGCCGCCACCTCGCCGAGCCGGAAGAAGACGAACAGCGTGCCCTCGACGAACGCCGCCGCCGCCACCAGGCCCACAGTGAGCCGCCCCAGCGCCAGCGCGGTCGGGATGCTGGCGAGGGCGGCGGCCCGGCCCACGTCGCACCCGATCATCAGCCGGCGGCGGTCGAGCCGGTCGGCGACGGCGCCGGCCGGCAGCTGGAACACGATGTACGGCAGGGAGCCCACGAACCCGACCAGGCCGGTCAGCGCGGGGGAGCCGGTCAGCGCCAGCACCAGCAGCGGGTAGGCGATCGCGGACACCCGCGAGCCGAGCACCGAGACCGCCTGCCCAGCCCAGAGGAGCTGGAAGTCGCGGTTGGCCCGCAGGGGCCCGACCACCGGTTCGCCGGGATCAGGCAAACACGAACGGGCGAGCCGCGCGGCGGAGCGGCGGGGCGAGCAGGGCCCGCAGGGGCTGGACCAGGTCGCCGGCGTCCTCCAGGAGCGGGCGCGCAACCAGGTCTGGCGGCCCGAAGTCTCTGATCGCCTGCTCCTCAGCCTCCGCCGGCGACCAACCCCTCCGGCGGTACTCCGCCGCGGCGTCCCTCAGGTGCTCGACGACCTCCTCCTCCAGCCTGGGCCTCAGGCCGCCCATGGCCCCGACCCGCCTGCCCAGCTCGCCGACGTACCGCTCGAATCGACCGCTCATCCCAACCGTGCCTCCTCGACCACCGCGTCCACGGCGCCGGCGAAGCGCCGCCAGTCGCCTACCTGGCCCCGCAGGGCGTCGCGGCCCCTCACGGTCAGGTCGTAGAGACGGCGGCGCCGCCCCGCCACCGTCGCCCACTCGCTCCGGACGAGGCCCGCTCGCTCCAGGCGGTAGAGCGCGGGGTAGATCGTCCCCTCGGGCAGGTCGAGCACCCCCCCGGTCAGCCCGCGCAGCCGGACGACCAGCCCGTAGCCGTGCGCCCGCTCCCGGCTCACGGCGGCCAGCAGCAGCATGTCCAGGTGCCCCTTGAGCGACTCGGCGCGTGCGACCATACCCTGCACCACCATACTATGTTGCTCTAGGCCTCGGGGTGCATGGGCCCTGGCGATCGGTCGAGAGGACCCCTGACCTACACCTCGACGCGGGCCCGGAGGCGGTCGAGGAGCGCGGCGACCGGCACCCGCTCCTGGTGCATCGAGTCGCGCTCGCGGATCGTGACCGCGCGGTCCTCCAGCGTGGCGAAGTCCACCGTCACGCAGTAGGGGGTGCCGATCTCGTCCTGGCGCCGGTAGCGGCGCCCGATGTGGCCGCCGGTCTGGTCGTATTCGACCCGGAACGCCCCTCGCAGCGTTTGCTGCACCTCTCGCGCGACGCGGATCAGGTCCTCCTTCTTGGAGAGCGGCATCACCGCGACCTGGATCGGCGCCACGTTGGGGTGCAGCCGCAGCACAACCCTGGTCCCGTCGTTGACCTCCTCCTCGTCGTAGGCGTCGAGGAGGAGGGCGATCATGATCCGGTCCACGCCGACTGCGGGCTCGACCACGTACGGCAGGTAGCGCTCGTTCGTCTCCGGGTCCAGGTACGTGAGGTCCTGCCCCGAGTGCTCCTGGTGGCTGCGCAGGTCGTAATCGGTCCGGTTCGCGATTCCCTCGAGCTCGCCCCAGCCGAACGGGAACAGGTACTCGATATCGGTGGACGCCTTCGCGTAGTGGGCCCTCTCCGTCGGCCCGTGCTCGCGCAGGCGGAGGTGCTCCCGCCGCAGGCCGACCACGTCGGTGTACCAGTCCAGCCGTTCCTGGATCCAGTGCTCGTGCCAGCGCTCGTCGTCGCCGGGCCGGACGAAGAACTCCATCTCCATCTGGTCGAACTCGCGCAGGCGGAAGATGAAGTTGCCGGGCGAGATCTCGTTGCGAAACGACCGGCCCTGCTGGGCGATGCCGAACGGGACCCGCACGCGCATGGAGTTGAGGACGTTCTTGAAGTCGACGAACATGCCCTGCGCCGTCTCGGGCCGCAGGTACACCAGCGAGGCCGTGTCCTCCATGGGCCCGACGTGGGTCCGGAACATCAGGTTGAACTGCCGCGGCTCCGAGAGCGGGCCGCCACACTCCGGGCAGCGGTCGGACTCCAGGTGGTCGGCGCGCCAGCGCTTCCGGCAGGTGCCCAGGCAGTCGACCAGCGGATCGCTGAAGGTGTCGACGTGGCCGGAGGCGACCCACACCCGGGGGTGCATGATGACCGTCGACTCCAGCCCGACCACGTCCTCCCGGAGCTCGACCACATGCCGCCACCAGAGGTCACGGACGTTGCGGCGCAGCGCCACCCCGTACGGGCCGTAGTCGTACAGGGCATTGATGCCTCCGTAGATCTCGCTCGAGGGGTACACGAAACCGCGGCGCTTGCAGAGCGCCGTGACCTTCTCCATCAGGTCCTGTCGTTCACCGATCATGCGTGGGACCTCATCTGGCGCAGGACGCGCAGCGACCTGAGCTGGCGGTCGAGGTGGTACTCGAGCTGCGACTCCAGCACCCGCTCCACCTCACTCATCAGCGCCGCGTCAAGTTTGAGCCGGCGGTACAGCTCGATGCCGCCGGTGGCCATCACCCGGAGCACCTTCAGGGCCGCCACCGGGACCGGGTGCATCCCCGGCTCCGCGCAGTCTACGCAGAGGAAGCCGCCGGCGGCCGCAGAGAAGGCGGCTGCCGCCGCCGGCAGGGGCCGCTCGCAGCCGGCGCACTGATGCAGCTGGGGCGCGTAGCCCAGCAGCCCCAGCGCGACCATCATGAAGTAGGCGGAGGCCCGCCGCGGCTCGGGTTCGACCGCCAGCTCGTGCAGGGCCAGGGACGTCAGCTCGAACATCCCCTCCACCGGGTGCCGCTCCTCCGTCACCCGGTCGGCCAGCTCGGCGACCAGGCTGGCATGCGCCGTCCGCTCGACGTCGGCCGAGATCCGCGGTCCCGGCAGCCGCACGGCCTGGGTGACGACGTCCAGGCTCCGGCCCCGGGCCAGCTGGACGTCGACCTGGCTGAACATCTCCAGGGCGCCGGCCAGCCGGCTGGCCGAGCGGCGCACCCCCTTCGCGATGGCGCCCACCTTGCCGTGCTCGCGGGTGAGCAGCGTGTAGATCCGGTCGGCCTCCCCGTAGTCCACCTTGCGCAGGACCACGGCCGCGTCCCGGTAGGCGCTAATGCTCGGCGCCCCTGGGCATCTCGGACCGCGCGCCCTCCTCGGAGGGTCGCTCCTCCCGCCCTTGCACGGCCATCCCGGCGTCCACCAGGACCTCGTCGGGCCAGGGGTGCCGCGACTGGAGACGGACCTTCACGATCCGCCGACCGTCGACCTTGTCCACCGTGAAGTGGACGTCGCCGCTGTCGAAGCTCTCGCCGGCCTCCGGCACCTCGCCCAGCGTGGCGTACACGTAGCCGCCGACGGAGTCGTAGTCCGTGCTCTCGGCCACGCCTAGCTCGAACCGCTCGTTCAGCTCCTCCATGGGATAGCGGGCGTCCACGACGGCCTCTCGATCGCTCACGACGTCGACCGGCTCCTCCTCCGCCCCGTCGTACTCGTCCCGGATCTCGCCGACGATCTCCTCCAGCAGGTCCTCCAGCGTGACCAGGCCCGCGGTGCCCCCGTACTCGTCGAGCACGATCATCATGTGAACCTTCTCCTCCTGCATCTTGTGCAGGAGCTCGTCCACCTTCTTGGACTGCGGCGTGTACCGGACCGGCCGCATGACGGCGTCCAGGCTGAAGACGCCGAGCGGCTTCCCCAGCGACAGCAGCATGTCCTTGACGTTGACCAGGCCGACGATGTGATCCAGGTCGCCTTCGTAGACCGGCATGCGCGTGTGGCGGTCCCGCCGGAACACCTCCGCGACGTCGTCGAGGCTGGCGCCGCGCGGGATGGCGGTGATGTCCGTCCGCGGCACCATCACCTCCCGCACGGCCTTGTCGCCGATCTGGATGATCCCGTGGATCATCTCCCGCTCCTCCTCCTCGATCACGCCCTGCTCCTCCGACACGTGCAGGACGGTCATCAGCTCCTCCTCGGTCAGGTAGGGCGCGCGGGCTGCGCGGCCGCCGGTGATGGCCCGGGAGACCAGGGTGATGAACCACAGCACGGGGCGGAGGGCGCGGGCCAGCCAGTCGACCGGGCCGGCGGTCAGGAGCGCCAGCCGCTCGGCTCGCCGGATGGCCAGCGTCTTGGGCGTCACCTCCGCGAAGATCAGCAGGAAGACCGAGAGCAGGAGCGACACGGCCAGGTCGCCGAGGAACCCGTACCGCCGGGGCAGGAACTTGAGGCTCAGCAGCGTGGTCGAGAACGAGGCCAGGATCAGAGCCACGGTGTTGATGACCAGGACGGTGGAGAGGAAGCGGTTGGGGTCCCGCTGCAGCCGTTCCAGCACCTCGGCCGCCTGGCTTCCCTCCTCGGCCAGGTGCCGGACCCGGAGCCGGCCGACCGAGGTCAGGGCGGTCTCCACCCCGGAGGCCAGCATGGCCACGACGACGCATACGACCAGCAGGACTAGCTCACCCGGTACCACCTCACGCCCTCCGTCCGGCTATCGGAAGAGCTCGCTCACGCTGCGGTTCTCGTGCACGCGCACGATGGCCTCGGCCAGCAGCGGAGCGACGCTCAGCACGGTGATCGGCGGTCCCTGCTTCTCCTCGGGGATCGGGACCGAGTCGGTGACGACGACCTCGTCCACCGGGGCCCGGCGCAGCCGCTCGACGGCTCCGGGCGCCAGGACCGCGTGGGTGCAGGCGATGATCACGCGGCGCGCGCCGTGCTCCCGCAGGCTGGTGGCGACCTCGACCATCGTGCCCCCGGTGGAGATGATGTCCTCGACCACGACGCAGTCGCGGCCAAGGACCTCGCCGGCCATGTCCAGGATCTCGACCGCGTCGTCCTCTGGACGGCGCTTGTATACGAACACGAGCGGCGCTCCGAGAAGCCTGGCCATGTGCTCGGCGCGCTTGGCGCCGCCCGCATCCGGAGCCACCACGGCGATCCGGTCCATGTGCCGGCCCCGGATGTGGGCGGCCAGGATCTTGTGCGCGGTCAGGTGGTCGGTCGGCACGTCGAAGAAGCCCTCGATCGCGTCGGCGTGCAGGTCCAGGAGCAGCACCCGGTCGGCGCCGGCCAGGGTCATGAAGTTGGCCATGAGCTTGGCGCTGATCGGCTCGCGCGGCTGCGACTTGCGCTCCTTGCGAGCGTAGCCGAAGTAGGGGACGACGGCCGTTATGCGGCCAGCCGAGGCCCGACGCAGGGCGTCGAGCAGGATGAACAGCTCCATCAGGCTCTCGTTGACCGGGTAGCACGTGGGCTGGATGAGGAACACGTCGTGCCCGCGCATCGAGTCCTGGATCTTGACGTCGATCTCGCCGTCGGGGAATCGGCGCACCCGCGGGTCCGTCAGGGGCACGCCGATCTCCTTCGAGATCCGCTCGGTCAGGCCGGGGTTGGCGGTGCCGGCGATCAGCTTCAGGTCGCCCCAGGGCGAGGTGTCCTCGTTCGTGTACTCCACGGTGGTCAGCGGCCTGCCGATCACGACGCCCCCCCTTCGCCGGCCTCTGGGGCCGCGGCCGGCCGGCGGCGGATCGCCCTGGCCGGCATGCCGACCGCCGTCGTGCCCGGCGGCACGTCCCGTGTCACCACCGACCCGGCGCCGGTCCGGGCGCCCCTGCCGACCCTGACAGGCGCCCGCAGCATGGTGTCCACCCCGATGAACGCGCCATCGTCGATCACCGTAACGTTCTTCCGAGTTCCATCGTAGTTGGCCGTGATGGTGCCCGCTCCGATGTTCACGTCCTCGCCCACCGTCGCGTCCCCCAGGTACGACACGTGGGGGACCCTGCTGCCCCGGCCCACACTGGAGCGGACCAGCTCCGCGAAGCTGCCGATGTGGACGCCCTCGGCCACCCGAGTCCCGGGTCGCAGCTTCGCATACGGCCCGCAGTCGGAGCCGGCGCCCAGCTCGGCGCCCTCCAGCCACGCGTGCCGGACGTGGGCGCCGTCGCCGATGACGGAGTCCCTGACCTCGGTGAAGGGGCCGATGCGGCAGTCCTCGCCGACCACGGTCCGGCCCCTCAGCAGCGTGAACGGCTCCAGCACCGTGTCGCAGCCGACCTGGACGCCGGCGTCCACGAACGTGGTCGCCGGGTCCACGACGGTCACGCCCGAGCGCATCAGGTCGTCGAGGATTCGGTCCCGCATGGCCCGCTCGGCCCGGGCCAGCTCGACCCTGTCGTTGATCCCGACGGCCTCGGCCGGGTCCGGGATTCGCAGCACGTGCGCCGGCCGGAGGTGCCGGAACACGTCGGTGAGGTAGAGTTCGCCGGCCAGGTTGTCGGGCCGAAGCTGGCCCAGTGCCTGAAGCAGCCGTTCGCCGTTGAAGCAGTAGAGGCCCACGTTGATCTCACCCAGGGAGCGCACCTCCTCGCCCGCATCCCGGTACTCGACGATCCGGTCGAGGTGGCCGTCCGCGGCCCGGAGCACGCGGGCGTCGCGCCGGCCGGGGTCCACCACGCTGCACAGGGAGGCGGGCACCCCGGCCTCCCGGTGGGCGCGGACCAGGCTGGCGACGGTCTCCGGGCGGACCAGCGGCGCATCCCCGTTCACCACCAGCACGTCCCCGGCGGCGAGGCGCTCGGCCGGCACCTGCATGACCGCGTGCCCGGTGCCCAGCGGCTGCTCCTGCAGAACGATGTCGCAGGCGCCCGCCAGGTGCGCCACGACGGGCTCCTGCCGCGGCGCCACGACCGCGGTGACGTCCGTCACGCCTCCGGCTCGACAGGCATCGAGCACGTGGTCGATCATGGGACGGCCGGCCAGTGGCTGCAGCACCTTGGGGATGCGCGAGCGCATACGGGTGCCGAGACCTGCGGCTAGGATGACGGCCGAGAGTGGTCTTTCCCTCAAGAGGTAAGGTGACGCCGATTATACGGTCGACGGTCGCGGCGCTCTGCCTGGTGGCGGCCGCCGCCTGCGTGATCAACCCCTCGTCCCCGGGCGGGGTGGCCAGCGCGCCCAGGGTGGCAGTGACCCCGGTGCCCACCGCGGGCGCCGCCGGCTCGGTGTGGGTGCTCAGCACGGTGGGCCTGAACGTCAGGAGCCAGCCCGATCCCAACTCCAACCGGGTGGCGACCCTGGTCCAGGCCACCCAGCTCGCGGTCACCGGGAAGCAGGCCGTCGGACCCGACACATGGCTCCACGTCAGGACCGAGGACGGCCAGGTCGAGGGCTGGGTCCTCGACCGGACCGACCTGGTGATCCACCGCGCCGTCTCCCTGCACGTTGAGCAGTCGAGCGGCTACTCGATCCTGTTCCCCGCCGACTGGTCGCCCGCCTCGGGCAACCCGGCTACCTTCACGGGGCCGAGCGGGGTCGGCGGCGGCAGCCTGCTGGTGCAGACCGCAACCGACCCCACCCAGCTCGCCGCCGCCCCGACGCAGCCGGGTCAGGAGCTGCGCCAGGAGTCGCCGATCGAGGTCTACGGGCGGACCACCTACATGACCCTCTACCGGTCGAACGGGGGCGGCTTCGAGTACGTCGTCAAGGTGCAGTTCCCGAAGACGAAGGTGGCCTACCTCTTCGACTTCAAGCAGCCCTCCGGCGACAACCCCGACATCTCACTCTTCGAAGCGCTGCTGCAGAGCGTGATCGTGCCCGGGGAGGGATGAGCGCAGGGTGAGGCAGGCCTCCCCCTCCTGCCGCCCCTGGCCCTCCGCGGTGCCGTCAGGCGGGGACACCTGAGGGGTGGCCGGCGTGACCACGAGGCGGCCGCGGCGGCGAGTGGCGCGGCCCATGCCGGTGCTCCCGCTCAAGAACACGGTGGTGTTCCCACACGTGCTCGTGCCGCTGGCGGTCGGCCGGCCGCGGTCGCTGCGACTCCTCGACGACCTCCCTGCGGACGACCGCACCCTCGCCGTCGCCACTCAGTTCGACGAGCACGTCGAGGAGGCCACGTGGGACCAGGTCCACCACGTGGGCACGATCGTCCGGGTCCAGCA
>Ga0126378_10002749_pt1 | contig 13106 bp, 16 predicted proteins | sample PanSoiMetPlot_23_FD_92587 | JGI IMG/M metagenome (GOLD analysis project Ga0126378, IMG submission 92587) | Tropical forest soil microbial communities from Panama - MetaG Plot_23 | ecosystem: Environmental > Terrestrial > Soil > Tropical forest > Bulk soil | place: Panama | collected 2016-02-17
GCCACAGGTCCTGGACGGGGTCCGACAGAAGCATCCGGGAATGCTTTTCGTGGCCGAGGCCTATTGGGACCTGGAGTGGGCACTGCAGCAGCAGGGGTTCGACTACTGCTACGACAAGCGGCTGTACGACCGCCTTCTGCACGAATCCGCTGCTGATGTGCGGTCACACCTGCTCGCAGATGTCGAGTATCAGCGCCGGCTCGTGCGCTTTCTGGAGAACCACGACGAGCCGCGTGCGGCGGCGACCATGCCCAGAGAAAAGGAGCGAGCCGCCGCTGTGATGATCGCGACGCTGCCGGGTGCCACGCTCTGGCACGAAGGTCAGTTCGAAGGTCGCCGCGTCCGCCTTCCGGTCTTCCTTGCCCGACGGCCTGACGAGCCGGCAGACGACGAGCTGCGGGGCTTCCACCGGCGCCTTCTTGAGGCCGTCCGCACGGCTGGCGTGCGCGAGGGCGACTGGCGGCTGCTCGAGTGCACGGGCTGGCCGGACAACCCGACTCACCGTAACCTCCTCGCCTGGAGCTGGCAGGGAGGGGGCCGGCACCTCGTCGTAGTCAATCTCTCGGACCGGCCGGCGCAGGCGCGTGTTCAACTGCCCTGGAACGACCTGGGCGGCAACCCGTGGCGACTTTCGGAGCTGCTCAGCGAAACCACATACGAACGGGATGGCGCCGAGCTGACGGAGTCCGGGCTGTTTGTGGCGCTGGACGGATGGCAGTGGCATCTCGTCTCGCTGCATCAAGAAGTGGCGGCCGCTCCGCAGCCTGAACTGGTTCAGGCACGAACAGGGTGAGACCCGGATGCTCGACCTGATGGGTGTGTTCGGGTTCTACAGCCGGCCGCCCGTCATCGCTTGAGGCACCTCCAGGCCTCAATTCTCATCCGCGACCGGCTGCCCGATCTCCACTCAAGAGGGCAGCACTCCTGGTCGCTTCATATTCCTCTTCCGCCGATTCGCACCACAGGCTGACGCACGTCGTCGGCTTGCTCAGGTCGCCGGGTGTGGCGTGCTTCGTGGCCGGGGGGATAATGCACCTCTCGTGGCCGAGCCGGCTGATCGTTCATCAGCGATGACCGCCCTGAGCTCACTGTCCCCAGCAGCCCATGCCCTGGTCGGCCGTGTCATAGACGCCGCGAAGGAGGAACCGCGCATCGTCGGGCTGTCTCTCGGGGGCTCAGCCGTCGTGGGCGGAACCGACCAGTTCTCCGACCTTGACTTCGTCGTGGTCTGCCAGCCCGAAGACCAGGCGTCGCTGATGTCCGACGCACCGCGGTTCGCCGCACGTGTGGGCCACCTCCTTGCATCGTTCACCGGCGAGCATGTCGGGGAGCCACGGTTGATGATCTGCCTTTATGGACCGCCCCTCCAGCACGTCGACCTCAAGGTCGTGTCGATCAGCGACCTCAGGCTCCGCGTCGAAGACGCCATCGTGATCTGGGAACGCGAGTCGGGCACGCTCGTCAAGGCGATGGAAGAGACCTCTGCCATATGGCCACAGCCAGATCTCCAGTGGATCGAGGAACGCTTCTGGGTTTGGGTCCACTACGCCGCCGGCAGGCTCGGCCGCGGTGAGCTGTTCGAATGTCTTGACGCTCTGGCCTACTTCCGCAGCGCGATCTTCGGTCCGCTCCTCGCTGTCCAGCGCGGCGCTCGTCCCCAGGGCGTCCGCCGCCTGGAGCAATACGCTGGGGACGCGCTCCAGGAGCTCGAAGACACCGTCGGTGACCACACCAGGGAGGGTTGCCTTCGTGCGCTGCGGGCCTCGATCGGGCTGTACCGCCGGCTCCGGGATGCGATGGACGATGACACCCTGGTCCACCGGTCAGAGGCCGAGGGAGCGAGCCTGGAGTACCTCGACCAGATCGCCGCGGCGACCTTCGGCCAACGGTAGACGAATTGACAGCGCGCCGCGGACCTGCGACCTGGACGGAACAGGCAACGAATCGCGATTTGAGCCCAAGCCAGACCGTTTTGTAAAGACTGCAGGTTGGGCAGAGACGCTGGAGCAGGGCACGGCCACTATCATTGCGCTGCATCCGCAAGTTGATGATGGACATCACGCGAAAGCGTTGGCCGAACAAGAGGTCCTGCAACGCTCGTGCTCGGCAGGCTGGATCTAAGCCGGCTGAGGTGAACCGGCAGTGGTCTCGGTAGCCAGTTACGTCAATCGCAACGGCCTTCGCTTGCCACTCGTGGCGAACGCGGAGCCTCGGGTTCTCGTCCCAATCATCAGGGCTCAGGCGGCAGGACCTCTGCTCTCGATCGGCGATGGGCTGACGCGGCAGAGCCGCGGCTCAGGCAACGTCCTAGGTCTGGTGGAGGTGCCCGCTCACGAGTCTGAAGCTCTGGCCCGCGAAGTGACGCAGCGGCGGCGAGACCTTCTCAGATGGATCGCCGCCACAGACGACGCCGTTGAGCCTCGCACGGCGCCTGGGCTGGGGATCCTGGTTCGTGTGGTGCACGATGTTGCTCTTGGGATCCGGGAAGCGTCTTTCGAGACCAACGCCAACATGATTGTGGTGGAGTGGCCCGGCCTATCCAGCCGGCGGCCGCGGTTGTTGGAGTCGGTGATCGGCAACCTGAGCGCAAATCCGCCCGCTGACCTGCTGCTTGTTCGGCCAGCCGATACCGAGGCCCCCTTCCAGGCGCGCGCAGGCAAGATCCTGGTGCCTGTGCGGGGCGGTCCCAACGCGAAGCTGGCTCTCCGAGTGGCGGCCGCACTGGCCGGTGCCTGGCAAGCCCGATTTACTGTTCTGCACCTCACGGATCCCCACCACCACCCGGATCGAAAGGCTCAGACCTCCGAGGAATTGGCCTTCCTCCTCAGCCAGGTGGCGGCACCGGCGCCCGACCTCGTCGATCGCGAGACCGAAAATATTGGTGGGGCCATAGTCGAGGCGGCGCAGGGCGCTGATCTGGTGGTGCTGGGTGCAAGTGCCGACCCGGTCCAGAGTCCCGTGCTGGTTCGCTCCCGACTGGCGGCCTCACTGAGAAGGCTGACGGCAACCATCGTCCTGGTCAGGACCATCGAGTCGCTGCGGCCGGCTCAGCCTATGGCAGTTAGAGAACCACAGCTCAAACGCCGGCGTAAGTGGCGGAGCCTGCAAGTTCATTGATGTCTTCGAGCTGGCGCTGGATCCAGCCGGAAATCTCGTAAGTCCTGACCGAGTAGCGGAGCTGTTCGGACAGGCGGCTCCGAGCCCCGTCGGGAAGCGAAAGCGCCCGGTAGAGCGCCTGCGCACCTGCCTCGATATCGAATGGGTTGACGACTATCGCGTGGTCGCCGAGCTCGTACCAGCTGCCCGCGTTTTCTGAGAGCACCAACACACCATTTCTCCGGTTGAGCAGCGCTCCCTCCTTTGCCACCAGATTCATACCGTCGTAGATCGAGTTGACCAGGAGCACGTCATAGTTCCGATACGCGGCGATGGCCCTGTGGACGTTCTCTCCCAGCTCGAGGCGGATTGGAAGCCAGTCACGAGACCCGAACCGAGCGTTGATGCGCTGGGCAGTGCTCATGATCGATCCCAGATGGTCACGGTAGACGGCCACATCCTGCCGTGAGGGCTGCAGGAAGGCCCAGAACTGGATGCGGCCGACCAGCTCCGGGTGGCTGCGGAGGAGTCGTTCGTAGGCGGCAAAACCCCTGGGCACGTTCTTGGAGGGATCCGTCCGGTCGACACGCACGATCAATTTCTCGATGGCCCAGCTGCGAATGCGTTCCTCCTCGCTGCGCACCGCAGTGGAGGAAGACAGCCGTTCCATGGCTTCGACATCGATCGAGATCGGATATGGACGCACCCACACCACCCGGCCACGATGCAGCACAGCCTGTTCCTGGTAGTCCACGCGCAGACCCAGGAGCTCCTCACAGCCCGACAGGAAGCGGCTGACGTCACGCGGAGTCTGAAATCCAACCACGTCATTGCCCAGAAGGCCGTGAAAGATGGCGTTGCGCATGCCGTTTGGCAGCACCTTCCAGTACTCCGCCGTCGGCCAGGGGATGTGGACGAAGTGCTGCAGGGTGGCAGATGGGAGCTGTTGGCGGACGAAGCCAGGAAGGAGGTAGAGATGGTAGTCCTGTGTCATCACCAGTGGTGTCCGGTCGGCGTTGGCTGCCAGCTCGACCACCCGCCGTGCCAGGAGACGATTGACCTCCACATAGCCCCGTTCCCAAGCACCGTGCACTCGTTCATCGATCACCGGCTCATTGCCGAGCTCCCAGAGGTAGTGCTGGATGAACCAGAGGAGTGGGTTGGCAATGACCGAGTAATACGCCTCGTACCGGTCCTGACCAGGGTCCACATAATGAACCTTCAGCGGCGGCCTGCCACGGGGGACGATCTGCGTCCCGGCTGCGCTACCTGCCAGCTGCCGCTCACGTCTGGTTCGCGCACAGGCGACCCATGGAGCCTGACTTGCCTCAGCCAGGCTGAGGAGCGCCGTGACCAGGCCTCCGCTGCCGCGCCTGAACCCGCCTCCTGCCTCCGGCTCGTACGGCGCGCGATTGCTGACGATGATCGGTGACCAACGACCCAGGAGCCGCGCGGTCAGGCCATGGATGACGCCCGGTGTGGCTGATCTTGCCCTCGCTGCGGGTCTCGTCATGCCGCCCAATCTGCAAGACGGCTGAGAAAGGCAGCGACGGCTCGAGGGCCATCTACGACCAGGTCGCAGGCGGTGAACGTTTCCGGGCTGACCTCCTGCGAGGCAGCTCCGACCGCGAGATGTGGGACCGTCAACGAGCTCGTCAGTTCAAAGGCGGCACGGTCGCCGGTGTCGTCGCCGGCGAATACGACCCCGTCGGGGTGCATCTCCGTCACCAGCTGATTCAGGGTCCGGCCCTTGTCAGCCCGTGGCAGTGTCACCTCGAGCACCATCCTCCCTCGCCTGATGACCAGGTCGAGGCTGTTTGCGAGTGGGCTAAGACGTTGATGGAGGTCACCTCCAGCATCCGGCCGGCTCCTGAAATGGATTGAGGTCGAGGCCGGCTTGGGTTCCAACCAGACTGCCGCGCATCCGCGTATCCGGTCTCCGGCCTGGTCGTTGAAGCGATCCAGCCTCAACCGCTCCTCCGCGGTTACTCCTGACTCGCCGTAGTCACCCTTGAGGATCACGCCCGCAAACGGGATTTGCGACCGCAAGAACTCACCGGACCTGCCGCTGACCACCACCACGCGCCGAACCAGGGGTACCAGGCGCTGGATGGCCTCTCCTGCTTCAGGCACGAGACGAGCTCGCGCCGGCTCGTCGACGATCTCCGAGATGGTGCCGTCGAAGTCACTGACCACCAGCAGGCCTTGCGGCGGTACTGCCTCGAAGCGGTGTCTGATCAATCTGGCGACTGCCTCCGAATCCATCGCCGGTTGGTCGTCAAGGTACCTGAGACGGCATCATCCGCTCAGGCCAGGACCCAGCCTTTATAGTGCGTTCCCGCCTCAGCGGCGCTATCCAGGGCATCGCGAGGCCCCCTCAGAGGAGGCGTGCTTGCATCAGGCGGCGACAGTACGAGAATGAAATGAGGGCTCATGCGCAAGGTTTATCGCGGAGAGGACATCGAAGTCAGCTTCGACCTCGACATCTGCGTTCATATCGGCGAGTGCCTCCGCGGGCACGAGGGTGTCTTTCAGCTGAGGCGGCGGCCGTGGGTGCTCCCTGATGAAGCCGACGCCGATGCCGTTGCGGAGGTGGTGGAGCGGTGTCCGAGCGGGCGCTGTTATATCACCGCCTCGATGGCGGTCCCGCGGAGCAGCACCTTGGCACAACCGTGACGCCCATCCGGGACGGGCCCCTGCTCGTTGTGGGCGAAGTCCAGGTCCGGCACGAGGACGGCACTGTTGAGACGCTGCCGAGGGCGACGTTGTGCCGTTGCGGCTCCTCTGAGCACAAGCCATTCTGCGACAACCACCATCTGGCGATCGGATTTCGAGCGCCGGGAGCCCCCTTCAAAATTCACCTTTCGGCCGTGCGCCCTCACCTCCAGCAACCGATCACCAAGGCGGAGGATCCGCGCCGGCTCTCCTGAGCGGATATACCGCCGCCACACCTTGACGTGATTGGCAGAAAAGGCGACGGGGACGGGCTCTGGAAGGCTGTTGAGGTGGTGGCTCGCCAGGAGTGGGGTGATTCGGCGGAAAACGGCGGATTTTCGACTTTCTGGTTCATGTCTATCTCCTCCCCCCGTAGGCGCACATGCCGTACGCGCCGATGCCGACGAGCAGGTTGGCAACCGGGCCTAGCAGCAGTACCACCAGGAGGACGATCAGCAGGCCTTCGGCGGTGGTGCCGGCCCGGGGTGGGTTGTAGTCGGGCAGGTCGGGCAGCGGATGCTGCAGAAACCAGGCACCGACCACGCAGAGCCCCAGACCCACCGCGCTGGTCAGCGCCAGGACGCACCCGACCACGAAGGCCGGGATCTTCATTTCTCCCTCTCTCCTTTAGCCTGCCGTTGGTGGCGCCCAGCTGCACCTACCTTCTCTACCCATATGGGCGCCCTCGGCTGGTGATGACGACGCCCCAGGAATCTCCATGCCAGCGGCGACAAAGGCGTAGATCGGATCATTCGTGACCGACCCAAAGAGTGAGCTCGCGGGGCACGACCTGCCGCGCCGGACCGGAAACGCCGCCTGACTGGCCGAGGCATGGACCTCGTCAAGCAGGTGACAGCGTAGCCGACCTGCTTATCCGATGCAATCGGACGGAACCGTTATGGTCGTCTCGCTTCTTCCCCCGCCTGGGATATGGCAGCCCTCCAGATCTGTATTGCCCGTGTCGCGGCCTGGATGGCACCAGACGGTCGGAGTCGCCGACCGGCGCACGCTGTGTACTGCCGCGGAGTCGCTCCCCTGGGGCGGCTTGCTCGCCAGGGAGCAATCGCGCCCGACCTGGCGCGGGGTCGTCCGTTGAGCGCGCTCCCTCCGGGTGGGTCCCGCGCTCGCCGATGGCCGGCTGGACTGCCCAGTCCTGCACGGCGACCCACACTGGAGCAACTTCCTTGCCGGCCCAGGCGGCTGCGTGATGATCGACTTCGAGTCGGTCTGCAGAGGCCCAGTCGAGTGGGATCTCAGCCCCTCCCGGAGGCCCCGGCCAACCTCTTCGCGAAGGACGCGGAGCTCCTGGACATGCTGCGGCGGCTGCGCAGCGTCTGCGTGGCGACCTGGTGCTGGGCCCGTCGAGCACGGGCGGCTGAGATCGACCAGGCGGCCCAGCGCCAGCTGGACCTTTTGCGCCAGTCCAGACGGCTCGGCCGGCTGCGGCGTGACGGCGGCCCCGGAGCTCCGTCAGCGAAGGCTCGACCGATGTTCCGAATTGACGGACCGATGGTCACCGATCAAGAACCCGAGCGCTATCGTCACTGGCGGCCGGGGTCGAACTGCATCGTCGCGTCGAGCTGCCTCCACACCACCCTGCCGGGGACGTGGGCCACCGCGAAGTTCCTCAAGGCTGCCACGATCGGGTTCGTCGCCCCGACCAGGCTCGCGGTCCGGCGCGACTGCGAGACGAAGCCGTTGGCTCGCCTGACGCGGCGGGCTTCGTAGACCCTGAGAGCCTGCTCCGACGGCTCGGCTGCCAGGGCTTCCCTCAGGGCGACCGCGTCCTCCAACGCCTGGCATGCGCCCTGCGCCGCGTTGGGCAGCATCGGATGTGCAGCGTCCCCCAAGAGGGTGACACGTTCTCGGCCCCATCTGACAGTGGGCGGCCGGTCGTAGAGGTCGTTACGCAGGACGTCGCGCTCATCGGTCGCCTCCACGACCGCCGCCACCAGTTCCGGCCAGGACTCGAACGCCTGCAACACGTCAGCTTTCCGTCCCTCCGGGCCGCCGGCCTCGCGCTCCGGCCTTCGGAGCACAGCGAACCAGTAGGCGCGGCCGCCGGGAAGCGGAAACACTCCGAACTCGCCACCCCGTCCCCACCAGTTCTGGGAAGGGCGCTCGCCCATCTCCAAGCTGGCGATCCCGCGCCAGCAGGTGGCACCCGAGTAGCGCGGCTCGCCGTCCGCCAGCAGGCTGCGCCGCACCGCCGAGCGCAGCCCATCGGCACCGATCAGCAGCTCCCCTCGGAGCCGCTCCCCCGAGGCGAGGCAGACCCAGACGGACCTGGCGTCCTGCTCGACGCTCGTGACTTCCATTCCCCACCGGACGAAATCACGCCCGAGCATCCCCAGCAGTGTCGAATGCAGCTCGGCCCGGTGGGCGATCATCAGCTCGTACCCGTACCGGGCCCGAAAGGCGTCGACGGGTATCTCGGTCAGCAGTCGGCCGCGCCGGCTGCGGAGCTGCAGCCTGGAAGTGACCGAGCCGGCGATATCATCGATGCCGAGGGCCGCCAGGGCACGCCGACCGTTTGGCCAGATCGCGAGACCGGCGCCGACCTCATCCATGACGCCCCCGCGATCGAGCACCTCCACGTCTGCTCCAGCCCGCCGGACCGCCAAGGCCGCGGCAAGGCCGCCGATGCCAGCGCCCGCCACGAGGACTTTCACGGTTCGTTCACGGGGGCAAGATCATATGTGACCACTGAGGCCCGCCCCCGCCGGCCAGGTACGCGTCTGCTCTATGAGCTCAATCGCGACCACGTCCCATCGAGCCGGGTTGACTCGAGCGCGAGCTTGAGTCAGAATCGGCGCTGGCGACGGTCCGCGCCTAACCTCGATGGCCCCGCCCCAGTCGGGACCCACGCCGAGGCAAAGGGAGACACCCTCTCGGTCCACTTTCACCTCTTCTGCCGTGTGTTCGTCGCTGGGGGTCGGGCGCCGGTCAATCGAGGAGTGTGCAAGTGACGCGACATGGTGGATTCAAACAACTCGTGCGGGGGCGTGCCAGGCGGACTGGCGAGTCGTACTCTACGGCCCGCGCGAATTTGCGGCGCCGCGGCGCGCAGGCGGACATCGACCTGGTCAGGCGATACGCGGAACCTACTGTCAGACGGCTCAGGGGAGCCGATGTGATCCTGCGGGAGGCGGTGGTCCCCAGTCTTTCGCGCGATCAAGTGGCCCTGCTTTCATTCTGGATGCTCTTCGTGCACTGGGAGGACGGTCTGTCCGGGCTCTGCCGGGCGCATCCACATCGCATGGTGGACCGTGGCTTCTGGAGGATGATGGTCCACGGCCTACACGACCATCCCCCACTGCTCGCCATCATGGCGCGACTTCATCCGCAGGTGCAAGAGGCGGCGGAGCGGGCGCCAACCGGCACCGCATACGAATGGTTGGAGTTTCTGGATGGAGACGAGATGGGCAGGCTGGACCACGACTTCCAGAAGGCCATCCCAGGCTCGCTGCACCGGATGGCCAGGCTGATTCGCAGCCATCCGGATCGGTTTGGGGCCACGGAGGCTGGGGATCGATGAACGAAACGCAGACACGCCACGTCGTTCGCGCCTACCACGACGCTTACTGCCGAGGCGACGTGCGGGCGGCAAGCGCGCAACTGTCCGACTCGTTCCACTTCAGCAGCCCGATGATGGCGTTTGATACGCCGCAACAGCACGTCGCTGCCCTGGTCCGCTTCGTCCCTTTCATCACGGGCGTCGATCTGATCAGTGAGTTGTATGGCGCGGGCGAAGCGACGCTCGTCTACGACCTCCATACCTCGCTCCCCGCCGGGACCCAGCGCTCCGCGGAGCATTTCCGAGTGTCTGATGGCGGGATCAGCTCGATCACCATCATCTTCGACGCGACGCCCTGGCATCCCATCATCCGAGCTGCCGCCGCCATCCGGGGCCCGCTGGATGTCGCTGATCAGAAGCGTCCCGTCCCCCACGACGACCTGAGCAGAGGCCGGGCTGACGAATAGACGTAAGGGAGCGCCCACCGAAGTCCTCCCATGACTTCCGGCGGAGCGGTTGCGCCGGGCCGAAGAGGGTCGTTTGGGGTATCTGGCTCTCGAGTCGGCGCCCCGGGGCCGATTTGTCGTGAGGCAACGAGTGCTCCGAGCCGAAGTGCAATAAGTCGACGACCGGTCGGGCAGTCTGGGGCGTCCCGAATCATCACCGAGAGGGATTGCCCAAGCGGTCCATTGGTCAGAATTTGATGGGCCGGACACTCCCGGCCACGTACCACCGGATCTCCCGGTCGCCGACATCAGGGAGCTAGTTCCCCGGGCCACGCCAACCACACTCAGTTGAACAGTCCAGGCAACATCGACTCCGACCTCCCGCCCGGTTCGGAAACCGGGCGCGATACGCCGTCGCCGTGGATCGCTGAAGCCCGGCTTCGCGCTCAGCGCCTGACCAGCAGCGCATTTGGTTCGGCGAGCGAGGCGGTCCGGTTCATGGGCGCGGTCCAGGCGCAGGACTACGCCGGCGCCAAATGGGCGCTGGCGTTGCGTTCCGCACACGTCACAGACGGATCTCTGGATCGCTTGTACGACGAGGGCGCCATCTTACGCACGCACGTCCTTCGACCAACCTGGCACTTCGTGCATCCGGAGGATGTTCGCTGGCTGCTCAGCCTGACGGGGCCACGTGTGCAGGCCGGAGCCGCGGGCAGGTACCGCGAGCTCGAGCTCGACCGCAAGACCATCACGCGAGCGCTGACGATCTTCGAGCGCCAGCTCAGCGGAGCCCGCAGCCTGACCCGCGCCGATCTCGGTCAGGCGTTGGTCGCCGCACACATCGCACCGGACGGCCAGCGCCTCCCCCATCTGCTGATGGCCGCAGAGCTCGAGGGACTCATCGTCAGCGGGCCTCGCCGAGGCAAGCAGCACACCTGGGCGTTGCTTGACGAACGAGTGCCGCACGCCCGCAGGCTTGAGCGCAATGAGGCGGTCACCGAGCTGGCGCGCCGGTATTTCCACAGCCACGGGCCGGCGCAGCTCCAGGACTTTGTCTGGTGGTCAGGCCTCACTCTGACCGATGCGCGGCGCGGAGTCGCGATGGCGGGGCACGGTATTACTCGGCGCACGATCGACGGTAACGAGTACTGGTTTGATGAGGAGCTGGTCTGCGACCCGTCTGATCGTGAGGCGGCCCACCTTCTACCGAACTTTGACGAGTACACCGTGAGCTACCGCGATCGTTCGGCCATGCTCCACCCCGACTTCCCGTTCCGACCTGAACTTTTCGGTTTCTCGAGCATTCTGTCCAATGTCGTCATCGTGGGCGGGCGAGTGTGCGGATCATGGCGCCGGACGCTGATCGGCGACGGAGTGCGAGTTGAAGTGAGGTTGCTCGGGGCGTTAGATGCGTCGGAGCGCAACCGGATTGTGCTGGCGTGTCGCAGCCTGGCCGGTTTCCTCGAACGGCGACTGGAACTTGAGTGGTCAGAGGCATAGCCATACATCGCTCTCCCTTTGTAGAGCCCAACTCTTCCGGCGCGGCATTGCGGCAGCCGTCCACCTTAGAGCCCTACGCTTTGGGCAAGGTGCCCATCGTCGTTCCTCCCCAGGCGCCCGCACTGGCGCCCCTCGTCAGGTCTGTCAGCATCGTTGAGGACGTGCTGCCAAGCCGTCGTGAGCGAATGGTGCCAACCGGCGGCACCAACCTCCTCATCAACCTGGACGCGGACGAGTTCCGTACCTACGACGGCCTCGGGAATGGTAGGGTCCGGCGGGTTCGTGGCGCTGTCCTGGCGGGACCGCGCGACCGCCCTACTGTGATCGACACCGAGGAGCAGCGCTGGCTCCTGATCGTGGATTTTCTCCCCGGCGGCGCGTTGCCCTTCCTCGTGGCTCCCCCGTGGGAGACCTCCAACCAGTGGGTCGAACTCCATGACCTGTGGGGCGCCGACGGTGGCGTGCTGCGCGAGCGGCTGCTCGAGGCAGCGACCACCGTGCAAAGGCTGCAGATCGTCGAGTCGACCCTCCTTGACCACGCCGTGCGACCGCTGCGGCCGGACCCGGCCATCGCGTTCGCCGCGGCCGCCTTCGAGCGCGGAGTCTCCGTGTCCGAGGTGACCTCCCGGCTGGGGCTGTCGCCGAAGTCCTTCACCCGGCGCTTCCGGGAGCGGGTTGGCCTCCTCCCCAAGAGGTTCTCACGCGTGCGCCGCCTCCAGCGAGTGCTGGAGACTGTCGAGGGGAGGCAGACGGTGGACTGGGCCGGCGTCGCGCTCGACCACCACTACTGCGACCAGGCGCACCTGATCCACGACTTCCGGGAGATGGTGGGGATGACGCCCTCCGCCTACTTGCAGGCCGTCGAGCACCAGCGCAACCACGTGCCGCTTTCGCCCACGAGTGATTCTTTTCTCCAAGACAGCGCCCCCCGCGGGCAATAGAGCATTCGAGGATGAGGAATCGATCCGTCCCCACAGACACCGTGCTGCCGCACATCATGTATCGGGACCTGGCCGAAGCGCTTGCCTGGCTGAGCAGGACGTTCGGGTTCACCCAGCACTACCGCTACGGTGACGAACGCGGACAGCCCAGCGGGGCGCAGATGCATCTCGGAGACGCCTGGATCATGCTCAAACGGGCGCGCGGAGCCACGCCGACGGAGCTCGGCCACGGAACCCAGTCATTGACCGTGTTCGTCGAGGACGTGGACGACCACTTCGAACGGACCAGGTCGGCGGGAGCAAACATCGTGGAGGACCTCCACGAGACCACTTACGGCGAGCGGCAGTATGGGGTCGAGGACCTCGACGGCCATCACTGGCTCTTCTCGCAGCACGCCCGGGACGTCAGTCCGAGCGACTGGGGAGCGACGGTCGTTGAACCAATCATCGAGGGAGGTCGGCAAGCGCGCGTGCAGTGCCAGCTGTCGGTCCGGCGGGGGCGTGAGGCCGTCGAGTTCTACAAAGCTGCATTCGGGGCGGTTGAGCTCTACCGGTTCGGCGGTACCGATGATCACGAGGAGGTGGTCGCGCAGCTTGCAGTCGGCGGCGCGGAGTTCTGGGTCGAGGATGAGTCGCCCACGCACAAGAACTTCAGCCCCCAGTCCCTTGGCGGTTCGACTGAGAGGATGCTGCTGATCGTCGACGACCCGGAGGCCGTCATCGGCCGCGCGATCACGGCCGGTGCCAGAGAGATCTACCCGGTCACCGACGAGCACGGATGGCGTCTAGGCCGCGTCGAAGATCCCTTCGGCCATCACTGGGAGGTCGGCAAGCCGGTCACCGACTGGCCGCCCGAGAACTGAGGCTGGGGCTCCTCTGGAGGGCATAGCA
>Ga0126378_10002750_pt1 | contig 13105 bp, 8 predicted proteins | sample PanSoiMetPlot_23_FD_92587 | JGI IMG/M metagenome (GOLD analysis project Ga0126378, IMG submission 92587) | Tropical forest soil microbial communities from Panama - MetaG Plot_23 | ecosystem: Environmental > Terrestrial > Soil > Tropical forest > Bulk soil | place: Panama | collected 2016-02-17
CAACCGAAACCGATCAGGCCCACGGTTTTGCCCTGCAGCAGCTTGCCTTGCAACCGGGGCCAGCCGCCGCTTCGCACGGAGTCAGCGGCCTCGGGAATCGAACGGGCCAGCGAGAGCAGCAGCGCGACGGTGAGCTCAGCAACCGAAACCGAGTTGGCATGCGGAGTGTTCGTCACCGTAATCTTTTTTCTTGCCGCCGTATCCAGATCGATATTGTCAACGCCGACGCCGTAACGGGCGATCACCTTGAGCTGGTCCGCAGACTCAAGGGCCGTCTCGTCAACTCGATCCAATCCGGCTATGAATCCATGGCAGCCGGGGAGCATTTCACTCAGCTCGCTCGAAGTAAGTGGGCGGCCCTGCCGGTTATAGATCACCTCGCCCACTAGACCCTCCAGTTCGTGACGCAGTCGTTTATCGTATAAGCCAAAAGTCGTGGGCGTGACCAGCACCTTGCATAGTTTCAGATCCTGTTCCATACCGATCACCCGGAGCACTCGGAGCGTTGATGGTTATCCACAATCGTGGGAACCCCGTCATGATCTAGCAGTCGCTTGCGAAAGCCAGTTGCGTCAATGGTTGCGTAGTCGTGTCCGGCGTTGGCGGGGTACACGAAAAATGTCACCAGGTCCTGACCACCAGTGTTGATCGAGCGATGGGCCCAACGGGGCGTCACATACACCACGCGGCCGGGATGGAGTTCTTCGACGGCAGTGTCACCAGACTCGTTCTCCATCAACAGAACACCTTTTCCTTGAATGCAGTAGTAGACTTCGGCGGTATCACGTACTTTGTGATAGTGCCCCTTGGTCATGAAGTACTCCTGGCCCACGCGTCCGGGGTGCACGATGGACAGGCCGCTTGCCAGCTCGCCGGCGGCTTCCGGGCGGCAGCTCTCGTACACTTCGTAGATGATGGGATCGCCCGAAACCAGCAGGGTTTGGAAGGCTTTTTCGTCGGAGAATTTATTGCACAGCGAAGAAAGCCGGCGTTCGATATGGTTGTCGAACGAGCTTAATTGATCCTGCAGCGACAAAATCGGATACCCGTACGGTCGTGATCTCATGTTTCGCCCCCGCTGGCATCGGGCTGTAGGACAACTTTGAGAACATGCCCCGCACGTGCCGCGGCGAAGGCTTCCAGCGCGCGATCGAGGCCGTAGCGTCCGCTAATTAAGTTGCTGAGGTCAGTTTTCCCTGAAGTGATCAGCGCCATCGAGCGGCGGCAATCGTCGGTACTGCAGCCAGTCGTGCCGGTGACGATCAGTTCCTTGTAGTGAATCAGGTTCGCGTCCAGCTGGACGCCGGTGTCGCCGCTCGGCAGAGCACCAAACAGGTTGATGCGCCCGCCGGCAGCCGCAAGGTTCGGCGCCGCTTCCAGCGCGTCGCGGACTCCGGCGGCGACGACGATTGCATCAGCTCCCCGGCCCTGCGTCTCGGCGGCAATTATCTCCGGGAGCGATTCGGTGCCAAAGTTCACCACTCGGTCCGCACCTGCCGACTTGGCCAGCACCAGCCGCTCCGGCGAGTGCTCGCTAACCAGAATTTTCTCGACGCCGGCTGCGCGCGCCGCGAGTATGTGCATAATGCCGACCGGGCCCGCGCCCATGATCAGGACTGAATCTTCGCTGCGGAGACCGAGAGCTTGTTGGCCGCGGAGCACGCAGGCGAGTGGCTCGGCCAGGGCAACCACTGCGCCATCCAGGGCGCTGTCGAAAGGAATCAAGTTGTCCTGTTCGAGAAACGGGGCGGGAACTTTCATGAATTCCGCGAAGGCGCCGTTGAGCGTGATCCCTATTGCGTCGTAGTTCGCGCACAGATTGTTCTGCCCGCGCTCACATTGTCGACATTGCCCACACCCGACGTTGGGCGCAACGAACACGCGTTGTCCGACAGCGTAGCTGCGAGCGACGACGCCGCCGATTTCGACGATTGTCCCCACAACTTCATGGCCGGGCACGCGCACGGTTCCGGGACCGTATTTGCGGTGGGCTCCTCGAAATATGCGCAGATCTGTCGCGCAAATGCTGGCATAGTCGACGCGCAACACGATCTCTCCCGGGCCGGCCGAAGGCGTGGGGAATTGCTCCACTCTGAGGTCTTCCGGGCCGTGATACACTGCCGCGATCATCTGCTCACACCTCGCACTCGGGCTCCATCGAACACTTCTGTGACCTCCACGCTGCGCTCCTCCAGGAATGACCTGTTAGCGGCCAGCACACCGGCCACCGCCCAGCGGCCATCATATCCATTGACACACGGCTGGGATCCAGTGCGGATGCAGTCGAGGAAATGCTCCATTTCCCTTAGGTACGCCGAGCCGAAACGCTCCGGCCACGATCGAAAGATCGGCATCAACAAACCCTGATCGGGATTGGTGCAGAGCACGACTGAGTGTCCGCGAATGTCTCCGATCTGCAAAAGTCCCTTTTCTCCGACGATCTCGACCCGTGCGTCATAACCGTAGTCGCACGGGCAAACGCCCGAAATGGAAGCCAGGGCACCGCTTTCAAAACGAATGTTGACCAGAGCCGTGTCATAGAAGTTGGGTGTATCGACTCCGTGCTTCGCCCCTTTGAAATTCGATACCTGCGCGTAGACGCGTTTCGGATCTGAATGGGCCAGCCAGCGGACAGAATCCCAGTCGTGACTGTTGACTTCAGCAAGCATGCCATTGGATCTCTCGACATCGCGGGCCCAGACCGGCGGCAATCCCGGTCCATGCGTCAGGGACCTGATAAGCAGGGGCCGGCCGATCTCTCCCGCTTCGATCCTGGCTGCAGCCGCCTGAAAGTCAGGATCAAAGCGCCGCATAAAGCCCAGTTGCAGGAACACCCGATTCCGCTCGGCGGCGCCGATCATCTCGTCGCACTCTTCGATGGTCAGCGCCATCGGTTTCTCGCAGAAGACATGCTTCCCGCGATTGGCGGCGGTCACGGCGAGCTCCCGGTGGGTGAACGTGGGAGTGGCGATGACGAGGCCATCAAAGGGAACGTGGTCGCAGGCCTCCTGAAACGATTTGAATCGCGATTCGATTCCGAACCGTGAAGCAGTCCTCTCCAGCGCTGCAGGATTCGGATCCACGAGGGCAACGAGTCTGCCAGCAGGAATGTGATGCACCAACGATTCGGCATGGACCTGACCGGCGCGACCGGTACCCACCAGGCAAACTCTAATCGGGATAGGCATAGGATTCGAATCCGGTCCTGAGTTTCGCTTGCCAACACAAGTATCGTTCGAGCGCCGCGTCATAGGTGGCTCGGAGGGCGGGATTCGGGGACAAGAATTTTCCTGACACGGGGGCCCGAGCGGCCGCAGTTTCAGCCAAATCGATGATCACCCCCGATGCCTTTCCCGCAACCAACGCACTTCCCCAGGTCGCGCACTCCTTGAACGCGAGTGGTTCGTAAGAAACTGAAAGGATATCGGATTTGATCTGGTTCCAGGACTCGCTTTTTGCCCCTCCCCCTATCACACGCACGCCGATCGGGTTCAGGTCGGGAGCAAGTTCCCGCAAAATCCGCAGATACCACGCGTACTCGTAGCCGATGCTCTCGAGAATAGCCCGAAAGAAATGCTTCCGCGTGTGTCCCCAGGAGAACCCAACCCATGCACCTCTCATCCGCGGAGTAGCGGGACAGACTCGCCCGCCGAGATGCGGCGAAAACAGCAGCCCGTCGCATCCCGGAGGAGCGTCGATCGCTTCGGTGACTAACTCTTGATACGATTCGTCGGAGCCGCCATCCCAGACGTGACCTGTCGAGAACTCTCGGGCGTACCAACCCAGCGCCAGTCCTCCCCCGGCGACGTACGCCAACGGATTCCAGATCCCCGGGACCGCCGAGCGCATGACGATGAGAGCCCGATGACGGATGTCGGCAACAAAACGATCAGTGCAGCAGGCGAGAACGGAGGCAGTGCCCGCGGTGTCGAGAAGCATACCGGGGGTGACCACTCCCGCACCCAGCGCTCCTGCGGCGGTGTCGCCGCAGCCGGCGGCCACCGGTATCCCGGGCCTCAGTCCGAAAGCGTGCGCCGCTTCCAAACTCAGTTCGCCGATTACAGTCGACGACTCCACGATTCTGGGCAGCCGCTCGATATCGATTCCCAGGGTGCCACATAAATCCTCGGACCACTTTCCCTCCGCAGCGTCACTGACGGCTGTAAAGTGCAAAAACGTACGGTCAATGAACGCCTCGTCGGCCCGCAGTTTGACGGCGCGGCCGGCCACGAAGGCGCTGGGTGTAACGAATTTCACGATTCGCGAGTAATCCGCCGGCCGCTCATTCGCCCACCACAGCATCTTTGGCCCGTGGTTGCAGGTGGGAGGACAACCCGTGAGCGCGGTGACCCGCTCCGCAACCCGACGATTCATGTCCTCGATAAAGGGCTGGCAGCGGCAGTCGAGCCATGAGTCGAAGCGCATCGCGGGCTTGAAATCCTCGTCGATGGCGCCAATTCCGGCCATCTGGCTGTCGAAAGCCAGGGCGGCGACTTGTGCCGGATCGATTCGGCAGGAATCCATGCACTGCCGGATCGCCCTCACCGCGGACTGATAGAAGTCCTCCATGTCTTGTTCCACGACGGAGGGCTGCGGACAGTGTAGTGCGACTTCTGCTCGTCCTTCAGAGGCCAGACGCGCATTCGAATCGTAAAGGGCCGCCCGGGTAGCGGTAGTGCCCAGATCGATCCCCAGGAGAAACATGATCCCTATACCTCTATCATGCTATCATTACAACGAGACGACGATAACACCGACGGAAAAGAGCTGTCAATTCTATCGTGATCAGTGTGCCAGCCAGACGCGCCCGGAGCCAAGATTGCGCGCCGCCGGTATCGAGCTGCCGGGAGGCTGCAATCCCGGACGCACCCGATCGCGAACCTGCTTACCTTATACGCTCTCACCAGCGAGCTGTGCGTCTCTCGGCGCAGCGAAGCACTTGATAACTTTGCCCAAGTTTTGTGGCTTGCAGTTACGATGTCCAATTGAGTCCAAACTTCTGCCGTTACCGCCCGCGCGGATATGCACTGACGCGGTGCCGGCGGCGTCGCGTATTTTTTCGCCGAGAGTCAAAAAGGTAGGGATACATAAGCAGGTGGCGCCCAATCCACTCAGGACGGGAACCGTTCTGTCCGCGGGACCGGAGATTAAATTCATTATCGCTCGGGTTAGTGGTGCCGGCGTCCTCGAGCATCATGGGCCAGGCAAGTTCCTGACTCATAACCTTCGCGCAGAGCACTGCTAGTGACACCGCGACAATGCATGATAGGATGATAGTAGGATTGAGTATGGAGCACTCTATCTTCGACCAAGGCGAGGTTGTTCAGCACGGCAGTCCGATTCCCTACTACTTTCAACTCGCCAGTTACATTGAACAACAAATCAAAGCCAAGCACCTGTTGCCGGGTCAGTTAATGCCGAGCGAGCAGGAAATGTGCGAGCAGCTAGGAATCAGCCGCACCGTGGTTCGCCAGGCTTTAGCCTCTCTGGAGCGAAAAGGGCTGGTTACCAAGCAGAGCGGAAAACGCAGTTCCATTTCTTATCCCACGTACAACGGCAGCCTTATGCAGAGCCTGCACGGCTTCTATGAGGACGCCGTATCCAAGGGACAAAAACCGACCACGCGTGTCCTTGAGCTGAGAGTAGTACCAGCTCAAATGGAAGTGAGCGAAGCGCTCAAACTCAAGGAATGGGATCCTGTCGTTTTGCTCAATCGCCTGCGTTTCCTCGATGGTGAGCCCGAAGTCCTGGTTGTGACCTATCTTCCAGAGAGCAAATGTCCGACCCTGGTTAGGGAAGATCTGACTAACCAATCTCTATACGAGTTACTCGCCCGCAAATACGGACTCGTAATTACGAGAGGATACCGCACGGTGGAAGCGATCGCGCTCGGGCGTGCTGACGCCAAACTGCTGGGGCTGCGGTCGAAAAGTCCAGCCTTGCTGCTGAAGAGTGTGGGCATGCTCGAAGACGGTACGCCGCTGGAATATTTCGTCGCGAAGCATCGCGGTGACCGCAGCAGGTTTCATATCGATCTGGTGCGCGATCCTAAGTCCTAAGCGCCCGCGGGGCCGTTGATCAATGCAACCCCACGCCACCTGCGCTCGAGACATCGGCTCTCCTCAATTCTTTGGGCCGAGATCGCCTGTTTCCGCGGACCCTCCAGCGGGGAGGTAAGTTGCACCTGTAACTGCGAGCCTTGGATGATTCCGAAGAGCCGTCCATGCAACGTAGGCATCCTATCATCTGTTAATGATAGGATGAGATTTATCTTGACAACTCTGAGTCGGTTTGCGTAACGTTTCTCGGTTCCCAGCGAATGAAACGCTTCAAAACGGCGTGCCGCCCGTTCCAGGAGGATTTCACATGCGAAGCCCCTTCTCGCGGTTCACGACCTTGCTGGCCACTCTGCCCCTCCTTGCTCTGTCCTCGTTCGCTCAGTTTTCTCAACGCGGCAGCATCAGGGGAGTGGTGACGGAGGCCTCCGGTGCCGTCGTGTCCACGGCAACCGTGCAGTTGTTCGACTTAACGCGAAATCAAACCTCCTCCACGACCTCGGAGTCCGACGGACACTACGAGTTCACGCAGCTGTTGCCGGGAAGCTACCGGGTATCGGTGGAGTCCGCAGGATTCAAGAAATCCGTCTCCGATGCGCTGCAGGTGTCGCCCCAATCCGCCCTCCGCTATGACGTTCGGCTGCAGTTAGGAATGGTTTCCGAGACGGTATCGGTAACGACTTCCGCTCCTCTGCTCGAAAGCGATCGCGCAGCGCTCGATGAGACCATTGATCAGCAGCAGGTTTCGGAACTGCCCATGAACGGCCGCAATTTCACGTCGCTGGCCGATTTGACACCGGGAGTCAGCACGGTGCCGCGCAATAACATCAACCTGGGCGGAACTTACGAAGTTGGAGCATCGTATTCATCGGGCGGGGTGGACTTCGCAGCGGGAGGAATCACCGAGGGCTCACGCGACAACGGATACTACGTGAATGGCGTGAACGCAAACGAAAACTATGAAAGTGGCAGCAGTTTCCAGCCATCGGCGGAAGCGATCGGCGAGATGAAGATCGGGGTGGCGGACTTCTCCGCCGAATATGGCCGTGACTTTACCAATGTCAACGTTACCACGAAATCCGGGACCAACTCTTTTCACGGCGAGATCTATGACTACTTCGAGAACGACGCCCTGAATGCACTCAACCCCTTTGACATTGTCGAAGCTTTGCCGGCGAAGCCGATAAAGTCAGCCTACCATCGGAATATGTATGGCGGCGGATTGGGCGGCCCGGTGTACATCCCGAAACTTCTCAACTTGAAAGACCGTGCATTTTTCTTTGTCAATTACGAGCGCTTCCTCCAATCCCTGAACGGGCCGAACAACTATGGCATCGTACCCAGCAGCGCGGAGTTGGGAGGGAACTTTGGAGAACTGTGCACGCCGCCCGATTCGTTCGACAGTGCCGGAATCTGTTCTAATTCGAATGAGCAGCTTTACAACCCCTATACGAATACTAACGTCGCTGGCGGATTTTCGCGCCAACCCATCCCCTTCAATAACCTGAACAACATCACCAAGCTTGGCGGCGGGCCGGCCATTGATCCGGCATCGGCGAAGATCGCGGCTATCTTCCCGCAAGCGAACGTTGCCAAGACATTGGGAAATGGCGGCAGCAATTATCAGTACTCGGCGCTGCAGGAAGTCACCAGTTATCACTGGGATAGCCGCTTTGATTACCGCATATCATCGAAAGACAATATCTTTGTTACCTGGTCCCAATACAGCGGAAACCCCCATAACGCCAATGGGTTAATTCCCAACCTGAGCCAATCCAGTGCGAACGTCGACGACAAGTCCTATGTCGTAACCGCTGATGAAGCACATGTTTTCAGTTCGCATCTGACCAACGAGTTCATCTTCGCGATCGGAAGCGGTGTGCTGGTCACGGCGGACCCCGGCAATATCGCTTTTCTCAACAGCTCATCGAATCCCTTGAACCAGATCTTTGCGAACCCTGGTATCCAGGGTAACCTGGGCATCTTTGGAGTGAATATCAACGGTTATGGCCAGTCCGGAAATGGCCAGCCGACCATGGGCTTCGATGAATACTTTCGCGCAGAAAATGACTCTTTACAGTTCTCGGACAACGCAATTTGGGTGCACGGGCGACATAGCCTAACCTTTGGCTTTAACTACCTTCGCAAGTCGGAGTTCGATTTCGACAACGTTCGCTACGTAGACTTCGGATGCACGGGGATTTACTGCGGGAACGGCCCCGATTTCTTCACGGCTTCCGGCACCGACTTAGGACAAGTTGGCGGCGACGGGTTCGCTGACCTCCTATTGGGCCTGCCCAAAGTCATCCATCAGCGCTTTAACTACAGTAGCGGTGGCGCCTTCGCTCCGCAGGCAAACTACGTGATTCCCTACTATGGGGCATTCGCCAATGACAAGATGCAGGTAAGCAAGCGGCTCACGCTCTCATTCGGGCTGCGCTATGAGCTGCCAATTCCGATCTATTCCTCAAACAACCTCTGCTGTGCCATCTATCAGCCTGCCAGCGACACCGCGGCCATGCCGGGAATCGCCCCTGGCCTCTCGCAGCGATTCATCCCGGTGCCCAAGCGTGACTTCGCTCCTAGATTCAGCCTGGCGATGCAGGTTCGTCCCAAGCTCGTGGTCCGCGCGGGATATGGCCTTTACTACGATGCCGGCGCCAGCCAGGTCTCGAATTCCTTGAACGCGCAGGCTATCGGCGGAGCGCAACCCGGAGGCTTCCTGGGGTCCGAAATCACACCCGCTTCGCTGGGAGCAAACGATCAGGATCCGGTTACGAGCCTGTCTCAGATCTTTCCGGCATCACCACAGATTCCTTTGGGAACTTATCCCGTGCCCACCGGTCCAGGGCAAGGATATTTCGGAGTCGGCGCTTTCCAGTTGATTTACTACAACGATAAGAAGTCATTTGCCACGCCTTACTTCCACCGCTACATGCTCGATATCCAACAGGAGCTCAGCCGAAATTCTGTGCTCACCTTTTCTTACATCGGGACGCAGGGAAGGGACGGTTGGTACTTGGCTGACATGAATGTGCCGGCCTACCGCACCGGATGGCCCGATTCAACCACTTACAACGCAGCCCGGCCTTTCAATTCCGGCAGGTTCGGCGATATGTACGTCCAGAGGCCCGGACTGAACAGCAGCTACAACGCTGGTATTGTGAAATTCGAACGCCGCATGACCAGTGGACTGCAGCTTCTGACTCACTACACCTACGCAAAGGCTATTTCTGACTACGGTCTCAACGGGCAAACGACGACCATCGGATGGAATTATCCACAGAGCGTTTTGCGGTGGCGCGGCGAATCATCGCTGTCGCACCGGCATCGCTTCGTGTTTGAAACCAACTATGAGCCGAAATATGCCGCCCGGTTGCCGAGATATGCGCGACCCGTTCTAGGCGACTGGCACATCTCCGCAATCGCTACCTACGAATCAGGGAATGCCCTGACGGTTTTGGATCAAAACAACCCGGCACAGGATTTCGCCGACGGATCACCCGGCGGCCCAGGACCGGGAGTACCGGATGTAATGCGGAATCCAAATTTCCCCCGGTCGCAGCGTACCTTTGCGGAGTACTTCAATGTGAACGCATTCACCGAGCCGGCGTTGGGCGTTCGAGGCAATGCCAGCCCCGGCATCGTGCGTGGACCTGGGCAGGAAAACTGGGACATAGCATTGGGCAAGAACATATCGATGGGCGAACGTGCTCACGCTGAGTTTCGCGCAGATATGTTCAACGCCTTCAACCACACGCAGTGGACATCGGTGGATACCACCTTCAACGACTCGTTGTCCGGTTTCCAGTTTGGGCAAGTCACCGGAGGACGGGAGGGACGCATCATCCAACTTGCGGCCAAAGTTGTGTTCTAGACGCGCAGTAGTCGCGGATGCTGGAAACTACTTCAGGACGGGGCTCGCAGGTCTCTTTTTTCTGGCGCTCGGGCTCCTCGCGGAGCGCATGCGGTTGATGGGTTCAATCGACACAACGGAACTTCTTTTCTTAAGCTCCGTTTCCAAGATAATGCGCCGGGGAGCATCCTTAAGCCCCTTGATCCGCTCGACCAGCAGGCCCGCCGCGGCAGCTCCCACCTGGTAGCCAGGCTGGTATACCGATGTCAGCGCCGGGCTGGTGTATTCGCAGAATTCGAGATTGTCGAAGCCTACTAGCGAAACGTCCTCCGGACAACGCAGACCCAGCTCATGCACGGCATGTAGAACGCCGAGCGCCATCAGGTCATTGCATGCGAAAATCGCGGTCGGCCGAGGCAACATACGGAGCAAGCGCCTGGCGGCCTGAAAGCCGCTCCGCGTGTCAAAGGCCGCCTCCTGAATGAATTCCGAAGCGAGCGGAAGAGACGAATCCCGTAACGCACGCTTGAAACCCTTCAACCTTTCGGCTGCATTGACCAGCAGACCCGGACCGGTGATAACGGCGAGATGGCGGTGCCCGGATCGGATCAGGTGCATCGTCGCCTGGTAAGCCCCCTCTTCGTTAGCGACGACCACCGCATCACCAGTCCAACCCGTCGGGCAGCGATCAATGCAAACCACCGGAGGGCTGGGGGAACGGCCAGTCATCAATTCCGATGCGAGGTCGCTGCCGGCAGCAGGAATAATGAGCAACCCTGCCGCTCGAAGCGACTTCAGCTCTGCGATGTACAAATTCTCCTTGGAAGGGTCGTTGTCGGTATTGCACAGAACGATGCGATATGAGTTCCTGAAGGCCAGGTCTTCCGCCCCGCGCACCACGCCGGGGAAAAACGGGTTGGTTATGTCGGGGATGATCATTCCCAGTATCCTGGTTCGATTCAGCCGCAGGCCTTGTGCCAGCGCACTGGGTTGAAACCCCAGCGTGCGAATGGCTTCCCGCACGCGATATCGCAGGTTGGAACGTACGCGTGCCGTTCCGTTCACGACGTGAGAAACCGTCCCGATCGACACCTGGGCACGATCAGCAATCTGCTGCATCGTGACATGACTACTCTTCTTCACTTGCCTCCGAATGAGAAACGGGAGCCGCAAGCATCGATCTGTGAGTCGAGCCAAGCACTACGCCCGGTTTGTTACTGCGCATCTCGCACCAGACGGAAGCCGAGAGCACCCGAACGATCCATGCTCGGAGAAATCATCAGCAACTTTCCGTGCTCGCTGAGCCTGTATGCTTGCGGAAAGTACCAGATGGAGCCCTGCGGTTGGTAATAGCTGCCGCCACGAAGAATACCGGCGCGGGTGTGGTCGTCGATGAATTCTTCGGTCCACTGCCAGACGTTCCCCACTAGATCCATGACTCCGAACGGACTACGCCCATTTGGATGAGCATCAACAGGGTCTGGACCGCGCATGGTTCGGGACTTGTCCGGCGCCGGAACGGCAGAAGTATCCCACTCGTTTCCCCACGGGTAGAGGCGGCCATCGGAACCCTGCGCAGCGTATTGCCATTCCCATTCGTGAGGCAGCCGTTTGCCCGCCCAAGCGGCATAGGCTCGCGCATCTTCGAGAGAAACCCAGGTTACGGGCCGATTGTCCCAGCCAGTCGAATATTGCCCATCCTTCCAGTCGCGCAGGAAATTCAAATCATCCGCGGGGTGATAGTGAGTGACATCGAGAAACTTCTTGAATTCCGCATTGGTCACGGGAAATTTGTCGATATAGAAGGAGGAAATGTGCATAGTGTGTTCGTGAAATCGCCGGGGAGCGTCTTCCCACGGATACTGCACATCGACACCAATATCGTCGAAACCCTCGATCTCAATCCCCCCCACCTTGAAAAGGAAATCGCCTTCCGGAATCTTGATCATGCCAGCGAGCGTGCTGCTGGCGGTTTTTGCGTTTGCCATTGGCACGATCTCCTGATGCAAGACTTTCCATTCATGCGAGTAGCTGGACAAAGGATTGGCGGTCAGCTGTCTCATTTCCGACATCAATTTTTGCAGCGCGGTATCGGGCTCGGCGTCCGTGGCGAGAATCGCACCGTAGCCATGGGCTTCAAGCGGGAAGCCCAGCAGGGCGCGCTCCGTGGGATCGTGCTCCACCTTCAGTTCCGTGCCGTGGTAAAGATCGAAGTAACGCACGCCTGACTCGGCCAAGACTTCCATCTGATGGCCATCGACGTCGTATTCGTTGCGGTTGACGATGGTCCAAACAGTCTGGTGATCCAGCGGCCAGCGGCTGGCAAACACGCCGTAGCGCAGCATAGGAGCCATAGGCTCCCAGCCAGCACTCACAAGAAATCGTGCAATTGCGCGCTCGATGGTGGCCACGCGGCGGGTCGCCTCTGCGTCCCGGGGCGTAATCCCGTTCCAGATGCCCCAAATATTTTCCCAGCTCTCCCAGCCGACTCCATTGAAGAAGGCAAATTGAAGATCATTGGTTTTGTCGCGATTCCAGCGGTCGGAAATGTTCACCATGTGGCGGGGCTCGAGCCACTTGTATTTGTCGACCAGAGGCGTGAAAGGAAACTGATACTGGCCCCACGTCATGACATTCCAGGCAAGCGCCTCGTCCGATGGCCCGCCCTCGGGCTCGAAGGCGAGCGGATGTCCGGTCTGGTCGGCCGCCAGCGAGAATGCTAGCGGCACGCCATCCTGGGTGTCACCGTTGATTCCATCAGCGCCGATCTCGGCCATTAGTTCTGCCACCGCCGTGGGCCATGGTTTGCCGGGATCGCGCGTACCCTGATCCCACATCATCATGGGGAAAAACACTCGAACGCCGCGCCGATGAAAGTCCGCAATCATCTGCTTCACGCCCTCGACACCGCTAGGCATGCAACGGACCATATCCTGTTGATTGCGGTTATCGATTCCCATGTTCGGATAGGTGGGCCAGATCAACACTGCATCGATGCCGCCATATCTTTTTTGCAGGTCTTCGAGATAGCGGTCCACGGTGTATTTCCGTGCCATGGGATCATAAAAGTAGCGATCCTGGACCATCATCTGCGGTTGCATGAAACTGGACTGCGTCCACTTCAAAGCCGGAAGATCGTAGCGCGAGCCGTCGTAGCCGATGCGAATACGTCGTTCATTACGCCAGTGAGTAA
>Ga0126378_10002751_pt1 | contig 13103 bp, 12 predicted proteins | sample PanSoiMetPlot_23_FD_92587 | JGI IMG/M metagenome (GOLD analysis project Ga0126378, IMG submission 92587) | Tropical forest soil microbial communities from Panama - MetaG Plot_23 | ecosystem: Environmental > Terrestrial > Soil > Tropical forest > Bulk soil | place: Panama | collected 2016-02-17
GCGCTTGGCGCCGCGTAGTGCCGGCACCTCGGTCCACCCTGCGCAAGCCCCCGAATAAGGTCCTGGTGCCGGCGATGTCACCTGCTAAGCTCGCGAAGGTCGATGACGCGCCTGGCCTTTCCTTCCGAGCGTGGCAGCGCTCCAGGGGCCAGCACCGTTACGGCCACACTCAGCCCCATCGTCTCCCGGATCCGCTCCTCCGCACGCTGGCGTAGCCCGACCTCCTCAGCGCCCTCACGGGCCTCGACCCGCACCTGCACGCTGTCAAGGTGGCGGGCTTGCCGATCCACGACCAGCTGGTAGTTTCCAGTCAGCCCGTCCACCTGCAGCAGGAGCTCTTCGATCTGCGACGGGAAGACGTTCTCGCCCCGAACCACGAGCATGTCGTCGGTCCGGCCAGAGATCTTGCGCATCCGCCGGAACGGGCTGCCGCAAGGGCATGGCTCGTCGAGAAGGACGGTGCGGTCGCGTGTGCGATAGCGGATGACCGGGCTGGCCTCACGGCGCAGGCTGGTCAGGACCAGCTCGCCCGGATGGCGGGAGGGCAGTGCGACTCCGGTTTCGGGGTCGATCACCTCCGCGTAGTAGTGGTCCTCGAACAAGTGCAGGCCGTCGTGCCGGTGGCATTCGACGGCAACGCCTGGACCACCGAGCTCGGTCAGACCATAGATGTCGAACGCCTCCAGGCCCAGCCCGCGCTCGATCTCCTGCCGCATGCCGTCGGTCCATGGCTCAGCCCCGAAGAAGCCGGCGCGCAGCCGTATCTCGCCGCGGGCGGCCTGGCTCTCGATCGCCTCGGACAGGACCAGGGCATAAGACGGCGTGCAGGTCAGCACCGTCGTGCCCAGATCACGCAGCAGCATCACCTGACGCTGGGTGACGCCGCTGGAGGTCGGGACCACAGTGGAGCCGATGCGTTCGGCGCCCATGTGGAATCCGAAGCCGCCCGTGAAGAGGCCGTAGCCGTACGCGTTCTGCACTACGTCCGTCGCGCTCACATCACCGGCCCTGAGGACCCGCTCCATGCACTCCGCCCAGAGGTCGAGGTCCCGGCGCGTATAGCCCGTGACCACCGGCCTGCCTGTGGTTCCACTGGACATGTGGACGCGCACCACCTCTTCGAGTGGCATGGCGAAGAGGCCGAAGGGATAGTTGTCCCTGAAGTCGTCCTTGGTGGTGAAGGGGAGCTCGCCCACCTCCTCCAGCGAGTCGAGGCGGCCGGCCGGCAGCCGCTCCCGGTAAAAGGGCACGCGCTCCCGCACCAGCTCGAGTAGTGCGTTCCACCGGTGCACCGTCTCCGTTTCGGTGAGGGGCATCGCGGGGTTATTATCCGGCTCGTGCCTTTGGACGACCGGAGGCTTTACCCGTGGGCGGTGCAGGGCACGCTCTCTCCCCTGATGGTCACCGGCGCCGAGGGCAGCTGGTTCACCGACGCCGACGGCAACCGCCACCTGGATCTCGGCGCTCAGCTCGCCTACATGAACGTCGGCCACGGTCATCCCAGGGTGGTCGAGGCGATCCGGCGCCAGGCGGCAGAGCTGCCGGTCATCGGGCCGAACTTCGCCAATCGCCCCGCGGCCCGGCTGGCGGAGATGCTTTCGGAGGTGACTCCCGGCGACCTCAACCGCACGTTCTTCACCAACGGCGGTACGGAGGCCAACGAGTATGCGATCCGGATCGCCCGTCAAGCGACCGGGCGCCTGAAGATCGTGACCCGCTACCAGAGTTACCACGGCTCCACGCTGGGCTCGATCAGCGCAACAGGCGAGAACCGGCGTACCTACGCCGAGCCAGGCGGTGTCGGCTTCGTCAAGACGGTCGACCCGTACCGCTACCGCTGCCCCTTCTGCCACGACCGCGACGCCTGCACCCTCGCTTGCGCCGACGCCGTCGAGCAGACCGTCGTCGGCGAGGGGCCTGAGACGGTGGCGGCGATCTTGGTCGAGCCGATCACCGGTCTCAGCGGCTTCGTCCCGCCGCCGGACGGCTACCTCGGCCGCCTTCGCGAGCTGTGCGACCGCTATGGCATCCTCCTGATCTTCGACGAGGTGATCACCGGCTTCTGCCGGACCGGCAGGTGGTTCGGCTGCCAGGTTTGGGACGTCACCCCCGATCTCATGACAGTCGCCAAAGGAATCACCTCCGGCTATCTGCCGCTGGGAGCCACGATCGTGAGCGATCGGGTCGCGGCCTACTTCGACGACCACTACCTGGGCGGTGGACTGACCTACGCCGCGCACCCGCTGGCGTCCGCGGCGGGCTGCGCGACGCTCGAGGTATATCTCGATGAGGACCTGGCCGAGCGAGCCGCGACGATGGGCGCGAAGCTGCTGGAGCGTTTGTACAAGCTGGCCGACCGCCACCCGTCGGTCGGCGACGTGCGGGGCGTGGGCATGCTGGCTTGCCTGGAGCTGGTGCGCGACCGCCAGACCCGCGAGCCGCTCAGCCCACAGAGGACCGAGGCGCCGGTCTCAGCGGCGATGGCGGAGGCGCGAAAGGCGATCCTGGCCCGGCGAGTCTGGCCGCTCTTCCGGTGGAACCTGATCGGCCTGACTCCCCCGCTGACGCTGACCGAAGCGGAGCTAGACGAAGGCATAGCCGCGCTCGATGCAGGCCTGACGGCCGCAGATGCCGCGCTGCCGTAGCGGCTGAGACGTGCATTCGCCGGCGCTGGCACGCATCCAATCGCGGCCAACAGGGTCATCGGCCGGCGGATGTCCACCCGGGACCCTGGTATGCTCGGCCTGTCCGATGAGATAAGAGCTTCCGGCGCACCGACCCGCGGCGTCCGCTTGGGCGCCGTACCGGCCACTCACGTGGAAGCTCATGGCATCTGGACAAAAGGCCTCTACCCCACCCCCCGCTGCTGGCATCAGCGCAGCCGACCTTCGGCTCTCGATCGCCGGCAAGCTGCTCCTCGACGGCGCAAGCTTCGCGATCCCTACCAGCCGCAAGGTCGCGCTCGTCGGGCGAAATGGCAGCGGGAAGTCAACGCTCCTGGAAACCCTGCAGGGCGTCGCCGACACCGGGCGCCCGCCTGACCACGTCGAGCTCCGCGGCAGTTTGACGTACGCGCCTGGGACCGTCCTCGCCTCACTGCCGCAGAGCCCCCATCTCGCCTTCGCCGCCACTGGCCGCGCGTATCTGGACGCCCGTGCCGGACCCGTGAGCGCGGCGTGGAACCGCAACCAGGAGCTGACACGCATTCTGGCTGGAGGCCGCCAGGACGAGACGCTGCTGCGCGAATTCGGCGAGGCGCTCGAGGCCATGGAGCGCCTCGATGCCTGGAGTTATCCACAGCGCGTCGCCGAGGTGGTGGCCGGACTGGGGCTCGACGACCAGCTGCTCGACCGGCCTCTCGTCACGCTCAGCGGGGGTCAAGCCACCAGGCTGGCTCTTGCCGGCGTGCTGCTCAGCCCCGCCGACGTCATCCTGCTCGACGAGCCCAGCAACAACCTCGACCTGACCAGCCTGCGGTTCCTTGCAGGGTGGATCCGGGCATCGACCACGGCAATGGTGCTGGTCTCACACGACCGCAAGCTGATCGATGCCACGGTTCACGAAGTGCTGGAGATCGAGGAGCACAGCTGCCGGCTTCGACTGTTCGGCGGCAACTACTCCTTCTACGCCCAGCGCAAGCGCGAGGAGTTCGAGTCGCAGCTGCAGCGCTACGCCGAGCAGCAGGAGCGCAGGAAGCAGCTCGAGGCCTCGGCCCGGCTGACCGCAACCAGGGCGCAGCGCTTCCAGGCGACCTCCCAGAACGACTTCTATCGAAGCAAGGGCGCTCGGGTCGCGAGAGTCGCCAAGGCGCAGCAGACGCGCATCGGTCGGGAGCTCAGGCGCATCGCAGAGCCCGAACCGCCCGCAACGCCGCGTCTCGTCGTGGCTGAAACGCCGGGCCGCCGGGGCCTGCTGATCAGGGTGTCCAACGTCGGCTTCGCTTACGGACACGCGACGGTGCTGCGTGACGCCACGATCACCGTCCATTTCGGTGACCGGCTGGCGCTGCTCGGGCCGAATGCCAGCGGCAAGTCGACTCTGCTTCGGCTCCTGGCTGGGGACCTTACCCCACTCACCGGAACCATCGAGCGGACATCAGGTCTGAGGACTGCCTACCTGCCCCAGGAGCCGGCGCTGGACGACCGCAAGGCGACGCTGCTCGACTTCGGCCTCCGCGGCTTCCACGGCCCGGCCGAGCAGCTTCGGGCCATCCTCGGCAAGGTGCTCTTTGCCGACCCGGCTCGTGTGCGCACCGGAGACGTCAGCCTCGGCGAGCTGAGGCGGATTGAGTTCGCGGCCCTCTTCGCCTCAGCGCCCCACCTGGCGCTGCTGGACGAGCCGACCAATCACCTCGACCTGCTCAGCATCGAGATGCTGGAGTCGGCCGTAGCCGACTACGGAGGGGCGCTGGTCGTGGCGTCGCACGACCAGAGCTTTCTGGAGAGCGTCCGGCCGACGTCGGTCCTCCAGTTGGGCAACCGCGAGGCCCGGGTGGAGGTCGTCAGCGATTGGCGCCCCGCCACGCTGGTGACCGAGACGGACGAATAGTCGGTTACAACCGGCGCTCGAGGGCGTGCCAGTTCCGCTCCAGGTTGGCGATCAGCGCGGGGCTGTACATGCACCTCGCCTGCTCGCGGGCGTACACAGCCATGTACTGCCTGAACTCGTCCACCGTCTCCTCGCCCAGCCTGATGGCCTTGCGATTGGCCGCCGCACTCGCGACCCCTGAGCTGGTGAGCTGAGCGGTGTTGCGCTGGATGGCCACGTCCATGTCCGCGGCCTCCACCACCTCATCGCAGAGCAAGCGGCCCTCGGGGCTGTCGGCGTCGAATGCACGCTCGAACATGACGGCCTGACGCGTCAGCCGGTCACCCAGGAAGCGCGTGAGCCGCCGCGGAGACGCTCCCGGGATAATGCCCTCTTTACGGGCCGGCAGATTGAAGTACGAGCCGTGCTCGGCGAGCACCCTGTCCATGACCAGCAGCAGCTGGCAGCCGCCGCCGATGGCCCACGCCTCGACGGCCGCCACCCAGGGCTTCTCGTGCGTGTCCTCGAGCCCTGACTCGAAGTCGCCGTCCAGCCAGTGGCCACGGTAGAGCTTGCTCACCAGACCGAGCTCGCGAGCGATCATGAAGTCGACGAACGTGATCCGGCCGTTATACAGGTGGGTCAGATTCAGGCCCGAGTTGAAGATTCGGCGACCGGCGTGTCGCGGGTGGTCCACCACCCCGCCCCGCATCACACCGACCTCCGCGTCAGGGTCGAGCAGGATCAGGTCGACTCCAATCTCCAGGGCTGCGGTGGCGGCGTCATCCTCCGCGTTCAGAAAGCGGAGGTTGCGCAGCTCCACGACGCCGCTCCGGTCTCGTCGCTCCACGTGCACGACCCCCAGGTCGACGCGGCCCGCGCGGCGGAACTCGTCCAGCAGCTCCAGCGATCGTGGCCTGGGCCTCAGCATCGCGTGCACCAGGTGGCGGCCGGCGCGGGGACTGGCCAGGACGTGCGAGAGGAACACGCCCTGGTCGATCTCGGCGCCGCGCTTTCGAGCTTGCGGCAGCTCCCGCTCGGCGGCGATCTCGTCGCGTGAGGGCACCAGTCCGGGAAAGCGCTCGGCGGCACGGAAGACCAGCTCCTCCACGCGCACCGCCTCTCGGAACCCGTCGGTCAGCTCGGCGTAGACCGCGTCCGCCTCCTGGCGAAGGAAGTCGTTGCGCTGCGAGGAGGTGGCGAACCTGGTGCTGACCACGGTGGCCAGATTACGCTGCGGCCAGCTTCCTGAGCACCTGCTCGTAGACCTCGCCGGGCTGGGCACCGACCACCAGGTAGCGGCGGCCGAAGATGTGCGCCGGCACTGCGTTGATCCCGACCGCCAGCGCCTCCTGGCGATTGGCATCGAGAAGCCGATCGTACCTGCCACCAGCGAGGGCCGACTTCAGCTCAGAAGGGTCCAACCCGGCGTCTGACACGATGCGCCCGAGCTCCTCCACGTCATCGACCTCGCCTGGTCCCTCCCAGTGCACCTTGAACAGGGCCCGGTGCACCGGCCCGAAGGCGCCTCGCTCCCGCGCGAACTCGGCTGTGGCCAGCGCCAGGCGGCTGTTCACCAAGCGGTCGCGCTCGCGCATGGTAAGCCCGGCTTCAGCCGCGAGTGCCTTCATGCCCTCGGCGATCTGCCGCGACCGGCCAGGCGGAAAGTACGCGGAGCGCGGCACTCCTTCCGGTGGAATCTCGGGGTGCAGCTCGAAAGGCAGCCAGACGGCCTCGACGGCTCCGGTCTCCACCATGCGATCGACTCGAACCGAGTCGATGTAGCAGAACGGTCAGACGTAGTCGGAGTAGACGATCAGCTCAGCGGGCACGGGCATTCCCCTACGCGGGACGAACGCGATTGGCGCGCGGACCTCTCTGACTCTGCTCGACGTCGAACTGGACCCGCTCCCCTCCCTGCAGTGAGTCGAAGTTCAGTGTGCGGTCGAGGCCGGAGCGATGGAAGAAGTACTCCACACCGTCCTCGGCCGCTATGAACCCGAAGCCCCGGTCAGCGACCAGTTTCTTGATGGTTCCGAGCGGCACGACCATCAAGGTAACACCGCACCGTGCCGCGCAACCATCTGATGACGGCCTCACGAATTCCGCAGCCACAGCCAGGGAAGTGTCAAACTCCCCTCGGTGAGTTTCCTCGTGGCGTCGCTGAGCCCGTATCCGCAAGAGGTTGTCCGCGACCTCTTTCGAGACGCCCACGACGTCGAGGTGGTCGTCGTCCCCCCTCCACCAAGCCCTGACGCCCTGCGCCAGGCGGTTGCAGACGCGGACCTGGTCCTTGCCGACAAGCGGCACCGGCACCGCCTCGACAAGACGCTGCTGTCTACCATGCGGCGCTGCCGCCTGATCCAGCAACCCGCCGTCGGCTTCGACGTCATCGACCACCGAGCCGCCGCCGAACTCCGCATACCGGTCGCGAACGCGGCCGGCTACAACCGGGATGCAGTGGCCGATTGGGTCGTCATGGCGATCCTGAACCTGATCCGGCAAGGCGCCTACGCCGACCGGCACATGCGGGCAGGCGACTGGCCGTTCCCGAGGATGCAGGGCCGCGAGCTCGGCGCCCTGACTGTCGGGATCATCGGCCTCGGCAACGTCGGCAACGCGGTAGCCGCCCGCCTGCGCGCCTTCGGCTCACGCATCCTGTTCAGCGACGTCGTGCCCCGCAGTTTGCCCGGCGCCACCTCCATGCCCTTGAATGACCTCCTGGCTGAGGCGGATGTGGTGACCGTGCACGTGCCTCTCGACAAGGGCACCCGCGGCATGATCAGCGCAGGCCAGCTCCGGCGCATGAAGCCAGGAGCCATCCTGATCAACGCCAGCCGGGGCCCGGTGGTAGACGAGGTGGCTCTCGTGCAAGCGCTGGACGCGGGTGAGCTGGGCGGAGCCGGGCTGGACGTGTTCGAGATCGAGCCACTTGCGGCCGAATCGCCGCTCCGCTCCTTCGACAACGTCTTCCTCACACCGCACAGCGCCGGCCTGACCAGAGAGGCCGAGGCGCGAGTGCTGGAGGTCTGCGGAGCCAACATGCGGCGGGTGCTGGAGGGCCTGGAACCGTTCAACGTGGTTAATGGAGTGACCCGGAGGGAATGAGCAGTCTGCGCGAGTTGTGGGACAGGGGCGGAGTGACGGTGGGCGGATGGTGCGTCATCCCGAGCCCTTTTTCCGCCGAGCTGATGGGGCGATCCGGATTCGACTGGGTCTGCGTCGACACCCAGCACGGACTGATCGGCTTTGACCAGATGGCGCCGATGCTGCAGACGCTCGCCATCACCGGCACGCCCGCCTTTGTGCGCGTCCCGTGGAACACACCGAGCGACATCATGAAGGCCCTGGACGCGGGCGCACAGGGCGTGATCGTGCCCATGGTCAACTCAGCCGATGACGCCCGGCGCGTTGTCGGCGCCTGCCGCTACCCGCCCGACGGCTACCGGAGCTGGGGCCCCATCCGCGCCGCGCTCGGCGTTGACGGCTACAGTCCGGAGGTTGGCAACCGGCGTGTCGTGGTTGCCGTGATGATCGAAACCGCCGATGGGGTGGTCGCTGCTGACGAGATCATTGCCGTGCCCGGGGTCGATGCGGTGTACGTCGGTCCGAACGACCTGGCCATCACGCACGGCATGCAACCGTCCGCGGACGCGTTCTCAGACGAACATGCTGAGCTGGTGGCCCGGGTGCTGGCCGCTTGCCAGCGACATGGCGTGGTGCCGGGCATCCACTGTGGAAGCGCGGACACCGCCCGGCGCTGGCGTGACCGCGGGTTCCGCATGCTGAACGTGACATCGGACGCCGTGTTCATCCGGACAGGCGCCTCGGCGGTGGTCAAGGCCCTTGCCGATGCACCAGCCCCGACCAAGCCGGCCACGTCCTCGTACGCCTGAGCATGGTGACGCACGAACCTGTCGCCGAGGGTGTGCTGGATGCTCTGCGGCGTTACGACTCGCCCACCCTGGCGAACGCCATAGAGAAGTTCGACATCCGACCACGAGACGAGGGCTTCGCCAGCCTGGACGTCAGGTGCATGTTCCCGGAGCTGGGGGTGATGGTGGGCTACGCCGCAACGGCCACGATCCGGGCGCGAGGGCGGGGGCAGGGCGTCGATCACTCGCCGTCCCTGTGGGCCCTCGTTCGCAGCCTGCCGGCGCCGCGCGTGGTCGTGATCCAGGGTCTCGACGACCCGCCTGCCCACGGCGCGTTCTGGGGTGAGGTCCAGTCGACCATCTATAAGGCGCTCGGGTGCGCGGGGACCGTGACCGACGGCTGCGTTCGCGACTTGAAAGAAGTGCGTGAAATGGGCTTTCACTTCTTCGCACGAGGGGCCGGCGTCTCGCACGCCTACGTGCACCTGGAATCTGTGGGCGAGCCGGTCCAGGTCGGCGGGCTGACGGTGAGCCCGGGCGACCTGCTCCACGGCGACCAGCACGGGGTGCTGCTCATCCCGAGGCAGATCGCGGCCGACCTTCCGGACGCAGCGGCCCGAATCGTCGACCGGGAGCAGACGTTCATCAAGTGGGTGCGTTCGCCCCAGTTCGACCCGGACAAGCTGGCGGAGAGGCGCGGGGTCCGGCACTGAATCCGGACGGCAGGCCCGGCACCCGGTAGCCCGGCCGGCCGAAGCATTACCGTTTGCTGGCAATCCGTGAGCAGTCAGCGCCACCAAGTCGGAGCTTTCAAATGACCGACCTTCGAAGGCACAGCCGAACGCTTTACGACGGGCTCTCACGCGCGTCGGCGCGCTCGTACCTCCTCAACATCGGCTTCACCCATGAGGACCTGCAGAAGCCGATCGTAGGCGTCAACCACGCCTGGATCGGCACGATGCCCTGCAACTTCAACCACCGCCAGCTCGCGGCCTGGGCGGCTGGGGGCGTCCGTGAGGCCGGAGGGACACCGATGGAGGTCAACACGATCTCCATCTCGGACGGCATCACGATGGGCACCGAGGGTATGAAGACTTCCCTCATTTCCCGTGAGCTGATTGCCGACTCGGTCGAGCTGGTCGGGCGCGGCCACTACTTCGACGCGCTGCTCTGCATCACCGGCTGCGACAAGACGGTGCCTGCGATGGCGATGGCCATGGCGCGCCTCGACCGCCCTGGTGTCCTGGTCTACTCGGGCTCGATCATGGCGGGGTCGTACCACGGTCGCCAGGTCGCTGTCGGCGAGATCTTCGAGGCCATAGGCGCGGTCACCGCAGGCCGGATGACCGAGGCCGAGCTCCGCGACTTCGAGGCCGCGGTCTGCCCCGGTCCGGGCGCCTGCGGCGGCCAGTACACGGCCAACACCATGTCGATGGTGATGGAGGTGATCGGCCTATCCCCCGTCGGCTACAACTCGATCCCAGCCGTCGACCCTGGTCGCGAGCCCGCCACGCGCGGACTGGGCGAGATCGTCATGCGTGCGCTCCGCGCGGACCTCCGGCCCTCGCAGATCCTGACCAGGACCGCCTTCGAGAACGCAGCCGCCGCGGTAGCCGCGTCGGGTGGCTCGACGAACGCTGTCCTGCACCTGATCGCGCTGGCGCGCGAGGTGGGCGTCCACCTGACCCTGGACGATCTCGACCTCATCTCGCGGCGCACGCCGCTTCTGTGCGATCTGAAGCCGGGCGGGCGGTTCGCGGCTCCTGAGCTGCACCGCGCCGGCGGCATCGCGGTGCTGACCAGGCGCCTGATAGAAGGTGGCTACGCGGACGGGGCGGCGCTGACGGTCACCGGCCGCACTCTGCAGGAGGAATGCGCGGCCGCGCAGGAGACTCCCGGCCAGGAAGTGGTGCGGCCGCTCTCGAACCCGTTCAGCTCTGAGGGCGGCCTCGTCATCCTCAAGGGGAACCTGGCACCGGAGGGGTGCGTGATCAAGGTCGCCCACCACTCGCCGCAGCGTCACCGCGGCCCGGCCAGGGTATTCAACCGTGAGGAAGACGCTCTGTCCGCAGTCCTCGCCAATCAGGTCCAGGCCGGTGACACGGTGGTCATCAGGTACGAGGGCCCGAAAGGTGGCCCCGGCATGCGGGAGATGCTGCAGGTCACCGGAGCGCTCGTCGGGCAGGGCCTGGGCGAGTCGGTGTGTCTTATCACGGACGGCCGCTTCTCGGGCGCGACGCAGGGCTTGATGATCGGGCACGTCGCGCCGGAGGCGGCGGTGGGCGGTCCGCTGGCGGCGCTCCGCGACGGCGACGTCATCGCTGTGGACGTCTCCAACCGCACGATCGACGCGGTAGGCGTCGACATCGCCGAACGGCTGCGTGACTGGTCTCCACCGGAGCCGCACTATCGCAGCGGCGTCTTCGCCAAGTACGCTGCCCAGGTCAGCTCCGCGTCCGACGGCGCCGTCACAAAGCCCTGAAGCTCACTGATACGGCCCTCTGCCGGCCATTGGACCTTTCGGCGCCCGCTGCACGGCAGTCTGCCGGCAGTCGGCCCTATCTATGCGGCAGCGTCAGACTGCGGCTGGCTTCATGGCGAGCAACCACAGGAAGACCTCTCGACGTCTGGAGCCGTCCTCCTCCCACGTCAGTTGCCCACGCAGGTCCGCTCGCACAATCTCGAAGCCGGCGTTGCGGACAAGCGCCTCGTTGTGATCGGCGTTGAAATGGCTGAAGTACATCGACACCCCGAAGAAACCGCCCTCGGCCGCATACACCGTGCCCGGATCGTCACCGGCCGCGAGGTTCACCAGCAGCCAGCCGAAGGGCCGGATCCAGTGGAAGACCCGCTCCAACAGCTCACGATGCTCGTCGCGCGGGATGTGCAGGATGGCGTAGAAGCTGACGACCGTGTCGAAGGTGGCGTCAGGAAAGTCCAGTCCCATGATGTCGCCCTTGATGAACGTAGCGGCCGGCACCTGGCGCCGCGCCCTCTCCACCTGGCCTCCGGAGATGTCGACGCCTGTCACGTGATGCTTCCGGGCGAGGTCGCGGGTCACAGGTATTCCGTTGCCGGCGCCGATCTCGAGGACATTCGACCCCGGCTCGAGGCGATCGAGAAGGAGCGCCAGGTACTCCTCTCGGAACGAGGGGGTGGGATGGGCCTGGTACAGGTTCCCGTAGCGGTCGCCGATCAGATCGTAGCCGGCTTCGACGACCACCTTCGGATCGACGTGTTCGTCCACGGGCGGGGCGCGGCTAACCCACCGCGAGCAGGACGGCGCCTGTCAGCACGGCCGCAGCGCCAGTCAGCTTCAGCGGCGCCTTGTCGCGCTCACCCATCCGGAGGACACCCCAGAGGGCGACCAGGACGACGCCGGACTCCCGGAGGGGCGCGATGAGCGCCAGGGGGGCGAGGCTGAGCGCGGTCAGCGCCAGCCCGTACGCCCCGACCGAGAGCACCCCGACCGGCAGCGCTTCGCTGACCAACCCGGTGCGTGCCCACGGCAGCAGCCACAACGACATTGCCGCGAAGTGCCCCCAGGCGTACAGCCAGAACGGCCCCAGGCGCACGCCGAGGCGATCGATGGTCGTGTACGTCGCGATCAGGATGCCGGTCAGCAGCGCCGGCAGCAGCGCCGAGCGGCTGCCCGCCGGGAGCTCCCTCCCCAGCACAGGTGGTCGAGCCAGCCAGATGCCGGCGATCAAGACAGCAACGCCCACCGCCTGGATGGTCGCCAGGTGCTCGTTCAGCGCCACGAGGCCGACGAATGCGGCCAGCAGGGGGGCGGTTCCGCGGGCGACGGGGTAGACGGCCGAGATTTCACCACGTTGATATGCGTTCGACAACGCGTGGAAGTACAGCAGCTCCACGAAGCCCGCGAGGCCGGCGAGAGCCCACGCCTGCCAGGGCAACCCTGGCTGTCCGGTCGCCAGCCAGGCTGCTCCAATGAACGGGGTCAGCAGCAGCGTACCCAGCGGGACGGCAACGGCGGCCACCCGCAGCGGATCGGCCGCGGACTTCAGCCGGATGTTCCAGGCCGCGTGCAGCACCGCCGCGCCCAGCGCCAGGCCGACCGCGACGGTGGTCATCGCGCGCTACTGTATGGCTTTCTCGGTCTCCGCGTCGAACAGATGCAACCGGCGCATGTTGATCCCCAACCTGACCTGGTCTCCGACGAAGACCTGGAAGTGGGGGTCGACCCGCGCGATCACGTCATCCGCGCCGACCCTGCCGTACAGATACTGGTCAGAGCCGAGCACCTCCAGCACGTCCACCTTCATGTCGACCTGAGGCGTGCCGTCCCTGATGTCCTCGCTCAGGTCCTCGGGCCGGAGTCCCAGCACGCCCCGAGCGATGCCGGGCGCACGTGGAAGCTGTACCTCGAAGCCTGACGCCCTCGCGGTCTGCCCCTGCATGGTTACAGGGATGAAGTTCATCTTGGGGCTGCCGATGAAGCCGGCCACGTACATGTTGGCGGGCTGGTCGTAGATCTCGCGCGGCGATGCGACCTGCTGCAGCAGGCCGTCCTTGAGGACCGCGATGCGATCACCCATGGTCATCGCCTCGACCTGGTCATGGGTGACGTAGATGAACGTCGAACCGAGGTCTCTGTGCAGCTTCTGCAGGTTGATGCGCGTCTCCACCCTGAGCTGTGCGTCCAGGTTGGAGAGCGGCTCATCGAGGAGGAAGACCTGA
>Ga0126378_10002752_pt1 | contig 13103 bp, 15 predicted proteins | sample PanSoiMetPlot_23_FD_92587 | JGI IMG/M metagenome (GOLD analysis project Ga0126378, IMG submission 92587) | Tropical forest soil microbial communities from Panama - MetaG Plot_23 | ecosystem: Environmental > Terrestrial > Soil > Tropical forest > Bulk soil | place: Panama | collected 2016-02-17
ACTCGGGGCCGCCGAACGGTGGTTTGGAGTAGACGATCCAATCTTTGCGAAACAGTGGTCAGAGCCACGCCGGAGCACGGGGGGAGAAGGGATTCTAGAATGCCGCCAAACGCCACAGCCACCGAGCTCTCGCGGGACTTTCCGGAGAGCGATTTCGAGCCCATCTAACCTGCTGAACTACCGCCACTTGACCGCAACTGGCTCACATCGGTGCGATTTGCCTGTTCTAGCGCCGCCAAGCGGCTACTTCCCGCCCCTCAAGAACGTGCCCTTGCTAGCGTTGATAATTCCCACTCCTTTCGAGTCCGCCTGACCGGTACCATACATCACTCCCCAAACTAGTTCTTGGCGTTTGCTGTCCCAATCCAGCATGTACGTTACCGGCTGTTTTAGGTCTTTCTTGAGCAGGACGTTGCCGCCATGCTGCTGGGCCACTCGGTAGGCCTCGTCCGAGTCGGCTTGCAGGTAGAACCTCTGGAACAGTAGCCCGGGCACGTTGGGCGCATATGCCATCTCCGCGGTGGAAGTCACGCCATACGCGGGCTGGCCTGGGCGGTGGCTGCCTGAGCAGGTGAAAGTCCTAAATGTGCCGCGGCTGCGTGCGGCAAACATGCCGCGCCAGATGGTTGCTTTGCCGTCCTGGCCGTTGGCTTCGCTGGTAACGGTGGATTCGACGTGGAATGGAAGCGCGTCCGGCGCCCACCGCTGAGCCAGGTCCGCCATACGCAGTACGCACGGCTTGCCGGTATAGAGTGTGGGTTTCTCCTCCTCTTTCGGCGCCTCTGCTTTGGGCTGCTCGCTGGCTGCGGTTGCGGGCTTATTGCCGGAACATCCCATCAGTACGCCCAAGCCCAGCATCAGGAGAAGCACAGCCAATTGAAACCTTGTCATAGCCCTCCTTCTCCAACCGTGTTCTCGACTTGCGAGGGCGAGAGCCGGCTCTTGGGTGGAAGTTATCTGGCCGATCGTTGTTTGCCCGGCGCAATTTTCCGTCACTCGGGCACAGACACGCGCTAACCCCTGGGCGCCAGCGGCGCCTCTTGACTGCGGGTGCCACAGGAGTTCCACGCCGTAGCGGCCCATACTACTCCCGAGCGTCAAGAAAAAAAAGCGCCCCGTGAAAGGGGCGGCTCGTCGTTCCTTATTATTTTTGAAGATACCAGCTGGATAGACCTTGTGGGCGGCGAGTAATGCAGAAGGCGGGCACTCGACATTTACTCAGGGCTTCAATGGCCAGAGAAGTAGTTGGGAGATGCTTCCCCGAACGCTCTGACTTTCGGCAATCAGCAGGTAGGCTCCACCAGCGCATCCCAACCGGTGACGCTAAGCAACACGGGAACCGGCTCACTGAACATTAACAGTATCGTTCAAGCACGAATTTCATCGAGAGCAACAATTGCGGTAGCGGTCACTCACGAGAATGCCCGCCCAAGTTAGCGCCTCGGCGAAATCCATCTCCTCACGCTTGCCGATGCGGGCGACCTTCGCCATTTCGGCTTCCAACTCTTGGTTCCGCTCACGAAGGTCAGCAATTTCCCGGAGACAGCTCTCGACTCGCCGCGTGAGACCATCCCTTCCGGACTGTGCGGAGCGCAGGTCATCTCTGTGGCGCTCCCGGATCTCGGCAGCCCGCCTCGCCAGTTCCGTCTCGAATCGCGCCCATGCACTCTGGTGCTTCCCTCCGCCCATAGGTATACAGAGCGAAAGAACAAATCGTTTGATTTCGGGCGAAAATCTTTTGTAAGCCCGCCCGATTAGGTAGCCAATCTTCGAAAGCCGACTGTATTACTTAGGCGTGCGAGATATAGGCATCCGCGAACTGATGGAAGAGCAGCGGGTGGGCGCGTTGCAGCGACGTTGCGGAGCGGTTCGCGGCGTTGCTGTTATCCCGCGTGCTCGCAGAGCGACTGCGCGAACTCAGTGACTTCCATCTTGGCCAGGTTCTCGACCGGGAGGTCTGCTCCAACTTGAGCGTGCTCGCCCCCGAGTTGACCGTGTGCATGGCGGCTAAGCGCCTTTGCCGACGAGCAGTCAAGCGAACGCTACGCAGGCGCTCGCGGTCATCGCAGAATGAAGGCGATCACATCCTGCATGCGGAGGTGGCGCTGCACCGCGCACGCATCCCGCACTTCCTGCTTCCGTTCCAGAGGGACAAGTTTGCCAGCAACACCTTCGTGGTGCCGTCCCTGCTCGAAGCGAAGGGCTGCCTGTGCCGGGCTGGATTTCGAGCGACTCCCTGCTATCCCGCGCTGCTGTGTGATGGAAAAGATCCGAATCCGGGTTTAGGCGCGGATTGTCCAGGAGCGGCCTAAGGCAGCGGTGGCGGAATCGACGGTGCACCATTATGTCTGCCGCCGCAAAGCGGCAGCTGGGGTTGGCAGAGCGCGAGACCATCGTGCCCCAGACATACGACTGGGGCAGCGAAGCGCAGGTGGATTGGCTGCGGCTCGCGAGCGGCCCGTAAAAGCCGGAGGCCTTGCGTGCGCAAATAGTGAGGCGTACAGTGCTGGCGAGCTGGAATGACAGCCTAAAATTGGCGCTTTCGCCAAGATCCGTTGCTATGACACGCTTTTTACTATTTCTGCTCGTGCTTCTTCTTTCCGTGACCGCCTTCGCGTACGGGGGAAACAGCAAAGCCGATTCGGGGTCGTGGTCCGGGGTTATTGTGTACAGCAGCTGTAGCGCAGATGAAGCTTTCGCGGAATCTTCCGAATGCATTAAGAATGTGCCCGGTGCGAAGCTGTCGCTGTACGACGATACGAATAGAGTAGTCTACAGCCTTGAGCCGCAAGAGCGGGTCACCTTCCATCCGGGAGACAGCGTAACGATCCGGGGACGACTTAATGGCGGCACCATTCGCGTTGCTGCGGCCGAGCTGATGTCCATCGGACTGGCAGTCGGCCGGAAAGCCCCCGCCTTTTCGCCCCGGGACCAGTTTAGCCGGACACAAACTCTCGATACTTTGAAGGGGCCAAAGGGCACTGTTCTTCTGTTTTTCCGTTCTGCCGACTGGTGACCATTCTGCAAGGGACAGCTGGTCCAGCTGCAAAGCGCAATCCCACGATTCGAAAAGCAAGGGGTCAAGCTGGCGGCCATCAGCTATGACACACAAGAAATCCTGAAGTATTTTGCCGACCGGCATAACATCGGCTATCCCTTGCTCGCAGACCCAGATTCAAAGATCATCCGGGCTTATGGCGTCCTCAATGAGGAAGCCACCGGGATGCAGAAGGGGTTTGCCCGCCCTGGATACTTCTTTATCGATACCAACGGCATTATCCGGGAAAAATTCTTTGAAGCGAAGTATCGTGAGCGACTCACTGGGAACAGTCTTATTTCTAAGCTCTTCCCAGAACTGGGCCAGGAAGTAATCGGAACAGTCGCCGCTTCGCATCTTCAACTAGCCCTCGAACAATCCGATCGCACTGGCGTTCCCGGCACTCGCATCACCCTCGCTGCCGAGGTACGACTACCTCCAGATGTACATTTGTATGCGCCTGGCACGAGCGGTTATAAGCCCATCAAGTTCCTGATTGACCCGGTTCCCGCCTTGGAGCTCAAACCGGTGATTTACCCCCAATCGAAGATTCTCTATTTGCCCGCGATCAGGGAGCACTTACCCGTGTTTGAGGGGACGTTTTGGATCATCGAAGATGTGAAGGTGAGCTCTGGGTCAGAATTCGCGAGCTCGCTTGGCAAGGATGGCAAAATTATTCCCATTACCGGTAAACTTGAATACCAGGCTTGTGATAAGACGATCTGCTATATGCCAACATCCGCGCCGCTCAAATGGCAACTGCAAGTTTTTCCCCTGGATCGGTCCAGGGCCCCGGTGACCATTCGCCACAAGTAAGAAGGCGAGGTGGATCAGCCGCGTCGTAAGACAAGAATAAAAAATAACCGCTCTCGCGAATCTCCCAGTCTGGTGACGTGCGACCCATTCCCACAACAGCCTTGACTTCCGCAAGCGATCGAGGCACCATCATCGACCATCCATGGGCAGAGCCATTTTTCACAATTGTTCTAGTAGATCAGCCTTGAACTGTAAGCATTCAAACGGAGACAGTACAAGCTAAGCACGGGCTCTCGTAAGCGGTGCGGCCTGAAATTTTCGTGGCCGTGGTTCGGAGGGCATATGTCTTCAATGGCTTCGAATCCCACTTGTTCAGCCGCTCATCCCGCCACAAAGAGCGCTTTTCCACCGGCAGGTGTTGCATCGAATCCTTGGACGCAGCTTGTTGCCAGTGTCATCTGCATGGCCATGATCGCGAATTTGCAGTATGGGTGGACCATTTTCATTAACCCGATCGATGTCAAATACCACTGGGGCAAAGTAGCAATCCAATTTGCTTTTACTCTCTTTGTCCTCTTCGAAACTTGGCTTGTCCCCTTTGAGGCATACCTTGCGGATCGTTTCGGCCCGCGTCCTATCGTCATAGCGGGAGCTCTCTTGATTGCACTTTCCTGGATCGACTACTCGCGGGCAGCCAGTCTCAGCGCTCTCTACGCCGGGGGAATCATCGGCGGAATTGGGACTGGTCTCGTGTACGGCACCTGCATCGGAAACGTTGTAAAATGGTTCGAAAACCGGCGTGGACTCGCCACCGGTTTAACGGCCGCCGGCTTCGGTGCTGGTGCAGCCGTTACCATCATCCCTTTGACGCGTAGTCTTGCCTCTCATGGTTACGAAGCCACTTTCTTCGATTTCGCCTTAATCCAAGGTCTTGTGGTTCTAGTTGCAGCCTTTGCCCTCAAGAAACCATCCAAGGGTGCGGCACCCAGACGCTCGAACCCGCGCGCCTTGCAATCCAGATTCGACACTAGCCCGCTGCAGACGCTTCGCAGCGCCGTTTTCTGGGTAATGTACGTTGATTTTTTTTTGGTGGCCGCGAGCGGCCTCATGGCGACGGCGCAGCTTGGCCCTATCGCTTATGGATTTGGAATCGCGAAAACGCCCGTTACACTTCTCGCTTTCACCGCTCCAGCGCTCACGTTCGCCCTTTCGATCAACAATCTCATGAATGGCCTTAGTCGGCCGCTTTTCGGCTGGATTTCGGACTTAATTGGCCGCGAGGTCACGCTGTTTTCGACGTTCCTGGCTGAAGGAATCGGCATTCTAAGCCTTGAGAGGTACGGCAAAAATCCAGTTTATTTTGTGATCTTGGCGGGGCTAGTCTTTTTTGCCTGGGGCAACATCTTCAGCATCTTTCCAGCACTTACATCCGATCAGTTTGGCAAGAAGTATGCAACAACGAATTACGCGCTGCTGTATACCGCCAAGGGTTGCGCCGCATTCTTTGTACCCCTTGGGGGCATTATTGCCCTCAGAACCGGGAGCTGGTCGAGAACTCTCGAGATTACTGCTGTTGCCAATATCGTGGCTGCGCTGATGATGGTTGTTCTAGTTCGACCTCTCCGGGTACGGGAACTCCGACGACAAGAGGCTCGAGCCGCTCGGGACGCCATTCTCGCGTCTAGTGCCTCAGGGGTGTCTGCCTCGCAGTGAGCTGCGAAAAGCATTGTGGATTACCCCCATTATCTATCGCGGATTATCCTAGCCCTCGATCTGAGCTTAGCTCACCTTGCTCTCTGAGCCGCAGCGATCCGCGCTCTTGCCGCTGCACTTATCGTTCGACGTGGCCTGCGTTGTCCGTTCCCAGCCCTGCCGCGTCTGTGCCCGTTGCCACCCCAAGCTGTTCAGGGCTTCCAGCGCTTCCGTGACCCGAACCCAGTTCGGCCTCCATCGCTGCTTTTCGTACTGAAGCTGCTTTAACGACTTGGGTTAGTGCCATTCAGCCTTTCGCTTTCGAATAGTTCTTCTCTTCCGGCGATCTGAGTGTACGCCGGATTCTTGATCTTGATCCAACTGCTCACGCCGTGGGCATCGTATAGGCCAGGCACCCATTTCGCTACGATGCCTTCCACATCTTCACGGCAGGCAAGCCGAAACAACTCTTCCCCTTTACCATGGATGTGATCCACGTACAGCACGGACACATTACACGTCGGGATCACCTGTCCAGTTGCTTGCGCTTCCGCAGGCGCTGAACGCAGGTCTATGCCGTTTGTTCTATCAGATCGAAAGCATAGAAATAGGAAGGGCCGCGACGGAACATCAGGGCGTAAAACTGCGACTCTCCCCGCCTATCAAGGCAGATGATCTCGCCATCTAATGATCGCGGATCCTGGGCAGTATTGACCCGAAGACAATGACGATTCGGGAGTACACCCTGCCCTCGGAAGATGCCCGACCACGGCGGATTGCGCTTGCACCTGATGGCACGATCCACTACACGGATTCTGCTCGCGGATACCTCGGGCACTTTGATCCACAAGCTGGAAAGCTGCTGAAAGGCATCACCGAGCGGGCCAGAGTCCAGCTCCCAACGGCATCGCAGCAAGCAGCAGGGGCGAGGTCTGGTACAGCGAGTCCGGCGTACATCCCAACCCATTATCACCTATCTCATAAATGGCTACGATCTGGGCGCTCTTAGGCATAGTTTCCGGCTTGCCCGGCGCCCCGAACAATGCAAGGCGTGCGCGTGCGCCCGACCATGATGCACCCGACCTTATGTCGGCTTGCCTTCGATGATTGTCATGCCAGTCGGGGAGGGAGTTTCGATAGCCCTGGTCAGTTTGAATCCTGATGCCTTGAAGAGCGCTCGATACTCTGCTTCGCTCCGCTCACAGCCTCCCGTTCGGATGACCATGTTGAGATCGGAAAGAAGCGGGTACGAGAGCCGATTGCCGGCTCGAATCATGGTCTCGAAAAGTAGCAGAAGACCCTTGGGAGGCATCGCACCGCGGACGACTTCCAATATTGCAATTGCTTTTTCATCAGCCCAGTCGTGAATGACCCGTGAAAGGATGTAGGCGTCCCCGCCGGCGGGCACCGAGCGGAAGAAATCACCACTCACAACTTCACAACGATTGCTCAGCCCAGCCTCGGCAATTGCCCTTTGCCCCCCCTCGAAGACGTGCGGCAAATCGAAGAGGACCCCACGCATTTTCGGGTAGGCGGTCAGGATCATCGAGAGGAGCCGTCCGTGCCCACCACCGACATCGACGAGCTTGCGAATCGATCGAAAGTCGTAGGCATCCACTACGCCCGCATAGTGTGCGTTCGACATTGCGCTCATGGCCGAATTGAAAACCGCGGCTCTCACTGGCTCTTGCCGATAATACTCGATAAAATTCGTAATCCCGGAGACCAGTTCGATGGCTGTCTTTCCACTCCGCACGCAATCGACGAGACGCCCCTCCAGCTCGCTGTCGCCGCTAAGGAAGATCGAGGCGGCACGCACCGAGTCGGCGACGTCAGATCGTAACGGCTGGCCGAGTGCCGTCAGGCGAAAGCGACCCGCCTTGTCCTCGGCGAAGACGCGTGCAGCCACGAGAGTCCTTAAGACTCTTTGGAGGGTGCGCCCATGGCTTCCGGTGGCTTGAGCCAGCTCATGGCTGCCCTTGGGTCCGTCCGCGAGCAGATCTGCGATCCCCAGTACGGCAACGACGTGAAGGGCCTGCGGAACGTGGCGGATCGCTATCATCTCTAGGAGCTTGGCAGCGGGTGTCAGTCTTTGCCGGGTTCGCTTTCCTGTTGCCTTTACCATAGTCCTCCCTTCGAATGAAGGTCATTCAATTCACTGAGACGGCCTGACGCAAGGAGTGGCAGCGAGCGAGCTTGATGTCCGCGGCTTTCTAGACGATGCCCATGCCCATCCTGCGGAGAGTGCGGCTGTGGGAAACTGTCTGCCCTGTGCCTTGGGAGGGAGCCGCGCCCTTTCCGAGGATATGATACGAGGCATCAGCTCATGTATGTGCCATGCACGTGATTTGACCGATGAACAGTGGAAGACCTTGATCCGCTATCCCAAAAACCAAGGAGACGGCATGATGGCCGAGGGCCTGGCCTTGGAAAAGCGAACGTCCGTCATGAACGGTATCCTGTGGGTACAGCCGGTGCGTCTTGGGCGGACCTCCGCGACCGGTACCCCTCCTCTTTCCAGACATGTTACAGGGCGCTTTCAGCAGTGAGTTCGCTCAGGTGTCATGACCAAGATCATGACTGCTCTTGCCTTGGAGCTTAGTGCCCCAGGGCGGCATGGATGTGCGTGAGGCCTTTATCGACACCAGCATCGCGCCCGATAAAAAAGGGCATAAGGTGGGAAAGACGAAACGCGCCAAGGGAACGAAGATCATGGCGCAGTCGCAGATCGCAGTGGGCTGCCTGTTGGTGACACCGTTTGAAATAACGCTACACCGCCAACCACACTCGACGTCCGATCAGTATTTGGCATGATTCTAGGCGAAATGTATGAAAACGCCGGCTTGCTGTGGTCTTCTTAACCTGTCACTCGCCGGCGTCTTGATCGAGCTCGTGATACAAGGGAATCACACCTGGAATTATCCACTTGCTCCACATCTCGTCGACTTTGTTCTGGAAATAATCAATATCGTCCTTTGTAAAATGTGCGAAGCGCCCCTGTTTGAGTAAATAATCCTTCACGGGCAGTCGCCGGATCTTGCGATCGGCTATTAGCTGCGTTTTGCCGGTCAGCCTCAGCACTCTGTTTTCGACTTCGTAGAGCGGCCATATTCCGGTAGTTACCGCCAACTCGCCCATTTCGTGCGAAAGATAGGGATCGTAGTCCCAGCCCTTGGGGCATGGATCCAGCGAGTGAATAAAGGTGGGTCCGCCGACCGTCAGCGCTTTGCGGATCGCGTTCATCCCCGCCAGACCATAGGACATACACATGGTCGCCACGTATTTGCAGTCCGGATGACCGGCCGCCATCATGCCTGCCATGTTCTTCTTCCAGCGGCGATGCATGATTCGCCGCATCTTGCCCGGCGGGCTAAAGGTCGTGTGCGCTCCCCACGGTGTACTGCCAGAGAGCTGGATATCTGTATTGGCGTAAGATTCATTGTCGTACATCAAGATGAGGCAGTTGTAGTCAGGATGCGTAAGAGTTGCGGAGATTGCTCCTACACCCATATCCGCGCCTCCGCCGTCGCCGCAGAAGGCGATCACATTGATGGGCTCGTTCTTCATCTTACCCTTGCGCATCAATGCCTTAAGAGCCGCAGACGCTCCCAGCGCGGCCGACCCACTGCTGCCTAGCTGAGTGTGCATCCAAGGGAGTACCCACGACGTGCTGTAATACGTAGTGTTGGCAACGTACATGCACCCCGTACTACCGAGTACAATCGTTCGCGGGCCGGCCGCCTTGGCCATCATTTTCATTACGAGTGCTGACTCACAACCCTGGCATGTCCGGTGGCCCGAGGTAAAGAACTCCTCCAGCGGGAGCTTCTTTACAGCCTTGAACGGATCAAGTTTCTGCGTCGGATCGATTTGCACGTAGGTAGCCATGGCTTCTTCCTTTCTGATGGTGAAAACACATCAGCAAAATGGGCTATTCCCGAAGCCCAATCCATTGTGTAAGCGGAACCGATTTGCCCTTCGCCGCTTGGTAAACGGACTCGGACATCCTCTGCACGTCCGGCACGGTGACTTCGCGTCCTCCCAGGCCGCAAATAAAGCCCAGTACTGGGGGCTTGCGTCCCGGAGAAGGATACAGCGCGTTACGAACCTCGCCTGTCAGCACGCCGCCGAGATACGGTGAGCCGAACGAGTAATCGCGGTCGATCACTCCCACCGCAGCAAACCGGCTAAGCGTCTTTGCGAGCTCTTCCGCAGCAAACGGCCGGAACCAGCGCATGCGCACAAAGCCGACCTTCTTGCCTTTCTGGCGCATTTCACGGATGGCCACTTTGACAGGCGTTGACAGGGTTCCCATGCCCATCAGCACAATATCGGCATCCTCGGTCTGATACTCCTCGAAGAACGGGTTGGGGTAAGGGCGGCCAAAAATTCGCTCAAAATCAGCGTAGGCCTCGCGGAGGATGCCCGGGACACGTTCCATGGCCGCAAAGTTCTGGCGGCGTATCTCCATAACCCAGTCCTCGTTACCTTGCGGGGCAACCGTAATGGGGTTGTCAGGATGGAGCAACAAATCGGCGCGGTTGTAGCGCGGCAGGAACTCGTCGACCTTTTCTTGCGACGGAATCTTGACCAGGGCTTGCGAGTGGGTAAGGAATGCGCCATCGCAACTGATGGCGCACGGCAGGAAAACGCGCCGGTCTTCCGAGACCCGATATGCGATCAGCGCGGTGTCCAGCGCTTCCTGCGCGCTGTCCACCCACACCAGTGTCCAGCCGAGATCGCGGACGGTCAGGGCGTCGTTGTGTTCCACGCCGAACGCGCCAGGATCGTCCAGGGCCCGGTTGCCCACCATGGCCACCATCGGAATGCGCAAGGCGGGGGTAACCGTGAGCGCTTCCATTGCGTACATCCAGCCGACGCCGCTGCTGCCGCAGAACACGCGCGCCCCACAAGCGGACGCGTGCTTCACGATTTCAAATTGCGAGTGTTCGCCTTCGGCTACGATGTACTCGCAGTCCAGTTCTCCATTGGCTACCAGCTTGGCCACGTACTGCATGACAGTGTCGTAGGGACGGATGGGATAGGCCGTAATCACGTCCACGTCGGCCAGCTTGCAGGCGACGGCAATCGCTTCACTGCCTGTAATTAGGGCTGTTTCGTCAGTTTGGTGTTTCTCCTGGACTTCTGTCGCCATTGTCGCCATGACAATCTCCTTTCTGGGATACTCAGCCCTCGCGCGCTACCTCCAACATCTCGGGAATCTGCTCTTCGTATTGTCCGCGATAGCGGAAGCCGTGCGACCGTTCCGGATGTACCGCTATCTTTTCCTTAAGCCACTTCTCGTAGCCCGGTTTATCGTTCTTCCACATCTCCCACTGGCTAGAATTATCGCGGAATTCCGCCTCATTCACCATGGTGACACAATCCTTAACTGGGCATACTGCCTCGCAAACCCCGCAGCCGCAGCAGGCTTGCATATTGGCGTCATACAATTCGTCGGGGGTGACGTCGAAGCAAGAGTCCGGGCACTGCAGCCAGCAAAGGGTGCATTTGATGCAAGTGTCAAAATTCACCACTGGCCGCATCGTGCGGGTGGTGAATTTCTTGAAAGTTGGATTCCGATCAGGCCGGAATCCCCCGATGGCGTGTGTCGCGGGATCTTCGATGCTGTGTCCCGCCGGAATGCTGGGGATGGCAATTCCATCACCCATTTCATGCCACTTCGGCAGGTCGAATTTGTACGGTGTTTCGGGATTGCCCTGGTCGGGTAGGACTGTAGTTGTCGTGGTCCGCTCGTAGGCCTTGGCTGCGGATGCGGTCTTAACTGGATCTTTCCACTCGCCCATGATCACTTTTTGGACCGATTCCAGACTGAACAGATCGGGCAGCAGACGGGCGATCGTGCCCAGGATGCGCACGTCCGTGTGGTCATCCTTGTAAACCCAAAGGCCGGAGAAGCTCACCGTGCCTTTAACAATTGCCAGTTGATAAGGATGTTCCTTGCGGTGGGCCATCTCGATGAGCGTCTGGAGCTGCTCCCGAGAAGTTACGATCAAGGCACCGCCAGGTTTCAGCAACTTGTTGACAGGTTGGAGCCCGTACCAGGCCCAGGACTCCACACCCTTGCATAGAGTGTCGTCCACGGCGATCGTAACATCAACTTCTTTTGGCTCGTATTTGGCCATTCCTTCCTCGAGCGTCTGGTCATCCGTCGCCACGATGGCAAAGTTCTTGGCCGGAATGCCATTTCGCTCCGGGCTGTCGCCGTAACGACCAAAGGATATGCCCGGCTTGCCCTCTGCGTGCGCCGCAAGCACAATCGCACGGCTAATATTCTTAGCCAGAGTTTTCTGGAAGATCCCTCGATAAATAATTTCAATCGCGAAGAGCCGGCCCATAGGCTTACCTCCATTCGAATTAGATCTTATTCAACACCAGACCTTCGATTTCTTCGATGTGCCGCCGCATTGCAGTTTCGGCGGCGGAAGGGTCGTGGCGCTCAATGGCCTGAAGGATCTGCCGGTGACCCACAAGCGACCTTTGTAGTCGCCCCTCCACCTGCAGCGATTTTTCGCGGCTCTCTCGCAGGAGATCCATGAACGTATCCAAGACTTTCAAGACTACGCTGTTCTTGGCTATCTTCGCGATGGCGTAGTGGAACTCCGAGTCCTCTTCGATCGCCAACTCACGTCGATCCACCTTTTCTTTCTGGCGCCGAAGAATGTTTTTCAGATGTTTCAAATCCTCGGCGGAAACGTAGGTCGCGGCGCGCCTGGCCAACGTGGGCTCAATCATTGCTCGGAATTCGAGTAGCTCGCTAACAAGCTCCCGTTCCTGGAGCAGCATTGCCGCGAGCGGATTGATAAGGGAATCACTTGAGGGTTTGCGAACAACTGTTCCCTCTCCTTGGCGCGGTTCCACTAGACCCATCAGCTCAAGTGCCCGAATGGCATCTCGCAGCGAGCTTCTACTTACCTGGAACATCTCCACCAGCTCGCGTTCGGGAGGAAGTTTGTCACCCGGCTTCAGCAAGCCATCCCGAATTAAGCGCTGGATTTGTTGGACTACCTTCTCGTAGACCTTGGTCTTGCGGATTACGTCGATATCGGCCTTGGCGATAGGCATATCTGCTAGATGTTGGTCCGATGATCCACTTATCGGACCATTATTAATTAAACTCCTTCGGCTCACTTGTCAAGCATTAATTCGCTAGCATTAATTCGCTACACCTCACACAGAGTTCTTTCAGCCCGGAGAATCGATACCACTGAATGTAGATCAAGCATCTGCAATCTTTTCAGTAGTTCCAGCCATCTAAGACGATCTTTTCAACGTAATCCGTCTCCCTCCACCCGCCCAAGAGTCGAGCCGTTGGCAACCGCCCCAACGTCTCATTCTTGTACACGTACAGGAAAACAAGCAGGCCGAACAGCCCTATAAAAAAAAGGTATAAGTCCCATCTATAAAAATTAAGTCCCAAAAAAAATAAATTTTTTTTCTAAGATTTTTGTTAAACTCCCGGTCCGTTCATAGGCAGGGGTAGACCAGAGCCTCTTGTCCTTCGCTTTTTCTCTGGTCGCACAGAGCCCGCTCAAGCGCAGCAGAGACTGTCGTGCCTACCCCTGAAGGATAAATTTTACATATTCAGAACTTCCCG
>Ga0126378_10002753_pt1 | contig 13099 bp, 9 predicted proteins | sample PanSoiMetPlot_23_FD_92587 | JGI IMG/M metagenome (GOLD analysis project Ga0126378, IMG submission 92587) | Tropical forest soil microbial communities from Panama - MetaG Plot_23 | ecosystem: Environmental > Terrestrial > Soil > Tropical forest > Bulk soil | place: Panama | collected 2016-02-17
CCGCAGGTCGGTGGCGAGCTGCCCCAGCTGCCAGATCCACTCGGCCGCCCTGGCGGTCCCCAGGGCGGCGTCGGCGCGGTCTGGATCCAGGCCGCCCCAGGCTCGCAGGCAGCGCTCGGCCGCTTCGTGCAGTGCGGCCCCGGACACCGCGGGCGCGACGTCCGCCTGGTGCCCCGCCAGCCGGCCGGCCAGGTCGCGCCAGGCGCCGACCATGATCTCGGACTGCAGACTGACCGCCCGCGCGCCCTCGGCGCAGCCCAGGGCCAGGTGCTCGCGGTCGGCGAGCAGGTTGAGGAAGTCCGTGACGATGATGGCGTGGCTGGCCCCGGCCAGGAGGGCCGCCCCAGTCTCGGCCGGGACCCGTGTGGAGGCGCGCTCGTTGAGGAGGCGGTCGAACGACTCCCCGGCCCGCTCCCGAGCATCGGCAGCCAGCCGGCGGGCGGCCGCCGGGTCGCCCACGGACGCGCCCGCGAGCCGGGCGAAGGACGTGCCGAGCAGGGCGGCGACGCTAGCGCAGACGTCGGCCAGGCCGCGCTGAAGCTCGGCCCTGATGCCTCGAGGCCAGAGCAGGAGCGCGACCGCGAGGCCGATTCCGGTCCCGATGGCCAGGTCCTCGAGCCGGACCAGCCCGACCTGCCAGCCCAGAGGCGACAGGAGGTTGAAGAGGACGATCACGAACACCGTGAACGCAGCCTGGCCGGCCACGAAGTGGACCGCCGTCGGGGTGTAGGCAGCCAGGAAGACGGCGAGGGGGAGGGCGATCCAGAGCGCGGCCGGCCGGCCGCTGGTCGCGATCAGGAAGCAGACGCCGACCGCGATCCCGATCGCCGTCCCTGCCAGCACCTGGAGCGTCGTGCGCCCCGTGGCCATGGCGCTGGATCGGATCACGGACAGCGTCCCCAGCACGACCCAGAAGCCGTGGCCCAGGCCGAGCAGCCGGGCGGCGAGCACGGCCGCCGCCAGGCCCAGGGCGGCGCGCAGCGTGTTGTGGAGCGCGCTCGAGGAGGGAGTCAGGTGGGTCCGGACGGTCGCCAGGACGCGGCCTGCCACCCCCGCTTCTGCGCGGACGTCGGCCGGCAGGGGCAGCCGGCGGGTCTCGACACGCTGGCCGGCTGCGGTGGTGGCACTGACGCCCAGGGCCAGCGCCAGGTAGGAGAGGACCCGAAGTCGCTGGTCGTGGTCGAGGCCGGCCAGCACCTCGGCCGCGGGCGCGCCGCGGCGAAGGCGGGCCGCCGCCCAGCGGTCCAGCGCCTGGCGGTGGGCCAGGCATGCCTCCCGCAGCTCGCCATACTCCGGAGGCCGCCCGCCCTCCAGCACCGCAGCGCTCGCGCCGAGCGAGCGGACCACCGCCGCGGCCAGGAGGTTGCCCTCCTGCAGGCAGGGGTGCGCCCCGGGCCGGCGGTCGGACGCGCCCTCGGCGAAGAGCAGGCCCCGCGCGAGCTCCGTCAGGAGCTGAGCGAAGGCGCGGTCGCGGTGGGTCGGCCCGGCCGGTCGCTGCGCCGTGGCCCGGTACTCGCGGCGCACGTCCTGCACGGCCGCCTCTGCCGACCTCCGGCAGCCGGTCAGGGCCCCGTTGTCCAGCGGCTGCCGGCCGGCGGCGACCAGGCAGGCGAGTGCCCGGCAGGCGGCGGCGGCCCGCCGGCGCAGGAGCACCCGCTCGTAGCGAGGCCACAGCAGCAGGCCGGCGAAGGTCGCGATCGCTCCGGAGATCGCCCAGCCGGCCAGCCGGGGGCCGACCGTGGCCGGTGTGCCGGGCACCGTCACCGCCAGCACGAAGGCGAGCAGCAGCGCGCCCTGCGCGGCGGCCGCATAGCCGCCGAAGACGCCTGCGAACTGCAGGCAGCACGCCACGACGAGCATGGCGAGCGCGGCCGTCCAGGGCAGGCTGGAGGCCAGGGTGCCGAGCGCGATGAGCCCGGCGCCGAGCACCGTGGTTACGGCGTACGCCGCGGCCCGGCTCGAGCTGGGACCGCCGAAGTCGCCCATGGTGACCAGGGCGAAGGTGCCGAAGGCCACGAACAGTGTGACCTGCGGGTCCCGGATCACGAACAGGGCGAGGGCGACGGCGAGCGGGGCCAGGAGCGCCGCCCGGCCGGCGCGTCGGAGGCTGGCCAGGCCCGGGTCACGCGGCCGCCAGCTCAGGTGCGTCGCGACCAGGCCAGCCTAGCCGCTCACCCGGGTCCCGGCATCTGTCAAATGCGGGTCGCGGCGCCTCCTCCCACGCTCACTGGCTGATCGTCCTGATCGTCCAGAAGTCGCTAGCCAGCTGGCTGTCCAGGGCGTACTCGTACGGCAGGTAGAAGTAGCCGTGGTCCGCCGCGGTCGGCCCCCACGAGTTGCGGACGATGAACCACCCCTTCGCGTTGTCGTAGCCGACCGCCAGCACGGCGTGGCCGCCGACCGGCGCCTCGTTCGCCGAGGGCAGCGGCGTCACGACGGCCTGGTGCCCGTCGCCGCTCCAGAACGAGGGGAAGACGGTGATCCCCAGGACGAACGGGTAGCCCTCGGCCAGGCAGCCCTTCAGCTGGGACTGCAGCTGGTTCAGGCGCCGATACTGCACCGCCCGGTACTTCAGCGCGTCCTGGTAGCACTGCGGAGTCGGCTTCTCCCCGTCCCGGGCCCCGGCCGGGAAGGGGCCGCCGTCCGTTGCGGGCGGAGTGTCGTCGTAGGGCCACTCGGTCTCCGGGCAGACTCCCAGCTGGCCCACGCTCTTGATGCCGTCGCGAATCTGGGCTCCCGAGTCGTACCCGGTCTGCCCCTCCATGGCCCGCTCGTTGTAGTAGATGAACAGGCGAGAGGGGACGAAGTCGGGCTGCTCGGCGTTCTTGAGCCGGTCGAACTGGATGGCCCCCGCGATCGCGTTCGCGGTGCAGCTGCCGATCTGGCCCTGGTCGTAGACAGGCGGGCACTGCGCCCGCAGGTCGACGCTCGGAGGCAGCTGCTGGAGGAGGAGCAGCGGGGCCGAATACACGTGGTCGCGCGGATCCGGCAGGTCGCGGACCCAACCCAGCCTTGCAACACGGCGTCCCATCGACAACCTCCTGCCGGGCCGTCGCCGCCCGGTCCAAAGAACCCGTCCTCCCGCGGCACGTGGGCTCATGATGGCCCGGCGGCACGCGCCGTCGCTATGGGCGTCTTTGCCCACGGCGGCTGGGTCAGTGGCCCAGGGGCGCCCCGGGGCGGACCGGCGATGGTCGGCCTCGGCTCTGGAGTGTCAGACGAGGCCCAGGGCGGCCCTGATTCGGTCCACGGCGTCGGCCTCCGCCTCGCTGACCAGCGGACCGGCGTGGGCCCACAGGTGCGAGCGGGCGGCGGCCGCCGTGGCCTTGGCCAGCTCGACGACGAAGTACTTGAACGAGTCCAGCTCGTCGGGCGCCCTGGCGGCGAGCGTGTCGACGGCCGCGCGCAGCGCGTCCAGGGCCGGCCCCTCGACCTCGCCGTGGCTCATCCGAGCATGGAACCCGGTATGCGTCCCCGTCAGGTCGGCGAGCTCGTGGACGAGCTGGCTGCCGTGCCCGGCCCTGGCCTGGTCGAGCTGCTCCCGGACGGTCTGCAGCTCCTTCACGAGGTCGGCCCTCCCCCCGTCCGAGACGGCCACCAGGAGCGGGGCGCCCACCATGGCCCGCTGCAGCATCTCCCATTCCTCCGACGTGAAGTCCGCTCTCCCGGCCATGTCGGTCCCCTCCTCACTCGCGGTCCTGCGCGGCAGCGCCGAGAACTGTACCAGCCCTCCGGGGTGCCGACAGGCTTCCGGCCGCGCCCCTACAGCCAGCCCCGCCGCCAGAACAGGTAGAGCTGGAGGACCGCGCTCAGGGCCATGAGGCTCAGGCCGGCCACCAGAGCCTGCCTGGTGCCGATCGAGCCGACCAGCACCGCGAAGTTCATGCCGAAGAAGCCGGTCAGGAACGTGAGGGGCAGGAACAGGCTGGCGATCACGGTGAGCTGCTTCATCGTCGTGTTGAGGCGGTTGGAGACGGTGGACAGGTACACGTCCATCGACCCCGTGAGCAGGTCCCGGAGCGAATCCACTTCCTCGTACTGGCGCACCAGGTGCTCGTACACGTCGCGCCAGTAGAGCGAGAGCTCCTCCGGATGGTGGTCCAGGGTGTGGCTGAGCAGCCGCTGGAACATCTCGCGCTGGGCGCCGACCACGCGCCGGAGGTCGGTCACCGAGTGCTTGAGCTCCGTGATCCGTCCCAGCGTGCTCGGGAACGCCTGCACCAGCAGCGTGTCCTGCAGCGCGTCAATGGAGTCGTCCAGGTCGTCGAGGACCGGGAATAGGCTCTCCACGAGTGCGTTGACCGCCAGGTAGTGCAGGAAGCCGGGCTGCCCTCGCGTCAGGTCGGGGCTCTCGCGAAGCCGGCGCACCAGCCCCTCCAGCGCCGGCGAGGGGTCGTTGTGCACGCTGACCAGCCGGTGCTGCGACAGGTAGAGGTGGTGCTCGCGGAACGTCAGCTCGTCGCCCGAACGCTCGGCGGTGAACAGCACCGCGAAGACGTAGCCGCGGAACTCGTCGAGCTTGGGCCGCTGGTTCTGCTGGCGGACGTCCTCGACGGTCAGGGAATGGAAGCCGAACCCATCCAGGAGGAGCGCGAAGTCGTCGGCGTCGGGGCCCTCGATGTCCAGCCAGAACGAGCTGTCGGGGTCGGCGAGCGCTCGCCGGATCTCCGCGACCGTCGGCTCAGTGCAGCGGCCGTCGGGCGTGATCAGCCTGCGCAAGAGCGTGGTCCCAGGCGGTCCATCAGGAAGCTCCAGACGTCGGCCTCCTCCGGCACGAGCTTGGTGGTGGGCTTGCCCTGGCCGTGTCCCGCGCGCGGCTCGACCCGCAGCAGCACGAGCGCCGACGGGTCGGCGGCCTGCAGCCGCGCCGTCATCTTCCTGGCGTGCATCGGGTCCACCCGCGCGTCCTCCTCCCCGGTAGTGAGCAGCGTCGCCGGGTAGCTGACGCCGTCCCGCACGCGGTGGTACGGGCTGTACGCGTACAGCCAGCCGAACTCCTCGGGCTCGGACGCGCTGCCGTACTCGGCGGCCCAGAGCTCGGCCACCTTGAAGCGTTCGTACCGCACCATGTCCAGGAGCGGCACCCGGCAGACGACGGCGCCGAAGAGGTCCGGCCGCTGCGTCATCGCCGCCCCCACCAGCAGGCCCCCGTTGCTGCCCCCCATGATGCCCAGCCGGGCCGGGGTGGCGAGGCCGCTCTCGACCAGCCACTCGGCCGCGGCGATGAAGTCGTCGAACACGTTCTGCTTGCGGCCGCGCTTCCCGGCCCGGTGCCACGCCTCACCGTACTCGCCACCGCCCCGCAGGCACGCCACCGCGACCAGGCCTCCGGCCTCCAGGAAGGGGACCGCGGCGGGCATCCACAGCGGCGTGCGGCTCACGGAGAAGCCACCGTAGCCGGTCAGCACCGTGGGGCCGGCCGCCTCGGCCCGGCCGACGAGGAAGATGGGCACCTCGGTCCCGTCCGCCGAGCGGCAGCGTACCTGGCGCACGGGGTACCGGGCCGGCTCGAACCCTGCCGGCGGCTCGAGTCGCTCCAGGTGGCCGCCTTCCAGGGACCACCTGGCCGCCGGGCGGGTGAAACTCTCGACGGTGGCCAGCAGGTCGCCGCTGCTGGGGTGGCCGCCCAACCCGGTCGCGGTCGAGAGCGGCGGGAGATCCAGCGTCCGCTCGAACGTGCCGTCGCGACGGTGCAGGGACACGCGCGAGCAGGCGTCGACCAGCTGGTGGACGGCCAGGCTGGTGGCAGTGACCTCGACGTCGAGCAGGACGTGCTCGGACTCGGCGACGACCTCGAGCCAGGCCTCCGGGTCCGGGTGCGACGGGTCGATCTCGACCAGGCGGAAGTTGGGCGCGCCGGCGTTGGTGATGGCGAGCAGCCGGTCGCGCGCGAACCAGGCGTGGAGCTTCTCGGCGACGCCCTCGAAGATCGGCCGGAACTCGCCGCCCCCGTCCCGAAGGAACACCGACGTGCGGTCCCAGCCCTGCGAGACGGTGATCACCGCCCAGCGGCCGTCGTCGGACAGGGAGATGATCGAGGGGACGTCCAGCTTGTCGCGGCCCTGGCCGAAGACGCGCACGTCGCCCGCCGGGTCCGTGCCCAGGACGTGCCGCCACACGTGGCGGTGGAACACCTCCTCCCCGGGTGGGACGGTGCCCGGCTCGGGCAGGCGCGTGTACAGGATCGCCAGGTTGCCGGGCTCGAATGCCACGGCCGACCAGCGGCAGCGGGGTATGCGGTCGTCGAGCCACTCGCCGCTGGCGGTGCGCACCAGGCGGAGCACCGAGTCCTCCGTCCCCGCCTCGGAGAGGCCGACGCAGACGAGCTCGCCGTCCGGCGACGGCATCCACCAGTCCAGGGCGGTCGTGCCGTCCGCGCTCATCGGGCCGGGGTCCACGAGCAGGCGCGGTGGGCCGCCCGCCACGCTCACGGACAGCGCCGGCTGCACCATGCCGGCGGCGCGGTCGACGGTGAAGCGATACCGCCCGCGCGGCACCGCCCCGCCCAGGCTGCCCACGTCCATGGCCTCCCGGATCCTGGCCTCGAGCGCGGCGCGCTCCGGGATCGCGTCGAGGATCGACCGGCTGTAGGCGCCCTGGCTCTCCACCCACGCCCGGACCTCGGGGTCGGCGGCGTCCTCGAGCCAGCGGTACGGGTCCGGCACGTCGGTGCCGTGCAGGGTGTCGACGACGTCCGAGCACCGGGTGACGGGCCTGGGCACAGTCATGTCGGGATGCTAGATGAGTCTGGCCGTCGGACGGGACCCGGCGCCCCACGGCTGGCGCAGGGGAGAATAGGTCGCCATGGGCCAGCGACCCGGATCGGCCGCCGGGCGCCGGGAGCGGGCGCCGGCGCGCGCCGCCTCCTCCCTGCGTCTCGACTCACCGGTGACCGGGCTGCCGCGGGCAACCGCCACCGACGTCAGACGGCTGCACCGGATCGGCCTGCGCACGGTGCGGGACCTGCTCCTGAACCTGCCGTTTGGCTGGGAGTCGTTCGGCGCGCCGACGCCGATCGCCGGCCTGGTCGTCGGGGTCCAGGCCACCGTGGTCGTCTCGGTCGTCGACATCGCCGCCAGGCGGACGCGGCTCAAGGGGATGCTGCTCACCGAGGCCGTCGTGGCCGACGACGGCGGCTCGCGCATGAAGGTGCTCTGGTTCAACCAGCCGTACCTCGCGGGACAGCTCCGGGCGGGCGACCGGCTGGCCCTGGCGGGCACCGTGCGGGGCTCGCGGTACGGGCGGGGGGTGGAGATGCAGAACCCCCACCACGAGCGGATCGGGGACGGGGAGGGGCCGCGCCGGGTGGGCGGCCTCATGCCGAAGTATCACGTCACCGAGAAGCTCAGCTCCGCCCGGGTCGCGCGCTGGGTCGAAGCCGTGCTGCCGCTGGCCGACGAGCTGGAGGACGAGATTCCCGAGGTGACCCGGCGCCGCCACCACCTGCTGACCCTGGCCGAGGCGGTGCGTCAGGGCCATCGGCCCGCGAGCGAGGCCGACTGGCAGGCGGCGAGGCACCGGATGGGCTTCGCCGAGCTCCTGGAGCTGCAGGCTGCCTTCCTGATGGGACGACGGCGGATCGCCCTGGAGCGAGCCACCCCGATTCCCTATCGGCAGGAGGTCATCGACGCGTTCAAGGCCGGGCTCGGGTTCCAGCTGACCGGCGCCCAGCGCAGGGCCACGTGGGACGTCTACAAGGACATGTCGCAGGAGGTGCCGATGAACCGCCTGCTGAACGGCGACGTCGGCTCCGGCAAGACGGCGGTCGCCGCGGCGTCCGCCGCCATGGCCCACGCCGCCGGGCTGCAGACGGTGGTGATGGCGCCGACCGAGATCCTCGCGCGCCAGCACCTGTCCCGGTTCCGGGCCTACCTGGAGCCCAGCTTCCCCGGGCTGTCGGTCGAGCTGCTCGTGAGCGGCCTCGGGGCCGCCGAGCGGCGCCGGGTGCGGATGGCCGCCGCGTCCGGCCACTGCGCGCTCCTGGTGGGCACGCACGCGCTGATCGAGGAGGACGTCGAGCTGGCGGGCCTGGGCCTGGCCGTGGTCGACGAGCAGCACCGCTTCGGCACCCGCCAGCGAGAGCTGCTGAGGCAGAAGTCGGCGGCGGGCCGGCCGCACTTCCTGGCCATGACGGCGACGCCGATCCCGCGCTCGCTGGCGCTGGCCCTGTACGGCGAGATGAAGCTGTCGGTGATGGACGAGATGCCGCCGGGGCGCACCCCGGTCGACACCCGCGTTGTCGCCCCGGACGACAGGCAGCGGGCCTACGACCTGGTGCGCCAGGAGGTCCGGCAGGGCCGTCAGGCATTCGTGATCTGCCCGCTCATCGAGGAGTCGGAGACCGTGGAGGCCAGGGCGGCGACTGTCGAGTTCGAGCGGCTGCGGACCAGGGTCTTCCCGGACCTCCGGCTCGGCCTGGTGCACGGGCGCATGCGCGACAAGGACTCGGTGATGCGTGCCTTCCGGGACGGTCAGAGCGACGTGCTCGTGGCCACCTCTGTGGTCGAGGTGGGGGTCGACATCCCCAACGCTACCGTGATGATGGTCGAGGGGGCGGACAGGTTCGGGCTCGCCCAGCTGCACCAGCTCCGGGGCCGGGTCGGTCGCGCCTCGGCCCGATCGTACTGCCTGCTGCTGGCCGACGACCCTGCGGCCGCCAGCATGGGCCGGCTGGAGCTGCTGGCTCAGACCAGCGACGGCTTCCGCCTGGCCGAGGAGGACATGCTGGTGCGCGGCGCCGGCGAGCTCCTGGGCGCCCGCCAGCATGGCATGAAGGACGTCGCCATGCAGGCGCTGCAGGAGCCGGAGCTCCTCTCGGAGGTCCGCCAGGAGGCCGAGGCGCTCGCGGCGGAGGACCCCGACCTCGGCCGCTGGCCGGCGCTGTGGCGGGCGGCCGAGCGACGGCTGGAGCAGACGTCGATAAGCTGATCCCCGCGATGGGTGAGATCACACCGGTTCCCGCCGAGCTGCTCCGCCGGCTGATCCGCTTCGACACCACGAATCCACCTGGCCTGGAAGGCCTCTGCGTCGCCTACCTGAGGGGGCTCTTCGACGCTGCCGGGGTGACCTCGCAGGTGCTGTGCGACTCGGCGGAGCGGCCCAACCTCGTGGTGCGGGTGCCGGGTCGAGGCCAGGCGCCGCCCCTGCTCATGCAGGGCCACGTCGACGTCGTCACGACCGCCGGCCAGAAGTGGTCCCGGCCCCCCTTCGCGGGCGACCTGGTGCGCGGCTGGGTGTGGGGCCGCGGCGCCCTCGACATGAAGGGGGGCGTCGCGATGATGGTCTGCGCGCTCCTGCGCTGCGTCGAGGACGGCCGGCCGCCCGCCGGCGATGTGGTGCTCTGCTGCCTGGCCGACGAGGAGGCCGGCGGCACCCACGGCGCGCAGTTCCTGGTCGAGCGGCACCCAGAGCTCTTCGCCGGGATCCGGCACGGGCTCGGCGAGGGCGGGGCGACGACGCAGCACCTGGGCGGGACGTCCTTCTACCCGATCATGGTCGCCGAGAAGCGGGCGTGCCGCCTGCGTATCACGGTGCGCGGGCCGGGCGGCCACGCCTCCCGGAGCCACCGCGGGGGCACCATGGCCGCGCTGGGCCGACTCCTCACCGCGCTGGACGGGACCCGCCTCCCCGTGCACGTCACCCCGGCCGCAGCGGGGTACGTGCGCGGGATCGCCGAGGGCTCCGGCGAGCCCGCCCGCTCGCGCCTGCTGGAGCTCCTCGATCCCCGCCGGACCGACGCCGTGCTGGAGTCGCTGGACGAGGCGGGGCGCTTCGACCCCGTCCTCCGGCACACCATCAACGCGACAGTGGTCGCGGCCGGCCAGAAGATCAACGTCATCCCGTCCGTGGCCACTGTCGACCTGGACGGCCGGATGCTGCCCGGCTTCGAGCCAGACGAGTTCGTGGCCGAGGTGCGCGCCGTGATCGGCCCCGAGCCCGAGGTCGAGGTGCTCGGCGTGGGCCCACGCCTCAAGGAGTCGGAGCAGGGACCCTTCTACCGGCTGCTGTGCCGGGTGCTGCGCGAGTTGGAGCCCGCGGCCGTCCCCGTCCCGCTGCTGATGACGGGCGCCACCGACCAGCGCCACTTCGCCCGCCTGGGCATCGAGGGGTACGGCTACCTGCCGCTCCGCCTGCCGCCGGGCTTCGGACAGGAGACCGTCCACGCGGCTGACGAGCGGGTGCCCGCCGCCGCGCTGGACTTCGGCACGGACGCGCTCTACCAGGTCCTCCAGCGGTACCGGTAGCCGGGAAAGAAAGCCCCGCTAGGAGCGCCGCGCTCCTAGTTCCCCCCACCGGCCCTGGCGGGCCACCTCCCCCGCCAGGGGGGAGGGACTCCGAACCGCCGGCTCTTACGCGGAGGTCGGCAGGAGCTCCGGGGCCGGGGCGGTCACGACCATGCGGATCGCGTCCCCCTCCTCACCGAGCTCGAAGCTGAGGAATGGGCAGCACCGCCGCTCCGCGTCCACCAGCCAGCGCAGCCGCCGGGCCACGTCTGGGCTGGCTCGGTAGCGCACCGTCAGCCCGGCGCCCTCCACCCGCCGCTCGAGCTCGTCTGCGGCCAGCTCACGCCACTGCGCGACCCGCTCGCGCAGCTCGTCCGGGTCGAGCGTGCACGCGTACGCCGGTCCCATCTCATCGCTCACCCGCTCACAGTACCCCGACGAGGGCGGCGGAGAGGCTGCGATCCCGGCAGCGCGACCGGGACGTCAGCCGACGGACGGAGTGCCGGTCGCCCGCCAGGACGAGGTGGCACAGCACAGGGGCCGAAGCAGCCTGTCCATGAGGCTCACGATCGTCATCTTCAGCTCTAGCCGGGTGCCAGGCTCCCAGCCCTCGGGAGTGAGCGCCTGGTAGATCGTCAGAGCCTCGTCGCTGGTCAGGATGGCTCTCGCCACGGCCCGCGCCTGGCCCTCGAGACAGGCCGTCGCCTCGGCGGGATCGATCTCCAGCATCTGCTCCAGCCGAGTCCTGGCGTCCGAGTCCAGCCGGTCCAGGCGGTCCAGGATCCAGGCGGCGTGCTCGAGCAGGCGGTTCTCCTCCGGCTGGCCGGCGCCCGCCGTCGGGGTCGAGACGGATAACGGGTTGGTGACCACTCTCAAAGAGGCGAACGTGTCAGGGCCCATTAACGGTACACATTCAGCGATGTTCGTTCGCGACACACTTGGCGACCGGCAAGCAGCTCGTCCAACGGCGGGCGGCCCTCGGGCGGCCAGCTTGCTGATGAGCCAGTGAACTATCGCGTCCCACGGGCCGGGTTACCCTCAAGCCAGAAGGATGGAAACGGTGAGGCTCACGCGGTACAGCCACGGCGCCGGTTGAGCCTGCAAGCTCAGCCCGGTGGAGCTGGGGCAGGTGCTGAGCGCGCTCCCGCCGGTCGACGACCCCAGGGTGCTGGTCGGGGCGACGACCGGGGATGACGCCGCTGTCTTCCGGGTCTCGGAAGACCGTGCGCTCGTGTCCACGGTCGACTTCTTCACGCCCATCGTCGATGGGGCGGAGGCCTACGGCGCGATCGCGGCCGCCAACAGCGTGAGCGACATCTACGCGATGGGGGCCACGCCCCTCTTCGCCCTGAGCCTGGTCGCGTTTCCCCGCGACCAGCTGGGCAGCGGCCTGCTGGAGCGCATCGTGGCCAGCGGGGCGGCCAAGCTCGCCGAGGCGGGGGTGCCCGTGGTGGGCGGGCACAGCATCGACGACCCCGAGCCCAAGTTCGGCTACGCGATCACAGGGTGCGCGCACCCCGACCGGCTGGTGACCCATGCGGGCGCGCGTGCCGGCGACCTCCTCTACCTGACCAAGCCGCTCTGCAGCGGGCTCGTGGCGACGGCCGTGAAGCGCGGCCTGTGCCCGCCCGACCTGGAGGAGCGCGCCGTGGCCGTCATGACCCACCTGAACCGGCAGGCGTCCCTGGCCATGGTGGCGGCCGGAGCAGCCGCCGCGACGGACGTGACCGGGTACGGGCTGATCGGCCATCTCCGGAACCTGCAGGTCGGCGCGGACATCCGCCTGGGCAACGTCCCCGTGCTGGACGGGGTAAGGGAGCTGGCTGCCGCGGACCTGTTCCCCGGCGGCACGCGGCGCAACCACGTCTCCGCGCGCGACTACGTGGACTGGGACGGCGTGGCCGAGCCCGAGCAGCTCCTGCTCTGCGACGCGCAGACGAGCGGCGGCCTGCTGGTGGCCATCCGGGCTGAGCGCGCGCCGGCATTCGAAGCGGCCATGGCGGACGCGCCCTACCCCGCCGTACGGATAGGAGAGGTGACCGATGGACCCGTTCGCGTCAGCCCTTGAGCAGGCAGCCGCCGTCCGCCGCGGGGAGGTGTCCGCCCGTGAGCTCGTCGCCTTCTTCCTGGACCGGATCGAACGGCTGAACCCGCGGCTCAACGCCTTCTGCCTGACCACGCCGGACCTCGCCCGCGACATGGCGGTGCGCGGCGGGGAGGGCCCGCTGGCCGGCGCCCCCACCTCGGTGAAGGACCTGAGCCCCATGGCCGGCTACCCGCTGACGTTCGGTTCGCGCGCTTTCGAGGACCAGGTGGCCGAGGTCGACTCGTTCGTCGTGAGCCGCATCCGGGCGGCCGGCAGCCCGATCCTGGGCCGGACGACCACACCCGAGTTCGGATCCCGGCCGGTCACCGAGTTCGGGCTGCACGGCACCGCCCGCAACCCCTGGGACCTGGATCGCACGCCCGGCGGCTCCAGCGGTGGCGCCGCGGCGGCCCTGGCCGCCGGCCTCTGCGCCTGGAGCCACGGCACCGACGGTGGCGGGTCCGTACGTATACCGGCCGCCTGCTGCGGCCTGGTCGGGCTCAAGCCATCGCGCGGGCGCATCTCGCCGGGGCCGCTGGTCGGCGAGGGCTGGGCGGGGCTCTCCACCCAGGGCGTCATCACGCGAACGGTGGCCGACGCCGGCGCCGCCCTGGACGCTCTGGCCGGCCACCTGCCCGGCGACCCCTACTGGGCGGAGCCCGAGGGCACCTACCGGATCACGCCCGAGCCCGGCCGGCTTCGGGTGGGCATGACGTCCACGGCCGAGGTGGGCGTGCACCCCGAGATCGAGGCCCTCGTACGCCGGACGGCGCGCGAGCTGGAGCGGCTC
>Ga0126378_10002754_pt1 | contig 13095 bp, 12 predicted proteins | sample PanSoiMetPlot_23_FD_92587 | JGI IMG/M metagenome (GOLD analysis project Ga0126378, IMG submission 92587) | Tropical forest soil microbial communities from Panama - MetaG Plot_23 | ecosystem: Environmental > Terrestrial > Soil > Tropical forest > Bulk soil | place: Panama | collected 2016-02-17
CGCGGGTCGCGCTCTGCACTGGCGACCGCGTGCCGCACTTCGTAACTCATCAGGTCGGTCCACGCGTTAAGCACGGAAGGCCGGTTGAGCGTGATGGTCGCGACCGGGTCGTCGATCTCGAAAATGATCTCCTTGTAGACGCTCACCCCTGGCTCCCTCTGTCGGCCACCGCGCGCTGCCCGGTGCTGCCCACCTTCCTGCGCCGTCCGGCGCCGTCCCGCTATTGAGCAGCTAACTGCTGCCCGCCGTCAACTCGGTCAGGCGGCCTTGCCCAGATCGGATGATCCGCGCCTTATCGGCGCTGCGCTGAAATCCCCGCGGACATAACCGATGTCCGCGGCGGAGGGATGGTCGAGCCAGGGCGATACTGCGCTCGTCCCGGTCGAGGCCAACCACTTCTGGAAGAACCCCCGCAGGTCACGCGTAAGTGCACCGTGGCCGCAGCCGATGTCGAGGCGGTCGCCGACAATCCGCGGGAATGATATTAACTATCACCCGGTGGTAGTGAAGATTGTGGTTCCATGGCTCATGCGAAAGGTTGTTCCACCAGCGTGATACGGGTGCGCGGCGCATGTTGTGCTCTCCTTTGGCCGGTTCTGCGATGATGGTGTCCAGGCTCGACCAGCGGGCGCAGCGACCGAAATCCTCGGTGTGCCGCGTCCGGGTGTCTGCTGGATGGTTCGACGCTCAGCAGCGCATGTTCGGCCGACCCGAAACGGGGTAGACCGGACATGACTTCGCGACCCGTGGGCTGAGAAGGGACGAGTGGCTGATTTGAGTCTCGCGATGCTGAATCAGGTGCTCGAAGCCGCCCTGGCATTCATGATCCTGCTGCTCCTGATGTCGGTGACGGCAATTGTCCGGGTGAACACCGCGATCCCCGCGACCACCGAAACCTCCGCGAACGACGACCCGGCTCCCTCGGTGAATGGTCGGCCTGCCGTCGCGCCGACTGCCGCGCTGTGGGCGGGACCGGTCCCCGGGGGCTTGACGGCCCCGCGCCCGGTACCACGCAAAACGGGCTGGCTCGCCCGGTACCGCTATGAAGCGCGCCATGTCAAGGGGCGGATGCCCAAGGCGCGGCCGCCAGGCCCCACCGGTCCCCCATGGGGTCCCGCTGTGCGGCCTCCAGGGGTGCAGCACCAGGGCTCTGAACGCTGGATCTGAGAGCCGTCTCGATCCGGCGTACCCGGCGTGACGCCGCGCGATCGCGTGCCTAGCTCGCCATCGCGTGAACCTGGTCGCCTCGCCGCGCGTGAATAGATACGAGGTCGGCGGCAGAGCCACCCTTGACGTGCGGGTGAGCGAGGGCCAGATCCGCCAGGCTGGCCCTGGCTCTGCCGCCGGCCGGCCAGCCGGCCAGCCGGTAGGTGTCAGACAGGCACGGCAGCCCCGTTGATCAGCGCAGCCTCCGGCGAGGCGAGGTACAGATAACTGCGCGCGATGTCGGCGACCTTGGGCCACGCATCATGGTCGGCTGAGGGCATGGCCGACCTGTTGGCTGGCGTATCGATGATGCTGGGCACGACGCAATTCACCGTAATCCCGGTTCCGCGTACCTCATCGGCTGCCATCGAGACGAGGTGCAGAACGCCCAGCTTGCTCACCGAGTATGCGAACCCTGCGCCCTTGCTCACGACCCCGGCGCGGCTGGCAGTATGCACGATCCGGCCGATACCGGCCCGATGCATGGCGCGCAGCGCGTGCTTAGTGATCACGGCCGCGGTCACCAGGTTCAGCATGAGCTGCCTGGTGAGCTCGGCCTGATCGGTCTCAGCGAGCGACCGGCGGGGTGCGTAGCCGCCCACGGTGTTGACCACAGCCCACGGCGCTGGCGCTGCGTCGAGCAACGCGCCGACCGCCTCGTCCGAGAGCACGTCAGCGGAGGCGTAACGAACTCCAGCGAGCCGGTCATCGGGCGCAGGTTCCGTCCTGCCCACGCCAGTCACCGAGGCGCCCGCCGCGGCGAACGCCGCCGCCACGCCCGAGCCGAGCGCGCCGGTCGCCCCGAAGACCACGACCGTCCGCCCCCCGAAAGTCAGCTCAGCCATCCCGGCCTCCTTTCCTCCGCCTGGCCGATACGCAACGAGGCAACCAGGTAGGCCACCCCGAACGGTGCGTCGCAGTAACGGACCTCGCTGGTGACCTTATGGCCCCGCAGTGCCCCGGCGAGAACCTGCCATGCCGGGCGTCCCGTGGCCATCAGCTGGCGTGCCAGCTCCCCGTCGATAAATAGGAGCGCATCCAGCTCTCCTTCTCGAATAGCTAGCTCGACCGAGGCATCGAATCCCGCGCTCCGCTCGTCAAAGTAGCCGGGAGCCTTGAGTGTCCGACGCGCACTGCCGTCCGCCATTACGAGCAGAGCGACCCGTTCGCGCAGGCCGGGGAGCTCCGCGCCGACGTCTGCGCACCGGACGGCCGGCTCGTCGTGCCCAACCGACGACAGGATCCTGTCGCCCGCGTAGCCTGCCTCGGTCAGCAGCCAGGCGCCGATGCCGAGCGGAGGCGGTAGATCAGGCGCGGACCCCGGGGCAGCAGCCATGCCCGCCCGGGGAGTTGCGCCGGCATCGGTCGCGGCCGCCGAGCGGACACCCGGAGCGAATTCAGACAGGTCAAGCGTGTCCTCGGCCCACGTCCTGGTCTGCTGAGCGGCGCCGACAATCACGATCACATCAGGTGCCGCGGCGCTCAGTTCGCCGGCCGCCGCCAAGCAGGCGGCGCGCAGCTCAGGAACCACCTCATCGGTGCCCGTGAGCTCGCGGATGAGCAGCGGGGGCGCCGGACACAGCGCGGCTGCCACGATCATCGGCTACGCCAGCCCTCTGACCGCCCGGGCGGGCCGCGTTTCGCCGCGGATCGCCGAGACCATGTCAAGCGCCTGGCGCGTCTCGACGACGTGGTGGGCGCGAAAGATGCGCGCGCCGAGCCAGGCGCAGACAGCCGTTGTCGCCAGCGTTCCCACCAGCCGGTCAGGAAGCGGAACGTTCAGCGTCTCGCCGATGAAGTCCTTGTTGGAGGCCGAAACCAGAACCGGCCACCCCGTCGCGGTCAGCTCGGAGAGTCGCCTGGTGATCGCAAGCGAATGCCAGGTGTTCTTGCCGAAGTCGTGCGCGGCGTCGATCACGATCCGCGACGGGTCGACTCCTACCTCGATGGCGCGCGCGGCGAGCTTTTGAGTATGGGCCACCACATCGGCGACCACGTCAACGTAGCTGGGGCGGAACGGCCTGGTCCTCGGGGTCAGGCCGCCGGCGTGTGAGCAGACCAGGCCAGCGCCGAACTCGGCGGCGACCTCGGCAAGCCCGCTGTCCCAGCCACCCCAGCTGTCGTTGATCAGGTCGGCCCCGGCGGCGCAGGCCTCGCCGGCCACCGGGCGCCGCCAGGTATCTACGCTGATCGCAACGTCCGGATAGGCGTCACGGACCAGGGCGATGAACCCGGCGGTGCGCCTGATCTCCTCGTCCGCATCTACATAGGGTCCTGGTGCCGCCGGAACACCGCCGATGTCGATGATGTCCGCGCCCTCCGCGATCACCTGATGGACCCGCTCCATCGCCGCCTGGTCGTCCCAGGTATCGCCCGGGCGAAAGAACGAGTCTGGTGTCCGATTGACGATCGCCATGACGAGCAGCCGCTCGGGAGCGTAGTCACGCCTGCCGAGCCGCAACAGGGACTGTCCACGCTCGCTCGCCGATTCCGGATTGCCGGGGACGGCCGCGCCGCTCACCACGGGCCGCTTGGCCAGCCGCTTACCCACACATCTGCATTGTCTGCCTCGCCCGGATGGGCTGGCGCCTCGGGGCCCGGTGCGCGGTTAATCCCACCCAAGCAGCTGGTTTAGCCGAGGGTATCGGCGCGGGCTCTCGGTCAGGCGGACGTGATGCAGGAAGCGCCATCCCTTTCCGGTGAGCAAGAATTCATCGGCCGCGTGCAGCGCCGCCACGCCATTCATGACCGCGTCGGGATCGGCAGGGAGCCGTTCCCGCACGGCCCTTGCGTCAACGACATCAGTCACTTCACCGCTTGCTGGATCGATGCCCGCCAGGTACGACTTGGGCCAGATGTTCGCCCAGATCCTGCCCGCGGACCAATCGAGGTCGTTCAGGCCGTCAAGGCGGTGGCCAGCTATACGTACCTTGATAATGCCGAGCGGCTCTAGTGTTTGCTGGTCACGCCAGACGAGTTCGCTGCTGCCGTCGCTGGTAACCAAGCGCTCGCCCACCCGGCAGATGCCCCAGCCCTCGCGGTTGTATCGGGCCGTCTCGAGCAAGTCGAGCGTATCGGGGTGCCAGCGCAACGCGACGCGCTCTCGCCAGGTGAGCTGCCACAGGTGATCGCCCACGTGGCAGATGCCCTCGCCGAATAGGTCAGCCGCGAGCGGCCCGCTCCGCTCCGGCTCCCGGGCGCCCAACTCGTACCGGCGCAAGCAGGATTGCCCGTACAGGCCGCTGCTCTCCCACACGGTCGTGCCGCGCACCACAAGGCCCTGCGTGAATCCGCGGCCAGGATGGGCAAGCCGGCGCAGCCGCTGGACCCGGTAGTACCTCACGTGCGCACCTCACTCCCGGCTGCCCGCGTCGGCGCTACGCTAATGCGCCGCGACCGTAGCAGTTACCAAGCCGCGCTCGAGAGGGCCGCGAGGCCGGACGGAGGAATGCTGATGGCCGAAGGGACGAAGCGGGATCCGTGGGAACTGAAGACCCCACCGGGCACATCCAGCTACACAATGTACGCCGACAAGGAGGGCGATCCGCCGGTACTGGTCTGCCAAGTCGGCTCGACCACCCTGAAGTACCACCTGAGAGCCATCGACGACCTGCATGCGTGGCTGGCCGAACAGGGCGACTGGGTCCAGCTTGGCGCGGCTGATGAGAAGAAACCAGCCGCCGAGGGCACGGTCGAGGCGTGGGGGCGATCGCCAGACAACCCCATAGGCGGGTGGTACGGGCTCCGCAACGGCTACCGCGGCCGGTTCGGCATGTATTTGCCACCGCTGCTTGAAGCTCTCGGCCTGGCCGAGGTGACTCATGAGCCGCGCAACAACCGGATGCGCGCGATCTAGAGGACCGGGGTGCCAGTGATGGTTCCAGGGCTCGCGGCAGCCCTTAGGGAGACCGAGCGGAGCGATGAATCCGGTCAGCCGTGCTGCCAACGTGGTGCGCGCTTTTCCAGGAATGCCCGGATGCCCTCGCGGGCGTCAGGCAGCTGGCTGGTGGCCGCCATGACCTCGATCGCGTAGGCATACGCCTTCGCCTGGTCTAGATCGATCTGGGCGTACAGCGCCTGCTTGCCGATCCCCTTGCTCTGGGCCGAGCCCCGCGTTACTCGCTTGAGCAGGTCATACACCGCGGCATCAAGTTGGTCGGCCGGAACGACCTGGTTGACAAGGCCCCAGTCGAGCGCCGTGCGCGCGTCGATGACGTCGCCGGACAGGGCGAGCTCCGCTGCCCGCTTCCTGCCGACGTTCCTCGCGATTGCCACCATCGGTGTGTGGCAGAACCAGCCGCCCTTGCCGCCCGGCGCGGCGAAACCCGCGTCCTCACTGGCGACAGCGAGGTCAGCGGAAGCGACGAGCTGGCAGCCCGCGGCGGTCGCGAGCCCGTGCACCCGCGCCACCACCGGCTGGGGAACCCGCTGGATCAGCGTCATCAACTCGGTGCACGTCATCAGCAGCGAGCGGACCGAGGCCAGGTCAGCGTCGGCGACCTGGGCGAAATCGTGACCAGCGCTGAACACCGGACCGTTGCCCGCCAGCACGATGCCGAGCGCGTCGCTCTCGCCGATCAGTGAAAACGCGGCGATCAGCTCGCGCATGTGCTCAAGCGACAGCGCGTTACGCCGATCCGGCCTGTTCATCGTCACCGTGGCAAACTCGCCGGACCACTCGACCAGGATGTGCTCGTACTCCACGACGGCCTCCTTCAACCCGATTGCAGCCTACGACCGCAATACCAAGCCGCCGCGGGCTACCTCAGGTTTTTCAGCCCGACAAGCACTCGGCTAAGCGATTCAGGTCGCAGCGGCGCGAAACGGACTTCGTCGGGCCACTCCATCCGCATGGCCGAAGGCGCCTCGGCCAGACCACGTCGCGGCCGATCGGTCGTAGCGCCTGGCTCGCGCGACGGCATGACTGAGGCAGTCTCTTCGCTCGATCCGGCCAGTCGAGATCACTCCCCTGTCAGGCAATCCGGCCGCGTGGTGACGGCATGACGAGCCAGCTGCGATTCGGTGGGACGTGGGGCACAGCAGATCACGCTGTGTAGCGGGAACAGGCGGCAGGCTACTGTGCGCACATGACCAGAGCAAGCAAATGACCCCAAATCGCGTCGGCGCGTCGCGCTCAATCAGCCAACCGGGCCGCGCATGAGCGTGACCGTCGCCGAGTGGCTCGCGCCACCGGCGCTGACCCAGGCGACGCCGACCCTGTCGCCAGGATGATGCCGACCAAGAACTGACTGCAGGCCGAGTGGCGACCCCACCCGGCGGCCGTCAACGCGGACAATCACATCGCCGGCCGTCAAGCCTGCCCGGCTGGCGGGCGTGCCTGCGAATACATTCGCCACCAGCGCACCGCTTCCGCGCGGCACGCCCTGGCCTGCGGCCACGCCAGCTGACGCGACCCCGATACCGACGAAACCTGTCGCACCGATGTGCACGGTGGCCGACGCGTTGCTCGACTCAATCCGCCGCGCGATCGCCAGGGCCTGATTGATGGGAATCGCGAACCCCCGGGTCTGCCCCTGCAGCCGGAAGCCCTGGGAGGCTGCCGTGTTGATGCCGATCACCCGGCCACTGCTGCTGACCAGCGCGCCACCAGAATCACCGGGCCTGATTGGCGCGTTGTGACCGATCATTCCCGTCAACCGCTCCTGGGTGCCGGCGCTCGCATCCGACGCCTTGACCGACGCGTCGAGACGGACGATCCGGCCGGAGACAGCCGACGGCGTGCCGCCACGCCCGCCGGCGTTCCCGATCCCGATCACCCTGTCGCCCACCCTGACGAGGTCAGAGTTTCCGGTGTGCACTGTCGGCAACCCGGACGCGCCGCGGAGCTTGAGTACCGCGATGTCGTGGCTGCGGTCGTAGCCGAGGACGGCGGCCCGGTAGGTGTGGCGGTTGCCGACGTCGATAACCCTGATTGAGGTGGCGCCCTCGACCACGTGGTTGTTGGTCAGGACCACGCCAGTAGGCGTCAGGACAAGACCGGTGCCAGCCGCTCTTGCGTGCTGGTAGCCGAGAGTCGTGACGATGTCGACCAGCCCTGGATCGACGCCGGCTGCGATCGCTCCCGTGGATCGCACCGCGTGTCCTGGGGAGGTCAGGTAAGTCCTTGAGCTCTGCAGCACCCAGAAGGCACTAATCGCGATGACCGCAGCGAGCAAGGCGGTCAGGAACCTGACGCGCAGCCGTCGGGGCGGGCGACCGGGCCCGCCGCCATAGCCGCCGTAGCCGAATTGGCCAGGCGGGCCGTAATAGCCGGCTGGACCGTTGGGCCCGGCCGGACCGTACGGACCCGCCGGACCATAAGGACCCGGCGGACCATAAGGACCCGCCGGACCATACGGACCCCCGGGGCCTCCGGGACCTGGTCGAGGCGGCGGGCTCCCACCGCCGGGCGCGGCCTCGGCTCCGGTGTCGGTTCGGGGATCGTAGATGCTGGTCATGCGGTCGGCTCCTCGAGCGCGTACCCATCGGTTTTGCGACCTATCTTTGCTCGCGAACCTGAAGGCGGGCTGAATTCGACCTGAGCGGGGGCTCGGACTATCCCGCACGTCCGCTTCCGGCTACTTCGCCGACTCGGTCGCCGCAGACCGGCACCAGCCGACCTTCGGCGGCGTCTGCCCGTGCAGGCTGGCCGACGGACAGGCGGTCCAGCCTGACGTTGCGAGGCCGAGCGCGATGATCGCGGCCATCAGGCTCGCCACGAGGACAATCGGAATCGTCGCTGGCTCTCGAGCCCAGGCAGCGGGCGCCCGTAGCCATCGAACGACCGGGTTGACCTTCGGTGCCAGCCGCTCAGCGCGTGGCGGACCGTCGTCTCTGGTCATCCGGTTAAAGATCGCGAATATAGATGCGAGCCAGGGATCGCGTGCCTCAAAGGCCCGGTCCATGCTGTTCAGGAGTGATTGCTGATGGGCGGGCAAACTCACTCGCTGCCACTGCCCGGTACGGGTCCGGCCAAACGCCTGGCGATCTCGGGTCCGGTGCCTGACGGCCCGCCGGGCTCAAGCTGGCCAAGTTGCGTCTCGGCGAGGCCGCCCGGGTAGAAACGCCTCGCGGCATCGAGCAACTCATCAAGGGGCGGCCACCATGGGCCGTGTTCCAGGGACCTCAGCGCGTCGGCTATCTGAGCTGCTTGACCGGTGCCTCCGGCCGCGGCAAACACGGCGACGCGGCGCGGGCGGACGGCGCGCAACGGTCCTAGGTAGAGATCCTCGCCGTCTGGCTCGGCCGACGCCATAACCAGGTAATAGTCGGGAAGCTCAAACCGCCTGTCGCGCCAGGCCGCCAATGCCTCCGACGCACGGGCCTCAAACTCGAGTGCTCCTTCCTGACCGCCTGGCACGTCCCACATCGCCCGCCAGCTGGCGGCGACCTCGGATAGCGGGTCGTCGGGCACGATCACGTAGGTGGAGCCGCGTCGCGCCGCCTCGCGCATGGCAAGGGCGCCCGCCTCCCAGCCCTGGTGCTCGGTGGCCTGCTGGCCGGCAGGCGGTGCTTCCGTCTTGGGGCCGCGGGCGACCGAGATGTTCGAAGACCGGGCAAGTTCGGCGAGTACTCCGTCGCCTACCTCGCCGACAAGGACCACGACCGTAGAGGTTTCACGCCGCATCGGCAAGATCCTAGTGCGTGGCTGCCCATCACCGGCCGGGGTGCCAGGGCAGCCGGTAGGCGCGGTAGGAGCTGACGCCCGGCGGCAGCTCCACGTTGAGCAACAACCGCCCGGACGGGCTGAACTCAGACACGTACGGCAGCACGCCCCAGTCGACGAACAGGTCTCCGTTGCGTGTGGTCTGCGCATTTCCCTGGGCCCTGGCCAGTAGCCCCTCGGGCTGATTGACGGACTTGACCAGCGTCGCGACCCTGGTGGCGAGGTTCAGCTTCACAGTGACAGCGCGGCTGTAAGACAGTAGCGATCTGAATTCGGCCGCCTCGTCGTCGAAGAAGGTGTACATGCCGTTCCCGAGAGCCTCCGGGTCGTGCTGGAAAGCGAAGATCTCCCCCGCCCTATCGAGCACCTGGCCGGGCGCTGCGCGTAGTTTGAATGTGCTCTGCTTGCCGCCAAGCTGCCAGATGATCTTGCCGGTGCTCCGGCTGACTTTGTAGGTCGTCCAGGTGTAGCGGGAGTTGATCAGAAGGTTCCCGTCGGTGTCGAGGTGAACGGCATTGATATGGAACCAGTCCCACGGCGTAGTGGCCGAGCCGGGCCTGGGCAGCTCGCTGTCCCGAAACGGGACGTGCCCGATGGTGTTCCACTGGAACACCACCTTTCCCGTCCCTATGTCGATCTCCTGGACGACGTCGTCGACGATGGCCTGGCTGACGGACCGGCGGCCGGACTTCAGGTGCGCGGTCGCCGGCCTGGTCGCCGTGATGAGGGCCGTATTCCGCGGCGTAATCAGGAACTCGTGGTAGTCGGTCGCGAAGCCGTTACCGGCTGTCACCTTGGCAATTCGCCGGTACCTGTCGTTGTAGATGTAGTCGGTCCACTTCGCCTGCTTGCCCTGGCCGCTGAGCTGGCACCAGGTGAGAACCGGCTGCCCGCGATATGTCTGGGTGCGGAAGTCGGTGGCGAGCTGTCCGGGCGGCAGCGGGCGGAACCAGATCACCTTGCCCGTGCGGCTGATGATCTCCGGCCCGCTCGGGTAGCCGCCGCCTCCCGGGGTGAGGAAGATGTCGCCGTTGCCGTTGGCAGCGCCGCGCGTCAAGACCATGACCGGCGGTGCCAGGGACACCGATGCGTCGTGCGGCGTCTGGCGCACGCAGCCTGCGCCTCCGGCCACGGTTGCCAACCCGCCCGCGGCTACCGCCGCGGCAGCACGCAGGCGTAGCCGGGGGAATCTCAACCCGCCGCGCGCTGGCCGACCACGCCACATGGCGGCCAGGCCTTCCATGACGAGCCTCCCGCGTCGGACCGGAGTCCCCGTCATGCTAACCCTCGAGGTGACGCCTTGACTTGGGCTCGTGCTCTATTTTGTCGATAAATCGACATGACTGCGCTCGGGTGCGCCTGGAATCACAAATGGTACGCATACTCGCGAAACTCCCAATCAGTTACGAACCGCTCGAACCGCTCTACCTCGTTCCGCTTGTACGCAAGAAATGAGCCGACGAAGTATTCGCCGAGCACACCGGTCAGCCCTAGGTCCGCTTCAAGCGCGTCGAGCGCGTCGGACAGCCGTGCGGGCAGTTTCTCAGCCTTGGCCGGGTCGTATCCGTAACCCTCGAGCCGGGCGGGCGGCTCGACCTTGTCCCTGAGGCCGAGGAAGACGGCCGCGCCGACGCCGGCCATCGCGAGATACGGATTGGCGGTGGCGTCGCCGAGCCTGACCTCCATCCGGGCGCCTGGCCCGCGCTCGGGCGGGATGCGCACCATGGCGCTGCGGTTGTCATGGCCCCAGTCGATCAGCCACGGCGCGAGAGTGTCTGGCCCGAACCGCTTGTACGAGTTGATCGTCGGGTTCAGAAGCGCGCTCAGCCCCCGGGCGTGCCGCAGCACTCCCCCGATCGCGTGCCGGCCGACTGCCGATATCCCGTCAGGCGCCTCCGCGTCGCCAAACACGTTTGTTCCTGAGTTGTCGTTCAGCGAGACGTGCACGTGGAAACCCGAGCCGCCCTCGTCGTTGAAAGGCTTGGCCATGAAGGTGGCGAGCAGGTCGCGCTGGCGGGCGATCTCCTGTACAGCCGACTTCAGCCGGAACGACCGGTCAGCGGCGTCGATCATCTCGGAGTGCCCGAGGTTGATCTCGAACTGACCGGGAGAGAACTCGTGATTAGCAGCTGTGACATGGAGCCCGGCGTCTCGCAGCCGCCGGAGCATGTGCAACAGCAGCCCCTGCGGGTCGCCCTTGTAACCGACCACGTAAACGTTGCCCAGCTCATTGGCGTACCGCTGCCAGGTACCTTCCTGGTCGCGCTGGCAGATGTAGAACTCGAGCTCGGGGCCGCAGACCATGGTGTACCCGAGCCCGGCGAGCTGCGCAGCAACGCGCCGTACGACAACGCGGGGAGACTCGGCGGCGGGCTCGCCATCCGGCGTGGTGGCGTCAGCGAGGCACCACGCGGCGTTCGGCTCCCACGGCAACCTGGCGAGCGTAGCCAGGTCGGGGCGCACGACGATGTCCGGCAGCCCGTCCTCCAGGCCACCCTGAACGGGAACGACATCGCCCATCGGCGAGGTGTGGTAAACCGCGCGGCAGAACGCCAGCCCGTGGCTCATCGCCGCGTCCAATTCGCCGAGCAGCACATCACGGCCACGGTCGACGCCGATGAGGTCTGGGTACGAGACCCTGACCACGTCGAAGCCCTCAGCGCTTAGCCGCTCCTTCACGGTGGCCACATCGGCAGCGGCGCCATGGTCTGCATTCGACTCGTTCAGCACGGTGGCTCCACGAGGAACGTTCGGATACAAATGATCTCGAAGCGTAACGGGCCACCGCGGGGCCGGCAACTGTCGATGGACCTAGCATCATGTGCTGGTCTGTACGATCCTGGCCTGCGAGCCGAGCGGAGAAGCACATGAGCGAGTTGGCCGGCTACTTCTACCCAAGAACCGCGTCTGGAAGATCGTCGCTGCTGCCGGCGCCGCCCTGGTACTACTCCGGCGATCTGCTGACTGTGGAGTACCGCACCGACCCGGCCCGGGTACGCGGGCTGTTGCCGCCGCCGCTGGAGCCCGCGCCCGATGACCCAGGCGCGGTCGCGCTGATCTGGGCCGACTGGCAGTCCTGCGGCGCAAGCGGCGAGGAACTGCTCGACCCTGTCCGCGCGCAGTACAGGGAGTGTTTCGCGGTCGTGCGCTGCCGCTTCGAAGATAAGGTCTACTCGCGCTGCGTGTTTATCTGGGTCGACACCGACTTCGCGCTTGCCCGCGGCCTGGTCCAGGGTTACCCCAAGAAGCTCGGGTCGATTCACCAGACCAGGCCGCATCCGTTCGGGCGGGCAGCACCAAGGATCGCGCCTGGCGGCACTTTTGCCGGAACTCTTTCGGCTAGCGGCCGCCGCCTCGCGCAGGCAGTCGTGACCCTGCGCGAGGAGTCTGGGAGCAATGGCTTCGTGAATGCCCATCCGATGGCACACCACAGGTGGATGCCGTCGGTCGAAAAGGGCGCTCCTGATGCACTCAGTGAGCTGATCGCATCGGGCACCGCCAGCGTCGAGGCCGGCCAGGCATGGTGCGGAGACGCCACGCTCCAGCTTTTCGAGTCGCCGACCGAGGAGCTTGCTGACCTGGAAGTCCGCGAGATCATCGCCGGCTACTACCGCCAGGTTGGCGTCACCTGGGACGGTGGCACCGTGCTCGCCAGCGCGCTCTGGCCTCGGTGATGTGACGTGAGCGATTCCCGGCTCGACCTCACCAGGCAGCAGGTACTCGCGTTCCGTCAGCACGCCAACGCGCTCGGCGAAAGGCTCCCGCCGGGTCGTAGCTCACTCCGGCGGGCGGCGTGGGCAGGACTGCAGGACAGCATGCCCCGGGCCGCGCTGCTGTCGATCCACGCCCGGGTCGGCGGGACGAATCCGGCTACATGGGAGGACCGATCGCTCGTCCAACTTTGGGGACCGCGGTTCAGCGTTTTCGTCGTTGCCGCGCGCGACCTGGCCGTGTTCTCGCTGGGGACGCTGCCCGACGACGCGAAGGGCAGGCGCAGGGCCGCCGACCTCGCCGCTCGCCTGCACGCCGTCCTCGACGGCACCCGGATGCCCTATGGACAGGCCGGGCGCGCGCTCGGCGTCAACCCCAACAGGCTCAGGTACGCGGCAGCGACCGGCACGGTCCTGATCCGGTGGGAGGGCGCGCGGCAGCCGACGGTCTGGACGGTGCCGCCGCCTGAGATGGACCCGCGCGATGCGCGCCTCGAGCTCGCGCGCCGGTAC
>Ga0126378_10002755_pt1 | contig 13095 bp, 14 predicted proteins | sample PanSoiMetPlot_23_FD_92587 | JGI IMG/M metagenome (GOLD analysis project Ga0126378, IMG submission 92587) | Tropical forest soil microbial communities from Panama - MetaG Plot_23 | ecosystem: Environmental > Terrestrial > Soil > Tropical forest > Bulk soil | place: Panama | collected 2016-02-17
CATCGACGGATATTTGCGGCCCGGGCAGACCTTCGCGCATATCTTCGCGTACCGGCTCGCCAATATCCGCAGCTTCACAAGCAAGCCGATCTACATCGCGGAGACGGCCGTCGCGCCCAGCTCCGATCAGGCAAGGCAGATCATCGAGCTGTTCAACGGCGTGCTGCGGTATCACCTGAGCGGGTTCGTGTGGTTCAACATCGACCACCTTGAGGCCTGGCGCCTTGAAGGCCGCACAGGCGCCGTCCGGGCGTTCAGAAACGCTGTCGCGCAGACCAGCTAACGACTGGTTCCTGCTGGGTTTGCTCCCATCTTCGGGCCGACGCACGCAGTGCGATCGGCGGAGTGGCGCGTCCGCTTCGCAGAGGTTCCCAAGCGCGGCTTGCGGGAGGGATGATAGGGGAGACAGCGAGTGCTGTGACCCGAATTGCCTAGGGGTGCCAATGAGCGGTGACATTACCGTCGGGGCGGGTGGACAAGGTCAAGCTGCACAAGTGCAGGAGTACGTAGCCTTCAAGGTGGAGCAGCGCGGGATCGATCTGATCCCGGATTCCGATCGCAAGATGAAGCCGTCCGGCCTGTTCTGGCTGTGGGCCGGCGCGGTGTTCAACGTGGAGTTCTTCTTTTACGGAACCCTGATCATGATCTTCGGCCTTTCCGTTGGGCAGGCCCTTCTCGCCATCGTTGTCGGCAACCTGTTCTACGCGGTGCTCGGCTGGGCCAGCCTGCAGGGCCCGGAGGCCGGCACGACCGCGTTCATGATCAGCCGCGCGCCGTTCGGGAGGAATGGGAACCGCCCGGTGTCGCTGTTCAACTGGCTGACCCAGGTGGGGTTCGAGATCGAGGGCGTTTACTTCGTGGTGGCCACCGTGATCCTGCTGTTCTCTCACTACGGGACCGCGCTCGGGACGCCTGCCAAAATCGCCGTTATCGCGGTCGCTGCCCTGGTGCAGCTGATCATGCCGCTCCTTGGCCACGCGACGATCACCAAGGTGCTCCGTTATCTCGCGTACGTGTTCATCGTGTTCTTCGCCGTCCTGGCTGGCTTCACGTTCAGCCGGCTGCACCTGAGCACCTTCCACCGGCCGTCGGCGTCGTGGGCGGTTTGGACCACCGCGCTTGTGCTGATCATCTCCGTGGGCGGGCTTGGCTGGACCGAGAACGGCAACGACTACTCCCGCTACCTGCCCCGCACCACTCCCAAGCCCAGGACGTTCTGGGCTGCGGTCCTCGGGGCCGGAATTCCGTCCGTGCTGCTTGAGATCCTCGGAGTGCTGGCCTTTACCGTGACCGCGAAGACCGTCGGAATCGCCCAGCTCGGCGTGCCCCAGAGCTTCCCCGGCTGGTTCGTGGTGCCGTTCCTGATCTTCGCGATTTTCCAGCTGCTGGCTATCAACACGATCGACCTGTACTCCTCAGGGGTCACGTTGCAAGCGCTGGGCGTCCCGATCAAACGGTGGGGTGCCGTCCTGGTGGACACCGTGGTATGCGCGGTGGTCACCGGCATCATCTTGTTCCATGGCAACTTCTACCACGACTTCGCCGGGTTCCTGTTGTACATCGTGGTATGGCTGGCGCCGTGGTTCGCCATCTTGATGGTGGACTACCTGCTGCGCCGCGGGCGCTATGACCCACTGTCGCTGGCTGCCCCCAGGGGCGGGTTGTACTGGCGGAACGGCGGCATCCACTGGCCTGGGGTAATCGCCCAGGCGTTGGGCATGGTCGCGGCGCTGATGTGGATCAACGCGGCGTTCGCCGTCCCCTCCTACGTGGGGCCGCTGTCCAACCATTTCCCCGGCCTGCACGGCGGCGACTTCAGCTGGGCGATCGGCATCGTAGTCGCTGCCATCACGTATTACCTGCTCGCCGGCCGCCGTGTGCGGCAGGAGGCAGCCAGCACCCCGGTCACGCGCTAGAACAGACCTGGCCAGCTGCCCGCCGGGCCGGCATCGCGGCTCGCGGCGCCGGCCTGGAGGGAGCAGGTGATGGACGTAGGTCTGCTCGATGCCGCCGCGGCAGCTCGTCCGGCCGACCTTGCCGTCCTCGGCGGGCGTTTGGTCAACGTGTTTACGGAGGAGATCTACCCGGCGGATGTGGCGATCGCCGGAGACCGGATCGTGGCGGTCGGCGATGTCAGCGAGTACCTGGGTGATCGTACCGTCATCGTCGCGGCCGACGGCGGTCACCTTGTTCCTGGACTGATCGACGGGCACATCCACCTCGAGTGCAGCAAGCTGTCGGTCACCGCGTTCGCCAACACTGTCGTGCCGTTCGGCACGACGAGCGTGATATCTGGCCTTGACCAGATCTTCGTGGTGGCCGGGCTGGCCGGTGTCAGGGAGTTCCTTGATGAGGCCCAGCGGAGCCCGCTCTCGCTGTTCTGGGCGGCCCCCGCAAAGATGCCATACACATTCCCGGAGTCAACTGTCGCATTCACACTCGGTCCCGAGCAGCACCAGGACGCGCAAGCATGGCCCGAGTGCGTCGGCATCTGGGAGACGGTTCAGGAGTTCATAACCGAGCGCGATGAGAAGGTGCTTCGCGCGCTGGACTTGGCCGCGCGCAATCGGCTGCCGGTGCTCGGCTGCGCTCCGATGGCCAGCGGCACGCGGCTAGCGACGTTGCTGTGCGCAGGGGTCCGCGCGGACCACGAATGCTATTCCGCGGCCGAGACCCTCGAGAAGCTGCGCGGCGGCATGTACGTCATGCTCCGCGAATCATCCGTCGCGCATTTCCTCGACGAGAACATCAAGGCCATCACCGAGGCTGGGGCAAAGACGGACCGTGTCGGGTTCTGCACCGATGACGTAACCGCCTACGACGTACTCCGCCTTGGCCACCTCGACAGGCTTGTGCGGATGGCCATCGGCCATGGGATTGATCCGCTCAAGGCGATTCAGATGGCCACCATCAACTGTGCTCAGATCTACCGGATCGACGATCAGGTGGGCTCTATCTCGCCGGGACGCCTAGCGAACATTCTCATCGTCGGCGACCTGGTCGCCTTCGAAGTGGGCCGGGTGATCGCGAAGGGCCGGCTGGTGGCGGAGAACGCTCAGATGATCCGGCCGGCAGAGCCACCGCCGCGCAGCAAACGGCTGCTCCAGACTTTCGGCAATAGGGCGGCCGAGCCCGCGGACTTCGAGGTACGGGTGGACCAGAACGCGCTCGCCGTCCGGGTGCTCTCCATGCAGATGTCGCAGGACGTGCCCTTCGTTCGCAAGCGCCGCGAGGTCAAGATGGCCGTCAGGGACGGTGTCGTCTATCCCGACACTGACCAGGACGTCCTGTATGTCACCGTGGTGGAACGCTTCGGGAAGACCGGCAATCATCCGGTGGCCTTCATCTCTGGGTTCGGGCTGCGCGACGGCGCGATGGCGTCCTCAGCCTCGCCGGATGACAACAACATCTTGTGCATCGGCACCAACCCCGCGGACATAGCGGAGGCGGTGAACCGGGTAACCGAGGCCGGCGGCGGGCAGGTGGTGGTCTGCGGCGGTGAGGTTCGGGCGTGGCTTCCGCTGCCAATCGGAGGGATCGTAGCGGACCTGCCGCCAGGCAGGATGGCGAGCGAGGAGGCGAAACTCGACGAGGCCGCCAGGAACCTCGGCTGCGCCTTCGAGTCACCCTTCATGTACATGATCTTCCTGTCAGTCACGGCGATACCCGACTACGCGATAACCGATCTTGGCCTGATCGATTGCGTGAGCCTCCGCGTCGTGAGCCCGATCCTGGAGCTAGCCGGGTAGGCAGAAGGGTGCCTTGGGATATCTGCGATGAGTGCGCTGGCTCCATGGCGACCATCAAGAAGAGGAAGCAGCCATGAACGAAATCTCGTCCTTTATCGAAGGGATGCCCAAGGCTGAACTGCACGTCCACCTTGAAGGGACCCTTGAGCCCGAGCTGAAATTCGAGCTCGCAGCCAGAAACGGCCTGGATCTTCCCTACCGCTCGGCCGCCGAGATGCGAGCCGCGTACGCGTTCGATGATCTGACGTCATTTCTCGCCGTGTACTACGAGGGCATGAGTGTGCTGCGGACCGAGGCAGACTTCCACGATCTCGCCATGGCGTACTACCGGAAGGCCAGTTCTCAGAATGTCGTGTATGCGGAGACCTTTTTCGATCCCCAGGCGCATACGACCCGCGGGATTTCTTTCGAAACGGTCATCAGCGGGCTCCGTCATGCGCAGGAGGACGCTGCCGTTGAGCTTGGCCTGCGCACTCAGCTGATCATGTGCTTCCTCAGAGACCTGACGCCTGACTCCGCCATGGAGACCCTGGCCGAGTCGCTGCCCTACCGGGATTACATCGTCGGGGTCGGGCTTGATTCGGACGAGAAGGGCAATCCCCCGGTCAAGTTCAAGCACGTGTTCGACCGGGCACGGCGCGAGGGCTACCGGCTCACCATGCATTGCGACGTCGATCAAGAGAACTCGGTGGCTCACATATGGCAGTGCCTGAACGACATCGGAGTAGAGCGGATTGACCATGGCGTCAACTGCCTTGAAGATGACGCGCTCGTGAATAGGCTCGCAGCAACCGGAGTGGGCCTGACCGTCTGCCCGATCTCAAACAGCTACGTGAGCGATGGCCTGAAGGCGCGCGAGATCAAGGCCTTGCTCGACAGGTCGCTGCGGGTCACGGTGAACTCGGACGACCCCGCCTACTTTCCAGGCTACGTCGGCGAAAATCTCGTTGCCGCCGCTGAGGCCGTCAGCCTGACAAAACACGAGCTCGTGCAGATCGAACGCAATGCCTTCGCGATCGCCTGGATAACGGACGAGGAGAGATCCCGCTACCTGGGAGAACTCGACGCGTACGCCGGGCGTATTACCACCTGAGCAGGGCGACCCTGTCATAGTCAGCTGAGGAGTATCCGACCAGGCCCTCGGACAATGCGAAGATCCACTCCGCCACGCCCAGTGACAACGCGAGGCGGCTGCACCTGGCGCAGTAATGAGGTTGCTCGAGCCGCACCGAGTCGTCCGCCTCGAGCCGCACATAGATCAGCGTTGACCCCTGCAACTTCCGCCAGCCATCACCTTCGCGCGCCAGGGTGATGGCCCGTTGCTCCGCGTGCGTCCGGCACGCGTCGTGGTGCCCGAACTCGCCGAACTTGCAGTAGCAGTGATCTTCGCCGGGGAAGGGCACGCCGTTGTTACCCCAGGCCAGCAGGCCGCCGTCCTTGACCAAGAGGGCGGCATGACGGGTCCGAGCATGGGAATCGCGTGCAAGTTCCGCCGCTCGCTCGATCATCTGCTGAGCAACATGGCTGTCCTGGCGATTGACCGGCCGCCACGGCGGATGCTGCTCTGATTGCACGCGCGCCACCTCTTCGCAGCGTAAGAGTAATCCTCCCCAATCGGCCCGTCACGCTCTCGCGTCGTCAATATCGCTGCTCTTCGTTCGAGATCGTCGCGCGTGGCTGATGGTGAAGGTGGTTTTCGCCTAATCCGGAGATTACAGTATTAGAGTCGCATTCCGTTCGGTCCCGCCGCCCGATAACCGGCGCGGAACCGGCAGGGAACGCTGTGCCACCGGGAGGTGCTGATGTCCGGGCATCTGGGGCAACTACGATGTCGCGCTTGCGGTAGGGGTACCGTCCACCACGCAGGGCGCATTAGAAGTTTTCGAGGTGTCGGCCGAGCATGGCTCCGAGTTGAACAAGGTGGCCGTGCCGATCACGACCAAATAATTCATGACAGGTGCTGCGTATACCGCAGTAGCGGTGGCACTGGTTGTTCGCCTCATTGCTCGACGGGATAAGAAATGCGCATCCGATTGCCCGCGCTTCTGGCCGTGATCGGGATCGTCGCGGCGGCGGTTGTGGTTGCACTGACTGGAACAACAAGAGCTCCCCATAAAGGGTCGACCATGCGCGGCGGGACGGTCGAGCGGTCACTGCCACTGGCAGCCCAGCCGGCCGTGCCACGTCCGCTTCATGGCGTGCCGCTGGCGGGTTCTACCGGCCTGCGGCTGTTGGTTTCTTCTGACCCGCCATTTGTGCTCAATGTCGACACCGGCATGGTGCAGTCAGTCACGGGCCTGAATGTGCATGGCAACCCCGTCATTACTGTGCTCCCCGTCGGCAGGGATGCCGTGGTGTGGCTCGACCGCCGCGCACCCTCGGGCGGCATTCCCCGTGCGGAGATCTACGTCGTTCGCCACGGGACGACCAGAGCGGTTCGGATCGCGACGGGCTGGCAAGTGGCTCCGGCTGCAGGCGGCCGCGCGATCTGGCTGCTGCGCTACACGGACCCGCATCACTGCACATCGTCCGAGATCGGACTGAACGGCGGACCGCTTGAGCGCGCACGTCCGGTCAGCTGCTCCAGCCAGCTGGCTGACTCAGGCTCTGGCCCGGTCCTCGTGCACGGCCGCCTGGTCGTGGACGCCGCGACGCGGCGGACACTGGTGCGCACGAGGGGGCTGTGGGCGATCGGTGGCGGGCGCGCGCTGAGCGCTGGCCCCGGCTCGGGCCCACCGCTGGCCCTCATCGATCTGCGCACCGGCACGCGCTGGCGGCTTCCCTGGCCAAGCCGGGTCGGTTCTACGGATCAGGCGGTTGTCAGGCCGGACGGCCAGATGATTGCGCTCAACTTCGCCGACCCCGCCTATCAGGGAAGTGGCACCCAGGTCACCGACGTGTGGCTGTTCGACCCAGCGACACGCCACTTCCAGCATCTCCCCGACATGCCAGCCGCGGTCCAACTGAAGTTCACCAGCATGGCGTGGGCAAGTGGCGATCGCCTGGTGATGCTCGCGGGGGCAGCGGGCGCGCACCGCAACCTCGTTGCCGTCTGGAGGCCCGGCCAGCGCCAGATCGCATTGCGCACGGTCAGGTTGCCGATCCGCAACAACGGCAGCGACAGTTTCATCGTTTGGTAGCTGACACGGGGCTCAGCCGCCACGAGTGATTCTCGCGCCGCCACACGAAAGCACCTGTGGGCCTATCAGGTGACGCCCGGGACGGTACGATCCTCCAGATCGCCGTTCAGCTCCATCGTCGCGGTCCCAGCCGGCAACAGCACTCCTTAAGGGCCGGACGGCTGCGGCCCAGACCGGGAGTAAGCCAATGAGGGTGCTGGTGACTGGCGGGACGAGCGGCCTCGGACTCGCGATGGCCTCCGCCCTAGCCGCCACCGGGGCCGTGGTCGCGCTGACCGGCCGGTCCTCCGAGCGAGCGACCTCGGCTGCCACAAAGCTTCCAGGCGCGGTCGGAATCGAGCTCGACGTCAGGGACGAGTCGTCGGTGGTGCGGGCCGTTGATCAGGCGTGGTCGCGGCTCGGCGGCATCGACATGCTCGTGAACAACGCCGGGATCGGCATGCGCTCGGTCAATCCGCGTTTCATGACGCACCCGCAAGGGTTCTGGGAGGTGCCGCCTGCCGGTTTCCGCGCGGTGATCGAGACCAATCTGACCGGCTACTTCCTGGTCGCCCGCGAGGTTACGCCGCTGATGTTGGCCGCGGGCAGCGGGCGCATCGTGAACATCTCGGTGAATCACTCGACCATGCATCGTGCTGGGTTCGTGCCCTACGGGCCTTCCCGGGCCGGCAGCGAGGCTCTTTCCCGGATCATGGCCGCCGACTTGCGAGACACCGGCGTTACGGTGAACCTTCTCCTACCCGGCGGCGCGACCGCCACCGGGATGCTGCCCGACAACATGCCGGCGGGCCGGGACCTCCTGGAGCCCGCGGTGATGGGGCCGCCAATCGTCTGGCTCGCATCGGACGAGGCGGCGGGCGTGCACGACGAGCGGATTATTGCCGCCGAATTCGAGCGCTGGCTACGAGACCGGAATGACGAACGGCCAGGACAACGCTGAGCCGGATTGATGCCGCGACGGGCGCGCAATGGCCAAGTCCAGGCGCGCCAGCCTAACGCGGCTGGGAGACCCTCTGGATTGGCGCCTCCGCCGCTCAGGCAGAGTGCGGCGCCACGGTTGTCTGGCCGACCTCGATCAGGTGGCCGTCGGGATCGCGAATGTAGGCGCGGATCTCGGTAGCGTGCACCTTGGGCGCTGTGAGGAACTGAGCACCCCGCGCGGACCATTGGTCGTATGCCTGAGCGATATCGGCGACCCGGATGTTCAGGAATGCGCTGGCACGATTTGGGTCTGAGGGCGGGGCGAGCGTCACCGTGGGCTTGTCATCGGTCGGACCGCCGCCGACATTGAGGATGAGCCAGGTGTTGACGATCTTCAAGATGACCGGGTCGCGTTCACGCGCGACCGTCGCCCCGAACACCGATTGATAGAAGTTCCGAGAACGGTCCTGGTCGGCGACTACGAGGAAGTGGGTGACCACGAAGCCGTCCGCCGGGTCAGGGAGATCGCTGTCGTTCATCTGAAGCCTCCGTACAAGCATGGCCTACGGCATCGGCATCCCCGTCGCCGCCGGGATCTTGTACCCGATCTTCGGCATCAGGCTCTCGCCGATCATCGCCGCGGCCGCGGTGGCGCTCAGCTCCCTGTCAGTGGTCGGCAACGCCAACCGGCTGCGCCGCTACCGTCCCGCGCCGCTCGCGGCGGCAGCCGAGACCGGCGGCGAGCCGCAGGTCGAGACCCCAGGCAGCTGCGGCGGGGGAGAGTCATGCCACGGCGATGACGACCTTGCCATGCACGTGCCCGGCCTCAACGTATCGCAGAGCGTCGGCGGTGTCGGCCAGGGAGTACGTGCGGTCAATGACCGGAGTGAGCTTGCCATCGTCGACGAGCCCGGCGAGCGCGGTTAGCTCCTTCCTGTCCTGCCTGGTAGGCAGGAAGCGGAGGTGCTGGCGGACAAGCCCGTTGATCGCTGCCGCGCCAAGCATGGGAGCTATCGGACCGATCACCTCGCCGGGTGATCCGCCGCCATTGAGCACGAGGGTCCCGGCTGGGGTCAAGGCGCGTCGCACCAGGCGCAACGGCCGATTGCCGACGTTGTCGAAGATGACGTCATAGCGGGCGAGCTCGCGGGTGAAGTCTGAGGCGGTGTAGTCGATGACCCGGGCGGCGCCGAGCGAGCGCACCAGGGCGGTGCCCCCCGGGCCGCATACCCCGGTGACCTCAGCGCCGAGCGCCGCCGCAACCTGGACGGCGAAGTGGCCGACCCCACCGGCGGCCCCGATGATGAGCACCCGGTTCCCTTCCCGCACTTGGCCGACCTCCTTGACACCACGCAGAGCGGTCGTCGCCGCGATCGGCAGCGTCGCTGCCTGCTCGAACGTCAGGCTGGCGGGCTTGCGCACGAGCGCGTCCGCGCCGGCGCTCGCGTACTCCGCGAGTGCACCGGGACAGAAGCCGAGCACCTCGTCGCCAGCCTGGAGCTCAGTGACGTCCGCTCCGACGGCCTCCACCACGCCCGCAGCGTCGAGCCCTGCTACCGGGTTCCTCGGCCTAGTGAGGCCTACCGCGCCGGGAATGAGCCGGACGATCTTGGGATCGCCGCGCAGCATGTGCCAGTCGTAGGGATTGAGCGCGGCGGCTCGCACGCGGACAAGTACCTCGCCTGGGCCGATCTCCGGTCTGTCGATCTCGGCGAGCCGGAGCACGTCCGGTTGGCCGAATCGCTCCTGAACAACAGCCTTCATAACGTCACATCTTGCCCCCATGGCACCGCGACGTCATCGCGGTGAGATATTATGGCAACCAGTCAGTTGCTATTTGTGGAGGCAATCATGGGGTTTCCGGATCGCATCGAGCGGACGGTACAGGTCGCTCATCCGCCAGCCAAGGTCTGGGCCGCGCTCACCACCGCCGAGGGCCTGGGCTCATGGTTCGGCAACAAGGCGACGATCGACCTGCGTCCCGGCGGATCGGCCAGCATGACATGGGACCACGGGCTCACGGCCGAGATGCGCGTTGAGCGGGTCGAGGAGCCGACGGTGTTCGCGTTTACCTGGCACATCTACGGCCTGCCCGACGACGATCCGCGCCGTACGTATGTCGAGTTCACACTCGAGGCGGTAGGCGAGGGCACGCGCCTGACCGTTGTCGAGTCAGGCTTCGCCCAGCTGCCTGATGACGTCTACCGCAAGGCGTACGAGAGCAACACCGATGGCTGGGCGAGCGAACTGGGTGAGCTGGTCGACTACCTCGATGCTGCCTGAGATTGAGGCGCTCGCCGAGCAGGTCTTCGTCGCCCTAGCCGACCCGACCCGGCGCAGCATCTTGGCCGCGCTGGCGTCAGGGGGCCCGGCTACGGCGACCGATCTGGCTGTCCAGCTGCCGATCAGCAGGCAGGCGATAGCGAAGCACATGGCACTGCTGGCCGACGCCGGCCTGGTTACCGCCGAGGCGGGGGAGCGGCGCCGGGTGCGCTACCGGCTCCGCTCCGCGCCCATGCAGGTGGCGCAGCAGTTCCTTGCCGCGCTGGCCCGCGATTGGGACGGCGCGCTCGACGCGCTGCAGGATCACCTTGATCAGCGCACCGAGCGGCCCGTCACGACCAAATTTGGCGATGTCGGAGGAGGCCCAGGCCGCAAGCCGGCATAGTCGTGAGGTCAGCAGCCGTCATACGGGGCCCAGGGCGAGGTGCCGTTCTGCGCATACAGCCGGTTGAACGCTGCTTTCTGCACCGCGACAGGGGCTTGGCCTGCCGTTCCCTGGTATCCGAGTGACGCCCAGGTCGCCGGCAAGATCCCGAACAGGCCGGCAGACGAGGCGGTCGGATTGTCGCCGCTCTCGCGCCACGCCACGCACCGCTCGAAGGCCGACATGCCCGACAGCAGCGAGGATGGTGACGCCGCCGGCTGCGCGGCGTGAGATGCGGCCTTGGCGTCTGATCGATGGCCGGCTATCACGTGGGCTCCATGGCGGGGCTGACGAGGAGCGGGAGAGGCAGCGTGCGCCCGGCCGGCCTGCCTGTGAGCGTGCGCAGCGTGCGTGGCGGTTCGATGCCTGGGCGCGTGCACACGATGATCAGGGCGAACTTCACGCACCTGGGGAGCCGCGGCGTGCGCGCCAGGGTCGCTGGTCGCCGCCTGGACTGCCGCCCAGCTCGAAACCGTGACACCGGCGACAGCGGCCGGCACCAAAATTGCAGCCGCGATCTTGTTGATCTTCATTGGAGGGCAACCCTGCCTAGTCCGCCCTCAGCGCTTCGCGGATGCCACGACTAGCAGTTATCGGGCGTGACGTCGACGCCAAGACCGCGGGACTGGCTCACAGGCGGTCATGGCTCAGATTTGGGGGTGTGAGCGTCAAATGTACAACTCCAGCCGCGCCGTCGTTGCTTCCTGAATGCAGCCGAATATGACGCAAATCACGCGGCCCGCCGGCGGCCTCGCAGCGCGCCTGGCAAGTCCACCGCGGTCCGGAATGCCTGCTGCGCACCGCTAGTGGCGTTCGCTCACGATCGTTATGATCTGGTCAGGTCGTCTAGCGGACGCAGGGAGAGTTCCTATGCGAGGCGCGCGCACGCTCGGATCGCTAGCCGGGGCCGTGATCATTCTGGTGCTTTTCCCCGCCGTGCCCGGGTGGGCGGGATCCGCCGCGACCCGCCAGCCCAATCCGGCCGCTGCCGCTCTGCCGGCGCCCGTACCTTGCAATACCACGGCTGGCTCATGCTGGCAGCCGCCGGTTGTGGCAACGTGGCAGTACCAGCTGCAAGGCTCGCTGAATGCTGCCGGGCAATGCATCTACCCGTCGACCGGGTTCATCAACACCGCCATCACCGGGACCTCGTTCGCCACCGGCCGGCAGGTCGCGCCCACGGTATTCGACATTGACATCTACCAAGACGGCAAGTGCTACACCCCGAACAACTACGGCGTGCTGAACACCGCCGCGATCAACGCGTTGCACGCGCAGGGCGATAAGGTCATCGGGTACATCGATGCCGGAACAGCCGAAACCTGGCGGCCTGATTACCCGCAGTACCAGAGCTTCAACTCCAGTTGCGGCGGTTGCCTGTTCGGCAAGCCGGTCGGCGGGTTCAGGGACGAGTTCTGGCTGAACATCAACACCGACGTGTCAGGAGTCAACCCGAACACCGGGCAAACCGAGACCGCGCAGCAGTTCATTCTCGACGAACTGGCCGCCAGGCTCGCCCAAGCGCGGGCGGCCGGCGCCGACGCGATCGAGTTCGACAACGTCGACGCCTATCAGAACAAGACGGGGCTGACGATCACCGCCGCGACCCAGGAGCAGTTCGACGCGGCGATCGCGAACCTCGCGCACTCACACGGATTCAGAGTCGGGCTCAAGAACGACCTCGGCCAGGCGAATGACCTTCAGCCGTATTTTGACTTCGCCATCAACGAGCAGTGCTGGGAGTTCAGGGAATGCAATTTCCCGCCGCCCGGGCTGCAGGCCTGGCCGTCTACCTACGGCAAGGCCGTGTTCAACGTCGAGTACAAGTTGGCGACCTCGAAGTTCTGCCCCCAGGCCAATTCCTCGAGCTACAACTTCAACTCGATACTCAAGGACGTCAACCTGTACGACGTGCCGTACTCCCCCTGCCGCTGACCGGCGGCTAGGTGGTCGGCTGATTCCAGCGACCGCGATGCACTGTCTCAGTCGCAGCTCTGCGCCTGTTGCGCAAGTCGCGCGGCGGCTCGTTGCTGTAGCCGAAGGAGATGGCTCCAATCGGCATGAACTGCTGGGGGACGCCGAACGCCTCGCGGTACGAGTCGATCCTTTCGATCGGGATGCCGAAGAAGCATGCCCCGAGCCCCGCGTCGACCGCGGTCAGCAGCATCATCATGGACGCGAAGCCGGTGTCGATGTCCCAGTACGGCGCTGGCCACCAGGCGTCCGATCGGTCGACGAAGCCCTTGTCGGGCTGCGCATAGCGATCGAGATAGACGTCCTTGTTGGAGTGCGCGACGACCAGCAGCGGGGCATCGACGCTGGCGGCGAACCAATTTTCTGGCTCGGAATCCGGCCGGACCGCCTCGCGGAACTTCGCCACGTCGGCTGGGCTATCAAGTACGAGAAATCCCCAGCCCTGAGAGAATCCGGCGGATGGCGCGCGCAGGCCGTTCTGCACGATGCGGTCGATGACTTCCTCGGGAACTTGCCTGCTGGTGTCATAGGTACGAACCATTCGCCGACGCCGCACGACTTCCTGAAACTCCATGAACGCAAAGTATCCACGCAGTGCGGGTCA
>Ga0126378_10002756_pt1 | contig 13094 bp, 16 predicted proteins | sample PanSoiMetPlot_23_FD_92587 | JGI IMG/M metagenome (GOLD analysis project Ga0126378, IMG submission 92587) | Tropical forest soil microbial communities from Panama - MetaG Plot_23 | ecosystem: Environmental > Terrestrial > Soil > Tropical forest > Bulk soil | place: Panama | collected 2016-02-17
CGATCAATCGTTTCGAGAATCATGGCGGTCGGATTTGGGCGATGCAGAATGCCGATCGAGGCACCACTCTCGAGTTCGTTCAGCCGCGTAACTGGCGACCTGAACCTTGAAGTCTCCCGGACTGGGGCTTCGATAGCCACGTGCTTGAAATGGACGCGCTTCGAATGCTGCCGGCTTGTGACAGCCCTGTAAGGTAAATCTGGTATTGAACGCATCCGACGCCGTCTCAAAAGGTCGCGGACCACACGAACCCGCAGCGGTCCCGCCGTGCCACCAAAGGGCAATGCCCCAAGGTTCAATATCTTTTGACCGCGCAAAAATGGAACATCGGCACCCAGTGAAGCACTAAAGGAAGGCACTCACAGCGCGCCGAAATAGAGGGTGCGAACTTGACCGGTCCAATATTCCCGGACAATTACGCGGCGCAAAACCGTCGTCGGCTTATGGGCGCGGTTTCTCAACTGGCGAGAGGAGAAGCAATAATGAGCAATTCCAACGCCACCTCCAAGCCGATTCAGCGCGAGATCCTGCCCATTCCCTACCAGCCATACGCGGGGTTTGTGGCCTATGATGCGAAGGGTCCTGTTTCCAAGTTTGCTCCCATAGAAGAGTTGCGGCCGCCGAAAGGCGCACCGAACGTCTCGATCATTCTCCTCGATAACGTCCGGTTTGGCGCGTCGAGTGCGTTCGGGGGGCCGTCTCAGACGCCCATCGCCGAACGGCTCGCGGCCAAAGGATTGCGGTACACGCGTTTTCACATTGCCGCGCTGTGCTCCCCACACGCGCTGCACTCCTATCGCTCCGTACTTCCTAGTCTTCGTTAATTCACGAACGCTTCATGAACGCGAGATTGTCCTAATACTCGTCATGATCTGAAAGATTTCGAAGAGGTGGGCTTGTTCAGGTCAACCAGCTGTCACAGCACGGACCTAGCTCTTCAGACAGTTCACCGTAATGAGTGGCCATCAGCTTTGAAGAGGGGATGCAGTCTATGAGCACCGCGAGTAATTTAGAGACCCGTCGCGAGAACCAATCGATCTCGGCGATTTCCTCCTACGGTACGGCGCGCTCAACTATCAAAGGTACGCCGCTCGGCTCCGAGGAATTACGCAAAATCGACGCTTACTGGAGAGCCAGCCTATTTCTGTGCCTGGGAATGCTCTATCTCAAAGAAAATCCGCTGCTGCGCGAGCCGCTCGAGTTGAAGCATACGAAACCCCGATTACTCGGCCATTGGGGCTCGGACGCGGGTCAGAGCTTTACCTACATTCACTTCAATCGACTGATTAACAAGTACGATCTGAACGCGATTTTTATTTCGGGCCCCGGGCACGGAGCGCCGGCGGTACTGTCCAACGCGTATCTCGAAGGAACCTACTCCGAAGTATATCCCGACAAGAGCCAGGACCTCGCTGGTATGCAGCGCTTCTTCAAGCAGTTCAGTTTCCCAGGTGGCATCGGCAGCCATTCCACCCCCGAAACGCCGGGTAGCATTCATGAGGGCGGAGAACTTGGATACAGCATCTCGCACGCGTATGGGACCGTTTATGACCGCCCGGATTTGATCACTCTCGTCATAGTTGGCGACGGCGAATCCGAGACTGGCCCCCTCGCTACCAGTTGGCACAGCAACAAATTCCTCAATCCTATTTCCGACGGCGCGGTGCTGCCGGTGCTGCATCTCAACGGCTACAAGATCAACAACCCGACCCTGCTGGCGCGCATCAGCCACGAGGAGCTGGAAGCCTTGTTCGTCGGATACGGTTATACGCCGTATTTCGTCGAAGGCAGCGATGTGCAGAGCATGCATCAAGCAATGGCTGCCACGGTGGAGCATTGCGTGCTCGAAATTCGCAAGGTCCAGGAGGAAGCGCGCAAGAGTGGCAACGCCTTGCGGCCACGCTGGCCCATGATCATCCTGCGCAGCCCCAAAGGATGGACCGCGCCGCGAGAAATTGACGGGCACTACTTGGAGGGATTCTGGCGAGCCCATCAGGTTCCGATCACCGACATCGCGACCAACCCCAGCCACCTCAAGGTGCTTGAGACTTGGATGCGGAGCTACAAACCGGAACGGCTCTTCGATGAGGCCGGCCGGCTACTTCCGGAGTTGAAAGCGCTGGCGCCCCAGGGGCCGCGGCGGATGAGCGCCAATCCGGTCGCCAACGGAGGTTTACTCCGGAGGCCGCTCGACATGCCTGACTTTCGGAGCTCGCGGGTCGAGGTCAGGAAAGCCGCCGGCACCACGGCTGGAAACGTTCCAACCTTGGGCAACTTTCTCCGCGAAGTCATGCGCCTGAATATGGAACGTTTCCGCATTTTCGGCCCGGACGAAACCCAGTCTAACCGGCTCGAAGCGATCTACGAGGTCGGTAAAAAGGTCTGGCTCGGCGAGTACTTTCCGGAAGACACCGATGGTGGTGAGCTGGTTCCCAACGGACGCGTGATGGAGATGCTGAGCGAGCACACCGTCGAAGGATGGCTGGAGGGCTACATCCTCAGCGGCCGGCACGGCCTGCTCAACAGCTACGAGCCTTTCATTCACGTGATAGATTCAATGTTCAACCAGCACGCCAAGTGGCTGGAGAAGTGTAACGACCTGCCCTGGCGTGCCGATATTTCGTCGCTGAATCTGCTTATCACCGCACTTGTGTGGCGGCAGGATCATAATGGTTTCACGCATCAGGACCCCGGATTCCTGGATGTAGTCGCAAACAAGAGTCCCAGCATCGTACGCATCTACTTGCCGCCCGATGCGAACTGTCTGCTCTCGGTCGCCGACCACTGCCTGCGAAGCGTTAATTACGTCAACGTGATCGTCGCGGATAAGCAGGTGCACCTTCAGTATCTGGACATGGAAGGCGCAATCGAGCACTGCACCAAAGGCGTTGGCATTTGGAATTGGGCCAGCAATGACCAGGGAGCGGAGCCCGATGTGGTCATGACCAGTTGTGGCGATGTTCCAACGATGGAGTCGCTCGCTGCAACCGCGCTACTGCGGCAACATCTGCCGGACGTCAGGGTGCGGTTCGTGAATGTCGTCGACCTGTTCAAGTTGGTACCGAGCACGGAACACGCGCATGGGCTGACAGACCGCGAGTTCGAGTCCCTATTCACGCCTGATAAACCGGTAATTTTCAACTTCCATTCTTATCCGTGGCTGATTCACCGACTCACCTATCGACGCCCGGGGCAGCGCCACATCCACGTGCGCGGTTACAAGGAACAAGGGAATATCAATACGCCACTGGAGCTCGCAATCCAGAACCAGACCGACCGCTTTAGTCTTGCGATCGATGCCATTGACCGCATCCCTCGTTTTCAGGTTACGGGAGGCGGTGTTCGGGAGGCACTCCTTAACCAGCAGATAGCCGCGAAGAACCACGCTCACGAGTTTGGTGTCGATCCTGAGAGTATCACCGATTGGCAGTGGCCGTTCTGACCAGTCGAGTCGGAATAATGAACTCATGGGTGAAAGGCTGTCGATGGTCTACCTCGCCCAGGCACGGTGAGACCGCGTGGAGCCTTTCGGGCCAGCGCGCGGGATGGACCGATTTGCCTCTTAGCGATCACGGTGAACGCAATGCGCGCAAGCTCGGGAATAGCTTCGAGGACGCAATTTCGCGCGCGTACTGACCAGTCCTTTGCAGCACGCGGCGCGGACATGTGAACTGGCTGGATTCGGCGCCCAAGCGGACAAGGATCGCGAATTGGTCGAATGGAACTACGGCGAATATGAGGGACTGCGCACGGCGGAGATCCACGCCAAGCGGCCTCGATGACCTTGAGATCCTCCTCGCTGTGCTGTTTGAAGTTCGAGAAGGCGTGGTTGGAGGGCAGCATGGATGATACCGTCGGCCGCCTCTGCGACGGTACGCAGGTGGTCCATATCGTTCACGTCGCCGCCAAAGACCTCCGCCCGAGACGGGTGAGCCTCTCCGTGCCTGAGTCCGAACGGCGGAGTCCGACTACGTGATGATCCGCATTGCGAGTTCTGGAACGAGATAGGAACCGATAAAGTCGGTCGCGCCCGTCAGAAACACTCGCATCCTGCACCTCTCAGGCGATGCCGCTCAGAAGCAGCGCATGGTGGCTTTGCTCATTAAACGGTGTCCGCCTCCCTGCTTTCTCCGTCGGTGGGTCTAGTGGTTCGACTCATGGGTAGCGATTCGTTGGTAGTAGAACACGCGACGCGCATCAGCGGTGGAGAAGCGCCAATCAATTTTGAGTTTGGTGCGGTTGGCCCACCAGATCCAGGCGCTGATGCGTCGGCGCAACTCAGCCAGGCTCGCAATCCGCTGCCGGCTGAACGGAGCACGTTACCAGTGCCAGTATCGTCGCGATAGTGGTTCATGTAGTAAGTGCCGTTATCAATACCGCGGAAGCTGTAAGTGTGACCCGTCTCGTCGCCTTCTGCGGTATGATTATAAACGACATCGAGAATCACCTCGATTCCCGCATCGTACGGAGCTTTTACCATTGAGCGAAACTCACTCACGCCTGAGTCAAAGCCATCAGCGAAATATCCGTGGTGCGGTGTAAAAAAGCCATCGTGTGTAGCCCCGTTAGTTACCTTCGTCTGGTTCGAACTGAAATACGGGTAAGAGTTCGACTACGGTCACCCCTAGTTCCTTCAAGCACGGAATCTTCTAGCTCACCCCGGCAAAGATGTTGCGTGCTTGGTGGCTGACCGCTGAGTTATCCCGCTTGGTAAAGCATGCAGTTCATAGAGGACAGCGTCGGAAGTGCGGCGAACCTGTGAATCACCCGCCCAGTCGAACGATTCACTTCGCGGCAGAAACGCGAGCGCCCCTTTGCCCGCATTCGATCCGGGGCCACATGAGGCCGTGCGACTAAAACCGGGTGGAAAGAGAAGCCGGCGCGCGTATGGGTCGAGCAGGACCTTGCGTGGATCGAATCGGTCACCAGGTTGCGCCGGAGAGAGACCATCGAGCGAGTACGCGTAATAACGGGCGCCGCCGATCTAACTCTGCGGCACACGGCAGTGCCAGATGCGTCCAGATTTGTTTCTGAGATAGTTCAGCGAAATCCGGGCCAGCGGGTTGAACAGATCATCAGCGCCTACAACAAGAGCGTAACTGCTCCCGCTTGGTGCGAGTAAAGCGTGAAATTGTACGCACGATCTTCATCGACGCAGACAGCACCGCCGGATGGGCAGTTCCTTCAGCTTCGTACCATTCAGCCCGAATGTCTGTCTCCGGGCTAACCTTCATGTGGATATCTTGGAGGAAAAGAGCAGTTGATATGCGTGGCGAGCGGTCATCAGATCCTCATTGGTCGGGATCACTCGGACTGTACACGTGCCTCCGACGTCACTAATAGTGTCGGCGTCCGTCGCGTTTCGTGCGGCGTCGAGAGTGATGCCCAGATACTCCAAACCACGGCAAACCTCCCATCGCACGGCGGGTGCCCGCTCCCCGATGCCTCCGGTAAAAACAAGCAGGTCGAGTCCGCCCAGGGCGGCGCTGAGCGCCCCGATATGCTTGCGCAGCTGATAACAGAGCATCTCAATGGCAAGCTCGGCATCCTGCTCAACAGATCTTCGTTCCAGCAGCGTCTTCAGGTCCGAAGTGATACCCGACACGCCGAGTAAACCAGAGCCCTTGTTGACGAGCTCCCCAAGCCGTTCCGCATCAAAATGCTTTTGCTGCAAAAGATAGAGTAGGATTCCCGGGTCGAGGTCACCGCTGCGCGTTCCCATCATAAAGCCGCCAGTCGGAGTAAACCCCATGGTTGTATCCAAAGGCTTCCCATCTTTGACCGCTGCCATGCTCGCCCCGTTGCCCAGATGCGCGATGATCGCACGAGCTGGCAAACTTTGACCCAAGGTTCGCGTGATGTATTCATAAGAAATCCCGTGAAAGCCGTAACGGCGAACACCTTCGTCCCACAGACCGCGGGGTAGGGGCAAACGCTGCACCAGTTCCGGCATGGACCTGTGAAAAGCCGTATCGAAACAAGCGACTTGCGGAATATCCGGAAAGTGCGACTTTACTGCTTCGATGCCCTGGATCTCAGCAGGCAGATGCAACGGCGCGAACGGGATTAAGCTTCGCAGTTCGTTAATCAGAACGTTAGTAATCCGTACTGGAGCAGCGTGACCCGGGCCCCCATGCACCAAGCGATGACCCGCGCAATCTGGAGGTGGCAGCATGAGCTTATCAAGTTCCTTGGTCGCCTGACGCAAAGTATCCAAAGGAGAGCTCAGGTTTTTAAAAGTCTTCTCCACATCATGTTGCACGCTCTTGATCCAGAGACGGGAGTCTAGAGCTCCGTGCTCAATCGCGCCTTGTGCTAGAGAAACCTCGTCGCCGTCCGCGAATTGGTACAAGGCGAATTTGAGCGAAGACGAACCTGCATTGAGACACAAAATGACTCTAGCGGTCATCGGAAGTTCCGCAGCTATCCGTTTTGGTCTCGACTATCACGCGATACGACGCAGCTGACTCGTCGCCCGCTGCATGACATGATCAGTTATAAAAACCAAATGCCGAAATCGACCACGTCATGTCCGCCACTCGCACCTGATTGAGTAGCGCATGTTAGAGAGACACCGCCGTGATCAATATTGATATAACGGCGAAACGTGCCATCGTTCAGTAGACTCTAATATTGTGGAGCCAGACTGGCAAATACTTTCGTGAACGTCAGGTTCTTGAGCTACTTCTCTGAAGCCTGCGGGCGTTGCGCCGCCCTCGATCAGTGAGAGGCAAGTCGGTAAGCCCCGTGTGTTGTCCCGAGAGGCTCCACGCGGTTTCTCCGTGCTGGCCAAGTAAACCATGGGAAGCTGCGTGCTCATGATTGGTCACCTCCAAAGACTAAGCCGCAGTCCCTAAGCGTCCCTGTGCCCCTCATTTTGGTCGCGAACTTCTATCGACAGTCAGCTGTCGCATTCCAAGGAATTCGCCGAATGGCTAGATCAAAACAACTGGACCTTGGTCTAATGTTTTTATCCATAAGTTACACGCTAATGGTAGCTTCGAGATTTGAGCGGACGAACTTGCTTGCCTCTAGCGACAAGATGTATGACTTTTCCGACTGTTAGGGGAGATGCAAATCTTCCGTACGCGAAGGCAGAGGTGCTCGCGACGTTGATCGCCGCTATGGTACGCAAACGCTTCCCTGATACGTTCTGCTACGTACCCGTCACTAAGAGAAGTCTATGTGCAAGTCACATTGCGGGGGTTACCGGCTCTACCTGCGGGCGTACCGCGATAAGCGAAGGCCACTCCCATCATGGAGCTCTATTTCTCCGGTATTACCCGCAGCGTTTGGAAGTGGAAGAAGCAATCGCGGATCAGAGAAAGGAGGCAGCCCGTGCGCTATCCACCGCTGCTGATTGCGCTGTTTCTCGCGGTGCTGCTGATGCCGTTCGTAAGTGCATCTGCGATTCCTTCTGCGTTCTTCATGATCATCGTATTTGCGACGGTGATATACGCGTTCCGGCATATACGTGGGCTAGCACTGACGTGACTATACTGGCGGTAGGGGCGGTAACTCTGCGCTTCGCGGGGAGCTATTGGCAGATTCTCCAGCTGGATGTCATGAGCCACTCAATGAGTTTCCTCGCGATGGTGCTGGTGATGATCGCAATGCTTTTCGAGGTTCTGCGTGCACGGACTGCTTCTACAGACCTAGTCATTGGAGCCGTGTGCCTGTACTTCCTCATTGGTCTCGCTTGGACGTTTCTCTACTACTCGATTTATCTGCTCTCGCCGAATTCGATTTTCGCTGCTTCCGGAACTGCGGCGCTGACCGCCGCCGGCAGCGAGGTTAGATTCACGGAAGTCTTCTATTTCAGCCTGTCGGCTCTTACTACGATCGGTTCGATGAGGAGCAGTTGAGCACAATGGTGCGGCAGCTCGCAGTCGTTGAATCCGCCATGGGCCAACTCTACCTAGCGGTGCTGATCTCGCGTCTGGTCGGCTTTAGCACGACAAGTGATGCGAAGGCAGCCTCGTAGTCCCAGCTCCCTCGGCGGCGGCTTTCTCGCTAAGTCCTGGACTCTTTCTTATCCAGACGGCACGGCCGTGCGATTCCGTAAAACGGGCCCGCACTGACGTAGAAGACGCCGGCAGAATAAGACCCGCTGGCCTTGATTACTTCAGAGAACCAGCGCTTTTTGATGATGGCGCAGGTCGACCGAGGAAAAATGCGCAAAAAACAACTGGCCACTATGTCTTTCCATATATTTGGCACCAAGATATAAGGACAACCCGAGAGTTGGCGACGCTTTGACCACCCTTGTGCCGGTGGTCCGATTGACGAGTGACAAACCACCTCCCTTCGAACAAGCGGTCCTACGCGGCGCCCGCAGCGAGCATCGACGTAGCGGTGCCTACTAAGCGTACGCGGCAATGAATTTCGAGGAGTTGCTCAGCAATCTGTCCGCTGCGTTCGTCCGCGTGTCCGTCGATGAGGTCGACAATGAAATAGAGCGATGGCTTGAGCGGATCGTGCTCGCGATGGGAGTTTATCGAGGCACGGTCGGCCAAATAGATCCGAAAGACGGGCTTGACTACATATCCCATCAGTGGGCGCGGGAGGGTGTGCGTGCACCTTCTCGAGGTTTTAAAGGGGGCCACACGCTCCTCCCGTGGAGCTTCAAAAAGAACCTCGCAGGCGAAGCGGTCGTCTTCTCCGATACGGACGACCTTCCGCCCGAAGCCGCCGTGGACCGGGTTTCTTTTAGAAAACTCGAACCAAATCCAATGTCCTGCTCCCGATGAATTTTGGGGGAGCTCTGATTGGCATGGTCCAGTTCGAAGCGCTCGTGTTCCAGAAGTATTGGTCGGAGCACGAACTACGGCGGTTGAAGCTGCTTGCGGAGGTCTTCGGAAGCGCGCTCGAACGAAAGCGAGCGGAAACCGAGATCCGCCGCCTCTCGGAGGAATTGCGCCAGGCATCGCAAGTAATGACGATGGGAGAGCTGACCGCTTCCCTCGCGCATGAGATCAATCAGCCGCTCGGCGCCATCCTCAACAATGCAAAAGCCGCCCGCCGCCTGCTTGCGGCCAAGACTCCTAACCTGACGGAAATTGACGATGCGCTCGACGATATCATCGGCGACGACCTACGGGCCGTCGATATCGTCAAGAACGTTCGCTCGCTGTTCCAGCGCGGCGAAACCAATATGGCGACACTCGATGTCCGGCAACTTTTACGCGACGTAGGACGGATTCTAAGCACCGATGCGAGAATGAAGGATATCTCGTGGTCGATGGAGGTGCCGGGTTCTCTGCCTTCGGTCCGGGGTGACAAAGCCCATCTGACACAGGCCATACTGAACCTGGTTTTGAACGCATTCGACTCGGTTTCAGAGAGTCGCGGACCCCGTGAAGTCACGTTGTGCGCACGTTTGGAGGATTCCGGCGGAATACGGGTATCAGTGCGCGACTCGGGGAAGGGCGTCCCTCCGAGTGTCATGCCGAGACTGTTCGATCCCTTCTTCACGACCAAGCCGACCGGAATGGGGATGGGACTAGCCATCGTTCGTTCAATCATCGAGAATCATGGCGGCCGGATTTGGGCGGTGCAGAATCCTGATGAAGGCGCGACCTTCGAGTTCGTTCTGCCGGCCTGACTGGCGACCTGAGCCCTGGAGGTCTGTCGGACTACGGCTCCAATAGCTGCGTGCTTGAAAAAGACGGACATCGAATGCTGCTCGCCTCGTGACAGCATGAACCCGAGGAGAGAAGATTACGGCCTTATCGGTAATCCCGCACGTCCGCGCTGGTCGGCCGCAACGGCTCGATAGATTGGCTGTGTCTGCCACGATTCGACTCGGGGGCATGCTTCACCGCGTTGCTCGGCGATCGAACCAATGGCCGCTGGCAAATTGAGCCAGCCGGCGACGTAGAGCGGGTGACGTGCCGGTACCGGGGCGACACCTGATCCTGGAGACTACTTTCGAGACCGCTCAGGGCTCCGCCATGCTGATCGACTTCATGCTGATTCCCAAGCGCGAGGATCGTGTCGACCTGGTCCACGGCGCGAAAAGAGGTTCATCAAGAATTGTCTACTCGTCCAGCGGCGCCTTGGCGTCCTTCAGGTCGGCGGTACGATAAAAGCGATTTCTCATCCCGTATCCACCTCTGATGATTGCGTTGTTGCTCTGGATGAGAGTGAGGCCGTTCGCCAAGCACTTCAAATCATTCCATTTACCGGGGGTGGGCTTACCCCTTCTGCTTTCTCTGACCCTCATCTCTGCGTTCCGTCAGGTCCGTCTCCTTGCCGTTTGCGTGACTGTCCTGGCTGTAATCGCAGTGGCGCTTCGTCTCGCAGCCGACCACTGGCGGCTACCTGAGTTTGATTCGCTCGGCTTAGGGCAGGGTTCGATTTCGCGGACACTCAGGCCTAACAGCACCGCGTCGCCGATAGACGGACGCTGTTCGGCGGCCAGCGTCGAATTCAGCGTGGCCTTGCCTGCGCCATTGAGCCCGAGCAAGCGGAAGATCTCGCCGTGACGGATCCCGAAACTCACGCCGGTTAGGGCACGGAACGCGCCCGTAACATTTGCTCAGCCCGTCGACACGCTACGCCAGTCTCCAGTGGAGTTGGCGTTTTGCTCCGACCCGGGGTTAACCCACGGTCGCTGACCAAATCCGTACTGCGGTCCTGCTGCGCCAATGGTGCGTGTAGGTTTTCTCAAAAGAGACCGCCAAGGGCGATTCGGAAATGCCGTTTGCTTGGTTCACTTTAAATGCACAGGTTTGTCGTGCTTCTTGCTGCCCGGCAGCCTCTCGGACCGGTCGCACGAGCTCGCCCTTGATGTGTCTTCGGATTGCGGACAGTTCAGGCACGGAGATTGTGTGGGAACGCAAACGAGTGCAATTGGACGATCGTTGAATGGACTAAAGGGCATTGGACCATCGACCAATAGAAGTACGGTCTCGATTTGAAACACAGTCGATTTGGCGGGTAACCGGGTGTTCGGAACCTTGAAGGCTGTAACGTTGGCAGGCATAACCGCATTCTTGCTGCTGTTATTTGCGCCCGAAACCAGTTCTCCTGCGGGTAAAGACGATGGGCAGGTATGCGATGTCAACGCCGACTATTCCCTGGGTGTCGAAGACTACCCGGAGACCATTCGCCGTCACCTCGAAGTCCTGCGTCAGCATCCGGACAACGCGCTTGCTCATTATCATCTGGGCTTTGCGCGGGGAATGGTGGGAGACACGACCGCAGAGATCGTAGAGTTTCAGCGCGCCGAAGCTCTGGGGCTAAGGAGCTGGGATTTGTTCCTGAACGAAGGGCTGGCTCAGCTCGAAGATGGAGAGGTAGACGCCGCGGTAGAAAGTGCAAGACTCGCGGTGCGCCTAGGTGGCGATCATTTCGAAGCCCACTTTGAACTCGCCCGCATCGATGAGCGAATCGGCAGGCTATCGGAGGTGGAGCAGGAGACGCTGGCAGCGCTACTCCTGAGTCCTGAGGACCCGGAGGCACGGAACCTGTTGGGCGTGATTTACGCTGAACAGGGACAGACCGCTCGCGCTTACTCGATATGGCGCAAACTTGTTCAGAAGCTACCCGACTTTGAGCCCGCACAAGTAAACTTGAGCCTCCTCGGCAGCGCGGCACCGGTCAGTTCAGGCAAGAGAATGGCATTTGATCACCCCACGTCACGTCAATCGCATCAGCACAGGGTGCGGCCAACCTTGAGGTTGCGCTGAAACCGACCGCCAGGACTCAAGCTTCTGATCCAGTGCGAATTCACCGGCCTTAAAGCACAGAGATAGGGTCGCAAATAACCAAAGAAGGGCTCCCTCGCGCCTGTTAGCTTCGTGTCGTGGGCACCCCGAATCGCTGGTTTTGCAACTGATCCCACGCCCATCGCCTTTCAGAATTGCCTCCCTCGACACCCGCCAAATGACCCCTCTGGCTCGTCAACAGCAAAGTTGAGCTCCGTCGTGCGCCTTCCAGCCGTTGGGGCGCCGCGGTTATCTCCGAGTTGCTTCCAAGGCAACGGAAGTTTCCACGGCATTCTTTTAACGTAAGGTTGACGAAATCACCCAGATTCTCTTTTGATCCCCTGAGGCTTTTGAGACGTACGGCGGTTCGCTCCAAGGGACTTGCGGTCGAACGCCGGAAGCGGAAATCAGTCGCTTCAGTGAGCGAGGGACTGACGTGTGGCCTTTAGCGCGACGCATTAGAGTACGACTGGAGCCTGGTCGGGGCCGTCAGGGTGCAGCCTCACCGGTTTCGTTGCTGAATGTTAGATGGACCAAAGGGCAATTGTTGGTTGGCATGTTTTGACGGATCCTTGAGAGGATTGAATTGGCCAGGCTTCAAAGAGATTTTGGGTTCCTCTGAAGCTCCTCCACGGAGGCTCTACCCGATGAGCGGCAGAGTTCTGGGCGTTTGCATTGTCGCAGGTATTTTGCTGGCCAGCTCCGCACTTGTAGCGGCGGCCGAGACGCCAAATCCAGCAGCCTCTCCGTCACCCGCAGCCGCGCCTTCGATAGCTCCCCTCGCCGACAAGCTTCTGACCGGCGCCTGTCAGGCCCTGGCTGCCTCGAAAGCCTTTACCTTCCACGCGGAGATACTGTTCGACGAGTTACTGCCGCAGGCCGTGAAGGTGCAGTTCGCGGGCGCCATGGATTTCGCGCTTCAGCGGCCCGACGAATTGATGGTGGACTATCGCAGCGATCTCGGGAGCAAGACGTTGTGGTACCAAGGCACTACGTTGACGATTCTGGATCCTTCCCATAACGTCTATTCGACACTTTCGGTGCCCGGTTCGATTGATGGGATGCTCGAGCAGGTGGCGACCTCGCATGGCCTCACCATCCCACTCACGGACCTGGCGTTCAGCGATCCCTGCCAGAACCTCCGCAAAGAGATCATCTTCGGCGGTTACATCGGGATCAATGACGTCAATGGAGTTGATGCCGATCACCTCGCGTTTTCATCCAGCCGAGAAGATCTCCAGCTCTGGCTGGCTCGTTCCGGAAAGCCGATTCCTCTTAAGCTGGTCATCACCTATCGAACCGAGCCCGGGTCGCCCGAATATATAGCTACTTTTTCCGACTGGAAGTTCCCAGCCGAGCTCCCTTCCGACCGGTTTCGTGCAA
>Ga0126378_10002757_pt1 | contig 13090 bp, 21 predicted proteins | sample PanSoiMetPlot_23_FD_92587 | JGI IMG/M metagenome (GOLD analysis project Ga0126378, IMG submission 92587) | Tropical forest soil microbial communities from Panama - MetaG Plot_23 | ecosystem: Environmental > Terrestrial > Soil > Tropical forest > Bulk soil | place: Panama | collected 2016-02-17
ACGGCCGTGTCCAGAACCTGCGGTTTGTCAGGGTCGCGATCACCCCCGTCGGGCCAAAGTCGGCAGGGTGATCGGGCGTAGTGGGACTTGGAAAGCGGACGGCCAATGCTCGCTTAGGGTCAAAAGCGTCGGGAGCCGCCCCGCGAACCTGGGCACGCATGTCCGCAGCGTCCCCGAGACCGGACGTGTTCGGCCGAAGGGACCGGCATCACCCGCACCTCATGACCGAGCTTCGTGAGTTCGCGCGCCCAATAATGCGCCGTGGCACAGGCCTCCAGGCCGACAAGGCAGGGGGATAGCTCCTGAAAAAATCGCAGCACCTGGCCGCGCCTCAGTTGCTTGCGGACAACAACCTTCTCCTCGCCATCTATTCCGTGGACCTGGAACACGTTCTTGGCGATATCCAAACCGATCGTGGTAACTTGCATGTGGACGGCTCCCTCATGTGATTCGTCGCAACGATCACCCTAAGGCGATTCGTCGCCGGGAGCGGGCGCCGTCCACCACATCAGAAGCGGTCATATGGACTGAGACTGTGGTAGCATCTCAGACGGTCGAGCGCATGGCTGGCAAAAAATGGACGTCGCGAAGAAGATCATAACGAAGCTCCCGCTTGAGGAGCTATGGAATGGAAAGGGCATGCTGAACGCGCGTCGCATTTCATCGCACCTAAGCGCGGCGGACGTAATTGAAATGCTAGAGGCAGGTGCGACCTTTGTCGTGGCTGACGTCGGCCAACGGCCGTACTGGATAGACCGAGCAGATCGCTTCGAGTTCTGGAAAGCGGAGGTCAAGCCGCGACTTGCAGCTTCCGATGATCACGGTTTCCTGGAACGTTATCCTGGAGAGTACTGCTATTTCGCCTCCCAATGGCATCTCTCGGATGGGGCTCCGCTGATTGTCCTGGAAAGACACCACTGACTTGCAAGTGCAAGCGTGGCGTGTCCGCCTTGGGTCTTGGTTGCGTGATAACGTCCCGACTCGGTGTGAGATCGGAGTGGATCGCTGTGCGGGCGCCGACTTGGCGGTCATTCGCGTCCGGTTCAACAGATGCTGCATGTGCAGTCTTTTCCGCAGCGATCCCGAAACCGGACACGCGGTCGTTGAGGTCCGCTTGGCCGCTTTGCGCCAGATGCAGAAGTTCGGCAGCGTGCCAACTTGACCTCGCATCGAGCCACCTTGACGCCGGTTGCATTTGAAGCAAGTCTCTACCTCACAATTCGCGAGGACAGGAAATGTGCTGGGGGATCAACCTCAGAGCAGATTTGGCGAAGCTCAGTGACACCGACTTAGCTGCGGCTTCAATCATATGATTGAGTACCGCGCTGAGCGATTTGGAACGGCACCGCAAGTAGGTAGCCTTAGAGGACTTTTTCGATACGGGTTTGCATGGGGGCCGGGCGGGCGTGGACCAGTTCGCGCGCGATGGGCTTATCGACTTCGAATTGGCTATTTCGGGCCTTTCAGAGGACCGTTGGGCACTCAATATCTCGTGGAATGCGAGATCAAGGATCTTCGTGACGAGATGCAACGCCGGGTCGAGATGCGAAAGGCAGCTTCAAGCACGTCGTCTTGATCGATTAGCATTAGGCCGACTAGCCATGTCGTTTGCATTTCTCGCATGCTCCCGAATTTAGGTTTCAACAGTGGGTGTTGCCATGACAATTTTGATGGTCTCCGTCGGCTCGATGCTCGTCGTGTTGTTTGCACTACGTCACCGCAAATTGTCGTTGGGCGGATCGAGCATCACGCCCGTCATCGGGGACGGTTCTGGTGGCGGTGGCTTCAGCGGTTCTGGTGGCGATGGCGGAAGCCACGGCGGCTGCGATGCGGGCGGTGGCGGCGACGGAGGGTGTGGAGGTCACTAGGAGCCGGAACGTCTCATTTGGGTCAAAAGCGCCGGGCGCCAAGGCGCGTACTTAGGCGCGAATTACCGCAATGCTCCGTAACCGGACATCCGCGGCATGGGCTACAAGCATCGCTCAGTGCCCCTTGGTCTTGCGTCACCACCCGCCGTGCAGCCTCGCCGGGTTCTTGATCTTGAGCCAGTCGCGGCAGCGGCCGTGGCGATAGGGCGCGTCGCGGCGCCGGGCAGTCGCTACAACAAGCTGCGCGGGCGCACGCGATCCGACTACGCAAAGATTCTGAAAAGGATCAAGACGCGGCATGGCGAGATGCAGCTGGAATGGATCGAGACGCGGCCGGAAATCCGCGGCGTCTTTCGCACGTGGCGCGGCGAGTTGGCCAAGAAATCGAAGCGGCAGGCCGATTACGCATGGTCGGTGCTCTCGGCGGTGTTCACCCATGGCATCGATTATGGGTCGATAAAGCGCAATCCCTTGGAGCGGGGCGGGCGGCTCTACAGCGGCACGCGCATCGAGCGGGTGTGGGATGAAGCGCAGATTAAGGCTTTCGTTGCGCAAGCCAACGACCGTTATCCCGAACTGGTGCTGCCGCTGACGATCGCGCTATGGACCGGTCTGCACGAGGCCGACGTGCTGACGCTGCCGTGGAGCGCCTATGATGGCCATTTCATCCGGCTGCGCCAGCGCAAGGGCGACAGCGACGGACGCAAGCCGAAGCGGCTCGAAGTGCCGGTCGCGGGTCCGCTCAAGACGCTGCCCGACGAATCGCGCAAGGTGAAGAAGTCAACGATCATCTGCGTCAACAAGGGCGGCAAGCCGTGGAAGGAGAATCCGAAGACCGGCTTCGACGGCTTCCGGTCGACGTGGCAGAAGTGCGCGAAGAAGGCGGGCGTACACAAGGCGGTCGCGTTCACCGATCTGCGCGGCACCGCGGTGACGCGGCTGTGGAAGGCAGGCGTCGAGAAACGTCACATCGCGATCTTCACCGGCCACACCGAAGCGGAGGTCAACGAAATCCTGCGCGTGCATCACTTGCACCGTGACGAGCGCGAGGAAGGCGTGGCGGCGATCCGCGCGACCGAGGCGCTGTTTGCGCCCAAGGCCGGGGGCGAGGAAGAGGGCGAGGCCGACGCGGCGAGCGCCGACGTGATCGAGTTGACGGGCAAGCCCAGGCGGCGGAAGGCGAAGGCCGCGAAGCAATGAACATCGATCGGACCACGGTGATTGGCGGCCTGCCCATCAAGGCGACATGCTGCGCAAGATGGTCTACGGGGAATGGACTGAGCTCGGCATCGCTGATTTGTTGAAGGTGCGCGGCGAGGCCGTGCGGGTGGCGATCGACGCCTTGGTCGCGGACGGGCTGCTTGTGGCGTGCCCGCCGGACAAGGTGTTCGGACGCCGGCTATTCTACAAACACGGGCCGCACGCCGCGCGGCTCATCGACGCGCTTCTGCTCAAGCGCATTCCGCGCGCCAAGGCGGATCGGCTGGTGGCCGACCTGATCGAGCGCGCCAAGGCGGTCAATGCGCGCCCCGAATTGTTTGTCGGCGTTGCCACGTTGCGCGCGTTCGGGAGCTACATCACCGACGCGCCCGATCTCGGCGACATCGACATCGCGGTCGATTTGGTACGCAAGGAACAGGGGCCGAAGGGCAGCCCGCGCGAGACTATCGAATGGAACCGGGCGCGGGCACGTGCATCCGGTCGCCAGTCCATGAGCTTCGTCGAAGAAATCTGCTATGGCGACATCGAGGTTCGCAAGTTGCTCAAGGCGCGCGTCGCCTACCTTTCGCTGCACGACGGCGGCGAGCTTTGCTAGGCTTGGCGTCGAGAGTCGGGTCCTGTTCGAGGCCAAGTCCGAGAGCTTTGCGGGATATTTTTGCGTGACCGAGGCGTGATCAATGAGCGAGAACGCGCGAACGCACGTCGAACGAAATCTGGCGCATGTCGCATCATTTTCCAAAATGGCGTCCAAAATGGACCCACTTGTTCTGATTATGTCCGCAGCGAAATTGAAAAAGCCCAGCGACATCAGATGGCTGGGGGACTAGGATTCGAACCTAGATTAACGGAGTCAGAGTCCGGGCTTCAACGTTGATATCGCTGCACTTTTTTGTAAACCGCACGCTATCGGCACCACACGGCGCTATCGGTTAGCGGGCGCCTGCTACGTGGACTATCCGCCCGGCTCATTCCGCGCGATCACCTGTGCCCCGCGGCGCAGGAACAGGTGGCGCTGCGGGCGGTGTCGCACGGCGGCGGCGAACGCCTCGCGCCCACTGGCGAGATCCGGGTATCGCCCCAGCTCGGCGACGTGATTGCCGGCGGCGTCGTAGTGGTCGAGGCTGTACGGCAGCTCGCGCGGCGGCCCGCGGGGCTCGCGGATGATCCGCACACCCGGATCGTGCTGCGCTTCATGAGATGCGCGTCGCGGCGAGCCGCTTGATCGGCATCACGACCAAAACGCGCGCCAGACGTATTCGAGCCCTAAGCCAACAACAAACGCAACGACGGCACATATTATTGCCCCTAGCACTCCTAACACGTCTCCGGGGCTGTATAGCGGGTACTTCAAGCCCTTCCACGCATAGACTGTCATGAAAACGATAAAAGCAACTGTGCCGGCAAACGCATGCGGGTATTCGGACATTGCGCCGCCTCCCTATCGTCATGCCGGAAACTATAGGCAACGGCGTGGCCGACGTCAGGGCCGGGCACCGTGCGGATGCATGGTGACGCTCACGCCGCTATCATCGTGAAAAATGGGTGTCGAGAGGGACTCATGGCGCAGGTGTTGGACATCGGCGCGGCGATCTTCGCATTTGTCGCCGCCTTCTTTTGGTTTTGGTCGGCGCGGGGAGAGTTGCCGCTCAAGGCAACCTACTGGGATCAAGACTTGGCCACCGATCCGTTCTACGTGGCGCTCAGGTTTTCCGCTCAGCTCAATCGATGGGCTGCCGGTTTCAGCGGCCTCTCGGCGCTGTGCGTGGGCGCCAAGCTCTTGGTGCCTTCATAGCCGGTTACGGCTGCGCGCCGGGATTCACCGGCTGCGGATAGCGCGGGTGCACCGTGATGCGCAGCGGTTCATTGGCAGCCGGTCGAGCTGGAACGCGGTGCGGCCGAGCGCGGGCGCGCAGCGGCACTCGCCTGAACCGCCCGGCGTGCGTCTGCTGTGCGCCGGAAGCAGACATTCGCGGCCTAATGCGTGCACCTACGCTTAGTGCCATATCCGGAAGTCAGGTGGGCGCTTGTCTTTGAGACCATCTTCGGCCATCTCTGCACCTCCTCGAAAGAAGGGGTGATTGATGCCCTTAGCTCACCTTTTGACCATCTCTCTCGTTGTCGCAATTGCCAGCGCTGTGCCAATTCCCTTCTTGGACTTGGCATTGCCCCCTGAGAGTCCTATGGAAGTGCACCTTCGCACGTTTACGCCTGCTGTTGTTTGGTTGATGTTGCTTGTTGCTGCCCTTGTAGTTCATGGCAAGCGCGGTCTATGGCTCCTTGTTGGTGCACCTTTCGCTTTGTTTTGGCCCGTGGTGTGGACAGAGATTTTTTTTGTCAATGTTCGATCTTTCAAGAAGGTTGAATCCGAAGCTGTGCTCGGGCTCGCGAGCAAAATGCTCGGGCGTAGCGAGAGTGGGACAAGGTGGTCCGCGCACCCATGCCCGTTAGGACCTCGATGAGATTAACTTGAAAGGTTGTGACGATGCCTGAGCTTGCTGATACAGAAAAGCGATTGACCGATGAAGAGTTTTCGAGCTTCGAACGCCTATTTCTTCGGCAACTTCCGCTGTCGTTTAAGACGCACTACATGTCCGACAACGGCGGGGCTCCAAGTGAGGAGGACGTCGAGGCCGGCAAGTGGGGGCTTCCCGTGCATGGATTTATTCCGATCAAATATGGGCGGCCCACGATCGAGGAGTTGGTTGAGTGTATTGGAACGATAGATTCAGAAGATGATAAATTCGGATCTTGGGCGAAATTCTCTTATGTCCCATTCGCGCATGATGCGGGCGCGAACATCATATTTTTGTCCCTAAAGGAGTCGGATTATGGTAGCGTCTATATAACAAATACGTTATCTCACGCTCCCGATGGAGGCATTATCTATATGATTTCCAGATCTTTTGAAGAATTTCGTGCGAGATTGTATCAACTGAGCGTAGATCGTGATCGCTGATCGTACCTAAGTCTCGTAGACCTCAGTCAGCGTGATCGTCGCGGTCGCGTGCGGATCGATGCGCGTCGTGCTGCCGACCGGCGTGACGACATAGCCCTTGCCGTGCAGGTCCTCGGCGAGGTTCGAGGCATGTGGCGCCTCGAAACGCATGAGCGGATCGCCAGCAATGCTGGTCAACCACCCGCCTTGCTCGCTGATATAGGCGTTGAGTGCCGCGTGCCGCGCCTTCCGACGCTCCAGGATACGTGCTGCTGCGCGTTGGCCATCAGTGCAGCGGCAAGGTTCGCGCGGCGTGTGCGGCCGCGACATCGCCGAGGCAAATGCGCACTACGTTGACGATGCCGTCGCGGCCGATCAGGTGCGCCGTACTCGCCGTGTAGGGATGTGACGGCTGCGCGGTCACGCGCACCAAGAATGCGATGAAGTCCTCGACCTCCTCGGTGCTGGGCTCGGGCCGCATCACGACGGTTCCATATAGCGGCCGCGCGCTTTCTCCTCCATCAAGCGGACCTTGCCGCGCGCGTATTCAACATCGGACACACCAGCGATACGCGCCGCCTCGCGTTCGGCCGGCGACAGTTTGATCTCGCCGGGACGCACGGCGCCGCTCGGCACGGTGCGCGACACCGGCGGGCCGCGGCGCATGGGTGAAGGAGCTGGACCTGGTGCGGGCATGTTCGCGGCCGCGGTCAGCGGCATGGCTGGATCTGGGGACGCTGGCGGCGGCATCGGCGCTGCGGCGGCGGGTTCTTCAGCGATGTCAGATGGCTGGGGGACTAGGATTCGAACCTAGATTAACGGAGTCAGAGTCCGCTGTTCTACCGTTGAACTATCCCCCAATTTCTTCTTTTGAAATCAAGGCCCTAGCAGTCATATTTGTAAAATCTCGGGATCTTTTTACAAATCGGAACGCGACGAACACTATATATCCTCGGCACGCCGTCCGGTCTAGTCTTTGTCGACGATGCGCAGGCGCCCGCGGCCGGCCTCGGCCACATCGAGCTGATCTGGGAACCGTATGTAGCGCTCAACCATCTGCTTCGACATGCCGACGTCGTTGCTGATCTGGTCAACGTCGAACCCATTGGCCCAGGGCAGCAAGACGCCAGCGCCGCGCAAGCCGTGGATTGTCGGGTTGTGCATCTCCTCCGGGTCGAGGTAGCGCTGGACCTGGCGCGCGATCCATTCGCGCCAGCGGCGGCAGAGTTCCTTGCCCTCGGGCGTCTTTTTCAGCCAGCGCTGATAGCGCGCGCAGGCTTGTCGGCGCGTAGGCTTGCCGCGCGGCGTGTAGAGATAGAGATCGTCGCGAAAGCGCGAGATCGACGCCTTCCAGCGCGAGTTGGTGAAAGTGATCGGCGTCTCGGCCCAGCGCGAACGTCAGCTTCTGCAGGTCAACGAACACGACGCTGGTACGGCGAAGAACTTCCTGTTGGTCGACGGCACTAATGTCTACACGGGCTCATGCGCTCATCTCGACTGAGAAGTTTCGGTGGCCGCTCGCCGTTCTTAAAGAGAAAGGGCCGGTCGAGTTCGATCTTATCCGCATGGGCTCGGTGCATCGCGAGCGCAAGGGGATCTGGTGCCGCCCGAAGAAGACCAAGCGCCGGCGACGTTCGTTTTGCATCCCACTCGCGACCGTCGACGCGATCGAGCTCGACCGCGCCCCCAATGGGACCCAATGACAAGACGCTAGCGTCGCCACGGCGGTGGGCGAGGGGAGCTTTAGCAGCAAGCGTGAGGATTTGATTGTTGCTCAGATGGACAGTTCCGTCCTTCTCGCCGCCAAACAACCGTCCCGTCGACTCTGCCCATGTCTTGAAGAGGGAAATGTTTGCCCCGTGCTGCGCAGGAAAGTGGAAATTGTATAGACGTTTGCCTGCATAATCGACGGCACCGCCCTCGCTGAATCCGAACGTCTTCAGAGATGCATTCTCCTTTAGCCATTCCATGAAAAGGTTACTTACGTCGCGCCACGACTCATTTTGTCGTGCTTCGATGTACCAGCGTGTAATCATTGGCCTCTACACCGGGACATCATAGGTTCCACCAGAACACTCCCATTCGGCGGCCAAAAACCGTCTTTTCGCCCGATCGTTATTTATAGTCGAACGTGTAGCACCAGGCGAGAGCCTTGGCGATCGCGTCCGAGGCATCTGGGTGTCTTTTTTTGAAGTCGGCGATACTCATCGTCCACATCTCTTGAAGATCGCGGGCCTCGAGATGGGCTTTGGATTCGTAAAAGTCGTGGGCGATCGACTCCATCAAGGCGATCCACTTCGCCGAATCCGCTCCGAATCGCCGTTCGAGCGCTGATTTGTCCCGGCGCGGCCACGTACGGTTGCCGTAGCCCGTCCAAAGGAGGACCGCCTTCGTCAGAAGGGGATCCTGCCAATTCATCCGCTCATCCATCCCGCCCTCTCCCCGGCAGCCAGTCAATTTGGGGACTGTGGCCGCGACCCGCGCCAAGGGCCGCAATTATGATGGAATTCGAAATAATAGGCGTTTAGCGGGCGGCCACCTGTCGTACGGCATCCAGGCCGGCCGATTTCATCGAACCATTTGCGCGCGGCTGCTTCAAACTCGCCGCGCGGAATCGTCTCCTGCGCCATGCCCAAAGTGAGTCCCTTCGCAAACCCCATGCTGTATGCCCTTTTGGGGCTCACGCTGACAACGAGTTCGGACTTGGACTTGTGCATGAAGACCGAGTAGTCCTGGCCCGTTGTTGTTGTCACCACACCATCGCGTGGCGTGTTGCGGCCGTATTGAGCCTCCATGTAAACGTATTCAGGCCCCAGGGAAGATGCCGATACGGCGCAGCCGGCCAGCGAAACCGCAAGGAGGACGATGGCGGCAAGGCGCATCGCCAAGCGTGCATGTGTGTGCATGTTTGCCCCAGCTCTAAGGTGATACAATAAAACCGCGGATTGAAAGTCCAGAAATACCGTTTCGCGTCTTCCCATTCGCTGAAACCCATCGCATGGGCGGCGTCAAGCCAGCGTCAAAGGAATCCACACGTTCGATGAGGCGATTGGAGAGCGCGGATTAGAATGTCAGTCGAGCTGCCGAGATCAAGCGCTCGCCGGCAGCGTGACTTTGATCTCGCGGTGATCTAGCAGCGCCAAATCGAGCACTCCTTCGTGGGTGGTTGGCGGACGGCGATATTCATCGGATGCGAAATCGCCAGGGCCACCGCACCCGTCAGCGCAAGGACGAGGACCACGAGACGCGTATGCTTGAGCGCCGCCCGCTGCCGATCGATCTCGGCGCGCAATTCCACACTTGCCCTTAATCTCTCGTCTGCAATCCGTCTTTGCAGACGTTCGATTAAGTCGGCAGCTTCGTTGCAAACATGCCCCGGCGGATATTCCCTTAGACGATCAACAATAGCTTGTTCCGACATCGCTCACTCCCCCACCCTTCATAACGCCTATTGCCAAATGGATAGTGCCAACCGCGCCACTTCTTCCGGCGCTTCCAGACCTTCAATTCCGCGGCAATCTCGCTTTCGCTCAACCCGGCTGCGAATAGCCGGCCGAGCATCTTCTCGCGTTGCGCATCAAGGTGCGTGTGCTCAAGCGTGCCTGCGGCCTCTGCGATCACGAGCGGCACGTCCTTGCGTTTTTTTTTCGGCTCGAAGCACCGAAGAACCGAAGAACTTTAACTTCTTGGCGCGCTGGCGGACCTGCGCGTTGCGTTGGTCCGTCCATCCAGAGCGCGCGCGAGATGGCTTGCACGTCAGCCCGCGCGACGAAGGGATGCCGAAAATTGCGTTGTACTCGTCGACGGTGAGGCCATGTTTCGCGTGGAGATGGAAGGCGAGGCGCTGAAATCTTCGATTGCAGAGCAGGCAGGCGATCGTGCTTCCTCCAAGATATTGGTCCAATTCTGCGTGGGTCTTTAAGTCGCTGTTTCTCGAAATACTTCCGGTGGAGCATTCGTATTTTTTTCCTTTCCGGCTGACAGCCGATAAGTGTGGTAGCTGGCTCTCCATGACGCAAGGAAAAACAAAGTCTCGGTTGAATTGAGGGTGCGACCAATCGGCCTACGTTAGCTGGCATGTCAGTGCGGAGGCTCAATCGGCTCACAGCGAGATCACGCACGGGCGGCGTCAAGTCGGCGTCAAAGGAATCCACACGATCGATGAGGCGGTTGGAGAGGGCGGATTAGCATGTCAGTCGGGCTGCCGAGATCAGCACTCGCCGGCGGCATGATGCCCTCCATACCGGTTTGCCGCAGGGTCTCGAATTGTTCGTTTCTCCGGTCAAGGCGATGGCCATCACCCTCGTCCATCACGATGATTTCGACAAAGTTCGCCGCGAGGGCACCGCTGGCGGCGCTAGGCTGGCTGCGGAGCTGAAGCGCTGCCGCCACAGGCACATCTCAGACCTGCGGCGAAAGCCTGTGTGGTAGGCTGGCCGTGGGCTTCGGTGATGTTCACGTGATGACGTCGTCGCGAGCGGCGTCACCTCGTCGAATGCTGCTTCAGCAAGCTCAAACCAATTTCGTCGGGTCGCAGCACGCTACGAGAAGACCGCCCGCAACTACCTCGCCATCGTAACCATCGCCGCTACCGTGCTATGGCTCCGGTAACTGTCCAAACGAGCTAGGGCTCGTCATACTGACAGCGATTGAAGGACGTCCAAACCAATAGACCGGCGAGGCTCAAGATCAATGCCAATGCGACCGGAATGCCAAAGAGCAAGGCAGCGGCTATCGTTAGCATTTTGACGTCTCCCACCTGAGTCGAGATGGTGGCAATAAATTGGGTGGGAATTGCGGCGCCTGCGGGCGGGTTTGGGCGGGCTGCAATATGCAATATCAGACTTGGCGCCTATATCGTCGGCCTGAGGATCGGGCCAGCGGATGAGGGCTCAATCCGGCGCGCTCGGAAACCGCCGCGCGCCGCGCAAAACGAGCGAAGCCCGGCGCGTTGTCGCCGCCCCGGGCTCCGTCGACCGTCCGCGCCTTTTAGTAGTCGCGTCGGTGCTTCTTGATGACGACGACCTTGTTGTGGTGGTGGTCGCGATGCCAATAGTGCGGATGATGATGTCCGCCTTCCTTGATGACGACCCTCTCGCTTTCGGCCTTGGCCGCCGTCAGGGGCATCATGAATCCAACGGCGGCCAATGCCGCCAGCGTCACAGTGATCTTGCGCACAGCTCTTCCTCTCCGTCTTCTCCCCGCGGAGAAACTCATCACACGCGCCACCGTTCCGCGGTCGCGGATTTTAAGTGCTGAACGGTTGTTCAGAATCCGGGGAATGTTAGCCTGCGGCTAGGGAGCTTCGGTTGTGACGACCCTCAAGCACGCTTCGCTCGACGCATCCGCGATCACGCTTCACCGCGACGGCCGCGGGCCGCCGCTTGTGCTGCTCCACTGCCTTGGCGTCGACCATCGCTTCTGGGATTTCGCCGGCGATCTCGCCAGCGACGTCACGCTGCTGCGCTACGACCTGCCGGGTCACGGCGCGAGCGTAGTGCCGGCCGGGCCCTACGGCATCGCGGATCTCTCGGCGCAGCTCGCCGAAATCCTCACCGCCAACCGGATTGGCCGCGCGCATGTCGCCGGCATCTCGCTCGGCGGGCTGATCGCCCAGCACTTTGCGGCGAGCCGGCCCGAGCTGATCGACCGGCTCGTCCTGATCGACACCACGCCGTGCTACACCGACGAGCTGCGTGCCATGTGGGTCGAGCGCGCCGCGACCGCGCGCACCAAGGGCGTGGCCGCGATGGTGGATGGGCTGCTGAAGATCTGGTTCTCGGACGGCGCGCTCGCGCGCAACGACGCGGGCGTGCGCTACGTGCGCGAGACGCTGGCACACTCGCCGGGCGAGGGCTATGCGCTTGCCTGCGAGGCGCTCAAGGCCGCGGATCTGCGCCCGCTCGCCGCAAAGATCGCGGCGCCGACGCTCGTGGTCTGCGGCGACGACGACATTCCGAGCTTCCTCGACGCGGCGCGCTGGCTCGCCTCGAACATCCCCAGCGCCGAGTTGACCTGGATCGCCGGTGCACGCCATGCCTCGGTGCTGGAGAAGCCCGAGGAGGCGAGGCGGCTGATGCGCGAGTTCCTTTTGCGCTGAGCCGCGGCCAACGGCCGGCCACGAACCTCATTTCAGACATGTTGTCATTGGCACGGTCCCGCAAGTTCGTGTTGCGTTCCGTGCGAGGGTTCCATGCTCGAACAGATGACCCAGCGGCTGCAGTCGCAGCGCAGCTTCGAGGCCGCAATCGAGACGCTTCTCAACGACGTCGTGGCGCTGCACGGCGCTGAATACGGCGATCTGCAGCTGCTTGCCGGCCACGAGCTCCTGATCGTGGCCCAGCGCGGCCTCCCGGTGGCGTTCCTGCAGGCGTTCCGCCGCGTCGGCAAGACGGATGGTTCCGCCTGCGGGCGCGCCTTGCGGCGGCGCCAGACCATCGTCATCAGGGACGTCGCGACCGATGTGGACTACGCGCCGCGCCGGCGCGATGCGGAATCGGCCGGTTACCGGGCCGTGCAGAGCACGCCGATCGCGGCGCGCAGCGGCACCGTGATCGGCGTGGTCTCGACCATGTTCGCCAACGCGCACGCGCCGACGCCGATCGAGCTCGACACGCTCGGCCGCTACTGCGAGATCGCGGCCGAGTATCTGCTCGGGTTGCTCGGCAGCGAGAGCCTGGCCGCCAAGGCGGAATGCATGAGTGCGGCGCTCTACGCCGAGGCGCTCGCCTGATGCAACGCCGCACCGCTCATCCGAGGTGCTCCCTGAAGAAATCCACCGTGAGCGCCAGCGCCCGCTCGGCTTCGGGCTTCGAATAGGTCTTGCCCCCCTTGCGCGCGAACGCGTGGTCGGCGCCGGGATATTTGTGGATCGTCACCAGCGGATTGGGTGAGAGCCGGCGTTCGAGGAGATCGTTCACCTCGGCCTGCACCCAGCGGTCCTTCATGGCCATGTGCAGCACGAACGGCCGGTGCAGGTTCTTGGCCTCCTTGATGCGATGCTCGATATATGTGCCGTAGTACGCGACGGCGCAGTCGATGTCGGTACGGCAGCACATCAGGTAGC